>ERZ860322.1408-NODE-1408-length-13771-cov-9.878171_pt1 | contig 13771 bp, 17 predicted proteins | sample MGYA00509979_ERZ860322 | MGnify/ENA primary metagenome ERZ860322 (study PRJEB30046, sample SAMN00715217) | human gut metagenome | study: EMG produced TPA metagenomics assembly of the A metagenome-wide association study of gut microbiota in type 2...
TGCTGCGGGCAAGAACGTGCTGCTGATCGATCTGGATAGTCAGGCCAGCTTGACGATCAGCGTCGGCATGGAGCCGCTGGAGGTTCCAAAGACGATTGTAGACGTTCTGAAGAAAGACGGCACGCCGATCCGCGAGTGCGTACAGAAAATCAATGACCGGCTGCATATGGTGACGTCAATTATTGACTTAGCACCGATGGAGATGGAACTGCTTTCACGGGCGAGCCGGGAGAAGATCCTCGACCGGGCGCTGAAGCCAATCAAGGACAGCTATGATTACATTTTGATCGATTGCCCGCCGCAGCTCTCGATTCTCACAATCAATGCGCTTTCCTGTGCGGACGGCGTTCTGATCCCTGTCAAGACGGACTACCTGGCATACCGTGGACTGACGCAGCTGCAGGACAGCATCCGGGAGATCCAGGAGCTGATTAACCCGGATCTGAAGGTACTGGGCGTGATTGCGACACTCTACGATGCGCGGGTATCGGACGATAAAGATATTCTTGCGCTGCTGAAGGAAGAGTATAACCTTGTTGGCGTCGTGAAGCGGCTGGCAGTGGCGAAGAAGGGAATTTACGATGGATTGGCAGTCGTGGAGCAGGCACCAAGCAGCGAAATTGCGAAAGAATACATGGCAATTGCAAAGATGATCGTAAACGGAAATTTCGACCGGGAGGATATTGAAAATGGGTAATTTGAAAGAGCGTGAGAGCCGGCGCAGAGCGTCTGTTGTTGGCAGCATCATTGAGCAGCAGCCGGCAGAGGAAACAACTCAGCGTAGTGCCGGCCGCGGCCGGCCGAAGGAGGATAGGGAACTGCGGAAACGGGTGAGTCTGTCCGTCCTTCCGAGTTTGTATGAAGACATTCAAAAAATTGCTTACGTGGAAAGGCGCAGCGTCAGTGAACTGCTTAGTGATCTGATGCTGCAGTATCGGGATCAGCAGAAATCGGCACTTTCGGAGTATGAAAAGGTCAGAAAATGAAAGAGGCAACTCAGAGTTGCCTAGATGTAAACCACGTGTGGTTTACATCTGATGGGGTTTGAATATAAAATCAGGAGTGTAAAGCACATGAGCCTTAGAGAAAAACTAATCGTATTAAGAGATAAGGCTGGAATCTCACAAATGACGCTGGCTCATCAGCTCGGCGTGTCCAGGCAGGCGGTTTCTCGCTGGGAAAGTGGGGACGCAACTCCGTCAATGGACAAGTTGAAGGCGCTGGCAAAAATCTATAATGTATCGTTGGATTGGCTGTGCAGCGATGCTTCTAATACTGGAAATTCTGCACAAGCGGAGAATCTGGAAAAGTATGATTCAGAGAGCGATAATAAGCCGCATACAGAAGAAAAAATGAAAAATAAGAAATTGGTGTTAGAAATAGGGATTTTCGCAATAGTTTGCGCACTTCTTTTGATGTATGTATGGAGTAAAAAAGTGAATTTACTTCCGGGAGAGACAAAACAAATTGGTGAGTTAGCAGAAGAGGATGTAAGTGAGGCATCAGAAAGTGGTTTTGAATTTGACTGGCAGGAGGATTGATCGATGAAATTAAAAAAAGTTCTGTGTCTTGTAATGGCGATTTCTGTTATTTTTGGATGTATTGGAATTGTGGCAGCGTCAGATGCGCCGGGGGCTGCCGCTGTCGAACGAGCAACGGGAAGTTTTAAGACTACAGTAAAACCTGGAGTGATTGCAAAGCGGACAACGAAACTCCCACTGGAGGCAGGAGAAGAAGTAACAATTAAGGCAACGTATACACCATATTCGGCAAGTGTAGATGTCGGATTAATTGATTCGGACGGGATTTTTCATTACATCACTGTTAGCGACGGGATTATCAATGAAACTATCGTTATCGAAGAAAGAGGCAGTTACACGTTTGCTATTAGAAATAATGGGAAAGTTGATATTGAAGTTTCCGGATATGTGAATTATTAAATAGAAGGGAGAAAGTTACAAATGAAAAAAGTAATTAGTAGAGTAGTTAGTTTGGCTTTAACGATTGCGCTGCTGTGCTCCGTTTCATTGAATGTTTTCGCATACAGCGACGAGACTGTTACATCAGGATCTTTTTCAGCGCCCCTTATGCAACCGGCAACTTCCTTGGAAATGAGCGAATATAATGTTTATGCTCCGGTCTTTCCGGATCAGGTAACTGCAGAGAAAATTTTGGCTCAGTGCAAAGTGATGAGCGAGTTTACCGTTGGAGGAATTCAATACACCACATATACATCGGATGAGATTGGCAGATACTTGGTTGATTGCGCATCGATTAATGAAATTCTTAGCATAGGACATAATCTTTATATTGATTATCTGACAACAGAAGGGGATAGAGTGTTTCTTTGCTATTCATCAGAGGGATACGAGAACACTACTGTACAGACTGCAGATGATGGTTGTACATACTTTTTTGAGGATGGATCAGGAATCAAATATGAACTTGGTCATTACAATATGTCAGAGGCAATGGAAAAGCAAATTGATGAATATATTCAGAATGGGAAAATTGAGGATCTTTGTTCTCTAAGTGGAGTCATTACTCATGTAGATGAAGATGGCAATGTCATTATTGAAGAAAATCTTCAGGAAAAGAGGGGGAGCGTTTCGACTAGAAGCACATCGAACCCGACGATGGAATCAGAGTTGTTGCCGTCCCTAAAACTGGATTTTCCAATGTATGAAAATAAAACGATTGAGACATATTCTAAATACTGCAGTGCTCTTAGAAAAAATATTACCATAAAGGTGACTGAAACTCGAAATGCATATGTAAAGAAAAATGCAAGTTGGGGAGATTTCATAGCAGCTACAGCTTTAACTGTTATTACAGCTGCGATGGGGTTTCAAACAATGTCTGTTACTGTTGCCGTATTAACTGCGCTGGGAATTGGTATTTCTTCAAAACAACAAATTGAATCGGCTGTTTCCCTCTGCAAGTCTGCGCATTTTACATTCTTTGGACGTCGTGCTGGATATGCTTACGATTGGACTGTTTATAATAATTATGTCCGAGTTATTGAGTATTGTGACAATGGCGGTTTTGCTGGTGGATATGACAAAGATGGGGAGTTTACTTGGGTCATGGATGACGTTCCGTCGGCATTTGAGAAAACGGCTGCAGCGATAGCAGAAAAGACAATTTCTAACTACAATGCTGATGTGGTTGCCAATAATGGTTGCACGTTGTATTTCCCGGATGGGGTTTAACTTGTGGAGACGCTACCGGTGAAGTGCCCAATGTGTAATGAAGAAATGAGTGAAGGAAGAATCTTTTATCCAAATGCGTTTGGTTTGCCGTGGATTCCGGAACAGGTGCCTATTCCAAGGATATATGACGAAAAAATTCTAGAACGTCTCGGTGGGCTGATGATAGGAACTGCAGGTTTAAGTATTCATTCGTTAACAGTTAAGACGTGGGTATGTAGAAAATGCAGCAAAGCAATTATTGATTTCAGCACACAATAAAAAAGGAAGCGGGAATTCCCGCTTCCTTTTTGCCTATTTTGCGTGTAACAATATTTCTAAATAACAGGTTACTCGTTTGCGCAAAAGTATGAACATATGAACAAATGAAGGCACGATGAAGAAGCCGGCTCTTTATTCGACCCAATTTTCAACGGCCAAGGCAGGCACACGCTCAAACTCCCGGACATTATTTGTGACCAGGATCATATCTTCAGATCTGGCGTGCGCGGCGATCAGCATATCTAATGGGCCAATCGGCGTACCTCTATCCTGCAGGTAGGATCGGATTTCGCCGTATCCTGTTGTACAATGCTGCGTGGTTTTATTGACCGAAAAAATTCGTGCAGAAGCATTACTGCCAGGACAATTGGAGCTGCCGGTGGTTATCGGCACAGTCTCTCAAATAGAGGTTGATCAGAGTCTGATAGGGGATGCCTTTTGCGTCGGCCAGAGACTTGAAGTAGTCGATGGTGCTGCCGTCGATGTTGATGGTGATCTGCTTTTTCAGCCGGTTCGCGTATGGATTTTTTCTTGGATTCAGTTCGCTGATGTTATATTCATCTCTCATACTATCACCTCAAATTCCATCAAGATAAATGCGTTGCTCGGTTTTGGTTGCCTGCCTTGCCGAGATAATACGGATGCAGTTTTCGTTGTCACGGTAGCAATGGCTCACAATGCAAATTTTCTGCGATTTGATCGATCCGATAATGAGGAAGCGATCTTCTTCAATGGAATGATCCGGATCGTCAAATAGAATGGCAAACTCGTCGTAAAAGACCTCCTTTGCTGCCTCGAAAGATAAGCCGTGCTTCTTTTTGTTGATCTCATTCTTGTTGGGGTCCCATTCAAATCTTAGTGTGTCCATAATTATATTATACATACAAAATAATTATTGTCAAGGCAACTAAACGGAGATACAAAACCTGCGCGATTGGTTGTATAGGCAGCGGCGATACTGAAGTTTTCTCGCTGGCACGGCGAATACTCGATGAGCGCATTGCTCGGTGGCGACAACGGACAGCCGACAGGAAAGGCGGTTCGTTGTCGCACCGAGCAGGGGAGGCGTCCGCAGACGCCTGGGGTTTACCCCGCCCGGTGCTGCTGCGCCGGGGAACTCCGGGCATCTTGGATGCCTAATAACGGTTTACCCGTTTGCGCGAATGCGTGAACGGGTAAACCGTTATATCCGTATATACTCAGTTTATGTTGACTTTATCAGCATAGTATGGTAAGATGGGCTTGAATAGAAAAGGACGGTAAATTAGGACTGGCTGGGAGGGAAAACAAATGACAATTAAGGACTATATGCGAAAGGTTGAATCAGAAAAAATGACGCCGAAAGATTCGGCTGGAGCCAGTTTCACCGATGCGATGATGGAAACAACTGAAATCTGGAGTAACGATGCTTGCGTGGGCTATTTTCTACGGGCGGCACAGATCGTTGGCCTGGATCAGGCAGACACTAGAAAGGTCGTGGAGGCGTTCAATACGGCTTTTGATGGAACTTCCGTTGATGAGGCAGCGGATATTTACTGCAAATACTGAGCGGCTGGAAAGGCTCAGTGAATTTTACAGAAAACTCGTCTGGGCGAGGGTAAATAGTAATTAGGCCCAGAGCGTCCCGGCAGCTGCCGGGGGTTTAGCAGTTTTTATTTTAGAGCCGCTAAAAAGGTATGATGCACCTTTGTGATGTGTGGGCTTGCCGTAGTAACCTTTGTGAATTGGAAAGCACATCATGGACCCTGCTGTGAGTAATCTTTGTGAAAGCACAGGTAAGCAGAACGCATCTGTTCTCCATCCACCTACTGAATGTTGCCAGTGTACTGTAGAAAGCACTGGAGAGCTGATCCCTCGGAAAAGGATTCGACAGAACCTCAACTGCCGTAGACGCTAATAAATAGGCTGCACACATAAGCAAGAAAAAAGTGTAGAAGAGAAATCTTCAAAACAGTCACACATAAGACTTAAAAAAGTGTACTTTGCTGATCGTCGAGGTTTCTTCGGAAACTGACGTGAAGCGGCTTAGCTTGAACGATGATATAATGTAAATAATTGATATAATTGAAATAAAGTATATACGATATATAATTTATATATCGTAATGAAAAGGGGGCTACCATTTGGGGCGAAAAAACAAATCATACTCGAAGGATCTGCACCAGCAGGCGTATGAAAAATTGACATCTATGCTGGCGCTGGGCGAAAGCAAGCGCGAGGCAGTTTTGAATGGGACAGCCGATGATAAGATCTTCTCGGTCAACACATACAAGACCTACTGGAAGCACATAAAGTACTTCTTGAAGTATGTCAAGGAAAAATACCCGGAATGTACGACGCTGAAGAAAGCAAAAAGGTATGTCAACGAGTGGCTGCAGGTGCGAGTTGACCAGGATCTGTCTGCATGGACGATTCAGGCCGAGGCGAAAGCCCTGGGAAAGTTGTATGGCATAAAACCAGACGATGAAGACTACTTCAAGCCGCCGAAGCGGAACCGATCAGAAATCAAACGGAGCAGGGGAGACGCCAAGCGGGATCGGCACTTCTCGGAAGCCAACAACGATGAGCTGATAAAATTCTGCCGGGGAACCGGGCTGCGACGCAGTGAGCTGGCAGATCTGAAAGGAACGGATCTGGTGACGCGGGAACAGATCGAGGCGCAGATCACGGCGCTGGAACAGATTCCAGATCAGCAGCGGACGCCGGGTGACACGAAGCGGCTTCAGATGCTGCAGGACACGCGAATGTTTGAAGGAGAGTATTTCATCCATGTGCGAAACGGAAAAGGCGGTAGGGAGCGCGTAAGTCCCATTATAGGGAAAAATCAGACACAGATCATCGACCGGATGAAGAACACGCCGCCCGATGAAAAGGTCTGGCAGTTCATTCACCAATGCGCGGACATTCATAGTTACCGTTCAGATTACGCAGTTGCTATTTACAAGGCTCATGCGAGAAAGATCAGTGAAATTCCATTTGACCGGGTGAATAAGGGAACCGGAAAAAGATATCAGAGCGACGTCTACACTTGCCGCAAGGATGAAGCGGGCAAGAAGCTGGACAAGGCTGCTATGCTGGTCTGCAGCAAGGCGCTGGGGCATAACAGAATTAGCGTGGTCGCGGACAACTATATCCGTGGCCTTTGATGGGAGGCGAGTGAGATATCGAGTATGTAAAAAAACAGTGGACGGGTGGGTATAAACCCGTGGACAGCCTGGACGACCAGGAGTGTTCCCATGTGATTCAAACAAAGCAGGAATATGAGACACTTCTAGATCAGCGCAATAGAGCCAAGCGCGAAAAAGAGGAAACAGAAAGAGCCGCTGCGCGGGAGATATCCAGAGTAAAACAGGAGGCGGCACACGAGGCCGACAGAGCCGCACAGAGGGCGCAAGCGCAGATAGACGACCTTCTACAACAGGTGGAGCGGAAAACGGCTGAAATCGCCGACCAGCGCGCCCTCAATGCGAACCTTCTCAGGATTTCGCGGGAAAGAGCAAATGCGGATAGAGGGCTGCGGCCGAAAAAGATACATACAGGGTATGTTGTCGTGATGTCCTCCGAAAAAGAAATACGGTACAAAACCGGCAGGAATAAGCTGCTGACGGCAAAGGTATGGGAGACGGTACTTCAGAGTCCTTACTCGGTCGATTTTACAGAGAGCCAGGCAAGGCAGCTGATCGAGGAAGATCTTCTGGCCAGAAAAAATGGCTTGCTTGCCGACGTGGGTATTACGATGATTTGCAGCGGGAGCAGCTATGAGAATTTAATCGAAACGGAAAACTGGAAAGAAATCAAAGCAGCGCACAATACGCTATTCTCACGGCAGCTTCGGGCAAACTATAGAGTTGGCTATTGGGAATATATCATTCAGCACACAAAACCGATTGGAATCGTCCCCGCAGATATGCGGGCTGGAACGAAAAATGGATAGTAAAATAGCCTGTCCGGGTGGCTTGAAAGTGCGGACCGGACAGGCTATAATAACAGTTGAAAATAGGGAATAAACCTATTGATAATCTAAGCCCCCGTATAGGAGTTCTAGGGCTAGGGCAGAGCTGGGATTTTTATTGCGAAAATATAAAAATTTCTCTTTTTCGGAAGCAAGCAGGGGGCTGCAATTTGTAGCGATTTGTTGGGTGCTAGATCGGGGGGCGCAGCCCATCCGACAGCGCGGTAGGTTTTGTCCACGGTCTTTTCCAAGGTCGTCCATCAGGATTCTCCACGCCTTTATGGTGTGGGGAATCCTGTGGGCGTACCGGCAGGCGTAAGCCTGTGGGAAAGGCGGTGGGCAAAACCGGATGGTTTGGTGTCCCCGCCGCAGCGGATTTTTCTTTTTGCTAGGAGGATTCTGTATGACACAGAATTATACTGAAGGCTATGAGTATTTGAGTTCTCAGTTTCCAGAGGTCAGCGGGTGTGATTTTTACCGGGAAATGTTCCCGAATAACGAGCGATCTGACGAGCAGCATATGGATTATTCTCACCCCAACGCAATTTATCTGTATCGGGAGCAAACGTCCGATGGTTTTAAGCGAATGCGTCGAAGAATCATGTTCTCCGATCAGTGGGAAAATGATTACATGGAATTTATCGAACAAAATCCGCTGACGTTGTGCAGCGGGCTGTCTTATCGTGGAAGATCCAATAAGCTGGAGCACGCGCAGCGGATGAACGCGATGATCTTCGATTTGGATGGTGTTGGCCTGAAGGAGCTGCGGAATCTATTTTTACGTTTTGGCGGTGATCCGACGCGGATCCGTCGCTTGCCGATGCCAACGTACATTGTGCTGTCCGGAACCGGCCTGCACGTTTGCTATTTTTTCCGAGAGCCAATAGATCTATACCCGAATATTAAAATCCAGCTGAAGAGCCTAAAGTATGATCTTACATTCCGGATGTGGGAGTATGGTGCGACGTCGCAAAATAAAGAGATTCAGTATCAGTCAATCAACCAGAGCTTCCGCATGGTCGGCAGCATCAATGAAAAGCATGGCAATCAGATTGTGGCGTTCCGGACCGGCGAGCCGGTGACGCTGGAGTACTTGAATGCTTACGCAAAACCGGAAAATCGTGTAGACGTCAATAGACCATTTCGACCTTCCAAGATAACGAGAGCTGAAGCCAGAGAAGCGTACCCGGAGTGGTATGAACGTGTTATCGTCCGAGGTGAAAAGCATCCAAAGAAGTGGGATATTGCAGGAAAGGTTCATGGGGATGATCCCCATGCGCTTTATCACTGGTGGATGCGGCAGATATTATCCATTCGAGGCGGGCATCGCTACTTTTTCCTGATGTGCATGGCGATCTATGCCTACAAATGCGACGTTTCAAAGGCGCAGCTTCGGAAGGATATGCAGACAGCGTTTGAAGATCTTCAGATGGTGCAGCACGAAAATGCGCTGACTGAGGATGATATCAAGAGCGCACTGGAGGCATATGACCGAGAATATTACAACTTTACGATTTCCGATATAGAGGCTCTGACGGACGTTCATATAGAGCGGAATAGAAGAAACGGGTTGACGCAGGAAAAGCATCTCTATTTGGCGCGAAGGCGTAAAGAAGATATGAAGGCGATTGGAATCCCAATGAAGGCTGCGGAAGGTCGGCCGCGCGGAAGCGGAACGGCGCAGGAAAAAGTCTTGGCGTGGCGCGAACAGCATCCGGACGGGCGAAAAGCTGATTGCCATAAAGAAACAGGGCTGGACCCGAAGACGATTCGAAAGTGGTGGGAAACAAAATAACGTATATACTTTGCGTAAAGTATATACGTTATATAAGATATTTACGATATATAGATTTATGGCAAGGTTGCTTGGTGATTGTTTTAGCAAAGGACGCTACTTTTTCGGTGTATCTGTGTCCCCTGAGATGAAGCGGGAATCCGTTTTGCGGATGAGCCGATAGAAACTTTTTTGTTGTGCTGCCGTTAATTCCGGACAGTCTACATCTGCGGTCGATGGAGAGGCTGCGAGAGCCGTTAGCATTTCTATTTGTGGCGTTGTTAGCGGTGCAGCCAAGTCAATTTCTTTGCGTGTAATCATAAATGCAGATTCCCTCCTATTACATCCTCATGGAGCGCAATCCTTCTTCTTTGCACGGAAATAGTATAACAAGTACTGAGCCAAAAAGAAATAGCGGATTTATGTGATATAAAGTATATATATTATTTAATTTATATACTTTATATCAATTATTGATTGCTTTTGCGGGACATATTTGCCCAAAAAATGGAAATGAGACTGTGCAGCGTCTTCATAATAAGTGGCACAATGAAAAGTACAAGAAACAATGCAAGGAGTGAGATAATATGATTGACGAAACTGTAATTGACACGCGGAAGAAAGATAAGAACGTGGTAATCATCAGCGAGGACTGGTACGGTGAAATGGAGAAGGCTGAAAGAAACTCCGTGTATCTGCGGAAGCTGGATCGCGGTCTTACTCAGGTTCGTGCCGGGCATGGTGTCGTGAAGTCTATGACCGAGTTGGAGGCAATGGAACAGACGTATTGACAATGTAAATAAAATAGAATACAATAAAAATGTTAAGAACAGAAAGGAGCTGCGATAATGGCAAGCACAAACATCAATATCCGGATGGACAGCGACTTAAAAATGCAGTTTGAGGCATTTTGCGCAGATATGGGAATGACGATGACGGCCGCAATTAATATTTTTGCGAAGAAGGCGGTGCGTGAATATCGCATTCCTTTTGAAATCGGCGGAGAAATACCGAACGCTGTAACAAGGAAAGCAATCGAGGATGCAGAGAATGGGATTGGAATGAGCAGGTCTTTTTCCTCCGTAAAAGACCTGATGGAGGATCTGAATGCTGACGATTAGGTATCAGACGACCTTCAAGAAAGACTACAAGCGGATTGTTCGGAGAGGCTATGATGTGCGGCGGCTGGAGGAAGTAATCACTATTTTGGCTGAACAGAAGCCGCTGCCAGAAATCTATCGGGATCATAACCTGTCCGGGGACTATATCGGATGCCGAGAGTGCCATATAACCCCAGACTGGCTCCTGATTTATGAGATCAAGAATGATGAGCTTGTTCTATGCTTAACCAGAACAGGAACGCATAGTGATCTGTTTTGAAGAAATAATGGAAAATGATATATAATTTATATACTGTATATATAGTATATAATATAATGCGGGAATACAGCCAATCGACAGGATCATCCGTTGACAAAATCAGCGGAAGCTGCTAAACTACAGTTGACCGAGCAAAGGCGGTTAAGAAAACTACACAAGGCGTAGCGAAGCCCTCCAGACGTTGCAGCTTCTGGAGGGCTTTTTGTACGTTATCGGTGGACCAGACCGTTGGACCGGGTGCTGCGGAGTCAACTATATCCATTCAGCCACTTGCAGATGTAGTATGAACCTACGCCTGCCAGTACGGAGATATCAAAGGCGATTAAGTACGACAAGGCGTTCACCTCCTTCCGCTGGAAGGAGTCGCAGCGTGAGAATTATATCAAAAATAGGTGGAAAATAAAAGAGTAAAGCGAAAATATAGAAAAGGCAACTGCCAGTTGCCTGAATGTAAATTGAACGTGGTTTAATTTCTTGCAATTAACTGCTAGCATATTTATGTATTTAGTTAGACAAAATCACCGAAGCAGATAAGCGATGGGAAGGTGGGGATAGCAAGATAATTTTGAGGTAAGAAACGACTAGAAAAATATTTTTGCGGTCGGAAAAAGTAAGGAGGTTACATATGAAAAAAATTGCATCGCTTTTTATTGCTCTGATTATGCTGTTGTCATTATCAGTCACGGCCTTTGCTAATGAAAGAGAGGTTGTGATTGGCACAGTTCATACGAACGAGTACGATTATATCCTTAGCCTTCAAAACGCGACAACGGAAGAACTGGCTGAAATGGGGTTAACAAGAGCTCAAGCCAATGAAGTCATATCCGAATTTGAAGCAGCTCTGCAAGAGCGTGCTTCGCTACCGGATGAAACATTGCTGGCCATGGGATATACGCAAGACGAAATAAATGCACTACATACCTGTAGGACACGAAATGTGTTGCCTGTTGAAACCATGCGAGCAATTACAGGCACATGTACAGGCAATATTACTGCCTCCAAGGCAACTGCTCAAGAAGCGACATTTAAGTATGCTTGGTTCTGGGATCATCCCCCAATTATGAAGCTTAAAGATTCTGTAGCAATGCGTTGGTTGGCCTATGATAAGAATGGTTATGAGGTAGATGTTACAAAAACAAGCGAAAAGTGTAGCATCAGCTATTACTGGAACAATCGAGTACAATTTACGCGTTCAGGAACACAAGAACCTGATTTGGATTTTAATTCCCTGAATATTCAATTCGATGAGGCAGAAAATTTTCAATCCTCTACAACTATGACAGAAGAAGCTTATGCAGGCAACGGGTATGTGAGAGTTTCGGTAAAGGTTGAACCCGAGGTACATAACAGTATTAGTTATCTCAAAGTTGCTGCTCTATATGGACACACAACTGTAGGTGTGGGGAGTCCGTCAATTGGTCTTTCGCCTGCTGGTACAATTTCTATCAGTTTCAGTGGCACTATCAATTCTGTTATCGACTCTATTGCTGGAGATAAGGTGAAAATTACTAAAACAGAAGATCCTAATTCTCCAAATGTATCCGACATTTAAATGTTGCTAAAACTTATATAGGAATGGTGAAAAATGAAAAAGCGCTTTTTAATGTTTATCTGCCTGGTTATGGCAGTTGCTACCATGCTTCCGGTAACCGCATTTGCTGAGGAAAATATTCAAAGTGAAGAAAATTCATATTGCTACTTTATTGATGGTGTACAGGTCGAGCAAGATGAATATCATCAATATACGCAAGGGTACGTCCAAATGAAACAAGCGGACAAACCAGCAAGTCCGGCACTTGAGTTGGAGAATACATTTGACTATTACATTGTGAACGCAGATGGCATAAAGAAAGTTACTGAAAATGAGTACCATACTACACTCACCAGTATGTCACAAACTGTTACCCGTGCTACTGGAAGTTGGTATATTAAAGACAGTGTAATTAAAGCGAGTCAAACGAAGTACTACTATCAGACAAATGGTGACAAGTTCAGCGTTGGTTCTGATGAATATATCGAACTGACAATCGATGCTGCAAATCACGTGCGAAGTTTTGGGGTCGGATATGGCGGAACATCGTACCAGAAGGAATATATCGATCTCCCTCAAAACCGTGGTGCTATTGTGGCTTTTATTGACGATATCGAGGTGCCAGGCTCCTATTATGTGTTTATTGAAAACAGTGGGAAAGATACAGAAACCGTAAATGGTGACATCGCAGTAAAAAAACGCTGAGTAAGCAGGCTCTACTGTGTGAAGCCGGGTTTGAAAGCAATCAAGATCATTAAAATGTTAGCGAAGGCGTGTCGCAAAATGCATATTTTGTGACACGCCTTTTTGAATATATATAGGTTCAAAAAGGGAAAATTTCTGTTTGGAAAGTGAGTAGCATGAAAAAGAAAAAAACGCTAATAATTTTTTGCTTTTTTTTGTCTGTGTTAGTTGGCTGTGGAAGTATTTGGTGGTGGCTTCCAACGCATATTTTGGAAGAGATTGAAACAAATAAGATTTCAATAATCAAAGTTGTCAATAAGAACAGTGGAAATGAGTTTGAAATTACTGATTCTAATGATGTTTCAATTATTGTGGAGGGGATAGGTGAGAAAACTTTTAGAAAAAAGAGTCTCAACTCAGAAAATATAGCGTATTGGTATCAGTTGACGTTTTATGGTGAAAATGGCAAGGAAATAGAAACATTAGATATACAGAATAAACATATAATTAAAAAATATATTTCAGATAAATTCACAATATATTACTATTGTAATGAGGGTTTGGATGTTGTGACAGATTGTTTAGAAAGAGCAGAAGCTTTGCAGTTCCCTGATTACAATAAAGATCCTGATTTTTAGTAGTATGATTCGTTGTAGTTGTAGAACTAAATGAAGTGATATAGCCAAAGGGTATGCTGCGTATGCATGGTCAATCGGATAAAAATAAAACAAAAAATGCCAGCGGCATTGCCGCTGGCATTTTTTTGTTTGTTGACAAAAGAAACCATTCGTATATAATATAAATAACTTATATAAATTAAATAAAAGGAGATGCTGCAATGAAAGTAATCGCAATAGCAAATCAAAAGGGCGGCGTGGCGAAGACGACCACGACGCACAATTTGGGCGCTGCGCTGGCTGCTGAGGGAAAAAACGTGCTTCTGATCGATCTGGACAGCCAGGCCAGCTTGACGATCAGCG
>ERZ860322.1409-NODE-1409-length-13770-cov-3.358513_pt1 | contig 13770 bp, 13 predicted proteins | sample MGYA00509979_ERZ860322 | MGnify/ENA primary metagenome ERZ860322 (study PRJEB30046, sample SAMN00715217) | human gut metagenome | study: EMG produced TPA metagenomics assembly of the A metagenome-wide association study of gut microbiota in type 2...
TGTGTGGTTACTCAATTCTACCACAGAATCTTCGCTATGGATTCTTTTTTTACTATTGCAGCTTCATTTTACATTCCGCACTTTTAATCTTTGTCTAAATCTGCTCGGTTTCTGTATGCGCTCGGTGAGAGTCCGTATTTGTCCGCGAATACACGGCTGAAATATAGTGGGTCGTTAAATCCGCAAAGATCCGCGACTTCGCTTACAGGATATTCGGAGGTATCAAGAAGTTCGCACGCGTTCGCAAGCCTTATGTCACGCAGATAGCGCATCGGCGGTTTTCCTATCGTCTCCGAAAACAAATGCAGAAACCGGCTTACCGAATAACCCGCCATCTCCGCAAGGGTCGAGACCGTAAGCTTTTTTTCATAATTCATGTTCATGTATTCAATTATGCTGTCAATATTTTTCACGTCTCCGCGCTTCTCTGAATGCTTGCTTCTGTGTACGCCGTCGGATATAAGCGCCAAAAGATTAAGCAAAGTCCCGAGGACAAGCTTACGCTCGTTTGTACTTCCGTTTCTGCGCACCAGTATGCGAAACTCATCGGTAGCCGCCGCGCCTGCATCGCTCTCATAAACTCCGGCAGTTATATCCATGTCCGAAAATATTTCGCAAACTGCGGTTCCGGCAAAGTGAATCCAAAAGGTTGATGAGGCAGTCAACGCTCGATAATAATGCTCGGCTCCCGGTTCGTAGATGAATACTCCTCCCTTGCCGAGGTAAAACATCTTCCCGTGATGCATGACCTCGATGCTTCCTTTTACAACGAGCACAAGATGATAGTCAACGCGCCCTTTTTTTCTTATTACAACACTATCTTTTGCTCTGTTTTGATATCCGCAGCCGTTGATTTTCAGAAATCTGTCGGTATCGAAATTTGTCGTGTCTCTTATGTTGCCGTCATATATTTCCATATGCACTAACCTCTCTCAGTAGCTATGCAGCAATTATATCGTATATCAGCATTTTTGTCCATATAATTCGAAAATTTTCTTCATTTACTTTTTTGACTTGCCGATATATAATCACTATACAATCAACAAACAATCCAACACGGAGGAAAAATCATGAAAAAAATTGCTTTCATCGGTGCGGGAAGTCTTCAATTTACAAGCAGCTGTGTGCGCGACCTGCTCACCTTCCCTGCATTTGAAGAATGTGAATTTGCCCTTATGGACATAAATCCGCAGAATCTCGCGAATATTGAAAAAATCGTCAAAACCATAATTGAGAGAATGAACAAGCCGAAGTGCAAGGTCAGCACAACGACCGATCGTGCCGAAGCTCTTCGCGGCGCTGACGGAGTGCTTTGCACGGTTTTCAACGGCGACATCGACATCTGGCAATATGACATAAAAATACCGAAAAAGTACGGCGTAGACATAAACATCGGCGATACACGCTCTGTCTCGGGAATATTCCGTGCGCTGAGAAACATTCCGCTGCTGCTCGACATCTGCCACGATATAGAAAAGTACTGTCCGAGGGCAGTATTCCTTAACTACACCAACCCTATGTCAATGCTTTGCGGAGCAATTTTGAAATACGGCAATGTCGAAGTTACAGGACTTTGCCACAGCGTACAAGGCACGGTCATGATGCTTTCCCAGTGGCTGAATGTTCCGTATGATGAAATTAGCTACAAATGTCTCGGCGTGAATCATCAGGCGTTCTACACCGTCCTTGAGCATAACGGAGAAGATCTTTATCCAAAGCTGCGCGAACTGTTGAAAAACGAAGAATACTACAATCGTGAGCTGGTTCGCAATGAAATGTTCTTAAAGCTCGGGTATTACGTAACAGAGTCGAGCGGTCACAATTCCGAATACAATCAATGGTTCAGAAAAAGACCTGACCTTATCGAAAAATACTGCACTCACGGAACAAACTGGAACCCCGGAGAATACGCATACTCTCTTAAGCTGCGCGAAAAACGCAAGGAAAACCCGCAAAAGCAATATGACGATTGGTTCGCCGCTGAATTTAACAGCAGAAAAAGTAATGAATATGCCGCGGATATTTTCAACGCACGCTTCGGCGACGGCAAGCCTTTTGTGTTCAACGGAAACGTGCTAAATCATGCGTCGATACCGAATCTGCCGTCAGACGCCTGTGTCGAAGTTCCTGTGGTTGCGGACAGAATGGGCATGAAGACAACAATCGCCGGTGCGCTTCCCGAACATCTTGCGATACTTGTAAATACAACTGCACGAATTGAGAATCTGGTAGTAGAAGCCGCCGTGAAAAAAAGCCGCGAAGCAGTATACCACGCCGTATTTATGGATCCGCTGACCTCCGCAGTATGCTCTCTTGACGAGATAAAGCATATGTGTGACGAGCTGTTCGAGATAAACGCAGACTTCATAGGAGACTATAAATAATATTAAATATACCTGCTAAGTGGTGGGATAAAGAAACGCTGTACATTTTCATGCCCTGTGAGACATGTTTATACAGCGTTTTTTGGCTTATGACAGTATAAAATTTGATTTTCTCTACGATTTCTTTATATTCCAATGCTTATATGTCTTATGATGCTGAATATTTGGCTAAAAGCTGAATAAGAGCCATTTCACCGATATCAGCGACCAACCAATAATAATTGAAATTGTCGTTCCTTTTTGTGATATTCCATATTATTCCGGTTTTCTTTCATCAGCGGTAGTTCTTCCATATTCATCATCGACATATTATATGTGTATCCGTTTTGCATTGTATCCGATCGGATGATCAGACTATATTATAGAAATTCACGTACCAGATAACATTAAAAACAATTCCGACGAAAAGAAACAACAGACCTGTCAGAAGAATGCACTTGTCTTTCGGCTTTTTCATCTCTTTGAGCTTTCTCTCACGGTAATCCTTGTACATCTCGTGCTTCAGCCTACCCATAGGAACAAACGCCAGAAACACATTTCTCAAAACGAATCCTATTCCTATCAGCGCGCCTTCACTGCTGACAAACATCATTCCTGCAAACATAGTCATCAGAATTCCGGAAACGAAGAATCCGTCAGCCAGAATCTGAATATTAACGGAAAGCGTATGTGAGAAAAAACCTTTGGACCAGAACACTGCAACCGCGATAAGAGATGCGACCGCAAAGCAGATGATATACTTTAACAATAAATCTTTGTTTTCCTTTTTCATGGTTCAAGCGCCTGTTTTGTTATTTAACCGCCTCTTTGTACTTCTTTTCTTCTGCATCATTGCAATAGACAAAGTGACCGGTAGTGATTTCACGGAATGACGGCTGATCAACCGAGTAATCATGCTCTGCAAGAGGATTATAGGTGATTCTCGTGCGCTGTTTCTCATATATGGGGTCAGGCAGCGGAATTGCCGACAGCAGCGACTTTGTATATGGGTGCAGCGGATTGTCGAAAAGCTCCTCCTCTTCGGCCATCTCAACTATTTTGCCAAGATACATTACAGCTATCCTGTCGCTTATGTGCTTCACCACGCTAAGGTCGTGAGATATGAAAAGGTATGTGAAGTTGTTCTTGCGCTGCAGCTCCATGAGCAGGTTAAGTATCTGCGCCTGTATCGATACGTCAAGCGCGCTTACAGGCTCGTCAAGCACCATAAACGCAGGATTGGTGGCTATTGCCCTGGCTATGCCCACGCGCTGGCGCCGGCCGCCGTCAAGCTCGTGGGGATAGGAGTTGGCAAATCTGTCTGCAAGGCCAACGGTCTCCATAAGCTCGAATATCCTGTTTATATAATCCTGCTTTTTGGCGAACGTCTTCTGTATGCGCAGCGGCTCGCCTATGCTTTCAAAAACGCTCTTTCTTCCGTCAAGCGAGGCGTAGGGGTCCTGAAACACAATCTGCATATTGCTGCGTATCTGGCGCATCTGCCTGTTTGAAAGCCCGGATATATCCTTGCCGTCAAAGATTATCTGGCCGCTTGTAGGGTCGAGCAGGCGGATGACAGTGCGCCCGAGCGTGGATTTGCCGCAGCCGGATTCGCCTACTACGCCCAGCGTCTCGCCCTTATGTATGGATATGTTAACATCGTCCACAGCATGTAGCATGCCGGATTTTGTTGAAAAATACTTTTTCAGGTTTTTGGTTTCAAGCATTATTTCATTGTGCATCACTCGGCTCCCCCTTTTAAGCATCGCAGCATTTTACGCATTTAACAAAGTGACCGGGCGTTACCTCGCTCATTACAGCGTCCACTGTCTCGCACCGGGTCTCGGCGCATGTGCAGCGCGGGCAGAAGTTGCAGCCCTCCGGCAGGTTAGACGGGTCAGGCATAAGCCCCGGTATGGGGGTAAGCATGGACGACTTTGACGCTATATCCGGTATGCAGCCGAAAAGCCCCTTTGTGTATGGGTGGCGCGCATCTTTGAATATATCCCTCAGCGAGCCGTATTCAACTATCTCGCCGGCATACATTATGGCCACATTGTCGCATATTTCGGCAACAATACCAAGATCATGCGTAATCAGTATCATTGAGGTGTTATATTGATCCTTAAGCTTTTTCATAAGGTCAAGCACCTGCGCCTGTATGGTCACGTCCAGCGCGGTGGTGGGCTCGTCCGCTATAAGCAGCTTGGGGTTGCAGGCAAGCGCCATGGCAATGACCACCCTTTGCTTCATTCCGCCCGAGAACTGGTGCGGATAGTCGTTTGCCCTTTCCGCCTTTATGCCAACGGTCTCAAGCATCTTTGCGGCCTCCTGCGCTGCCTGGTGCTTTGTCACATTGCTGTGCAGCGCTATTACCTCGGCTATCTGGCTGCCAACGGACATTATCGGGTTAAGGCTCGTCATCGGGTCCTGGAATATCATGGATATGCTTTTGCCGCGGATATTGCGCATTTCCTTTATTGGCTTGCTCAGCAGATCCTCGCCTTCGAAAAGGATCTGGCCGCTTTTGAGCTTTGCGGGCGGCTCCGGCAATATACGCATTATGGATTTCATGGTCGTGGTCTTGCCCGCGCCCGTTTCGCCTACAAGGCCAAGCGTTTCGCCCTCCTTGAGCGAAAGGTTCAGCCCCTGGACAGCGCGGAATACTCCGTCTACCGTTTCATAGTGTACTGTCAGGTCTTTTATCTCTAATAGATTACACATGTTTTTGCCCTCGTCAGTTCTTAAGCTTGGGATCCAGCGCATCGCGCACGCCGTCGCCAAGCAGGTTCATGGCAAGCACGGTGTACATTATAGCGGCTCCCGGGAAGGTACACAGGTGAGGATAATCCCTCAAAAAGCTCCTGCCTGTCGAAAGCATGGCTCCCCATTCTGGAGTGGGCGGCACAACGCCAAGACCCATAAAGCTCATGCTGGCGCAGACTAATATGGAGGCGCCCATGCGCAGCGTCGCCTGCACTATAAGCGGCGCAAGGCTGTTCGGTATTATGTGGGTGGCAATAAGATAAAGGTCGCTCGCCCCGCAGGCCTTTGAGGCCTCTATAAAATCGCTGCTTTTAATTGAAAGTATGGAGGCCCTTATCGTGCGGCAATAGCCCGGTATGCTGGATATTCCTATGGCTATCATTACATTTTGCAGGCCTACGCCAAGCACGGCGACTATTGTTATGTTGAGCAGAAGGCTAGGTATAGCCATCCAGATATCAACAAAGCGCATTATGAGCGTATCTACCTTGCCGCCATAGTAGCCGGCCAGCGAGCCGAGTATTATGCCGCCTACCGCAGATACCGTTACCGACACTATGCCAACGAGCAGCGATATCCTTGTACCCATGGCTATTCGCGTAAATATATCGCGCCCAAGCTCATCCGTGCCGAAAAGATGCTCCCACGAAGGCAGCTGCAGGCGGTTTGCGGCGTCGCTCTTTTCCGCGTCATATGGGGTTATCACATCCGCAAATATTGCAAGCAGCACAAGCACGGATAGCATTATAAGGCCGATTATGGCAGTCTTGCTCTTTTTGAAGCGCCTCCATATCTCGGCGCTCTGGCTCCTGCGCTTGTATGTAAGCTGTGCGGTTTTGGAGGTGTTTTCCTGCTTCATACGTTTCAGCCTCCTTACTTATACTGTGACTTTATCCTCGGGTCGATAAAGCCGTAAAGCAGATCGACAACAAGGTTAAGTACGCAAAGGGATATTGCGCACACAAGCACGCCGCCCTGAACTATGGGGGTATTCCTTGCTTTTATTGCCGCCACTATGGTTGTGCCCATGCCCGGTATGGCAAACACTGTTTCCGTAAGCACAGCGCCGCCAAGAAGCTGGCCGAACTGTATGCCTATGGTGGTAACGACAGGTATGAGCGCGTTGCCCAAGGCGTGGCGGGTTATGACCTTTGATTCAAGGACGCCCTTGGCGCGGGCGGTTGAGATGTAATCGCAGCGTATGACCTCAAGCATGCTGGAGCGCGTCATACGCGCTATGGCAGCGAGCGAGCCGAGACTTGTGCAGAAGGCGGGCATTATAAGCCCCTTCCACGAGCTCATGCCCGTAGAGGGCAGCCAGCCGAGTCTTAGCGAGAACACAAGCATGAGCAGAAGCGCCATCCAGAAAACAGGCATGGAGTTGCCTATAAGCGCAAGTATAGTAGCAAACGTATCTATAAACGTATACTGCTTCACAGCCGCCCACACACCTATGATTATGCCAAACACCGTGGCCAGCAGTATGGCCGTGCCCGCTATTTTAAGCGTGGTAGGGAAGGCTACCTTTATAATATCTATAACAGGCATTCTTGAGTTGTAGTCCAAACCAAGATCGCCGTGCAAAAGTCCCTTGAAATAGCGGGCAAGCCGCTGAAAATAGCCTCCGTTGAGGCCCAATTCCTCACGAAGCTGCGCCCTTGCCTCAGGCGTGGGGTCGGCTCCGGCAAGTATGGTATCCACAGGATCGCCCGGGGTCATGTACATGAGGGAAAAAACGATGATAACAACGCAAATTATAACGGGTATCATCAAGAGGATTCGTTTAAGTATAAATCTAAGCAAAGAGATTCCCTCCTTTGGCTATAATTCATATATGTGTCAGGGAGACGGGCCTCTCCCTGACACAAGGGTGGGGAAGTCTGATCAGCCTTCAACAAAGTAGCAGGTCTTGAGCAGAGGACGGCGGAAGCCGGAGGCTTCGTAACCGCGCAGCTTGGAGCTTAATCCGTTGAGGGCGTGCAGATGACAAAGATTGATAACGGTGGCCTGCTCGTTTACTATGGCCTGAGCCTGTATGGCCAGCTTATCGCGCTCAGCCTTGTCGCCGGTGACGCATATCTTGTCCAGTATAGCATCAAGCTCATCGTTCCTGATGTAGGAGCGGTTGCTGGAGCCGCAGTTGCTGGAGTGGAACATCTTCCACATTATGTAGCCGGCATCTATGGGCACGGTCTTCATCTGCAAGCTGGAAACATAGAAATCGCCGGCGTTGAGCTTGCTGTTTATACCTGCGGAGTCAATGGGGGAGATGATGAGGTTTACGCCAACGGCAGCCCACTGCTCCTTGAGCAGGGTAACTATCATATCCTCGACCGCGTTTGAAAGCTCAAGGAACTCTATGGTGAGTCCGTCGGCATAGCCTGCCTCGGCAAGCAGAGCCTTTGCCTTTTCGGGATCATAGGTGTAGCCCGGCTCGTCAACATGGCCGTCAAGGCCCGGGGCGATAACGCTGGTGGAATAGTCAGCTACATCGGGGCCGAAAACGACCTGCCATATAGTCTGGGAATCCGTAGCATATTGCAGGGCCTGGCGCACGCGGATATCATCCAGCGGCTGCTTGGTCACGTTGAGCGGCAGGTAACGCCATGCGCCTATGGAGTACTTGTAAACAACTGTATTCTCGCCGTTGGCTACGCGCTCGTAATCCTCGTTGGCAACTACCCAGTTTATGTCGCTTCCGCCGGATTCAAGGTCTATGGTCCTGGTGGTAGGCTCTATAACGTACTTGAATACTACGTTCTTTATCTTGGCGGGCTCTCCCCAGTAATCGTCAAAGCGTTCAAGGGTGATGCTGTCCGCGGCTACCCACTTGACAAACTTGTAAGCGCCGGTACCTACGGGGTTGCGGCCGTAAGCTTCATCGCTGCCGGCGTCTTCAATGGCCTTCTGGTTGACTATATAGCCAAAATAGTCGCACAGGCAGGCAAGCGTGAAGGCATACGGCTCTGTGGTCTTGAAGGTGAAGGTGTAATCGTCCAGAGCTTCAAAGCTTTCGGGATCGAAATACTTGAAATAGGTGGCAGCCTGCGGGAAGGTCATGGCCCGCTTGAAGCTGTACACGCAGTCGGCGGCGGTGAAATGCTCGCCGTTGTGGAAGTACACATCATCACGCAGATAGAACTTCCAGGTAACATCGTCTATCTGCTCCCAGCTCTTGGCCAGCGAGGGGACAAAGTTGCCGTCAACATCATATGCGATAAGGCCCTCATATATCTGGTCGTGAGCGTTGTAGGTGGAAACATACACCGCGGGATCAAGAGAGGCAGGCTCTCTGTCTACAGTCATGGTAAGGGTATCGCGGCTGGCGTCAACCATTTCGTCGCCCGAGCCCTGCACTACGGCGGACTGGGCTACATCACCGGACGCGGTCTGCACGGGCGCGGGCGAGGGATCCTGAGACTGACTGGAGTCCTGGCTCTGCTGCTGGCTGCACCCGGCGAATACGCACACGAGCATCAGCATTGCAAGAGCGAGCGAAGTCAAACGTTTTTTCATTTTAACCTTTCCTTCCTTTGTATTGTTTTTAAGTATTCATTGCCAGGCCGAAAGCTAAAATCGTCTCCGGCCAGTCAAACTTGATTCTGTTTACATATCCCGATCCGATATTTCGACATATTCGGCCTTTGTTTCGGTCATAAGCGCCGCGGCGTCAAATATTCTTTTTACGCAGCTGCAAAGCTCATCAAGCTTAGCTTCGTCCGCTGCATATAGCATAAAGCGGCCCTTGCAGAATTCCGGCACAACGTTTGCCGGTATGCCGCCGTTGTCGGTAAGTATGTAGCGCGCTTCGCAGCCTCTCATATGCTTTTGCATCAGGTCGGCAGCGTAAAACGCAAGCTGCAGCGCATCAAACGCGCTGCGCCCGTCCCAGGGGTGAGCCGCCGCGTGCGCCTGTTTGCCGTAATAGCTTACTTCGTATACAATGCTTTTCATATTCCGCCGCCTCCCTTATGTCTGATTGGCTTTCTCGCGCTGTTTTATGAAATCCTCATGCACCTTTTCAACAAGCCCCGCCTCCGTTATAAGCTCATACGCCATGCCCGCTATAAGCTTGGCGCTCGCCATAACGCAGTTGTGAGCGGCAAGGCTTTTGCCTGCGTTAGCCCATTCAAGCGAGTGCGCGCCTGTGCCCTTGGGCGCAAAGGCTACCCTTGCGCAAAAGCCCGGGATAATGCTCATAACGTTGCCAAAGTCCGTAGAGCCCATAGTGCCCCTTGCCGGCGCAATGCGTTCCGCTCCGGCTTCCTCTGCATTTTTATAGAAAAGCTCGGCCAGCGGCTCGTTGGGAAACACGGCGCAGAGCCTGTGGGACGGCACGATGCCCCACCTTGCCCCGGTTATGAGCGCGGCGCCTTCAAGCGCCTTGTTAAAGCGCGCTATCATGGCGTCAAGATACGCGTCGTTAAGGCAGCGCAGCATATAGTTGGCGCTTACGCTTTGCGCCTGCTCCACTGGTGAAAGCGCATAGTGTATGCGGGCGTTGCCCGGCATATGCTCGCGCATGAACTCAAGCGCATGCATGGTTATAAGCTGGGCGTCAAACGCGGGGCTGTTCCATATATCCTCAGCCTCGCCGCTTGTAAACGTTACCTTGTATGATACGTTGGCGGACATGGTGGGGTCGTATGTAGTCATGTCGCCGCCATGCATCATAAGCGCGACGTCAAGCTCCTTAAAGCAGCCGTTTTCAATCATTATCACCTTGCCGCCTCCGCCCTCTTCGCCGGGCGTACCGTACAGCACTATAGTCCACGGCTTATCCTTGGGTAAACAATCCGCAAGCGCCATAAACGCCGCTATCATAACAGGGCCCTGCATATGGTGCCCGCAGGCATGGTGTACGCCAGGCAGCGCGTCATACTCGGCAAGCAGGCCGATCGTCGGCCCGCCCTCAAGGTTCTTTATCTGCGTGCGGAAAGCCGTTTCAAGGCCGCCCACGCCCCTTTCCACGCGGCAGCCCTTATCTTCCAGGCAGCGAATGAGTACATCGGCAGCATGGTATTCCTTAAGAGCAAGCTCGGGGTGATCGTATATATCGTCGGAAAGGGCGTTCATCTCATCCCGATATGCATCTATGGTATCAAACATCTTTGCTTTCATTCGGGCTACCTCTTCCCCTCAAATAAGGGCTTCTATCCAGGCAGGCATGAGCTTGGGCGGCTCCTCGCCGCGGCTCACGGCCTCGTTATATGCGTCTATATTTGCCTGCATGGCAAGGTCGAGCCTCTGCTTGGCTTCGGCATTTGTAAGTATCTCGTCTATGCGCGCCCTCGGCACAACGCTCACCCCGTCAGCTCCTGCAACGACAAGGTCGCCCGGCTCAACGGATACGCCGCCGCAATGTATAGGCACGTTCACCTGGCCGGGGCCCTTTTTGATGGGGCCGGCCTGCATGAAGCCTTTGCAGAATATGGGCAGGCCCAATTCCTTAAGCCCCTCATAGTCCCTTACATAGCCGTCTATAACTATTCCCTTGAAGCCTACCGCCTTGGCAGCGCCCGCTATAAGGTCGCCAAGATAGGCCTTGCGGGTAAAGTCGTTGCCGTCTATCACCATAACGTATCCCGGCGGGGTAGTATATGTGGCGTAGTGTATTGGGAAATTGTCGCCGTTGCAGGTATTCACGGTAATGGCAGTTGCCACTATCTTCATGCTGGGATCAACGGGCATTATCTCGGCATCCATGGTGCCTTCGCCTGGTATATCGGTACCTTTCATGCCATCTGACACAAGCGCAGGCTCAAGCTTTTCGGCTCTGGCTATTACCTCGGCCGGCAGCAGCTCAGGCGTGTCGTTCCAGTTGCTGTTCATGCTGTATCCTCCTTAGGGGTTTTATGTAAAGCTTAAAAATATCATCCGTAGCTTAAACCACGACATGCACGGATGCCGTGCCGTTAAGGTAATCTATCGTGCCCTTGACCACCTCCATACCCGTGCGGTACAGCGCGTCCTCGGTATCGGCTCCAAGATGAGGTGTAGCGCAGAAGTTTTCAAGCGTCAAAAGCTTGTTCTTGCCGGTAGGCGGCTCGTCAACAAATGCGTCGCAGGCGGCGGCGCGCAGCTTGCCCGCCTTAAGCGCGTCATAAAGATCGTCCTCGTTCACTATGCCTCCGCGTGAAGCGTTTATTAGCAGCGCGTTAGGCTTAAAGCAATCAAAAAGTTCGCCCGAAATAAGGTCCGTCGTTCCCTTTGTAAGCGGAACGCTTATGCTTATAACGTCAGAGGCGCTTATAAGCTCAGCCACCGTGTCAAGCTTCATCGTGCCGAGTTCGGCGGCAGCCTCCGCGGAAATGTATGGGTCATAGCATATTGTCTTCATATCAAAGCCCTTTTTCATTATCTCGGCTACCCTTTGCGCAATGTGCCCAAGGCCGACAAGGCCGAGCGTTTTTCCCGTAAGCTCAAGGCCGCACATGCTTGCCGGCGCAATGGTTTCAAACTGGCCGAGCCTGCTTTTAGCATCGGAAAGCGATATGTTGCGCGCTATATCAAGGATAAGGCCCACTATAAGCTCCGCTACCGAATTCGTGTTTGCCGTAGGCGTGTTGAAAACGGTTATGCCAAGCTCCCTGGCGGCGTCAAGGTCTATAGTATTGCAGCCCACGCCATGCTTGCCTATTACCTTAAGCCTTGGCGCGCGCTGCATAAGCTCCCGCGTAACGGGCAGCGAGCGCAGTATTATTGCGTCAACAGAGGCGATATCGTCAATGTCGTCGGTCAATTCTGCATGCTTTATAAGCAGCGCCTTGGCCTCCGGATGTATGTACTCCTTAATCAAAACTTTCATTCGTTCAGATCCTCCGATAATACTGAAGTGCATACTTCAATATTTTAGATACTGAAGTGTATATTTCAATTATAAGCGATTATATATAATTGTCAAGCCACAGATTATTCAAAAGAAGCTAATTCTTGTAGACTGAAAGCGAAGGGCATGTTATGATAAAATATAATCAGACTTTGAGAAGCCGAGGGCTTAACAGCATGAAAGGTATATTGGAAGAGCGTATCCACAACGCAACATTAACCAAAACAGAGCAGAAGATAGCCGATTATTTTTTAAGCAACAGGGAGCTTGTCGGGCAACTGCCAACTTCCGAACTTGCAAAAAATATCGGCGTGAGCGAAGCGTCTATAATTCGTTTTTCGCGCTCGATAGGCTATAAAGGCTTTTCGGATATGAAGAACGACATATATTGCGACCTTGTTGAAAGGGCCATACACGGGCCTAACCAAAGCTCTCTGGTGGACAGGTTCAACAGGAGCATAGGCGGCAACAGCTCCTGCGATATTGCGGAACAGTTTATGCGCATAATGCAGCGCAACATAATGCAGACCTTCAGGCAGAACACGCAGGAGCAGTATGAAATTTTTGCAGACCTTATAGCGAATACCCGGGGGACGCGCTATATCGTTGGCTTTCAGGGCTGCACCGGCGCGGCTGTTCAATTCGCAAGGCTGCTGCAATTCTTATATAATAACGTTGCGGAAATTACATCTGCCGAAAGCGACTCCGTTGCCCGCATGCAGAACATTGGGCCGGACGATCTGGTTATGATGCTTGCTTTTTCCAGATTTTATAAGATTGATATGGACGTTGTTAAAACCGCAAAGGACAGGGGAGCCAAAATATGCATTATAACCAACAGCTGGCTTGCGCCCATGTTGCCATACGCTAACGCTTCGCTTGTTGTTGAAACGGATCATATAGGTTTTTCAAACTCTACTGTCGCGTTGACAATGGTAATGGAATATATATTGACCCTGCTCACGAGCAGAGACCCTGAGCAGACGCAGACAAGGCTTAAGGAACGCGATGCGTGCGTAGAAAACTATTTATTATAAAATCATAATAAACGCAAAAAGTCGTTATAGATGATTAATTACAGATAGGGCTTTACATTAAAAGAATACACCAAAAGTAATGATATCCGTATTCATTACCTTCAGGCAGATAGCACATGGCCCCGCCTATTTGTGTGTATTGTGAGCTGAGCAGCGTGGCTGAATAGCTTGGAACATAAGCATTTCCTTCCATCCAGTCCGATACTGCTTTGCTGGCTGATTTGGCGCCGTTGCACTGCCTTGCGATGTTGGTACAAAATACAACGGCGTTCCCCTCTCCTGCCCATGAGCGTGCAAAGCTTTCCGCATCTGAGCCAAGGTTGCTGTTCTATGAAAGCGCGCTAACGCCTGCGTCAGAGCGGTATTTGTTGACGTGTTTCATAAGGTCACGCGATTGCTCGATGCGAAGCTCATTGCCGCCGGAGGCGCTTTCCGTATCGCTTTGCTCTTTGGTGGGCTTGGGCGTTGCGCTGGGCTTGGGCGTAAGTGTAGGCTCGGGCGTTGCAGCAATGCTAGATGAAGATGGTTGCTTCGTTGTAGAAAGGAGAGCGGTGGGGAGCTTTGTATCTACATTCAGCTTCCATTCGCTTATGTTGCACTGACCATATTCGTTATTGCTTCCGGTTGCGACCACAGTTCCATCCTTCTTTAATCCTACGGTGTGATGTGCGCCTGTTGCAATTTCTGCTATGTTATTCCATCCATTTACGTTGCATTGGCCATATGTCACAGTAGAGCCGTCAGCGGGCAAAAACGGAGCCCTATTATTATTAAG
>ERZ860322.1429-NODE-1429-length-13607-cov-2.714655_pt1 | contig 13607 bp, 14 predicted proteins | sample MGYA00509979_ERZ860322 | MGnify/ENA primary metagenome ERZ860322 (study PRJEB30046, sample SAMN00715217) | human gut metagenome | study: EMG produced TPA metagenomics assembly of the A metagenome-wide association study of gut microbiota in type 2...
TAAAACGAGGTTCCTGCTGGTTCACATCGTAATACACGACCGATGTCGGGCTGCTCTCATATACGAAAAAACTTTGTCTATTTTTCAAAAAACATCCCCCGGGGGAGCTTCACAATCAAAAAATGCTTTGATAGGATAAAGGCACAGTTCATACACGCCCAATCCTCGAATGCAAAAACGGTATCGCGCTATCTTGGGGAAGAAGTAGCGTGATGCCGTTTTTGCAGCAACTTCGAGCATGAAGAAACGGCACCGGGAGCAAGTACAAATGAAAGGTGAAAGATTATGAAAAAGACAACTCGCTACCTCGCGGCGCTGCTTGCCGCGCTGATGCTGCTTGGACTGTGCGCTTGCAGCACACAACAAACGCCAGCAGAAACTACGGAACCACCGGCTGCAACAAATGAAGCAGCTTCGACCACAGAAACGGAAGAAATCAGCACCGAACCTGAATCCACGGACGCAGAAGCCGCCACTCGGACGATCACCGATGGAAATGGCCGCGAAGTGGAAATCCCACAGACGGTTGAAAGTATTGTTTGCGTTGGCGTAGGCGCGCTGCGCTACTCCTGCTATATGCAGGCGCAGGACTTAGTTGTCGGCGTTGAGGATTACGAAACCAAAGCCGGAATGTCTCGCCTTTATAACTATGTGAACTTTGATAAGTTCGGCACGTTGCCGGTAACCGGCACGAACGGCGAACCGTTTGTCGAAGAAATCATCAATGTTGGTCCGCAGGTCATTGTCATGTCTTCGTATGCAAACGTTGACCCCGACGAGCTGCAAAGCAAAACCGGGATTCCGGTTGTTATGGTTCCTGGCAGCGATACGACCCTTGATGATAAAGCGTATGAAACGCTGCGGATTCTTGGCGAGCTATACGGCAAAGAAGATCGCGCCGAAGCCCTGACAACCTATCTGCATGGTATTGAAGATGATCTTGCTTCGCGCACAGAGGGTGTTGCAGAGGAAGAAAAACCCTCTGTCTACGTTTGCGGCGTATCCTTTAAGGGCGCGCACGGTTTCGAGGGTACAGAAGCGTTCTATGGCCCGTTTGAGCTGATTCACGCGAATAACCTTGCCAATACGACCGGTCAGACCGGCGCATTTGACATTGACACGGAGCAGGTTCTTGCATGGGACCCGGACGTGATCTTCGTTGACTTTAACGGCATGGATTTAATCAAGGAAGATTATGCAACGAACGCAGATTTCTATAACAGCCTGACGGCTGTGAAAGAAGGACATATTTACTCGCAGATTTCGTTCCGCTCCAGCGCATCGAATCTGGAAACTGCACTGGCCGATGCGTATTATGGCGCAACGATTCTCTATCCGGAGCAGTTTGCGGATGTGGATGTAGAAGCGAAAACCGGAGAAATTTTTGGAATGCTGCTGGGCAGCAACCCTTATCAGGACCTAAAGGATGCTGGCTATGAATTCAGACCTGTCACAATCGGCGAATAATGATTCTGGCACGGCCTATCGCCGAAATCAAGTCAAAAGCTGCTGTTTCCTTGGAGTATTGTTTATTTGTCTGCTGATCGCGCTTATGCTGTCCTTGCGGGCAGGCTCTTACAACACGCCGATCGCAGAGTTGGTCAACGGAATCTTTGGAAAAGCAGCCGACGATAAAATCAACCTTGTCGTTCGCAACAATCGTTTGCCCCGTATCTGCACGGCACTGATTGCGGGGGCTGGTCTGGGACTTGCTGGTTGTGTGATGCAGGCAATTCTCCGCAATCCGCTTGCATCTGCGTCCACATTGGGCGTTTCACAGGGCGCTGGCTTTGGCGCGGCGTTTGCAATTATCGTGCTGAACATGGGCGCAGTAGGAAACCTTGGCAGCGTTGCAATTCCGCTGTGCGCGTTCGCTGGCAGTATGGCTGTTGCACTGGTCATTTTGGGTCTGAGCCGATTTCGTCAGGTTTCCACACAGGGAATTGTCCTTGCAGGTACGGCGATCAGCGCCATGTTTTCCGCTGCAACGACGCTGATGCAATATTTCGCAGATGAAATTCAGCTCAATACGCTGGTGTTCTGGACGTTCGGCAGTCTTGGCAACACGAGCTGGGGCGACGTTGGGAAAATGCTGGTCGTGCTTATTTGCGTCTCCGCCTGCTTCTTCCTGCGCCGCTGGGATTATAACGCGCTGCTGAGCGGTGAGGAAACAGCCGTCAGTTTAGGAATTAACGTAAAACGGCTTACACTTTCCAACATGGTACTTTGCTGCCTGCTGTCTTCGGTGATCGTGTCCTATATCGGTCTGATCAACTTTATCGGCTTGATTGCGCCGCATATTGTCCGCTTGGTTGTTGGCAACAACCACGTCTATCTGCTGCCCGGCTCTGCGATGGCGGGCGCACTCATTCTGCTGCTGGGTGATCTGTTTGCGCGTGTTGTCATCAGCCCGATTATCCTGCCGATTGGCGCAATTACCTCGTTCCTTGGCGGCCCGATGTTCCTCTATCTCCTGTTCAAAGGAGGAGATCGGAAATGCTGAGCGTTGAAAATCTTGCCTACCACTACAAAGGCAGACCGGCGGTTCTCAAAGACGTGAACTTCAATGTGAACACGGGAGAGTTTCTGGCGATTCTGGGTAACAACGGCGTTGGAAAAAGCACGATGCTGAAGTGTTTCAACAAAATTCTTACACCAGACGATGGAAAAATCATACTGGATGATGAAAATCTCCTGCAAATGAATGCCAGACAGGTCGCACAGCGCGTAGCGTTTGTTGCGCAGAGCGTGCCAAGCATCCAAATGACGGTTCACGATATGGTCATGCTGGGACGCAGACCCTATATGAAATGGGGATTTACGGAAGACGATCATCAGATCGTCCATCATGCAATGGCCCAGCTTCGGATTGAACCGCTGCGCGGACGCTTTCTCAATGAACTATCCGGAGGGGAACGGCAAAAGGTGATGCTGGCGCGTGCGCTGGCGCAGCAGCCGAAGCTCCTGCTGCTCGATGAGCCGACGAGCAGCTTGGATGTTCAAAATCAGTATCAGGTTTTGCAGATCGTTCGGGATATTTGCCATGAACAGCATTTGACAGCGATTGTTGTCATCCACGATCTGAACCTTGCGCTGCGGTTTTGTGACCGGTTCGTTCTTTTACGTCAGGGCGGTGTCTACGCCTGCGGCGGGAAAGAAGTCTTGGACAGAGATGCGCTGCGGGATGTGTACCATGTAGACGCGGAGGTCGTAGCAGTTCAAAAACAGAGTATTGTCCTTGTTGATGAAAAGGACGCAACACGTTCATAAAAGGGAGAAACAATATGGCACATAAATTAGATTCAGAAAAAAAGCTCTGGGAAAAGGCCGCAGCCTTTCACGGCCATGTATGCCCCGGCCTGACGATTGGCTACCGTGCGGCGCTGTATGCGATGGATCTGCTGGAACTGACGTTTTCAGATGATGAACAGGTTGTCTGTATTGCAGAAAATGATGCCTGCGGCGTTGATGCGATTCAAGCGATTCTTGGATGCAGCATCGGAAAGGGCAATTTACTGTTCCATATGCGCGGCAAACAGGCATTTTCGTTCTATAATCGGAAAACCGGAAAGTCTGTCCGCCTTGTCCTGAAAGCAAGGCCGCGCGACATGACGCGGGAAGAAACGTTCGACTATTATCAAAGCTGCGCAGATGATGAAATGTTTGATGTCAAGGAAACCAAAATCCATCTTCCGGAACAGGCCAGAATTTTTGATTCCTATGTCTGTGATTGCTGCGGTGAGACGACCGGTGCAAACTGGATTCGGCTGTCCGGTGACAAAAAGTTGTGTTTGGACTGCTATGAGACGTATGACCGATTTGACGTCTGAACATTTTTCGGTTGACCACAAATTTGACCCTTTACAGCTTAGACAGGCAATAAAACAATAGGTTGACTGATGCGAAATTCTACGGATTCTGAACGTATAATTACGGATTTATACGAAAAATGTTTCTAAAAACGTGATTGCCAGACTTCGAATCCACCTTCCTGCTGCAAGTTTCGTGCGGACTTCCGGGGAGAATACCGACTGAGCAGAAGTTTGTGTGTCCTCCACTCAGCGACATTGACGCCAACCCTGACGCCAACGGCGATGGGACGAAACGTGCCTGGTTGGACAAAATGAGATGAAAACGAGAATCCCGGCTGCTTTTTTCAGGCAGCCGGGAGTTTGTTTTTGCGGTTTTCAACGCTCGAGCATCTTTGGCATGACCTTTCCGACAGTTCGCGCCGCTTCCTGCTGCATTCGGCTGGTCGAGTGCGTGTAGACGTTCAGCGTGAAGCCCGCGCTGCTGTGACCGAGCATGGTGGAGACTGTTTTTACGTCCACGCCGCATTGCAGCGCGGTCGTGGCGAAGCTGTGTCTCAAGTCATGAAATCTAACGTTCTCCAAGCCAATGTCCTTGCAGATCTTCCGGTGGATCTTCACGATGGCGTCCGGGTGATACATTTCACCGGTTACCGGGGAAGGAAACATGTAGGGATTTTTCGGGTGCTTTTCATGCTCCTGCTCCAGCAGCTTTGCAGCTTCCTCCGGGATGGAAACGTAGCGGACAGAGGTGCTTGATTTGGGCGGGGACACAGTGCCCTGACCATTGTAGAAAAGGTACTGTTTTGTTACATGAATGGTCTGCGTCTGCGCGTCGTAATCCGACCAGAGCAGCGCCGCGATTTCCCCTTTCCGAAGTCCCGTAGCCAGCTCCAGATAAAACATCGGCAGGACACCGCGCTGTTCGGCGGCTGTCAAGTAGGACTGATACCGCTCCGACGGGATCACCTGCAGTTCCGGTTTCGTGATCTTGGGCGGGATACAGAACTCTGCTGGATTGAATGGAATCAGCCGTTCCTGCACCGCGCGCTTCATAGCGGATTTCAGCATGACGTGGATGCCATGCACAGTCGTGCTGCTGAGCCCCGGTTTTTGGGCTTTTGTATCCTCACGAATTCTGCCGTTTTCCAACAGATCTTTATAGAACTGCTGAATGTCCAGCGACGTCAGCTTGTTTAACGGAATATCGCCCAGACGCGGGAGGACATGGTGATCGATATAACCCTTGTAGTAGCGCGCGGTCGTTTCGCGCACGTTTGGCTGCGCATACAGCGAGTACCAAGCCTGCACCCAACCTGCCACGTTATATTCGCCGGATTTGACCACATTGATCTCGGTTGCTTCTGCCAGTGCTTCTTTCAGTTTGGTGCGAACCTCAGCCTGTGTTTTGCCGAGAATGCTTTTTCGAATCTGCTTTCCCGTCTCTGGGTCACGACCTGCAATGTAGCGCGCTTCCCAGCGACCATCTTTTCGCTTACCAATGGTTCCTTCGCCATTGACTCTCTTTTTTGCCATTTGCGTTCCTCCTTTCTGGCAGCTCAAACGAATATCACAAAGACAGCGAAATAGCTAGTCCTAAGTGAGAGAACTTTCCGCAGCCTGCTTTTCCAGCCAGTCCAGGAATTTTTCCTGTGAAATGACGATTCTGCGCCCAACCCGGAACGCAGGAAAATCTCTGCTGTGGGCAAGGGTATAGGCTCCTGCTTTGGAAATGCCGAGGACGGACGCTACATCCATCATGCTTAGCATAAGCGGGAGTTCCCGCAGGGATTGATAGGTTCTTTTCTCCATAGTGTCTCCTTTCGCGTTACGCGCGCCAACGCGCGGGTTTATGGTTTCAGGGGGCAGCGTCCCCACCGGGACGCAGAAAAGCCGACACGCGGGCGCGTGTTGACTGACGGTTTGTGACAATGTTTTACCCCCGCAGGAGTTGACCTACGGGGGCTTGATTTTGGTTCAGGTTTCGTCCGCTTCCGGCTGTTCCTCCAGCTCGTCCTGGGGCGATGCTTCTGTAACCGGTTCGGCGGCTTCGGCTTCTTCCAGCGCGCGGGTGATGATGTCAACTAAGAAGTCCTTCTTCTTGATGCCGCGCTCCTTGAGGTAGCGGTCAAGTCGGTCAAAGAGTTCTGCGGGGATCTGTGCGGCTAAGGTTCTCATTTCTCCGGTCATGATTTTTCCATCCTTCCAATCGTAGTATTCTGTGATCATGGTTTCTACATAATCGCTGAGGGTCATCCCGGCTTTTTCCTGCTCCTGCCGGACTCTGGCATGGAGCGCGACCGGCAGCATAGCGCATAGGTTTTTTCTTTCTTCCATTGCAATCTCCTTCCGATTTGGTACGCCAAGTATCGCAGGAAACGAGAAAGAAAGCTATTCACCAGAGCCAACAAAGAATGCCGCACAAACGAAGCAAATTATACCATTTTACAAGCAAGCCTTTGCACCTGTATTCATTATCTAGCCTCACCGCCGTGACCTCGGTTTTTCTTTTTGCAAACCTGCTGCCGGTGACCATGCACTTTCCCTGCGTAGAAAAGTTCTCGCACTACTTTCAGATCGAGATTCCAATGTGGTTCAAGCCAACGATCCGGATACTTGGCGCACAACCGGGGCAGGAATTGTTTCAGTTCTGCACCCTCTCTGGGGAATTGGATGCCGTCTTTGTAGGTAATGTCCCGCTTCAGTTCTGCCACAAGTCTCTTATATTCCCGCTGGTCGGTCTGCTCATAGGCGCTTTTGCCGGTGAGCTGCCTGTAGGCATACTCTCCCACATAGCTCATCTGCTCGAAGCTGCAATCCCCGTAAGGCTCGACCTCTGCAAGCGAATCCGGGTCCGCCAGCGCAGCCAGATAGACTTCTTTTCCTTGCGCAATCAGCCATGCGCGGAAGTCTATAAAGCCGTCATCACTGCAGCCGTATTCCGATATGATTTCGGCAGCATCCCACAGGCCGTACTTGTACGCGAGATCTTCGTAAGCTTGCGTAATATCGTGAAAGTTCTGTGCCTGTTCTGCCCCCATAGATACCAAACGTCCCTTCAGATACTCCACCATGGCAGACATATCCTGACCGCAGGCATCTTTCGCCTCCCGGATCAATCCCCAGAATGTGTCTTTGTTGATCTCTGTGATGGTATCGTTCATATTCCACCTCTTTTGCGTTTCAGTTTCTCAGTTTCAAAGCGTAGCTTAATCCGTAAACAAATCCGGTCTGGCTGCGACGGCAAAGCCCTCGCGCCCGGTCACGACCACGCCATTCTGCCCGCCGGAGCAGTGGATGACGAGGAGATTGCCCACGCTGTCGTAGCCGCAGACGATCCCGACGTGGCTGTCATCCGCGTAAAAGACGAGATCGCCGGGCAGTGCGTCTGGCCATGAGACATTGGTGCAATACCCATGCTGCGAGGCTGCGCCACCGCCGCGTCCGGGCAGGTATGCACCGCTCGTGGCGTTATAGAATGTCCAGTCTACGAAACCGGAGCAGTCCAGTCCGAACGGAAGCACCTTGCCGGTCGAGCCGCTGCCGGATGCAGTAACCGTCGTCGGTGTTCCCCAACGGCTGTCCCAGCCGAGAACGAGACTTTTTCCGCCCCAGAAATACGTCACCTTTCCAAGAAGCTGATACGCCGTCAGGACAATGGATTCTCGCAGCGGGTCAAGATCATCCGGCAGCGTGCCTTGAATGTCCGAAATGTCGACGGGGCCGATGGGCGTACCGCCCGGTTGATAATTACCGATCAGGGAAAGGAAAATGTCGTCGTAGTCCGGCTTCAGCAATTCTTCGAGCATTTCCCGCTGCTGGGCAGTGAAGCTGTATTCATCTGCCATCTGCATGGCATCCTTGATCTGTGCGGAGATGTGCAGTGTTGTGATCTGCTCGCCGTCTACAGTTCTGGCCGTCAATTCGTATTCGAGTTTATTCGCGTCGAAGAAAATTTCCCGCAGGAGCTGGAGTTTTTCCTCATCCATCGTCATAACGTCCAGCCCATGTTCTTCGTCGGTCGAGACCTTGACCGCGTACACAGCCAGCACATTCCGCCAGTTTTGCAGCATGGCCGCTTCCATGCCCTCCTGCATATCCAGCTCATCGTATGGATGTTCCTCCATGATACGGTAGATCTCATCGGTAAACTCGCCGTTCAGCGTCGCAACCGCGTCCGGAATCTTGATCTCTGTGCCTGTGTCCTTCCCGGCGAACAGGATTCCAAGCGGCGAAGCGAACAGCATCCCCACCAGCAAAATCACAACCACAACAGCGACAGCCGCCGCACCTCCCGCGCCAATCGCCGCGACCAGCTTTTCTGCCGCTGCCGCGATTGCCCGCAGGACTTTCTTTCCAGCCTCTTTTGCTACCTTCGCCGTTTTGATCGCCGTATCCCGAAGTGCCTGTCCTTTGCGGATGACAGTTGCGGCCTGCTTTGGAGCAGTTGCTGACGCTTTGCTTGGCAGCGCTTTTGCGGCAGGTGTAGCATCCTTGATTTTCGCTTTCGGGGCCGTTTTGATCTTCTGCTTTTTTACGAAAGCCGGTCGCGCCTGTTTCTGGAGACGCGCAGGCTTTGCCGGAGCGACATTCCTGCTCGCTGGCACAGGAACTGTTTCATTCGTCAATGATGGTTGACATAATTTTATGTTGCCTCGAATCATTTTCTGCGCTGCCTGCTGTGGATTTGCCTGCACGGGCGTTACCTGTGTCGGTTGCTGCGCTGCAATGTATTTCTGCTTGCTCTTGATGTCCGGCAGCGGCGGCTGCGGGACATCCGGTTTCACGGATTCCGTATCGGCAGGCATGGAGGCCGTCTGCGGCTGTCGCGTTCGGATCTGCGGCAGAGCTGGCTGCTCCTGCTCCGCACTATGGGAAACGTGGAGTTTTTGCTGTTCACGAACAGTTTCCCGTGTACGGATGACCGGCGAAAATGTTTCGGAATCTGTGAGCATATCTTCAATACCGCTCGCTTCTTCCTTGAGAAGATGTTGTTTTTTTCGTTTCTTTCGGATGTACTCTTTCGTCTTGATTTCAGGAAGCGCGAACTGTGTGGTATCCGGTTTTAGCGCAGCAGGAGGTTCTCGCAGAGAGGAAACAGGCGGCTTTTCTCTTGGCAGAGTCCGTGCTGATGGCTGCACCGTCGGGGTCGTCGCAGGTGCAGACGGTTCCGTGCTGGCAGGAGATTGTCCAAGCGACCGTTGTTCTGCCGGTCTTGCTTTCCCAGCAGGCTTTTCTCTTACTGATGTTTCCAGTTCGCGCACGGATCGGTTTACCTGCGCGTGGTGAACAGCCTGCGGCTTTTCGTGTATCTCCGAAGCTGGATGCCGGGACTGTTGCACAGGTGCATCAGCGGTCGGTGTATGCTCCCGCATTTTAGGCTGCGGGGGATTTGTAGGAGGAATCGTTTTCTCCTTGATTGACGAAGCCGATTCACGCACAGAATGTTCCATTGTCGATGGCATTGTTTCCGCAGAAACAGCCGTTGCGTTTTCATGAATCCTCGGAGTTGGATACTGAGACGGGGACGCTGGCGCTTTCGCATCCGGCGTATATACTCGCGTTTTGGGCTGTTGGGCGTTTGCAGGAGGAACCGGCTTCTCCCTGATCGGAGAAGCCGATTCGCGCACAGACTGATTTCCCTGTGACTGGCTTTGCGGTGGATATTCCCTCGGTGCCGCAGTAGGCTGCAGGGGGTGCCGAGGCTGCTCATGTTGTGGAACAGATTCTGTCCTGGCTTCCCGCTGCGGTTCGGATTTTGTTTTCGGCAGCCTGTGGGCTGCCTTTTCTGCCAGATGTTGGACTTCCTGCACGGCATGGTCGGCGGTATCCGTGATCTTGCCGCTCTCGTAGCGATCTTCCGGCTGACCGTCCTGCGCTGCCTCGCGCAGCTCCTGCCGAAGCTGCTGAAAGGAAGCATCTGTGCCGCGGCGGAATGCTGCCTGCGGCGCGGATTTGAGGGTTTTGACGGTTCGCTCTTTCAGCGGTGATTTTTCTTTTACCTCCCGCATTACGACGCCTGCTCCACCCGTTCAGACATTTTTGTGGTCATCAGCTGATACAGCCTACCGTTTTTCGGAAAATGATCCACGAAAGGCACGATGGTGCTGCCGCACTTGAGAAGCCCGTGTCCAAAGTCTACACCTGAAATATACGAAAGCTGATTGTCCGAAATATTGAGCAGCCGCGCCAGCTCGATCCGGTCCGTACTCGCCTGATTAAGCATGAGCAGGAATTCGCTGTTTGCAAGCATGGTTCTCGCCGTGTGAGATTGCAGCAGGTCGTCGACATTCTGCGTCAAGCCCGTGCCGCAGGCCCCGTATTTGCGCATCCGCTTCCAGAGCGTGAACAGGAAATTGGCGCTGTACTCGTGCTGGAACAGCAAATAGATTTCATCAATATAAAGCCATGTATTCTTGCCAAGCTTGCGGTTGCGGATGATGCGGTTGAACACGCTGTCCAGCACGACCAGCATGCCGACCGGCAGGAGCTGCTTGCCAAGGTCACGGATGTCGTAGCAGAGAATGCGGGAATTGGTATCCACGTTCGTGTACTTGGCAAACGTATTCAAGCTGCCTTCCGTGAACAGCTCCAGAGATAGCGCAACGTCCCGCGCTTCGGGTTCCGGCTGCTCCAAGAGCGCGGCATGGAAGTCTTGTAATGTCGGCACAACTCCGAGATAGCCATTGCGGATGAACTCGCGGTAGACCTGCGCGGTACACCTGTCAATAATGGATTTCTCCTTGGCAGACAGTTTGCCCGCGCCCACGAGCTGCTCGCAGAGGGACAATAAGAATTCGGATTTCAGCACGACGGGATTGTCGCCGTCGTTGTAGCCGGACTCCATATCAAGAGCATTGATATGATTGGGTGACGTCGCCGAGATTTCAATGACCTCGCCGCCCAAGCCTTCGACCAGCGGTCGGTACTCGGCTTCGGGGTCAATGATGATAATGTCGTCGTTCGTGGACAGTACGATCTCCGTGATTTCCCGCTTGGCCGCAAAGGATTTACCGGAACCGGAGACGCCGAGGATGAAGCCGTTGCCGTTGAGCAGTTCTTTTCGGTCGGCAAGGATGAGATTCTTGGAGATCGCGTTCTGCCCGTAGTAGATGCCGTGTCGGTGCCGAATTTCCTGCGCCTTGAACGGCATAAGCACAGCGAGGGCTTCTGTCGTGAGTGTCCGCAGCGCGTCAATGCGCCGCAAACCGAGCGGCAGCGCAGTGATCAAGCCGTCCTGCTGCTGAAAGCTCAGTTTCGCCAGTTGGCACAGGTGCTTGCGCGCAATAGATTGGAGCGTTTCGGTGTCGCTGTCCAGCTCCTCTTTGCTGTCCGCCAGATGCACGAGCGTGACCACGGCGAACAGCATCCGCTGGTCGCGGGTCGTGAGATCGTCCAGCATCTCGCGGGTTTCCTTGCGCTGCTGTTCCAGATCATACGGCACAACAGCGGAGAAGTTCTGGTTGCTGTTCTGCCGCCGCTGCCAGTTGGTGACGTTCGTCTCCACGCCGAGCAGCTTGTTCTCCACCTCGCGCACCGCTTCGTCGGTCGGCACGGGGATCATGTCAATGGAGAGCATCATGCGCCGGTTGAGATCGGTCAGTTCCAGAATCATGCTGTCCTTGATGTAGCTGGCGTAGTCTTTAAGGAACAGCACACGGCCATATTGACTTCCCATCTTGAAATAATCCCGATGGAATTCCAAGCTGTCCGGACAGATCGTGTCCTTGAGATTATGCCCGCGCTTCATGGCTGTTTGCAGGTCGAACGACAGTACCGCTTCTTCTGGTCTAAAGAAGCCGCGCAGCACATCCAGCCGTTCGGCTGCGTCCAGCTCGTTGGAGGACGAGTTGAGCCGCGAGAGTTTGGAGGACACTTCGCCTGTTACACGGGAGAAGAATGTACGCGCTTCATCCACGTTTTTCTTGTGAACGGAAACCGTGATAAACCGCTCCTGCTCCACGCTGGCGGAGCTGCCGGAGATTTTGCCTTCCAGCATCCCGTTGAACTCGTCCACGAATCCGTCGAGGCTGTCGCCGCGCTGCGGGAGCAGGACGGTATCTTCAAACGCTTGTCGGTTGACCTGCTTGTTGCAGATCGTGAGCTTGGTGGTCGAGCCGCTGTCCAAAGCGTTCAGCAGTTCACTGTAGCCGAGGAACATCGCCGTTTTGTCCTCTTTCGAGGCAATGGCATAGTTGATGTCCGAAAAGCGCAGCGTTCTGGAATATTTCGTGCCGAACTGAAAAATCCCATCCGCGAAGATCCTCTGGATGGGAATAACGTCCTGCACGCTGCGCGGGATCTTGTAGGCCGTTCGATCCTGTTTGATGGTGTTGTTGAGCGTTTTAATCAAGCGTCAGCACCTCCCGCATGGAATTGGAATCCAGCAGCACTTCCGCATACAGATTCTGCGGATGATACGAAAGAGTGCGCGGACAGAGGATCTCGGAACGGATGACCGCCAGCAGGAAGCGTTCGGCGGGCATGCCGTTGTAGGTAAAAAAGCCGCACATGGCAAACGGGAACGCCGCCAGCATGCACACCCAGCCGACCTCCGCCGCGCCGATGAGCGGCTTTAATCCGAAGTACGCACTCACAGCCACGCCGATGGCCAGCAGCGCGAACACCATCTGCCGCAGCGATAAGCCGAACAGGATGCTCTCCTGATACCGCTGGATCTCTTTGTTGATTTTCACTTCGATGATGAATCCCTCCAATTTTTCTGTATTTCTTAGATTGACCCTTGAACTTTTCTTTGTTCCAAGCTAACATGGCACAAACTTTCTAAAGGAGGTCATGCCATGTTGATGATCGTATTTGGGGCTGGCTGTTTGCTTCTGTCCGTATTATTTCATGCCGCGTCGCTGCTGCACCTCGGTCTGCCGCTTTTGTATGCGCTGATCGTGCCGACGCTGTTTTCCGGCTGGTATTACAGCCACTATGCACTGGCGAATGGGATCTGGTATGCGCTCATTGTCCTGGGGCTGATTTCGTGGGCCGTGTCGCTGGTGCGGAAGATTGCAGGCAGATCGTAATAAACTCACGCAAAATTCATTTGACACCATATATGACACCATGCTATAATGAAAGCGAGAGAAGAGACAGAGGTGATGTTCCGTGTCAAAATGGGATAAACTATTGGCAAGGATCTGCGGATTATCGCGCGATCTTCGTTTTGACGAGCTGCGCAAGGTGCTGGAAAGCTACGGCTATGAAATGCGCCAGCCAAACGGTGGCAGCAGTCATTGTACGTTTCGCAAACCCGGCTGCGCGCCAATTACGATTCCCATGCACGAACCGATCAAGAAAGTCTACGTTATGATGGTAAAAGAAGTTGTAGAAAGCGAGGTGTCAAATCGTGAAGACGATTGAGTATTATATGAATCTTCCGTATCGTCTGGAGCTTGTTCCGGACACGGACGAAGGCGGTTTTGTAGCCTCGTATCCGGAGCTGCGCGGCTGCCTGACCAGCGGCGAGACGGCGGAAGCGGCGCTGAAAAACGCGCTGGACTGCAAACGCGAATGGCTGGCCGCCGCACTGGAAGATGGCTATGAGATTCCGGAGCCTACGTCTGATGACGAGTATTCCGGTCAGTTCAAGCTGCGGCTTCCGAAGTCGCTGCACCGCGCACTTGCGGAAAACTCCAAACGCGAGGGTATCAGCATGAACCAGTATTGTCTGTACCTGCTGACAAAAAACAACGCTGAATTTCGTCACGGCGCATAATAAATAAATCATAAGATGCAGAACCCTCCATCCAACTACGGATGGAGGGTTTCTTATCCAAGACCCATCAA
>ERZ860322.1436-NODE-1436-length-13570-cov-25.339475_pt1 | contig 13570 bp, 15 predicted proteins | sample MGYA00509979_ERZ860322 | MGnify/ENA primary metagenome ERZ860322 (study PRJEB30046, sample SAMN00715217) | human gut metagenome | study: EMG produced TPA metagenomics assembly of the A metagenome-wide association study of gut microbiota in type 2...
CTCGTCAAATGGTATTATCCGCTCTATCTTTTCAAGAAATTCTTTTTTGCTTGTTTTGGCCTGCGCCAGTTCATCGCTTATAAGCGAGATTGTTAGTTGTTTATTCATACTTATATTATACCTTTTTTTTGCTGCTTTTCAATGGTTTGTGTGGTATTGCCTTAAAATAATCGATACAAGGCTAAATATGGAACGTTCTACCATAATAAGCACTAACCTTACGCTTAATGAAATAGAAAGCCATTACGGAAAGCGTATCAGTTCAAGAATAAGCAGTTCATACATTTGTATGAAATTCTGCGGTGATGATATTCGTATGCAAAAAAGAATAGCCAAAATCAAAGAAATGAATTTGAAATGCGTATAAAAATAAGCCGGACAAAACTTTTTTAGTCTTGTCCGGCTGTTTTTGTATTACGAAACTTTGTAAATCGACAGTCTTTGTAATCGAAATGGTTTTACGATGATTGATTTATTGTGTCATTATCAATCAAAGCTAAACAATAATTACTATAATTCTCATCACTGAATTTTATAACAGCAATATCATTATTTTCATTTGAAATAGCTGCTTGCATATAATCGCAGTTTGGGATATTTACATCAAAATACTGTAACTTTCCTTGAGAAATATCAACACTTGCAAAATTTTTGTTTTTGTTACAGCTGTACAAATCAGTATCATTATGATAAGAATAATTTAATGGTAATTTTAAGTTGGCATCAAATGATATTATAGTGTTTATATCATTATCATCTAATGATGAATATATAGTAGAATACTCTCGTGTCGCTCTGAATCGGTAACCACATACAATGTAATAACCGTTATTGTAAGCAATATTGCTTATAAGTTCCAGTGGAAAATCATTTGAATAGTACGATGTGATGTCATTTCCTGATAAACCTATCTCCCTAAAAACAGTTTCTGTTTCAAAATCCTCATTATATAATTGTAAAGCTAAGATTATGTTTTCACCGTTAAAGGTCAGTCCCATTGGAGAATAGCTGTCGCTACCGCTTATTCTATATATTTCACTGCTAACTTTTGTAGAGAAATCAAACACTTTAATTACCCTATCTTTTGTATCGGCTTCGTAATATAGGTATGCCAGTTTATCATTGTCAATGCAGGTCATATATTGAACCATATTGTGTGCTTTAAAACTCTCAGCCTCATAAAATTCTCCAGTATCAATATCATACACATATAATGTTGATAAAAGCTTGTCAGATGTGTTTCGAGATGGCATAATAACAAAATATCTATTGCCCACAACTTGAGATAAAAAGTTGTACATAACATTCCATTCTATTTCTGATATAAGCTTTTGACTCTTATTGTCCGTATCAATTTTATAAATATCCATTATATTATCTTTTATATAGCTTACAAATAAATTATTGCCCGAATATGCGTTAAGAATTATCCGACTGCAATCAAATTCACTTATGTCAATCTCATCATATTTTGTAATATCACTTATTGTTTCAGCAACATCTATTTGAGCATAAGTTTCAGTGTATGTTATATCTTCAGCACTTGTCATACTCTCTGAAATTTGAAGATTATTTTCATCGGGATTTGAACACGAGCTGAATGATACCACACTTAATACAGTAATTAGATTCAATATTCGAGCAATAAAATTTCTCATAACATACCTGCCTTAATTTATTTTATTCAGTAATAGCCATTCTATCACAATAGGTATAAAGTTTACTGTTAGTAACTAAATATTTTCCTGATGATATATTATGACCATCTAAATATGGGTCAGTCATCTGAATATAGTCCGTTGTATATCCGGAAGCATTTAAATAGTGACCGCTTGATGAATATCCCCAGCCACTTGTAGTTGTATTAGCAACGTGTATAATTACAGGCACGTTTAAATCAATGCTTGTTTTTATATAATCTTTCATCGCCTGTGCTGAGGTGTATGCACCATTTTTCCATTTCCAAGAATAATTCACACCTTTATCAGGGAAGTATCTGTTAAGCCAATAGGTTATTTGATTATAGTCTTGCAATCCATCAGTTGTTACCCCGATTAAAGATGCTATTGTTCTTTGCGAAATTGCATTGCTTTTCCCTTTATAATAAGCATAAACCTGCTGAAAAGTAGCCGCTGCACAATAATATTCTTCTTCCTGTTCGCAAAATGGTACAGAAAGCAACTTACTTGTTACTTCTTTTGCAGAAAAAGATGATGGATATTGATTATTCTCAATTCCTGTTGCCGAAGCACCAATGCCCACCATAGATGAAGCTGCCATAATGCCGCAAAGAACCATTGCTGTAAGTTTTTTTGTAAATTTCATAATTTTCTCCTTTTCTGAGCGAGGAGAAAACCGTGCTGTCAATCCTGATGTAAATTGTAGTATGTCATATGTATGCGATAGTTTATGCGTCTTTTAATGAAATTAGATTTCTCCGATTTTTTCAATATACCAAAGTGAAGAAAAATCATATTTGTATGAACCAACAAAAACTTTATCATTCTCATTGGTTGATTTTAAAAAGCGTTGACTTTCATCATCAATTATTTGGTATATATTTTCATTTAAGTAAGCCGAGCTGATAAAATAACGTGTATTCCCATTCACTGACATCTTTTTGGTTGATAAAAACGGAATAATGGAATATGTACAATCCTGATTTTCTGATATTTTAAAGATTTGGCTTTTACTTTCAGTAAAATCAGATAAGAAATACTTTCCATCTGCATAAGTCAATGCTTTTCCGTTTTGGTTTTTTATAAAATATTGTCCTGATGAAAAATTAGTATAAGAAATCTGAGAAGCTTCAAATTCAAATAATATATCTTTATATGATGCTTTATCCATTTCAGCAACATAAGCAGAATTGTCTTTTATTTGAAGAACTGAATAAAAGTCGGTAGATAAGTTTGCTCCATAAAATTTATCATATCCATTGAATAGAAGATAGCTTTTATTATTGATATATCCGCAAATGAAATTATTATCTGAATAGTGAATCACTTCTTCTCCATCGGTATCAATTAACCAGTCAGCACAAAAAAGAGGAATGTCCTGATAATATTTTCCGACCCAATCAGGCAGTATGAAGTATTCTATACCCATATTATAAATATCTGTGATGTTCATATACCGTATTATTCCAACAAGTCTTTTATCACAATATACTTTTGAATATCGTACATTGCGGTTAATCCTTTTAGAGTTTATAAACTTATTTGTTGGAATATTATAATATGGTATGGAGTAAGGTTCGCCTATGCAGAATTTACGATTATCTTGATTGAATAGAGATGTGCTATTGGTCGTACGTTCTATAATCTCCTGTTTTATTCTGCCTTTGCAATCATCTGTTTGAATGTAATCGTTGAATGTTACAACAGATTCTGCATAACAATTTCCAACATTGCATGACAGAATAGCAAATAAAGATGTGATAATTAGCAGCTTGAAAAGAAGCTTTTTTGTGCATATATTCTGCATAGACCTATTTCACCTTTCTAACTTATTACTATTGTCTGATTCCAAGTATATGTATAATTTTTAGAATTGGTAAAAGAAAATGAACTATCAGATGTATTGGAATCGTAGAAGTATTCCTCACTACCCTCCTGCGGATTCATTAAAACTAAACCCGTATAGTCTCCCTTATGATAAGTTCCATAATCTTGCCAACAAGTAGCATATCCACTTATTACGACATCGTGTGCAGTTCCTGCTGAATTGTTTAAAGCATACATTATAATGGGATTGTCATTACTGATATATCCCTTAACTTCATCATACGATAAGGTTCGTTCCACTAATGTTGCTCTTAATTTTGACTTGTTTTTTGCAAAAATTCTATTAAGCAGTCTAACAGTCTTGGAGGGGCTTATTCCGCCATCGCTTCCCGTTGTTATGGCAGGAGATACAGCCATTATTGAACGAATATCGCTGTCAGAATAATTTGTTCCGAGTTTATAATTTGCAGCGGAACGAACACATTCAAGCCAACACTCATTTCCGGTCTGTTTATATCTTGGAATATTAAAAACAGTGTGAAGTTCAGAAATCAATCCAACAGGAGCAACTTCTGAAACAGTGTTAATAATTTCGCTGCTAATGTCTGTGGTAACAGAATCAGCAGAAGCAGTAACGCTTACTACAGATGAAGCTGCCATAATGCCGCAAAGAACCATTGCTGTAAGTTTTTTTGTAAATTTCATAATTTTCTCCTTTTCTGAGCGAGGAGAAAACCGTGCTGTCAATCCTGATGTAAATTGTAGTATGTCATATGTCTGCGTTTAAAAGTAAGTTTCTTGTTCCGTTTGGAATCCTCCAAAGGTTTGTATAGTCTTATTTGTCTGAATTTCAGTTAAATACAATCAAGGTAACCATCACCTTTCATAGTGTGTCACGGTGACACACTTTATACCCACACGCTGTTGGACGTATTTGAAATATTCTCAGAGCTTCCGAACAGTCCGCTTTCCTTTGCATAATGCTTGCAGGTCACACGATAATAATAACCACTTTTTACAGTTCCGATTTTAATACTTGAAGCAGTATATTGTCTTGAATTTGATTTTTTCAAATCAGAAGAAGTCGTATAGTCGTACCACTTGGTATTATCAGAACTATATTGTACTTGAATATCGGTTATTCCCACGGAAGCCATTTGAGAAGAACAGCAAGTAGAACCACTTAAATATAATGTTGTTCCTGAAGCTGAAACTGAAACCCTATATGAAGTAATCAGTCCTGCTGAGTAAACAACAACATTTGACGGAGCTTTTGTTATCTCAACCGCATTTGCATTAACTGTGAAAGTTGGAATGCAGCATATTGCGGTTATTGCTGATAAAAGAATTTTTTTCATAATTTCCCCCTTACCTTATCGAGTTGATGATTTTGTCACATTCTTCATAATCAACATCATCTGTAAATATGTTGATTACGCACGAGCCTGAATTGAAAATCAAATTCATTTGATTTTCTTCTTTAGATAGTATTGCCTGATGATTACATATTGTGATTTCGGAAATATTGTGGTCATCACTGGGAATACAAACATTTGACAAGTTTCCGTCATGATAATTCTGAACGGATATGGATATTTTTTGAGAACCTTTTCCAAAGGTAAAACCAATATAATCGGCAAAATCGTTCAGTTCGGATTCAAAATCCACAAGCGTGAAACCGTCAGGAAGATAGTGCGGTGTTTCAACAAAAATATTCATTTCCTCACATTTACCGGTAATGCCATACGGGTCGTCCTCTGATGTCGGCAGTGTGATATTATCTTTCTCGTTGCTGAAATCAATGCTGACACCGCCACGAGTTAGCTCTACAACAAAAGAAAACACATTCATATTCCAAGCCATAACCGAAACACAGTTAGCAACAAGCATTACAGCGGCAGTGCAAAGAATAGGTATTACTTTTCTAAAAGCCTTAACAGAAGCTCTGTTTTTCTTTGTATCATATTCGGAAACTTTTTTATACAGTTTCCTTTTTTGATTTTTGAAGTCATCAGCCGTCTGACCGCTGCCATCAGATAATTCACAAAGTTCGACAGTCAGAGCGGCAATCTTATCATAGTCACGCTTGCCTGACGGCTTGATATTTTCTTCATCAAGCTGCTTCTTCAAATATTCAAAAGCATTTTTTTCAAAATCCTTATCAGAAGTAATTTTTTGTGCAAGCTCTTTCATATCATTCATTCTCCTTTGATTTGTAAACGTCAGAAAACACAGCTTTTCTTTCATCAAAAATAAGATTTTTTTGAGTTTTGTATATCTGCACAAAAATCACAACTTGATTTTGTTATTTTTTCTTGCACTGACCGCAAGCTTTTTTCTTAATCTGTGAATATGGATATATAATGCATTAAGGGTCATTTTGTTGGCTTTGGCTATACGTTCTTTATCCTCACCGCTGTAATAATCAAAAATGATAGTTTTATCCTCATCAGAAAGGCAATCAAAATCGTTGTCAGACAATGACGGAATACCAACAGGAGCAATATTTATTTCCTCCGTACATTCCTCCAAAGAAATAAATGACGGATTGTGTCTTATATAATTTTTGATTTCAAAATCGGCGGCTCTGTAAAGCCACGCTCTTATATTGTCACTTAATTTCAGACGGTCAAGCTTTTTATACAATGCAAGAAATACTTCCTGCGTGACATCTTCCGCTGCCGTTCGATTGAAGTTTAGCTTTGTACGGCAGTAATTATATATTTCACTGTAATACTTATCTACTATTTCATCATACATAATAATTTTTTGCTCCTTTGAGATTTTGGAAGCCTTATACTATTATAACATACTGAAAAGCCTGTTTTCTTTCAAAAAATTTTCTGAATTAACATTTTTTGTATAGTTGCACAAAAAAAGCTTTGCCTTTTGTGCCATTGAACCATAAAAAATAAAAGCCCCGAACGCACACTGTTGTTGTACGTTCGGGGCTGAATTATCCGCCTATGCTATGTTCAGCGGAGTTTTCATCTTTTTTATCTGATGTCGGCTTAAATTCGTCACTCATAATGCGGTCACGGCTGAAAAGAGCCGGTTGTTTTGCTCCTTTTTCCTTGTTCTTTTCATTGGCTGCTTTGACTTTTTCAATGAACTTGCTTACATAAAGTGCTGTATTATCGCTGAAAGCGATGTTAAGAGCAGGTATCCCCTTTGTAATATGAGGAGGATAGCTGCCAACAGCAGAGCCAATTTCAAGGCTTTCAGGTTTGCAGTGTGACGTAATCTTATTATTAACAGATAATGATACCTTGTCTCCATCAGCTTTGCTGTCATATGTAATCAGAATTTCTTTTCCGTTCTGCTTCCATTTCAGGTTGAGATTATCAGGAGTTTTCTCACCGTCAACAGTATTTTCAGGCTGATTCGGAGCAATTTTACCGCTAAGCTTGTCTGCATTGATTTCATCAACAAGTTTCTGAAGCTCCTGTTCTTTCTGATGTAATTCTTCTTCATGAAGAAATGGCTTCTTTGATTCTGTTATACTGTCGGCAAGCTCCGTTTTCAGTCTTTGAAGTTCATTACACGCTCCATCTATCCTTTTGGGAACAGAGTTTATCATATTGTCAATTCTCGTGAGATTACCGGTATCACTTTTACCAAGTTCAAACTGATAAGAATTAGCACCTTTCAGAGAAGCAATCATAGATTTTGTGAAAGTATCATAGGAAACAGCCACCTTGAAGCCTTTGTATTCGGCAATATCAATAAATTTGTTTGGATTTCCGACAAGAGAATCCAGTGAAGCTCTTTTGAATGCTTCTGCCGCTTCCTTTTTGTCCTCATATGTTGTACCTCCGACTTTCATAATGAATTTTTCTTTGCCGTCAACATCTGTTTCGGGAATGAAATTCTTTATTTTATTTGTATCCTCTGTAATATTCCGGATAGCTTTTTCTGCCTGTGCTATTTTGTCGGGTAGATACTTGATATTATCTTCAAGTTCATACTTTTCTTCAAGGTAATGATTTTTCATAGATTTCAGTTCGCTTATTTCTTTTCTAAGCTGTGCCTGCTGCTTCATTCGTTCATCACCGATAGCGGCAATTTTTATATCCTGAAGCTCTCCTGTCATATCGTCAATATCATCACAGGTACGGGGAACATCTTTTGAAGTGAAAATTCTTGAAAAAGCGTCCTGTTTCTTCTCGACAGTCTGATATAGGTATGAATCCAGTGTTTCTTTGGTAACATAGCGATAATTATAAACAGTATCGTTTGAATTACCCTGACGAACCATTCTGCCTAAACGCTGCGTAAGGTCTGCCGGTCTCCAAGGACAATCAAGGTCGTGCAGTGCAACAAGTTTATCCTGAACGTTAGTGCCTGCCCCCATTTTCTGTGTTGACCCTATAAGTATTCTGACTTCGCCGCTTCTGACCTTTGCAAACAATTTGGCTTTCTTTACTTCCGTATCAGCTTCATGGATAAAGGCAATTTCTTTTTCTGTCACTCCACGTTCCAACAGCTTCTTTTTTATATCAGCATAAACGTCAAAACGCTGCCCACTCTTTTTCAAATCTTCCTTTGACTGCGGTACACCTAAATCACAGAAAACAAGCTGTGTTGATTTTGCTTCAGCTGTTTTCTGCCATATGTTATATACGTTGTTTACACAGGCATTGATTTTAGTCTGAGGTTCATCAGGAAGTTTAGGGTCTAAAAGTCTTTGGTCAAGTCCAAGTTTTCTTCCGTCACCCACAATCAGGAGCATATTGTCCTCTGTTCTTGAAACAGCCCCCATACTTATTTTATCAGCTCTTTCGCCAAGAGATTCAACAAATTTCTTCTGTATCTCTGTAGGTTCAACAGCAACGATTTCCTTTTTACATTCAGGAACATCAAGATTAAGCTGGTCTGCCATTTTTATGTCAGCACATTCTTTGAACATCGTTACAAGTTCGGGAACATTGGTAAATTTCAGACGCTCTTCCGATCTTTTTGTTCTCCACTCGTTGCCACTGGGGGCAATTTCCAAGTCGTTAGTTCTTTTGGTGAAGTTGCCTGCCCAAGAATCAAATTTGTTTAATCCGGTTTCTTTCAATAGGTCGGTTTGCAGATATTTCATCATAGTGAACATTTCGGAGAGAGCATTAGTGACCGGCGTGCCTATACTCACAAGCTATCTATTATGATTTCTTTAATATACCGCCGGAGAAAAACGTTCCTCTCCGACGGATTTTTCATCAGAATATGAAATGAATTTTGATACCCTCTTCATCGGTAACATCAATTCTGTCTATCATTACTTTGGCAAGAGCGTTCTTCTCCTCCATAGAAAGCTCGTCCCACCTGTTCAGCGGTTCAAGCAAAGGCTTGGTGTCGATTTTCTTTACCCTGCGTTCTATCAGAAGAAGCTGCTTTTCGTATTCGTTCTTCTTTGCGTGAAGCTCGCTTATCTTTTCCTGAATGTACCCGAAAAGAACATCGTCCGCATCTATCAGCCTGTCAATGAGCTTTTTTGTATCAGCTTCAATGCGAAGCAGTTCCGCCTTGATTCTCTCCGCTTCTGAGGACTTGTTTGCACTGCTGTTTTTTGCTACCTCAAATTCGGAAATATGCTCCTTCATAGCCTTATATACAGCTCTCTCCACATCATCGGGACAGACTTTCAGACGTTCGGTTTCACGGCTGCACCCTTTTATGGTTTTAAGCCCCGTGCAGTTGTAATATCTCCAGAGCTTCGTCTTGTCCGCATTGTATGAATACGCAATAAGCAGAGCTTTTCCGCAGTGTCCGCACTTGGTAAGACCTACAAGCCACGATTTAAGTTCGCCCCTTGATTTCGGTATCTTATGATTGTGGGATTTTTTGTCCTGCACCGCAAGCCACGTTTCGGAATCAACAAGTCCCGCGTGATAGCCCACCTTGATAAACCTGTCCTCGCTGTTCTTCTTGTGCCACAAAAGCCCGTGAACACCGTCATAAGCATCAATATCGTCTATCATCGTAAAACCTCTTGACAGAAAATATTCATACACATTTTTATCGGCACGAACATAGAGTGGATTTTCAAGTATTCTTGAAATTTCGCTGCGATCCATACTCCTGTTGATCGGCTTATTTCCCGATGTAGATGAGGACGGAAGATTGTGTGCTTTTATGTAGTTCACCACATCAAGCAGAGATGTTCCCAGCTCTTTATATACTTCATATGCGGCTATGACAGTCTGAGCCGCTTCCGATGGAACAAGCACCGACCCTGTCTTGCCGTTTATGGTCTGTCTGCTTGACTGAAAGCCGAAGAACATTTTACCGCCCTGATAAAATCCCGTTTCAACAGCCTTTGTGCTATATGCGTCCTTTACTCTCGCCGCAATGGTCTCTCTCAAATTCCGCAAAGTTCAGCAGATTGTTTCGCATCATTCTGCCCTCTTTGGTTTCCGTATTGAACGGCTCGGAAAGCGAAATAACGCCTACTCCGTATCTGTCAAGCTCATCGGTTATGTTGAGATATTCCCTCATATTACGGCTGAAACGGTCATACTTCTTCACGATTATCCTGTCGATATAACCGTCCTTTGCATCGGACATCATCTGCATAAATTCGGGGCGGTGACGAACGTCCTTGCCCGACTTTCCGTCATCGCAGTAAACCTTGAAATTTGCCTCCTCTCCGACATATCTGATACATTCTTCTCTCTGTGCAGCTATGGAAAGTGAATTGTTTCCCTTTTCCTCATCGCTGACGGAACGGCGAACATATATTGCTGTGAATTTGCTTGTCATAATAATCAACCTCCATAATATGAAAGCCGATCATACGTTGTTACTGTTATTATAGCATACTCGGTTTCATATTTCAACGCTTTAAAGTGGAATTTTTGAAATTATTTCTTGACATTTTGAGTTTTAAGGTATATAATATAGATATGGGATATATGCCATATTACAAAAGGAGAGTAAAAGCTTGTTTGATGTAGAATACTATGAGAAAGAGGACGGTACGTTCCCTGCCGAAGAATTTATCCTGTCTCTTGATTCAAAAATGCAGGCTAAAATGTTTCGTGAGCTTGATCTGCTTGAAACTTTCGGAAATCAGCTTCGTGAACCTCACTCCAAACCGCTTGGAGACGGAATATATGAAATTCGTGCAAAGGTGGCTTCCGACATTACAAGAGTTCTGTATTTCTTCGTGGTCAATAAGAAGATAATTTTAACCAACGGATTTGTAAAGAAAACACAGAAAACGCCCGATAATGAAATTGCACTTGCAAAAAAATATCGTAAAGATTATCTTGAACACAACAAGGAGTGATCGTTATGAGTAAAAATTTCAGAGAAACATTAAACAAACGTCTTGAAACCGATGCCGAGTTCCGCAAGGAGTATGAAGCTCTTGCTCCCGAATATGAGCTTGCCAAAATGCTCATTGCCTGCCGCAATGCCGACAACCTTACCCAGAAACAGCTTTCCGAGCTTACCGGCATAGATCAGGCTGATATCAGCAAGATTGAGAACGGCAACGCTAACCCCTCTATCAAAACACTTACACGCATAGCTTCCGCAATGAATATGAATTTAAAAATTGAATTTGTTCCAAAAGCTCAAAATGCCTGATATATGCGGACCGTTTCTGTCACGAAGCGGTCCGCATTTTCTTCAGCTCACCTTGAGATCTTTTTCTTTATTATCATCTTTCTCATATTCATGCGGTTTCAGAATATCATAGATCTGATTTATTCTGTTTCTTTTAAAAATTTCGCTCACATCTTCGGGAATGTGAGAAGTCACCTTGATACCGTTAACAGTACGCTCGATTATTCTTTCTTTCATAAGCAAAATGCTCCTTTCAATTTTTCTTTTGTTCTGTAAATTAAATACGTTCAACGGGAGTACGGATCCCGATTTCTCCGAGCCGTCTTTTCCTGTTCTTCTCTGATACGTTTTATCTCGGCTGCCTTGGCATTGACCTTTTCAGCCCATTTGGGGATATTTTCGCAGGCTTCAACGAACTTCTTATCAAGAACAGGTTCAAGCTTAGGCAGACTTGCTTCATACTCCTCTAGCTCTTTCTTCCCCGCCTTACAGCAATGAGCATAATTGGTTTCAAGCTGACGTATAAAGGTCATATAATGTGCGGTAACGTTTTTCTTGTTTGCAACTGCCTGTTCGTACTCGCTCTGCCTTGGCGAAAGCTCCGATTTCAGCAGCTCCAAATCGTGCGATACTTTGTACAGATCTTCCTGTGAACAAATGTTATTGTCCTTCAATAGCCGCAGTGATGCCAACTCACTTATATTCTTGGGCATTAAACCGCCTTGGGTATGAATAAGTTCCAGATAGCGTTCACCATGTTCAAGGATAAACTCCTTTTCCTTTATCCTTTTCACTATCTCATTGCACCGCTCGGCAGCAGCATCGGCTTTTTCGGCGATCCTATTAACGTGATCTTCAAACGCCTGCTTGGTATGGATTTTGTTTTCGTGAACATAACAAAGCAGCTCTGCCGTTCTCCGCAGTTCGCTGTATGTTACCGAATGACAGAATTCGGGACAGCGGTAAAATGATATCTGCATCTGTCTGAGGCATATTGCATATTCCCTCTGTATGCCCGAATATGTAAGGATCTTATCAAGTGACATTTCCTGATTTTTATTATCAATGCGATACTGCAATTCTTCAAGTCCATAGCCGTCACCAAGTCTGAATGACCTTACAGCCCTGCTCCTTTTCAGTTTGGCAGGCTTTACCGATAAATATTTTCCCTGTCTGATTTAATATCCGCAGGAAATGAGCTGCCCTGCCAGATCGGCAATATTTTTGACATTCTCCATAAGTACGATACGGTCAATATCATCACAGAGCTTCTGCTTCCAAGAGGTATTGTTCTTTCGGGCAAGCCATTCGGTATATGTGATACTTCCACTGCGTTTCGGTTCTTTTATAACGTGAAGTCCGTATTTTCTCATCAGCTTATCGGAAATATCCCTGCACTCTTTCAAGGTCTTTTGATTATCTATCCAATGCCTGCCTCTCATATCATAAGCATTTACTGCAAAGTGGACGTGTATGTGATCGGTGTCCGTGTGTGTTCCCATCAATATCTGCATACTGTACCCAAAAACATTCCTTGCCCATTCCTCTCCAACATGCAAAGCTTCCTCCAGAGTGACCTCGCCTTTTCTGAATGACATTACATAATGATGCATTTTTATCTTCTGCTTTCCGCTTCCCGCAGCTCTTTGGGAAAATTTCTGTCCCGAATAGCTGTCATAGCAAAGAGCCATTTCAAGATATGCGGAGTATGGGTCTTCGGAACAATTCAGCCCCTTGACCAATTCTGCATTTTTCTCTTTTGTTTCTCCCACAACATATTTCAGAAGTGCAAGCGGCGATGCCTTTATTGATGAAATGTGCTTTATTACAGCCATGCTTCCGTCACTTCCTTAAAGACAGGCGTTCTGAGCTGATTATGCACATAATCCTCCAAAAGCTCTATGCCTTTTTCGGCTTCTTCCACATCTTTGAGATAAACGGCTTTTTCGGTATTGACATTTTTTGCAACGCTGTTGATATCAATGCAGACTGAATTATCATCATAGGAAGCATTCATAAGCATACTTTCCAAATCCAAACGCATAATTTTTCCGCTGACAGCTTTTTCTCTTATGTAAGCAGCAGGATTCTTTCCGCTTTTCTTTGAAAGAAAGATCATCTTCTCCCATTCATCGGAATTGTACTTGACCTCCTTGCGGATCGTTCTTTTGGTTCTGCTCATTTTGTGAAATCACCTCCTTGTCAGTCAATGTTCAGAAGCTGATAATAGTAACGATTCAGAATGCGTCTGCAATTCTCAAAACGCTTTTTCAGCTCTTTCAGCTTTTCAAGATGTTCGGAGTTTGTTTTTTCGGCAGTCTTGATGATCATATCCAGATCGGTTCCGATGTGATTCACCTTTTTGAACGGAAGGCACAGATCTTCCGCACGATAGTCTTTCCACATCTGATGAACCGACATATTTCTGATAAAAGCCGCAGGCTTCATTTTAAGAACTTGTCTTCACAAGATAAATGTGGTAAAATAAAAGAACAATGAGATATACA
>ERZ860322.1438-NODE-1438-length-13556-cov-4.855640_pt1 | contig 13556 bp, 8 predicted proteins | sample MGYA00509979_ERZ860322 | MGnify/ENA primary metagenome ERZ860322 (study PRJEB30046, sample SAMN00715217) | human gut metagenome | study: EMG produced TPA metagenomics assembly of the A metagenome-wide association study of gut microbiota in type 2...
TCCAAGACAATTTTTCGCACACATCACACCTACCTATTACAATATATTTGGACAAGGAAGCCGGGCAGCCAGTCCGGCTTCCTTTCCATCTCGTGCCTAAGCTACAATAAGAGGAGCAACTGGCTGACCTACACCTCCTTGGGCTGTTATGCCCGTATGAAAGACTGTTAGCCATCCTCTTATTGCAGCGTTCGATTTGAGCAGGTTGAGCCTTAGAGTTCGCGTCACCCAATAGATTGAATCGGCAATGAGAAAAAGATGGATTCCGGTTGCGGATCATTTGTATTGGAGGAATGTGAATGAACTCTGTCGGCATTGATGTCTCGAAAGGAAAGAGCATGATAGCGGTCATGCGCCCCTTTGGAGAGGTGGTCTGCTCACCCTTTGAAGTGTCTCATACGTCCAGTGAACTCAGCAAGCTGGCAAGGCTGCTCAAAAGCCTGGACGGCGAGACCCGTGTGGTCATGGAGGCCACAGGCAACTACCATTTACCCATCGCAATCGCGCTCCATGAAGCGGGGATCTATGTTTCAGTAGTCAACGCCATGCTGGTGCATGACTACGGGAACAACACATTGCGCCGTGCCAAAACCGATAAAAAGGATGCCATAAAACTGGCAAACTATGGTCTTGACCGCTGGCTGAATCTCCCGAGGTTTTCACCGGAGGGAGAAATCCGGATGCAGTTAAAAACCTGCTATCGACAGTATCAGCAGTATTCCAAGGTTCAGACCATGCTGAGAAACAACTTGATTTCTCTGTTGGATACCGTGTTTCCCGGAGTAAATCGCCTGTTTTCCAGCCCTGCAAGAGCAGATGGCAGCGAAAAGTGGGTAGATTTCGTTGACACCTTCTGGCATTGTGAATGCGTCAGCGGACTGTCCCAGAAGGCATTTGAAAAGAAATACCAGAAATGGTGTCAGAAGCATGGTTACTACTTCCGCGAAGCCAAGGCTCTTGAAATCCATATCGCCGCGTCTGGATGCGTTGGGGTCCTGCCAAAAACTGAAACGACACATCTTCTGATTACGCAAGCCGTCTCACAGATGAAGGCTACTTCTTCCGCTCTGGCGGAGCTCAAGAAGGAGATGCTGCATCTGGCTGAGCAGTTACCGGAATTTCCGGTGGTACAGAAGATGTACGGCGTCGGACCGACGCTGGGACCGCAGCTCATGGCTGAGATCGGCGATGTGCGGCGATTCCACTCAAAGAAAGCCCTGGTTGCCTTTGCCGGTATTGACGCTCCGCCAAACGATTCCGGACAGATCGCCGGCAACCACAAGGCTATGAGTAAAATCGGGTCTTCCTCACTTCGTAGGACACTGTTCCTGATTATGGGTGTGTACCTCCAGAAATCCCCTGTGGACGAGCCGGTATACCAGTTCATGGACAAAAAGCGAGCCGAGGGAAAACCCTACAGGGTCTACATGATGGCTTCCGCCAATAAGTTCCTGCGCATCTATTACGCCTCGGTGAAGGCTTATCTCGACGCTATGGAAGCAGCGTAATCATACACATACTTTACTGGCTGGCCGCCGTTTCAAAAAAGAGACGCGAAGCGGCTTAGATTGGTCTACCCATTTTGCACTACATAATTTCAGAAATTCCTACTTGACTTTTGTTAGCAGGTCTTTGTAAATTCGGTGTACGCCTTTGACACCGTACTGTTGGGTTCGTAGGCAAAAATGCTCTTGCCTTTGGAAGAAGTCTCTGCGGCTTTTACGGCAATCGGGATATATGTTCGATACATCTTGATTTGACTACCGAAGTTCTCTCTCAGAGCTTCTACCGTGCTTTTGGCGAGGTTGGTACGGCTATCCACCAAAGTGAGAAGCATACCGTCAATCTTTAAGCCCGGATTGATACGCTTCTTAACTCGTGAAATGGTCTGAACAAGCTGCGTCATACCTTTTGCCGGTAAATACTGAGCCTGAACAGGAATTATTACGCTGTCTGCCGCAGATAGAGCATTGATTGTTACCATTCCGAGGGAAGGCATACAATCTATTAAGATATAGTCGTATTTCTCCTTCACTTCGCTGAGATAGTTTCTCAATGCCGTCTCTCTGCTCATTGCGTTGACAAGGTTAAACTCCATTGCTGAAAGCTCAAGGTTTGCCGGAATAAGGTCAACACCTTCGTCGTGGTGCAGAATACCGACCGTAGGGTCATTCATCGTTTCATTTATGACATCTGTGAGTTTCGTTGCAAGCGTGATACCCAAGTTGTCTGTATCCTGCCAACCGAGACAAGTGGTTAAGTCGCCCTGTGGGTCTGCGTCTATGAGCAGCACTTTCTTTCCCTGCATTGCAAGACCGACGCCGAGGTTTACCGTAGTGGTCGTCTTTCCAACTCCGCCTTTTTGATTGCATATCGCAATCGTTTTGCAGTTCGACACTTTGTGCGTCCTCCTTTCGTGAAATTCATAGCCATCGCAGTATGGCTATGTACTTGACCGGCTCATTTCCTAACCGGTCGGGCAATATTTGTTCTCAACACCCCTTGCCGAGCAATAAGCTCACGGGAAGTCACTAAGGAACAGACTGCTAATCTGTATCATAGGAATTTCACCTCTGCCGGGTACTCCGCCAGCTCCGTAGAGAAGTATCATTATCCTTCTGACTGTCATCGCCGTAACAGGGGCAACCTGTTACCTATACCGGGAGTTCTCGCTGTTCTGCAATGCAGAAGTCACGGCGTACCCGATAAGGTGGCTAAAATCATCAGAATTAAAGTCTTAGTGAATGGTTTATTCAGTTGTCAAAATACAAGTGAAAGGGCTGACCTTTTCGTGGCTCGGAATTAACCCCTTCACTTGTTTGAAATGGGAGAGCGTTTTTGGGGGGTGTTTTTTCAAAATTTCTTGAAAATTTTTTTGCTAACAAAAAAAGCCACCTACTTTCCTCTTAATTGAGGTCAATAGACGGCGGGTAGAAATATTCATAATTTTGGTGTATAATAGGAAATTAAGAGAAAGACAAATTTGAATTTTTTGTGGAGGTGTTTATATGATATTCCTAAAGGTATTGGCTGTAGTTCTGGGATTGGCATTCCTTCTGTTTGGATACTTCATTTACTTTAAAAAGAAATACAATCTTATCAACGGTTTTGAGGCGGATTTCAAAGCCGGTCGGAAGAAAGAAGAATACGCAAAGAAAGTGGGAATGATAGAGTTTGTTGTTGGTATAGTTCTGCTTATCACAGGTGTTGCACTTATTCTGTTTGCCTAATAAATTCCAGTTTGTCTAACTTACTCTAAATTAGCAAAGACCGCTTACAAAAGTGTAGGCGGTCTTTATTCGTGTTCAGATATATTTGATTTTGAACTTTCTTTTCTTGGCTGAAAGCACCTTGCAAAGAATATCATCTGCTGCGTCCGTGTATCTGCCTTGTGCTATCAGGCTGTTCTTCAAACGGATAAGTGATTGCAGCACTTCGCTGTATTCGTCCTTGGAAAGGTATAAATGATATTTTTGTTCTTTCAAAACAACCACCTCCTGTTACCGCAATTATATAATAAGAAATGGCATAGAAGTAGTGTGCGATTGTCGCTTGACCACCCCTAAATGAACGAATTAACAGGGTAACGAACGCCTTATTCATTAGCAGGAATTTTGCTCGAATTTTTCTGCCATTAGCAGAGAGGGCATTTTCATTAGCAAAATAGCGAAAATCCTGCTAATTTTTATTAGCAAGTCGTTCACCTGAAAGGCGGACGACATTCGTCCTAATTTCCATTAGCTGACGGAGATTTTGCTAATGAAAATCTGTGAATTTTACGATTTTTCACTTTTTCCGTAAAAATGAAAAAACGCCGGAAACCCTTGATTTTACTGGGTTTTCCGGCGGAGTTTTTGGCGTTCCCGAGGTGATTCGAACACCCGACCTACCGCTTAGGAGGCGGTCGCTCTATCCAGCTGAGCTACGGAAACATCTTTAAAATCTATTCAATTTTAGTCTTAAACTTACTCAATGTCAATCGCCTTTGCCCGAAAGGCGGTCGTTATAACATATTCTTAGGAGGCGTGCGCTGCGTCCATCTTGCATGGGCGGCACGAAAACGCTGAATCGCCCTTTCAAACGTGTGAGTTTGGAAAGGGGGATTCTCGTTTTATGAGCGCAAAGGAAGCAAAGGCCCGAATAAAGATCAATAAGCTGCTCGAGGCCGCTGGCTGGCGGTTCTTTGATGATGAGAATGGCTCGGCTAATATTCAAGTGGAAGCCAATGTCAAAATCACGAAGAAGCAATTTGATGACTTTGGCGAGAATTTTGAAAAAGTGAAGAATGGGTTTATCGATTTCCTGCTTCTTGATGAGCATGGAAAGCCCTTTATTGTCCTCGAAGCAAAATCAGAGGATAAAGATCCCCTTGTTGGCAAAGAACAGGCACGAGCATATGCCAAGAGCAATTTCGTGAAGTATGTAATTCTGTCGAACGGAAACATTCATTACTTCTGGAATATCTACAAAGGGAATCCTCAGATTATTCTTTCTTTTCCGACATATGAAAGCGTTCGGGAAAGCAAGGCTTTGAATGCTGACCCTTCCAGACTTTACAACGAAGAGATTACGCCGGATTATATTGCTGTAGTTCGTGAACCACGTTATGTAGAGGCACCAGAATATAAAAACCCAGATACACGGGCGCAGTATCTAAAAGACCGTGGTTTACGGATGATGCGCAAATACCAGGTCAACGCCATCAAAGCCCTCCAGCAATCTGTGAGAGAAGGAAATCAACGCTTTCTCTTTGAAATGGCAACAGGAACAGGGAAAACGCTTACTTCCGCAGCGGTCATTCGCTTATTCTTGCGAAGCGGTAACGCCAATCGTGTTCTCTTTTTGGTGGATAGAATTGAACTTGAAAACCAAGCAAAGAAAAACTTTATCAATTACCTGAAGCCCGATTACGAAACCGTCGTTTTCAAAGAACATACCGAGGATTGGCGCAAAGCTGATATTGTTGTCTCCACAGTTCAGACACTTGCATATAACAACAAATACAAAACCGTGTTCAAGCCTACGGATTTTTCACTGATTATTGCAGACGAAAGTCATCGTTCAATCAGCGGAAACAGCCGTGCTGTATTTGAGTACTTTATTGGATATAAGCTTGGCTTGACTGCTACGCCGAAGGACTATCTAAAAAACGTGGATACTGATGACCTTGCGGCAAACGATCCTCGTGCTTGGGAGCGGAGGCAACTGCTCGATACATATCGCACATTCGGCTGCGAGAGTGGAGAACCTACTTTCCGGTATTCATTGATTGACGGAGTAAATGATCCCGACGGCCCTTACCTTGTGAATCCCACTGTTGTCGACGCCAGGACGGATATTACAACACAACTCCTTGCCGATGAAGGATACGCCGTTTTGCGCTCCGGAGATGAACAGGACGAAGACGAAGAGGAAACCTTCTTCGCACGTGACTTTGAGAAGAAGTTCTTCTCTGACGAGACGAACAAGGTATTTGTCAAAACCTTTATGGACAATGCTCTGCGTGATCCGTTGACCGGCGAAATCGGTAAAGGCATCGTGTTCTGTGTCAGCCGGAAACATGCTGCGAAGATCACACAACTTCTCAACATCTATGCCGATAAGATGTTCCCGGATATGTACTACTCTGATTTTGCCATGCAAATCACATCCGACGTTCAGAACGCTCAGGAATATACGATAAACTTCCAGAACAATAATCTGAGTGGAACAACCAAGTTCCTCGAAGGATACCGATCTTCCAAAACTCGTATCTGTGTGACCGTTGGCATGATGACCACAGGATATGACTGTGAAGATCTGCTGAATATCGGACTGTTTCGTCCCATATTCTCTCCGACGGACTTCATTCAGATCAAAGGCCGTGGAACCCGAACCTACACCTTCAACTATTCAGAAAGCAAAGGCGGTGCAGTAGAAAACCATACAGCGCCAAAGGATACCTTTAAGCTGTTTGACTTCTTTGGAAACTGTGAGTATTTTGAGGAGAAATACGACTACGATGAAGTCATAAAGCTGCCTCGTCTGGGAAGCGAGAGTACCGGAGCCGGTGGGGGCCCGGTAAGCGTTTCTGCGTTTGAGAATTTCGATCCGGATCCGCTGAAGACGATGACCGAAACAAAGGTCGGACTCCAAGGCATGAAGATTGACCGTATGTTCTTTGAAAAATTCGAAGACGAGGTCAAAAAGGATGAAACGGCAAAAGAGCAGTACGAGCAAGGCAATTATGCTGCTGCCCAGCGATATATTGAAGACACCTATCTTCATAAGCCTGCCGAGTTCTACACTTGGGACAAGCTTCGCCGTGCAACGGGTGTGGATCGCCGTGTCACTGTGCGAGAAATGCTGGATAAGATATTCGGCGCAATTCCGTCCTTCAAGAGTAAGAAAGAGCTGGTCAATGACGAGTTTGACGGCTACCTTCTGACCTGCGGCGTTCCTGCGGGAGATTATCACGAAATACGCCGCTTCTTTGAGACGTACCTGACTGACAAGGATGTGCGTCGAGCCATTGAGGATAAGAAGTTCCAGCTTCTCGGAACGCAGATCCCGAGCTATACATTCTCCGACTTAAAGCGGTTGGGAGTCGCCAATATGAACAGCGTCATCGGCTACGTCAATGACAATGTCAATCTATCCAGATTTATGTGAGGAATCGCTATGCTGAACTTTGATGTAAAAAAGAAAATCAATACCCTGCGGGATATCCTTGTCGGTAAGGTTCCAGATCCGAAGGCGCAGGTGGAGCAGATTACCATTGCTCTGATATATAAGTTCATGGATGACATGGATCTGCAAGGAGCAGAATTCGGCGGGGCACGTGTTTTCTTCTCCGGTGATTATAAAGATTACGCTTTTTCTCAAATCATGCTGCCGGAGCACAGCGCCCAAGATAGGCTGAATTTGTACGCAGAAGGCATCGATAAAATGACCAACAATCCCGATCTGCCCAAACTGTTCCGGGATATTCTGCGCAACGCCTATATCCCATATCGTGATCCGGAAACGCTTAACCGCTTCTTAAAGGAAATTGCGGAATTCTCCTACGAGGACAGCGAAGAGCTAGGTAATGCCTTTGAATACCTGCTTTCCATTATGGGCAGCCAGGGCGACGCAGGCCAGTTCCGTACGCCCCGCCATATCATCGACATGATGGTGGAGATCACGGCTCCCGCAAAAAATGAATCCATCCTTGATCCTGCCTGCGGAACGGCAGGGTTCTTGATCAGCGCCTATAATTACATCAAAAAGAGCAATCTGGACGAGCATGGTAAATCCACGCTGGTGGCGGATGACATGACCCGGATGACTAAAAACTTTGCTGGCTATGATATTTCACCGGACATGGTGCGGCTTTCCCGTGTCAACATGTATCTGCACGGCTTTACATCGCCGAACATCAGCGAATACGACACGCTGACCAGCTTGGAGAAATGGGATGATAATTTCGATGTCATTTTCTCCAATCCTCCGTTTATGACGCCAAAGGGCGGCATCACCCCGCATAACCGTTATCAGGTTTCTGCGAAGCGTGCGGAAGTCTTGTTTGTGGACTATATTGCTGAGCATTTGAATCCCACCGGGCGAGCTGCCATTATCGTACCGGAGGGTATCGTGTTCCAGTCACAGACTGCGTATAAGAACCTCCGCAAGATGCTTGTGGAAGGAAATTACCTGTACGGCGTCATTTCCCTTCCTGCGGGTGTATTCAATCCCTACAGCGGCGTCAAGACCAGTATCTTGTTGATTGATAAGACGCTGGCAAAAGAGCGGGACAGTATTCTCTTTGTAAAGCTGAATAACGATGGCTTTGACCTTGGTGCCCAACGCCGGGAGATCAAAGGCAGCGAGATCCCGGATGTCATCAACATTTTCAAGAATTATCAGAAGGGCGTTGAGGTTGCAGGGCTGGAGAATACTGTTCTTGCGAAGAAGAACGAGGTTGCACAGCAGGATTATATTCTTGTTGGAGAAAGATATAAAAGCTCTATCGCCGTCAATACAAATTATCCAATTGTCCGTCTTGGCGATGTTTGCTGCATAAATAAAAGATCAATTGATCCGTCTGGGAAAGAGAGCTTTATTTATGTTGATATTTCTTCTCTTGACAACATAACGAAAAAAATACGTTACGATAACATAGTTAAGGGAGCAGAAGCTCCTTCGAGGGCTCGGCGTGCTTTCCAAAAAGGAGATATTCTTCTCTCTACGGTGCGGCCGAACTTGAGAACATTTGGTTTTGTTGAGAGAAGGGATACTTCCGATTGTGTCGCATCAACGGGGTTTGCTGTTATTACATGTGGGGAGTTTGTAAACAGCAAATATCTTTTTTATATGCTTTTGCAAGATTCACTTGTAAATCAGATGATTGGTATGATGGGGAAAGGGGCTTATCCCAGCATTAATCAAAACGATGTTTCTAATCTTAGTTTTCCCCTCCCTCCGCTGGCCGTACAGGAAGAAATCGTTACCGAGATCGAGAGCTATCAAAAGATTATCGACGGCGCCCGTCAGGTCGTGGAGAACTACAAGCCGACAATCAAGATTGACCCGACATGGGAGAGTGTTGAATTGGGCAGCGTTGCTTCCTTGAAGTATGGTTTTACTGATACTGCAAGAGAAACCGGTGACGCTCGCTTTATCCGAATAACAGATATTACGCCTGATGGACTCCTATCTGAAAATAATCCGAAATATATAGATTTAAACGGAGAAAACAAAGACTATTTACTGAATAAGGGAGATATTGTTGTAGCAAGGACAGGGGCAACATATGGAAAGACCGCACTATTTGAGAAGGATTATCCGGCTGTTTTCGCTTCCTTCCTGATCAAGGTCATCTTGCCGCATGACTTGATCCGAAATGAGTACTATTGGATATTTGCACAAACAGAGGAGTATTGGAAACAAGCAAGAAGCCTTGTAAGCGGAGGCGCTCAACCTCAATTCAATGCCAATGCTATTTCAAGGGTTAAGGTTCCAGTTCCATCGTTAGGTGAGCAAAATAGAATTGTGAACCAAGTGCGAGTTGAGCTTGGCATCGTAGAACAAAACAAACGCCTGATTGAAATCTTCCAACAGAAGATCAAAGATAAGATTGCCGAGGTCTGGGGGGGATGAAATGTCCACTGACAATATAATTCAAAATATAAGTGGAGCTTTGTCGTTGCTTGCGGACCGTACCAGTGCGATTCTTCAGAGAAATGATTCCCCTGCATTGAATGCTGATGAGATCGTAGAAGAGTATGTACATAAGCTGAGGTTCTACCTTCCTGTAGACTTTGGGAACACCGAGAACAACGAGTACATGGATTATTTAGCACAATCCTGTTGCGAGAATTATCGAAACGGGAAATATCAGTTTTCTCTCATGGCTTACCACATGCTATTCATGGCGGTTCTTTATAAAGAGTTTTGGGGGTTGAAATGCTTTAGTAATGAACGAGTTGCCGCCCTATGCCGGAGAAATGGAACCTATAATGCCATAGAACAGGTTTTTGATGCTTCCCCGATACCTGAAAAAAGCTTCATTGATGATTTCTTTGGTGTCTTTTCATGGCATCCTAACAGAAAAAGTACATACAAAGAATATGTTGACAAAAGGGATAGGTGTGCCCATAATAGCGGCTTTGTTCAGTATGAAAAAGAAGATGTAGAAAGCTATTTTGCTGATGTTCTCAGAAACATCGAAAGAGTATCTCAAGCTTGCGAGGAAAGTTTAGTCGAAGTGTATTCAAATACGCTGAAAAGATACCTTGAAAGTCCATCCTTTGAAAGCACGACAACCATTGACTTCATTTCCCGAGAACTCTCTGAGAAGAAATATTCATACAGGGATCTTTCTAAACTGTTGGCTGCGGGAAGACCAGAGGGAATGGATTCGCTTTCCTATACTCTCTCATTTTGTTTTTCACGCCTATTCCTTTCTTTGACTGTAGAAAACGCAGGTTATTCACCTGAGAATGGGTCGGATGATCTCATTGAAGAATTGTGTTCCTTCTGGAGATCCCTTACGCCGGAGGACCAAGAAACACTTTCACTTCAGCTCGAATATGAAATTGAAATGCTGGATGAAAAGGGCTATTCAATTTCTGAGTTAAGAAAGCTCATTGAGAATACCGACGAACAGCAATAACACTGAAAACTATTGGAGGTACCTATGCTTACACAAGAACAATTTGTTCGCAATTTTAGCGTGATGGCCGATGGAGAAGTTGACTTCTTTCTCGGTGCAGGTGCCTCCATAGCTTCGGGCATTCCTACTGGCGGCGACTTGATCTGGGAATTTAAGCGTACCCTGTACTGTTCTGAATGCGGAATATCTACGGAGAAATATAAAGATTTGGCTCTGCCATCCACTCGAAAGATGCTGCAAGAATACTTTGACCGAAAAGGAGGCTATCCAGAGCAATACGCACCAGAGGAATACTCATTTTATTTTGAGCAGTGTTATAACGATCCTTTAGCCAGAAAGAGGTTTATTGAGAGTATCGTTTCTGCCCGGAAGCCGTCGATTGGCTATCTATGCTTGGCAGAAGCCGTGGCGAAGGGAAAGGTGAAGAATGTTTGGACGACCAATTTTGATCCTTTGCTCGAAAATGCACTTAATCAGCTTTATCCAATAAACAATGTTCTCGTTTGCAGCGAAGCAAACCGGGACAGTATACGCTCTCTGAATCCTCAGTATCCGGTAATCGGAAAACTACATGGTGATTATCGCTATGATTGGCTGAGGAACACAGAAAGTGAATTACAGCAGCTGGAAGAAAAGCTCAAGGAGTATGCGGCAAGCCAGATGGCGGACAAGCAGTTGGTGGTAATTGGATATTCCGGGAATGACGAGTCTATCATGTCTTTTCTGGAAAGTTGTGTAGACAATCCAGCAACATTATCTAAGGGCCTTTTATGGGCGATACGGAAAGGAAGCCGGGTAAATCCGAGAGTAAACGGTTTGCTTGAAAGAACAAAGAAAAACGGCAAGAACGCTGAAATACTTGAGATCGACGGTTTTGACCAACTGTTGTTTTCGGTCTATCAGATGCAGAACTATCATAACGAGGATATTGATGGGCAAGGTCGCGTGTTGCATGAAAAGAGCAATGTTCGCCTTTCTGGTCAGCCGGTTGATTCTTTTGTAAAACTGAATGCATATCGGGCTGAAGGTTGTCCGCTCTGCAATGTGTTTGAGACCGATATTACAAGCTGGAAAGAATTACGTACAATTATCGCAGACAGTGGTGTACTGGCGGCCCTGTATAGCAAACACATCTATGCCTTTTCTTCGCAAGAAAAGCTTGAGACCGTATTCCAGACGCACATTTTATCTCAGATAACGATGGAAGAGGTTCCAGATAGAATCATATACAAATACGACTCTATCTATATCGGACTGATTTATCAATTAATTAAGCAAACGCTCATCTCTAAGGGCATGCATTCCTTTGCAAAGAACAAAGTTTACAATCCCAATTCTCGCAGAGACGACAAAGGTTATCAAGTCTTTGATGCTGTGGAGATTGCTGTTAGCTTCATAAATGGAACGTTACACTTGAATCTTTTGCCGACAGTTCATGTGCGCAACGGCAGGGGTGATCGCTTAGATAGAGAAACATACCAGAGCCAAGTTAATCGCATTGTTTCAAGCATATATAATCAGCAATACAATGAAAAACTCCATTTTTGGGAATCTCTCTGCCTTACTTCTGGAAAAATGTTCTTTGAAAACGATGGCTTTTCGATCTCCTTCGTCGTTCCAGCCGTCAGTCTTGGCGGCAATAATAGACGCGCTAAATGGCTATCTATGCCATCTTGCAAATATGAAGAGCCGTTGATGTGTTTTTCTGATACAGACAAGTCAAAGCAGACGGTGAATCAACTCAAAGGGCTATGCCAATATGGACCAATCGATTGCTCATACATGAGAAGTGGTGCTACTCGCCCATCTGTACGGCTCGCAGTTCTTTCACCAGATCGTGACATTGATAAAATTCTGGCACACCTGAACAGGCTCAATACCCATGTACAAAACAGTGGAAGAGACAACTTCCTGCCTCATTATGAAGGGTTTGAACGTGTTTATCGGCGTTCCCTTTCTGTTCCAACGAAGGAGCAAAGAGACATCTGCATCAGCTATAATGTAAACACAATTCTAAAGAAGACGCCAGCAGAGTTTCTCGCTTTTATGAAACGCGGGATTGATTATTATTCTCTCCATGCTGCTGACTTCGATATTCTCGTTATTTTTATTCCAAAAGATTTTGCGCCTTTTCGCACCGCTTCAGTGATTTCTCCTGATTTTAATCTGCACGACGCACTAAAGCTCTATGCAACAGAAAAAGGGATTAAACTTCAACTGATAGAAGAGAAATCAGTAAACAGCTATGACCCCTGCAAGGTGATGTGGGGATTATCCACAAGCTTGTATGCCAAAGCCACCGGCGTTCTATGGCACCCGGAAGCAATTCAGAACGATACAGCCTACATAGGCATCAGCTATGCTTTTTCAGAGGAAAAAAGAATCTGTATCGGCTGCAGCCAGCTTTTTGATTCGACTGGGACCGGAATCAGGATGGTGCTTAGGAAAATTAATAATCCGATTCTTCTTGGCAGAAGCAATCCCTACATGCGAGAAGATGATGCACGCTCTATGATGACAGAGTTGCGTGAACAATACTATCATTCAGCACCTGTAAATACACTAAGGAGAGTTGTTATCCACAAAACTACACCATTTATACGAGAAGAAATCACTGGCATAATGCAAGCCTTTAGTGGCATTGAAGTTGAGCTTGTGCAGATACAAGATTACTGCTCATGGCGAGGAATTCGTTTTGGAGCAGACCCGGGAAAAACTGCATACGGTTTTCCTGTAAAACGAGGAATGGCTGTAAAGCTGGATCGAGACAGTTTCCTTTTATGGACACACGGTTGCGTGATTCATCCTGAACTATCTGGGCCTCACAATTACTATAAGAGCTCACGTGGTATCCCTGCCCCTTTGCTGGTAAGACGCTTTGCTGGGAATGCGAGTGGTGATACTCTGGCTAAAGAAATTCTTATGCTCACAAAAATGAACTGGAACAGCGGCGATAGCCTATATAAAACACTTCCTGTTACATTGGACTTCGCTAAAGTATTAGCACGGATGTCAAAACAGGAAGAAGCAATTTTTGATAAAGCATATGATTTTAGGTTTTTTATGTAATGAAAGCATTTGTACCAACAAAAGGCGCAGACTAAACAGATAATCCATTTTTGTCTGCGCTATTGCAAATCAGTCTATTATTCTCTCAACCACCGTCTCCGTTACTCTCGCCCTGATCCCATTCATCCTCCGCACCTACTCCATGGGATCCTCCACCTTGAGCTGCTCGGTGACGCCTTCGGAGGCGGCATAGTCTTTAACTAACCAAAGGAAAAGAGCGTTGGCTTGTTCTTCGACGTCGGCAAGGTGGGAGCGGAGCTGACCCGTGGTTTTCAGGTTGGTATAGAGAATGGGACGATGTTCCCGTAGATAGCGCAGCCTGCGCTGGCCCCATACGTCAACGGGACGCTCT
>ERZ860322.1443-NODE-1443-length-13517-cov-3.991309_pt1 | contig 13517 bp, 10 predicted proteins | sample MGYA00509979_ERZ860322 | MGnify/ENA primary metagenome ERZ860322 (study PRJEB30046, sample SAMN00715217) | human gut metagenome | study: EMG produced TPA metagenomics assembly of the A metagenome-wide association study of gut microbiota in type 2...
TTGCCCGCAAGCGTATAGGCGGCGATGAGATCGGAGCTTTCCGCCATGTGGCCCATGATAACGGTGATCAGGGAAAATCCCGTGCCCCAGAGCGTTTCATTGATGAGCACCGGCGCGCTGTAACGCAGGAAGCGATGCAGCATATCCATGCCGGGATGGAAAATGGCGTGAGGCATGAGCGGCATCGTGCGGCAGCGGAAAGCATAGAAAACCACAATGACAAACTCTACCACGCGGGACAATAGCGTTGCCACCGCCGCGCCGGTGATGCCGAGCGCGGGCAGCCCGAGCTTGCCGAAGATGAGCACATAGTTGCCGATGGTGTTGCAGAGCATCGAAGTGGCAAAGACGATCATGCCGAAGCGCGGGTTTTCGATGCTGCGCTGCATACCGATGTAGATGGAGGAGATCGAATTGAAAATGTAGGAGAAGCCGACGATGCGCAGATACGGTTCGGCCAGCGTCACAAGCGTCAGATTGTCGGTGATGAGGTAGAGCACCTGCGCGGGGAACACACACAGAACGATGGCGAACAGCACGCTTACACCGCCTGCGATGAAAAAGCCGATGCCCATGACACGGTTGATGCTCTCGCGGTCACCGCGCCCCCAGTACTGGCTGATGAGTACGCTTGAGCCGCTTTGCAGGCCGAAAACGATGAGCTGAATGATAAAGACCGGCACATTTGCTACCGTGACGGCGGACATCTGGTCGCTGCCGAGAAGCCCAACCATGAAGGTATCCAAAAAGCCGAGGGATGTGGTGATAAAGTTCTGGACGATGACCGGCAGCGCCAGCAGGAAGAGACGCTTGTAAAAGCCTTTGGGCTGATGCAGATAGGAGAACATGTCGACCTCCGTTATTTTAGAATTATAGCATGGGGAAGCGCGTGTCGCGATGCGCCTTGAGCGCTATGGTGAGCGCGTCGATGTCCTCTTTCGTCGTTTCGGGGCCGAAACTGATGCGCAGAACGCCCGCAGCGGTCTTTTTGTCAAGACCCATCGCGCGGTAGACGTGGCTCAGCTGTCCGCGGTGACAGGCAGAGCCGGCGGAAATGCAGATGCCTTGAGAGCCAAGCTCTGCGACGACATTGGCCGACGGATAGCCGACGAGCGAGACGGACAGAATGTGAGGTGCCTGTCCGTTGCCGACGCGGACAACGCCGCCGAGGGCGAGCAGCGTTTCTTCGGCATAGGCCTTGATGGCCGCCATGTGCGCGAGCGTTTCATCGAGATGCTCACACCGCAGTTCGACCGCCTTGGCAAAGCCTGCGATCTGGCCCGTAGCCTCCGTGCCGGAGCGAAGCCCCTGCTCCTGCCCGCCGCCATAGATGAGCGGCTGCGGCGCGCGCACGCGCCCGCCGAGGTACAATCCGCCGATCCCCTTGGGCGCGCCGACCTTATGCCCGCTGATGGAGATGAGATCCGCGCCGAGCGTATCTGCGCGGAAGGGAATTTTCAAAAAACCCTGCACCGCGTCGGTGTGAAGCAGCGCGCGGGATTTTTTCTCCTTTAAGAGTTGTGCGACCTCGGCAACGGGGAAGATGCAGCCTGTTTCGTTGTTCACGAGCATCATCGTAACGAGCGCGGTGTCGTCCCGCAGGGCGTTTTCCACCTGGGAGACGGTGATGTTGCCGTTTTTGTCGGGCTTCAAATACGTGACGGAATAGCCATCCTGCTCGAGTGCCTTGCAGGTCTCCAGAATGGCACTGTGCTCCACAGCGGTGGTGATGAGATGCTTGCCTGCATGACGGTTCTGATGAAGAGCAAGGCGAATGGCCCAGTTGTCGCTCTCCGAGCCGCAGGAGGTGAAGATCAGCTCGGACGCCTTGCAGCCGAGCGCTGCGGCAACTGTTTCACGCGCAGTGCCCACAGCGTCGCGCGCATCTTTGCCGATGGGGTATTGCGAGCTGGGATTGCCCCAGCCGGAAAAGAGCGTATCGTAAACGGAACGTGCCACCTCTGCGGGGACGGGGGTGGTGGCGGCGTGATCAAGATAGATCATATCGGGAAAATCCTTTCTTTGGACTTGTCAGATCGCTCAAATGATTATACAATATATAAAGAAAAAAGCAAGGGCGGCGCGCATTTTTTACCACCGCCTGCGCGGAAAAGGATAAGGCTTACATGAAAGTTGCGATCTGCACCCTCGGGTGCAAGGTGAACCAATACGAAACGCAGGCGCTTGAGCAGGAGCTGAAGCACCGCGGGCATACACTCACAGATTTTGAAGAGACGGCGGATATTTACGTCGTCAACACCTGCTCGGTGACGGCGGTGAGCGACAAAAAATCACGCCAGATGCTCCGCCAGGCCAAGCGGCGCAACCCGGCGGCAGTCATCGCCGCCTGCGGCTGCTACGCCCAGACCCACCCGGAGGATGTGAAAAAGCTCGATCTCGACGTGATCGCGGGCACGAACGACCGCTCGCACTTTATTGACCTTTTGGAGCGCGCGGCGCGCGAAAAGACGCACATCGTCAACGTGGACGATGTGTGGGAGCGGCGTGAGTTTGAGGTGCTGCCCGCGGGCGGCATGGTGAACCGCACGCGCGCGATGCTCAAGGTCGAAGACGGCTGTGTGAACTTCTGCACCTACTGTCTCATTCCCTATGCGCGCGGGCGCGTGCGCTCGCTGCCAATGGAGGAAGCGGCGAGGCAGGTGCGCGTGCTGCGCGAGGAGGGCTATCGCGAGATCGTGGTCACGGGCATCGAAATTTCGTCCTACGGCTCGGACTTCAAGGACGGCACCTCGCTCATCGACCTTTTGGAGCTCATCGCGCGCGAGGGCGGCGAGATGCGCATCCGCCTCGGCTCGCTCGAGCCGCGCACCATCACGGAGGAATTCTGCGCGCGCGCTGCAAAGCTCAAGTACCTCTGCCCGCACTTCCATCTTTCGATGCAGTCGGGCTGCGATGCGACCTTAAAGCGCATGAACCGCAAGTACGACACGGCGCGCTTTATGGAGTCCTGCGAGCTGCTGCGCAAATATTTTGACGATCCTGCCATCACGACCGATCTCATCACGGGCTTTCCTGAGGAAACGGAGGAGGAATTCGCGCAGACGCTCGACTTCATCGCGCGCGTCGGCTTTGCCGAGATGCACGTATTCCCTTACTCCATCCGCCCCGGCACGAAGGCTGCCGAGATGCGGCAGGTCGATATGCCCGTGCGCGAGGAGCGCGCCGCGCGCGCCGCGGCCGTTGCCAAGGAGATGCACGAAGCGTACCTTACGCGCTGCGTGGGCAAGACCTTCCCGGTGCTCTTCGAGCGCGGCCGCAAGGACGGCAGTGCGGGTCACGCGCCGAACTATATGGAGGTCTCTGTTGCGCGCGAGGGGCTGCACAATGAGGTAAAGAACGTGAAGATCACGGCGGTCGACGGCGGCGGACTTCGCGGCGAGTTGGAGGAATGAGCGATGGCGAATCATTTTTACGCCTATATCTCCCGTATGCGCTGCGTGAAGCGCTGGGCGCTGATGCGCAACACGGAAGAGGAGAACATTCAGGAGCACAGCCACATGGTCGCGGTGCTCGCGCACGCGCTCGCGCTGATCCGCACGCGCGTTTACGGGATTCCGACCGATGCAAACGCCGTGGCGGTCGCGGCGCTCTACCACGACGCGACGGAGATCCTGACCGGCGACATGCCGACGCCCATCAAGTACTACAACCCCGAGATCCGCGACGCCTACCGCAAGGTGGAGACCGTGGCGGGCGACAAGCTGCTTTCCATGCTGCCCGAAGCGCTGCGCGCGGACTATGAGCCGATCATCAAGATAGAGGACGAGACGACGAAAAAGCTCGTCAAGGCGGCGGATAAGCTGTCGGCCTATATCAAGTGCGTGGAGGAACTCAAGGCGGGCAACCTGGAGTTCAAAAAGGCTGCCGAGCAGACGCGCCGCGCGCTGGACGAGATGAAAATGCCGGAGCTCGACTACTTCATGACACACTGTATGGAGAGCTTCTCCATGACGCTCGATGAGCTGGAATAAGAAAAACAAGGAATTTCGGAACTTTTTTCACAAAATGAACGTCTAAACCTTCGCAAGCCCCCAAATTAAGAGTGAGGTGAAAGAAGATGAAAAGATGTTTGACCCTTTTGCTCGCGCTGGTGCTGGCGCTGTCCCTTGCCGCCTGCGGCGCGAAGTCTGCTGGCTCGGATACGATGACGGGCGACTACAACGGCTATGAATCGACGAAAGAAGACTACGACTTTAGCGCAACAGATGACGAAGCGGAAGACGCGGGCGCGTGGAACGGCGATGGGCAGGTAGGCTCGGGTATCGACAAGAGCCTTTCCGAGCGCGGCGTCAAGATGATCTACAGCGCGCACATCGAGATGCAGACGCTCTCCTACGAACAGGCGGTGGAGGACATTGCCGCGCTCGTCGAGCGCAGCGGCGCTTACTTCGAGCAGAAGAACTTTTCGAACTATTCCAGCGGTTATCGCCACGCGAGCTATACCGTTCGCGTGCCGGCGGAGCAGTTCGCTGACTTTTGCGCGCAGGTGGGCACGCTCTGCCATGTGACGTGGCAGGACGACTCGGCGGAAAATATCAGCGAGCAGTATTACGACACGCAGTCGCGTCTGGAAACGGCGCAGATCAAGCTTGCGCGCTTGCAGGAGCTGCTCAAAAAGGCGGAGAATATGGAGGAGATCATCACCATCGAGTCCGCCATCTCTGAAACAGAGTATGAGATCGAACGTCTCTCCGGCACGGTGCGCCACTACGACGCGCTCGTGGACTATGCGACCGTCACGCTCGAGCTGAACGAGGTCTACCGTCTCTCCGGCACGGAGGACGCACCCAAGAGCTTTGGCGAAAAGCTCAGCAACGCCTTTACGGACGGCCTTGCCGCCGTTGCAGAGGGGCTGGAGGATTTTGCGATCTGGCTTGCTTACAGCTGGCTCGGGATCCTGATTTTCGCGGCGGTCGTGTTTGCGGCTGTGAAGCTCATCGGCCGGCTGCGCCGCGGAAAGAAATTGCCGAAAATCGGCAGGAAGAAGAGCAAAAACACGGCGAACGAAACGAAACCGGAGGAATAAACCATGAACATCACCTGGCTGGGCCATTCCTGCTTTCTCGTCGAGAGCGGCGGCTGGCGCGTCGTGCTCGACCCCTACTATGTGGAGACCTATCCTGCGCTGCACGTCGACGCGGACGAGGCGCTTTGCTCACATTCCCACCGCGACCACGCCTTTTTGGAGGCCGTGACGCTCTCGGGACGAAACCGGGCGGAAAGCCCCTTTGCGGTCGAAACGGTCTCGACCTTTCACGACGAAAAGGGCGGAGCGCTGCGCGGGGAGAACACCATCCACATTCTGCGCGCCGAGGGCTTGACGCTCGTGCACTGCGGCGACCTCGGCCATGAGCTGAGCGAGGAACAGCTCAAAAAGATCAAGGGCTGCGATGCGCTGCTCATCCCTGTCGGCGGGTATTATACCATCGATGCCTTGACCGCCAAAAAGGTCGCGGACGCGGCTGCGCCGCGCGTTCTTGTGCCGATGCACTATCGCTTCGGCACCCACGGCTATCCCGAGATCGGCACGCTGGAGGATTTCCTGCCGCTCTGCGATGATGCAAGGGTACACCGTCTCGATACGAATGGCTTCACGCTGACGAAGGACGCGCCTGCCGGCGTCATCGTGCCGCGCTTTGCCGAATAAAAGAGAACAAAGAAAAGCCGCCCGTATGGGCGGCTTTTGCCGTATAAAGCCTGCCTTTTTCGCGTAGAATGATAGTGCCTGCCCCAAGGAAGTGGGGCGAAAAAGGAGGATAAGAAGATGAAACGGGAGCTGCGCCGCTGGGAGATCGTCGGTTTTGCCGTGACGGGACTCGTGGGAACGTTGTTGCATTTTGTCTACGACTGGTCGGACGGCAGCCGCGTCGCGGCGGCATTTTCCGCTGTGAACGAATCGACCTGGGAGCACATGAAGCTGCTGTTTCTTCCGTATTTCGTTTTTGCGGTGGTGGAGTTCATCGTGTTTTCCGAGGCGTTCCGCAATTTCTTCGCCGTCAAGGCGGTGTCGATCCTGCTGGGACTTGCCGCGATCCCGACGCTTTTTTACACGTGCGCGGGCGCGTTCGGGGAACTGCCGGGCTGGGGGAATATCCTGATCTTCTTTCTGGCTGACGCGCTTGCCTATCTTGTGGGCTACCGATGGCTGACGGACGGACGGCTGCGCGGGGGCGCGATGCAGCTTGCGGGCTTTGCGCTGCTGTGGGCGCTGCTGTTCGCATTTGTCTGGTTCACCTACCGCACGCCGCACCTGCCGTTGTTTTTGGATCCCGTGAGCGGCTGGTACGGCGTGCAGGTTCCTTGCTGAAACGATCCCCGCCGTGAAAACGGCGGGGATTTTACCCGTGATATACAAATAGTATATTTTGCAGAGTTCCTGCAAAATGGAGGGGGGAAATGCGGCAAAGTATTCGACAAAAGAGTAAAAATAGAATGCGGCAGTTCCGACAGAAGTTGCCAAAAAGCGGAGAGGTGTGTGCTTTTCCGACAAAACGTCGGAATGAACGACAGGAGATTTGCGGAAGCGACAAATTTACATAATATTCTAAATAAACGATTCTACGATGAGTTATCCACAGTTTCCACAGACTTATCCACAGCAGTGCACTTCTGAAAAACGCTTGATTAGAGAGAAAAAATAGAATCGCTTTCTGTAGAATGGAAATCATATCGCAGAAATAGGTGTGTGTCGAAATTTACATAATTCTGAAACTGTTCGATTTGTAAAAGAACAGAAATTCGATTTGTTACCATAATCGGAGAATTATGCAAGCTGAGATCGTCCTCTTGCATCGGGCGGGGGAACGGAGATTAAAAGGGTATCCTCTGTCAAAAGAGGATACCCTTTCGTATGTCAGATGATGGGATCGTCGATGTCCCTTGTTGCGTAAGCGTTGAGCGACCAGTCCGAGCGCGCCCCGGCGAGGTGTTCGTAGTAGCCCTGCGCGCCGATCATCGCGCCGTTGTCGCCGCAGAGCTTCAGCGGCGGGAGATAGAGCGTATAGCCGCGCTTCCGGCATTCTTCTTCAAGCGCTGTGCGGATGAAGGAGTTTGCGGCCACGCCGCCCGCGGCGACGAGCACTTTATGCCCGCTTTGCTCCATGGCGAGCATCGCGCGCGGTACCAGCTCGTCGACAACCGCCTGCGTGAAGTCGCGCGCAAGCGCGGCGCGGTCGAGCTGCTTTCCGGTCTGCTCAGCATTGTGCGCAAGGTTGACAACGGCGGTTTTGAGTCCGGAAAAGCTCATGTCGAGGGGGCTCCCGTCGATTTTTGCGCGCGGCAGGTCATAAACGCCGCCCGCGCTCTCGTGCGCGAGCTTGTCCATCGCTGCGCCGCCGGGGTAGGGAAGGCCCAGCACGCGCGCGGCCTTGTCGAAGCATTCGCCCGCCGCATCGTCGCGCGTCGCACCGAGAAGGGCAAAGTCCGTGTAGCCGCGCACATCGACGATGAGGGTATTGCCGCCGGACATGCACAGCGCGAGGAACGGCGGCTCCAGCTCTGGGAAGGCGAGATAGTTCGCCGCGATGTGTCCGCGGATGTGATGCACGGGAATGAGCGGCACGTTCAGCGCATAGGCCGCGGACTTGGCAAAGTTCAGCCCCACGAGCACCGCGCCGATGAGACCGGGGGCGTAGGTCGCGGCCACGGCGTCGATGTCTTTTTTCTCGACGCCCGCCTCCTTGAGCGCCTGATCGGTCAGCGCGGCGATGGCCTCGATGTGCTTGCGCGAGGCGATCTCCGGCACAACGCCGCCGTAGAGCGCGTGCAGGTCTGCCTGCGACGCAATGGCGTCGGAGAGCACTTTGCGACCGTCTTCGACAACGGCAACGGCGGTCTCGTCGCAGGAGGATTCAAAAGCGAGGATCTTCATGCCTTCGCCTCCCCGTTCGCGATGAATTCCTTCGTCATGATGATGGCGTCCTCCTTCGGGTGGTCGTAGTAGTTCTTGCGGCGGCCCTCGCCGCGGAAGCCTCGGCTGCCGTAGAGCGCGATGGCGGCATAATTGCTCTCGCGCACCTCAAGCGTCAGAAAGGAAAGGCGGCTGCCCTCGGCAAAACGGATGAACACATCGAGAAGCTGCCCCGCGACCCCGCCGCGGCGGCAGTCGGGACGGACGGCCATTTTGGTGATGCAGCCTTCGTCCACAACGGCGAGCAGCCCCGCGTAGCCGACGACGCTGCCGTTTTCCGCGTCCAGCGCGACTAAGAAGGCAGAGCAGGCATTTTCCAGTTCCTCTGCGAGCATATTGCGCGACCAGGGATTGGAGAAGCACTCGCGCTCAAGCTCAGCCACGTCGTTCAGATATTCGTTTGTCATCGGGACGATGCGCACTTTTTTCTTCAACTGTTCCATAGATGTCCTCCGGTTATTTGGCTTCGAGCCAGTTTTTGCCCCAGTGCGCTTCGGCAGTCAAGGGGACAGAGAGGTGCATGGCCCCTTCCATCTCTTCGGTGAGGAGTGCCGCGACCCGTTCCTTTTCTTCCTCCGGGCACTCGACGATCAGCTCGTCGTGCACCTGCAAGATGAGCTTTGCTTTGAGCTGTTCCTTTCGCAGCCGTTTGTCGACACGCACCATCGCAAGCTTGATGACGTCTGCGGCCGTGCCCTGAATGGGCATGTTGCGTGCCACGCGCTCGCCGAACGAGCGGGTATTGAAGTTGCTCGCGGTCAGCTCGGGCAGCGCGCGGCGGCGGTGCATCAGCGTTTCGACGTAGCCGCGCTCCTTGGCCTGCGCGACGACCTCGTCCATATAGCGGCGAATGCCGGGGAAGCGCTCAAAGTAGGTCTCGATATATTCCTTTGCCTCGTACACGGGAACGCCAATGTCCTGCGCGAGCGAGAAGGCGGAAATGCCGTACACGATGCCGAAGTTGACGGCCTTCGCGTGCGAGCGCATCTGCTTTGTCACCTGCTCGGCCGGCACGCCGAAGACCTGCGAGGCGGTGACGGTGTGAATGTCCTCGCCGGTCAGAAATGCCGTGCGCATCGCCTCATCGCCCGCGATGTGGGCGAGCAGGCGCAGCTCAATCTGGCTGTAGTCCGCGTCGACGAGCACGCAGCCGCTTGCTGGGACAAACATCCGGCGAAATTCGCTGCCGAGCTTTGTGCGCGTGGGGATATTCTGGAGGTTCGGTTCAGTCGAGCTGAGGCGGCCCGTTGCTGTGACAGTCATCTGGAAGCTTGTGTGGATGCGCCCGTCGGGCGCGATGACTTTCAAAAGTCCGTCGCAATAGGTCGAGCGGAACTTTGCGTACTGGCGGTATTGCAGCACCTCTTCGACGATGGGGTTCTCCCAGCGGAGTTTTTCAAGCACGTCCGCATTCGTCGACCAGCCGGTTTTCGTCTTTTTGCCGTGCGGCAGCTGCAAGCGTTCAAAGAGCACCTCGCCGAGCTGCTTGGGAGAGTTGATGTTGAACGGCCCGCCCGCTTCCTCGTAGATATGCTGCTCGAGCGTTTTGAGCTGCGCCTCCATCTCGCTGCCGAAGGCTGCGAGGGCATTTGCGGCCACGCGCATGCCGGTGTGCTCCATGCGCGCGAGCACGGCGCAGAGGGGAAGTTCCACCTCGTAGTAGAGTTCGTGCAGCTCGCGCTGCTCGATCATGGGGGCGAGCGCATCATACAATGCGCCGACGGCGCTTGTATAGATGTGGAACGCCGTTTCGGCCTCGGCCGTGTCGCCAAGCATCGAGAAGGCCTCGCTGTCCAAGTGCTTCGGCTCGGCAAGTGTCTGGTGGAAGTAGGCGGCAAAAAGCGAGGCGATGTCGTACTTGCCCGCCGTTGCATCGAGAAGGTAGCCCGCAAGCGCCGTGTCGAAAACGAAGCCCTCGATGGGAAGATCGTTTTCAAGCAGCGTGCGCTGGAGATCTTTTACATTGTGACTGACCTTTTTGATGTCGGAAGAAAAGAGCGCGCGCAGGAGCGCATTCCAGTCGCCCTCATAGCGGTTAAAGTAAAACTCAGCGGAGACGGCGGTATGTTCGCCCGTATCGCAGTCGACGATCACGCCCGAGAGGTCGGACAGCGCCAGCAGCGTCACGTGCTCCGCCTTGCGGAAGAGAGCAAGAGATTCCTCTGCCTTTTCCGCCGTGGTCACGGCCTCGGCGGTCACGGCGAGGTCGACCGGCGCTTCGGCGGCGGGAAGGTCGGCGGACGGCTTGAGGCTGTATTTGTCGATAAGCTTCGTGAACTCGAGTTTCATAAAGAGCGGGTAGAGTGCGTCGGACGGCGATTTGCGCAGATTGTCCTGCGGGGCAAATTCGAGCGGCGCGTCGGTGATGATGGTCGCAAGATAAAAACTCTTGCGGGCGCTCTCTTCCCCCTCGGTGAGCTTTTTGATGACGTTCGGCTTTGCCTCGATGTCCGGCAGCAGACGGTAAATTTCATCGATGCTCTGGTATTTCTGAATGAGCGCTGTCGCCGTCTTTTCCCCCACGCCCGGAACGCCGGGGATGTTGTCGCTCGCGTCGCCCATCAGGGCCTTGAGGTCGACGATGTGGACGGGGGCGAAACCGTAGCTTTCCTGAAAGCTCTCGGGCGTCATATCCTTCGTCGTGGTCTGGCCCATGCGCGAGGAGATGAGCTTGACGGTCGTGTGCTCGGTGACGAGCTGCAAGGAGTCCTTGTCTCCCGTGGCGATGACGCAGTCCCATCCCTCTTTTTCGCACTTGCGCGAGATCGTGCCGATGAGGTCGTCCGCTTCAAAGCCTGCGAGCTCGTAGCGGGGAATGTTCATCGCGTCGAGCACCTCTTTGAGTACGGGCATCTGCATGGCAAGCTCTTCGGGCATGGCGTGGCGCGTGGCCTTGTAGCCCTCGTATTCCAGGTGACGGAAGGTCGGCTCGCGGCGGTCAAAGGCGACGCAGAGCGCCTCGGGCTTTTCTTCATCAAGAAGGCGCGAGAGCATCGTGAGAAAGCCGAAGATCGCGTGGGTGAAAAACCCGTCGCGCGTGGTGAGCGGACGGACGCCGTAATAGGCGCGGTTGACGATGGAGTTGCCGTCAAGCACCATCAATTTCATGGGAAGCACCTCCCAAAGTGCAAATTCTTACTAAATATAGTATAGCGCAAAGCAACCAAAAACACAACAAAAACCGCGCCGCCTCTCGGTGAGGAATGAGAAAGTATCGTGAGAATGAACAGAACACTTGCAATTTCTTAGCAAGATGTTTATAATATTGACTGAAAATCTGTTATGCTTCCTAATTTTTTGTTAGGCTGGCGGGCAGAAAAAACAAACAGAAAGGGAGAAAACTATGGAAAAGCTATTTCAGCTCAAGGCCAACGGCACCACGGTGCGCACCGAGCTTCTTGCCGGTCTGACCACCTTTATGACCATGGCCTACATCATCGCGCTCAACCCGAACCTGCTGACCAACTTTGCCGTGGGTACGCCGCTGTGGAACGGCGTGTTCCTCGCCACCTGCATCGCCTCCGCCATCGGCACGATCTGCATGGCATTTCTTGCCAACAAGCCCTTCGTCATGGCGCCCGGCATGGGCCTCAACAGCTTCTTCGCCGTCGTTGTTGCCAACATCGCTGTCATCAACGAGTGCGAGTACGAAACCGCCTTCCAGGCGGCGCTCGTCATCATTCTGGTGGAGGGCATCGTGTTCCTGATCCTCACGCTCTTAAAGGTGCGCGAGAAGATCGTCGAGGCGATCCCCCTCGGCGTGCGCTACGGCATCGCCCCCGCCATCGGTCTCATGCTGATGAACGTCGGTCTCGGCTCCAACGTTGGCATCTATGCCGAGGGCAACGGCTTTGCAAGCCCCTTCTACATGATGCGCGACTTCTTCGGCGCGCTCACGCCCAGCATCATCAAGGGCAGCATGGGCGAGGTGGGCTACCACACGATGGTCCTCACCGTTGTGACGGCCTTCCTCGGCGTGTTCGTCATGGTTGTGCTTGCCAAGAAGGGCGTGAAGGCGGCGGTGCTGCTCGGTATGCTCTTCTCCTCCGTCATCTACTGGGCGGGCAGCGCCATCTTCCTGCATGTGAACCCCTTTGCAAGCCTTGCAACGGCAAGCTTTGTCCCGCCCTTTGCCGACATGGTCTCCACCACGCTCTTCAAGTTTGACTTTGCGGGCTTTGTGAACATCGGCTGGTTCACCGCCATCACGCTTGTCATCACCTTCTGCATGATCGACATGTTCGACACCATCGGCACCCTCGTCGGCACGGCCTCCCGCGCCGGCATGGTCGATGAAGAGGGCAACATGCCCAACATGAAGGAAGCGCTGCTCTCCGATGCCATCGGCACGGTCGCGGGCGCCTGCACCGGCACCTCCACCGTCACGACCTTCATCGAGTCCGCCTCCGGCGTGGAAGCGGGCGGCCGCACGGGACTTACCTCGCTCACTGCGGCGGTGCTGTTCCTTGCCTGCATGTTCCTTGCGCCCATCGCCGCCATCATTCCCGGCGCGGCGACCTCCGCCGCGCTCATCTATGTCGGCGTTCTGATGCTCCAGGGTCTCAAGAATGTAGACTTCGGCGACATGGACCAGATGCTGCCCGTGGCAGTCATGCTCATCGGCATGCCGATCTCCGGCTCCATCGGCCACGCCATTGGCCTCGGCCTCATCTCCTACACCTTCGTCAAGGTGTTCTCCGGCAAGGCCAAGGACGTGAGCGCGCTGACATATGTGATCTCCGCGCTGTTCCTCGTCAAGTTCTTCGTCGTGGTGTAAGCGAGTATCAAGCTTCAAAAGAGCGTTCCTTTGGGAACGCTCTTTTTTTATGCGCTGCAATGTTCGGGAAAATTTATGAAATGCGCTCTTGACAACCCAAAAATGAATGATATTATTTTGATATCACAGAGATACTTGGAACGGCTGCAAGAAGAAAAGGGGGAAACCTTATGCTCTATATTGACCACCTGAGCAAAACCTTCGGCGAGAAGAAGGCTGTGGACGATCTGACGCTCCACATCGCGCCGGGCGAGATCTACGGCTTCATCGGGCACAACGGCGCGGGCAAGACCACAACGCTCAAGTCCGTCGTCGGCATCCAGCAGTTCGACGCGGGGACGATCACCATCGACGGCCATTCCATTCAGGACGATCCCATCGCCTGCAAGAAAATGCTGGCCTATATTCCGGATAACCCCGACCTCTACGAGTTTATGACAGGCATCCAGTACCTCAATTTTATCGCCGACATCTTCGGCGTGGAGGCGGAAACGCGGCAAGCGCGCATCCGCAAGTATGCCGAGCTTTTTGCGCTGACGGACGACCTTGCCCAGCCCATCGCGGCCTATTCGCACGGCATGAAGCAGAAGCTTGCCATCATTTCCGCCTGGCTGCACGAGCCGAAGCTCATTTTGATGGACGAGCCGTTTGTCGGCCTCGACCCCAAGGCTTCGTATATCCTAAAGGGCATGATGCGCGAGGTGTGCGACGCGGGCGGCGCGATCTTCTTTTCGACCCATGTGCTCGAGGTCGCCGAAAAGCTCTGCGACAAGGTCGCCATCATCAAGGGCGGCAAGCTCATCCGCTCCG
>ERZ860322.1463-NODE-1463-length-13400-cov-3.240689_pt1 | contig 13400 bp, 8 predicted proteins | sample MGYA00509979_ERZ860322 | MGnify/ENA primary metagenome ERZ860322 (study PRJEB30046, sample SAMN00715217) | human gut metagenome | study: EMG produced TPA metagenomics assembly of the A metagenome-wide association study of gut microbiota in type 2...
GGCCGCCGTCATCTCGGAAAAGACGCTGGAAACGCTGATGCTTATCGCGCTCCCCTGTGTGGCCGTCTTTCTGACGGTAAAAAAGGATTTCGGCAAGGACATTCCCGCAGAAGAGCGCCCCGTGTATTCTGTCAGGCGCGAGGTCGTCACCGCCGCGCTCATCGGCCTTGTCTTCGGCTGCTACGACGGGCTGCTGGGCCCCGGCACGGGAACCTTTATGATCCTCGGCTTCACGGGCTTTCTCTCGCTCGACCTCATCACGGCGGGCGGCTGCGCCAAGGCGAGCAACCTTGCCTCCAATGTTGCCTCCGCCGTTGTGTGGATCCTGCACGGCAGCGTTCTTTGGAAGCTGGCGCTGCCTGCCATCGCATGCAGCATTCTCGGCAACTATCTCGGCGCGCGCTATGCCATTCGCGGCGGCAGCAAAAAGATCCGCAACATGATGTTCGTGGTGCTGGCGCTTCTTTTCATCAAGATGGGCTACGAGCTGCTGTTCTGAACCTGCGATCGATCAAAAAAAGACGTCTGGAAAACCAGACGTCTTTTTTCTTGCTCTTTACATCAGTCGAGGAAGTAGACGGTCGAATTCCTCTGGAGACCGAACTGCTTGCACTCCTGATAGGTGCTCATATAGAGGTCGACTGCCGCACCGCGCACGCCGGTATCCTCGGCAACGGCGTTGCCGTAGGTGTAGCCGGTTGAGCCGACGATGAACATCTCGGTGCCGAGGGGGATAACCTTCTTATCCACCGCAACGGTGCCGACATGGACGGTCGTACCCGTGGCGGGTCTGGTGCCCACGCCGCCGTAGCCTGCGGTATAGGCCGTGCAGGTGACCTTCATCGAACCGGAGAAATGAACGGAATCACCGGACTTCATCAGAAGGTAGCCGCTGCCGTCGTCCTCATAGGCGACGGACTTGACCGTATCGCCGCTCTGCGCGCGCTCCACGAGCGTGCCGACATAGGTGATCTCGGCAACGGAGGTGTTGTTCTTCTCCTCTACCGCCTGACGGGAGACAAACTGACCGTCTGCGTACACGACCTCGTAAACAACATCGCGCATACCGTCGATGCCCTGCTGCACGACCTTCGTTTCGCCCTTGGGCAGGCGGTAGGAGGTGGTGGTCATCGTGATATGCTCCGCAGCCTCGGTATCCGTTTCGTAGTAGGTAAAGTCGGAAGCGACTGTGATCTCGACCGACTCGCCGGAAACATCGACCAGCACCATCTCAAGGGGGCTGACCGAGATCTGCAGGCGGCGCAGCAGCTCACTGACGCGCTCGCCATTTCTTGTGGTGGCGTACTCAATATCGTCGCCGTGCGTCACCGTTACCTTTTCACCGGCAGGGAGCGTGACTTCTGCGTCGGCGCTCTGCGCGCCCGCGACGATAACGCGCTCCTGCGGGATGTCCGTCGTGCCGTCGAGCACGCTGACCGCATCGCCGTCGGCGATCAGATACAGCGCGTTCGCGCGCAGCTCGGGCGAACTGTTCAGCAGCATCACCGCGGCGAACAGCACGAAGAACATCGCTCTCCGGCTGTGCGGGGCTGTGAACAACTGTTTCAAAAACTTCTGCATGAAATACTCCTTTTTTCGCGGCGTGAGCCGCCGCAGCTTCGCGCAGCGGGGAAATGCGCTGCGCCCGGAAAAAGATTACAATTTGTAACTTTTCCAAAACATGCTGGCAGTATACCGCTCGAAAAAGGATTTGTCAAGTTCGCGCCATTCTTTCGACAAAAGTTCTGTTTTCTTCTATTATTTCGATATTATTTGAACTTTCTGTTTGTAAAAATCAGATTTCGCGCTCATGAAAACAGCATTTTCAGGTTTATGTAAACTTCTATCACCCCTCCCCCATGCCGTGCCGCCGCGCCGCGGAAGAACCGGCAGCCTCCTTTCCGGTGCATTTGTTCCCTCGAAGCGGGGCAAAAAATCTCTGCGGGCAGTCCGGGTGTGTCCCGTCGCCTTCCCCCGGCGCGTCAAAGGCCGGAAAAGCCTTGCAAACACTGTCCTTTTTTCTCGTCAGCACCGCCTTTGCCCCGCACAGAAGAAATGCAGCGTCTCCCGTGTCCGCAAAGGTCACAGGGGACGCTGCATGCAGCAAATTGCATTGCCGCAGATGAAAATATGCAAGTTTGACTTTTTAAAAATTCATTTATTGAAATTCAATTATGTCAACCCGTATTTTCAAATTTTGTTGGCAAGTCCAACAAAATCAAGCATTCTTTTTCCCTTTTTCCGCCAAACGGACGGCAAGGGAAGAAGTTACCGATCCCGACTTTTTCCGTTCGTTTCGCCGTGAAAATGAAGGTAAACAGATGCCGCAGCGTCTTTTGGCAGCACACGTTCGAGGGCGAAAATGTCCGCCTCTCGAATTGCCTTGACGCTCTTGAACGTCTTGAGCAGCGCCTGTGCGCGGACCTTGCCGATGCTGGGAATGCCGTCGAGCGCCGAGCGCGTGGAAGAGCGCGTGTGGCTCTCGTGGTGAAAGGTGATGGCAAAACGGTGCGTCTCCTCCTGGATCTGGCCGATCAGGGCAAAGACGTTCGGCGCGGCGTGCAGGTCGATCTCGCGCCCATCCGCCGTGACAAGTGCGCGCGTGCGGTGGCGGTCGTCCTTGACCATGCCGAAGATGGGAACGCGGACCTGCATCTTGGCGCACACACGCTCAGCAACGAGCGCATGCGTCACGCCGCCGTCGATGAGCATGACGTCCGGCAGGGGGCTGAACTTCTCATCGCCGTCCAGATAGCGCTGAATACGGCGCGTGAGCACCTCCTCCATCGAGGCGTAGTCGTCGGGATGGGAAGCGAGGCTCTTGATCTTAAAGCGGCGGTAGGCGCTCCTTTTGGGCTTCGCCCCCTCGTAGACGACCATGGAGGCGACAATGTCGCTCGCGCCGGTGTTGGAAATATCGTAGGACTCCATGCGCTCCGGCGGCGCGGCAAGCGAGAGCATGCCCGCAAGCTGCGAAAGCGTGCGGTTTTCCCGCTCCTGCGCGGTCGTCACGCGCTCCACGTCCTCGCGCGCGTTGCGCTGCGCCATGGCAAGAAGCTCCGCCTTCTCACCGCGCTGCGGCACATGGAGCGTCACCTTGCGCCCCGCGCGCTCGGTCAAAATCTGCGCAAGCTCGTCCGCGCCCTCGATCTCGCAGGGCAGCAGGATTTCACGCGGCAGGACGCTCTTATTGAGGTAATACTGCGGCAGCAGCGCCGAGAGGATCATCTGCTCGCTCTCGTCCTGCGGTGCGGCGAAGAGGTTCAGGTCGCGCCCCGTCACGCTGCCGTCCTCAATGTGCAGCACGGCGCTGCCGCATTTGAGCGCCCCGCGGTAAACGCCCCAGATGTCGGTGTCGGCGCAGATGCCGGCGATGACCTTCTGGCGTTTGCCCAGCACCTCGATGGCGCGGATGCGGTCGCGCAGCGCCGCTGCCTGCTCAAAGTGCAGTGTCTCGGCCTCGCGTTCCATCTCCTCGCGCAGCGCGCGCGTGAGACGGCGGTAATGGCCGCCCAGCAGTTCTTCCGCCTGACCGATGCGGCGCAGATATTCCTCCTCGTCCGGCGTGCCGCGGCAAAACCCGTCGCAGCGCCCCATGTGATGGTTGAGGCAGGGACGCTCCTTGCCGATGTCGCGCGGAAACACGCGGCTGCACGTCGGCAGCCGGAAGGCCGCGCAGATCGCGTCGATCGCCGCGCGTGTTTCGCTCCGCCCGCCGAACGGCCCAAAGTAGAGCGCGTCGTCGTCCGCGGGTTTAGAAACCATTGTAAAGCGCGGATAATGCCCCGTGCCGAGGCGCACAAAGGGATAGCCCTTGTCATCTTTCAAGAGGATGTTGTAGCGCGGCATGTGCTGCTTGATGAGCGAGTTTTCCAGGATCAGCGCCTCAAACTCGCTTGAAACGAAGATGGTGTCAAAGTGATCCACCTGCGCGACCATGCGGCGCGTTTTCTCGTTGTGGGAGGAACCCTCTTGGAAATACTGACTGACGCGGTTTTTGAGTTTTTTGGCCTTGCCGACGTAGATGACCTCGCCGCTTTTATCCATCATCAGATAAACGCCCGGTGCGAGCGGCAGGTCGTTTGCCTTGTCGAGCAGCTCCTGCTTGGTCATAGGCCGCTTCCTCCTCTTGTCTACATATATAATAGTTAATAGTATATCAGGTCGAAACCGGAAAATAAAATGGAAAAAGGCGGCTTCTTTTGAAGCCGCCTTTCCTGATCGTGTTTTATTCGCCGAAATTGCTGGAAACCAGCTCGCAGAGAGCCGTCACAGCTTCCTTTTCGTCAGCGCCGTCGGCCAGCAGGGTGATGGTCGTGCCCTTGACGATCCCGAGGGACAGCACGCCCAGCAAGCTCTTGGCGTTCACGCGGCGCTCATCCTTCTCCAGCCAGATGCCGCTCTTGAATTCGTTGGCCTTCTGAATGAAGAACGTAGCGGGACGGGCATGCAGGCCTACTTCATTGTTGATCGTAACACTCTGAGTATACATCGTTACTTCTCCCTCTCCAAAAAAATCTTTCGGACTTTATCGTATCATATACCATTTAGGGCAGATTCGTCAATGCCAATTCGCGCGAAACGGCTCGGATTTGGCAATAAACACAGACAAAGTGCTTCCCCGGGCAGGCATTTATTTCAACTCGACCACAGTGACGCCGGACTCGCCCTCGCCGTAGTTGCCAAGACGGAAGCTCTTGACTGCCTTGTTGCGCTTCAAACTGGCGTGCACCGCCTTGCGCAGCGCGCCCGTTCCCTTGCCGTGAATGATGGTCACCGTTTCAAGATGGGCCATCACGGCAGCGTCGATATAGTTGTCGAGCACACTCTCGGCCTCCAGTGTTTCCATGCCGCGAATGTCAAGCTCGCGCGCCGCGCTCGCCGTGCGCAGGATACGCTGCGAGGGAGCGAACTGCGGCTGCTTCTTCGCTGTTGCCGCGCGCTCTGCCTCTTCGATGAGGCGCACCTCATCGGCTTTGACCTTCATCTGCAAAGGCCCTGCCTTGAGCGTAAGCGTATCGCCCTTGACGGCCGTGACCTCGGCCTGACGCCTTGTGCCGGGGATCTCGACAAGGTCGCCTTCCCGAATGGGGCGTGAGGGCTTGGGAATGGGCTCCGCGCGCTCATCACGCAGACCCACGGCATCGCGCGCCTCCTTGATGTTGTGCATGATCTCGGCGCGCTGGGCGTTCATCTGCTGGGCGTCGAGCTTTTTCTGCTGCTTGCGCAGCGCGTCCAGCTCGCGGAAGGTCTCGTCCGCAGCGGATTTCGCCTCGGCAAGCAGGCGCTTGGCCTCGGCCTCGCCGCGGCTGCGGGCGTTCTCCTTTGCCTTTTCCATCTGCGTGCGGAATTCACGCGCCTTGCGCGCGTCCTCCTCGCGCTGGGCATAGAGGCGGTCGACCTCCGCTTTCTCCTTTTCGAGCTGCTGGCGCTTCTGCTCCAGCTGCGTGAGCACATCTTCAAAATGGATGCTCTCGCTGTCCATCTGCGCCTTGGCCTTTTCGATGACGGACTCGGAAAGCCCCAATCGCTTCGAAATGGCAAAGGCATTTGACTTGCCGGGAATGCCGATGAGCAGCTTGTAGGTCGGGCAGAGGGTCTCCACGTCGAATTCGCAGCTTGCGTTCTCCACGCCCGCAGTCGTCATGGCAAAGGTCTTGAGCTCGGCGTAGTGCGTCGTCGCGGCGATCTTCGCCCCCTGCGAGCGTGCCTGCTCAATGATGGCGATGGCAAGCGCCGCGCCCTCGACCGGGTCGGTGCCCGCGCCCAGCTCATCGAAGAGAATGAGGCTGTGGGTATCCGCCTCGTCCAGGATCTGCACGATATTCTTCATGTGCGCAGAGAAAGTCGACAGGCTCTGCTCAATGCTCTGCTCGTCGCCGATGTCGGCCAGGACGGCGGAGAAAATGCTCACGGCGCTGCGGTCGTCGCAGGGGATATGCAGCCCGCACTGCGCCATCAGGCACATGAGACCGAGCGTCTTGAGGCTGACGGTCTTACCGCCGGTGTTGGGGCCGGTGATGACGAGCGTATCGAAGCTTCGGCCCAGCTCAATGTCGATGGGTACCGCCTTCGCCGGATCAAGCAGCGGGTGGCGCGCATGGCGCAGATACACGCTGCCGTCCTTTTTGATCTCCGGGCGCATGGCGTTCATGCGGTAGCTCAGCTCGCCGCGCGCGAAGATGAGGTCGAGATGGACAAGAATATCATAATCCCACAAAATATCGCGGCTGAAGCTTGCCGCCTCGCCGGAAAGGGCATAGAGGATACGGTCGATCTCCTTTTCTTCTTTCGCCTCGAGTTCCTTGAGCTCGTTGTTGGCCTGCACCACGCCCATGGGCTCCACAAACAACGTGGCCCCGGAGGAGGAGATGTCGTGGACCAGGCCGGGCATACTGCCCTTGCACTCGGCCTTCACCGGCACCACGAACCGGCCGTCCCGCTGGGTGATCAGGGCCTCCTGCAGCACCTTGGCATAGGACGGCGAGGAGATGATGCGCTGGAGAATCTGGCGGCCCTTGGAGGCGGCCAGCCGCATTTTCCGGCGGATGTCCGCCAGCTCACTGCTGGCGGTGTCGGCGATGGTCTCCTCGTCCAGAATGGCGGAGCGGATCTGCTCCTCTAAGTACTTATTGGTGTGCAGGGAGGTGAACAGGCGGTCCAGCACCGTCTCCTCCCCCTGGCGCTGGGCGTCGTAATCCGACACCCGGCGGCTGGCGGTGAGGACGCCGGCGATGTCCAGCAGCTCCCGGGTGTTCAGCATACCGCCGTGGTCCGCCCGGGTCAGGGCGGCGGCCAGCGTGGAGGTTTCCGTGGTCGTCCGGGCCAAGGCACCGGTGCGAAGCCGGGTCAGTGGGGCCAGCATCGTCCGGGTCAGGGTGGCGGTCAGCGTCCGGCAGGTGGTGGCAACCGTTTCGGTGGCGGCGCCAATACCAATGGTGGCGGCTTCCAGGGCGGCAACAGCGCTCCGAGCAACGGTCCGGCACGCGGCGGCGGTCGCGGTCGTGGCGGTGCCGCAGGCGCGTTCGGTCGTCAGGGCGGCAAGTCCTCGAAGGCTCGTAAGAACCGTCTGGCAAAGCGTCAGGAATTCCAGGAGATGAAGGCCCCGGTCATCGGCGGCGTGCGTATTCCTACCGGCAACGGTCAGACCGTTCGTCTGCGTCAGGGCGCATCCCTTGCCGATCTGGCCGAGAAGATCAACGTCAATCCGGCGGCACTGGTCACCGTACTGTTCCACCTTGGTGAGATGGCCACGGCAACCCAGTCCTTGGACGAATCCACCTTCCAGATCCTCGGTGAGGAAATCGGCTGGGACATCAAGATCGTGTCCGCCGAAGAGGAAGACAAGGAACTGCTGCAGCAGTTCGATATCGATCTGGACGAAGAAGAACTTCAGGAAGATGAAGATCTGAAGCCGCGTCCGCCGGTCGTCACCGTGATGGGCCATGTCGATCATGGTAAGACCCGACTGCTTGACACCATCCGTCGTACCAACGTCATCGCACGTGAGGCCGGCGGCATTACCCAGCGTATCGGTGCATACCAGGTGACCGTCGATCTCGAAGGCGAACCGCGTAAGATCACGTTCCTCGATACCCCAGGCCACGAAGCCTTCACCGCCATGCGTGCCCGTGGCGCCGAACTCACCGACGTTGCGATCCTTGTGGTCGCGGCCGATGACGGCGTGATGCCGCAGACCGTGGAAGCCATCAACCACGCTCAGGCGGCCAACGTGCCGATCGTGGTGGCCGTCAACAAGATTGATAAGCCGGGCGCGAACCCAGACAAGGTCCGTGGCCAGCTCACCGAGTACGGCCTCGTTCCGGAAGAGTACGGTGGCAACACCATGTTCGTCGACATTTCCGCCAAGCAGGGCACCAATGTTGACAAGCTGCTGGAAGCCGTGCTGCTGACCGCGGACGCTGAACTTGATCTGCGTGCCAACCCGGATATGGACGCTCGCGGTGCCACCGTGGAAGCCCGACTCGACAAGGGGCGCGGTGCCGTGGCAACCGTGCTCGTTCAGTCCGGTACTCTGCACATCGGCGATTCCATCGTCGCGGGAACGTCGTATGGCCGTGTCCGCGCCATGCTCGACGAAAACGGCACCCATATGAAGGAAGCCACGCCGTCCACTCCGGTGCAGGTGCTTGGTTTGACCTCCGTGCCGACAGCAGGCGATCTGTTCCTGGTGGCCTCCGATGACCGTACCGCACGCCAGATCGCCGAAAAGCGTCAGGCCACCGAGCGTGCGGCCCAGCTGGCCAAGCGTCGTAAGGTCGTGTCGCTCGAAAGCCTCAAGGAGCAGTTCGCCAAGGCTGAGGTCGACATGCTCAACATCGTCATCAAGGGCGATTCCTCCGGTTCCGTCGAGGCGCTGGAAGATTCCTTGATGAAGATCGAGGTGTCTGACGAGGTCGGCATCCAGGTGATCCACCGCGGTGTCGGTGCCATCACCCAGAACGATGTCAACCTGGCTACCGTCGACAAGGCCGTCATCATCGGCTTCAACGTTCGTCCGAACCGTCAGGTGGCGGATATGGCCGAACGCGAAGGCGTGGAAATCAAGTACTACTCGATCATCTACAAGGCCATCGAAGACATCGAAGCATCCCTCAAGGGCATGCTCAAGCCGGAATTCGAAGAGGTCGTCACGTCCCACTCCGAGATCCGCGAGATCTTCCGTTCTTCCAAGTTCGGCAATATCGCAGGTGTTATGGTGCAGGACGGCGAAGTCAAGCGCGGTACGAAGTGCCGTATTCTGCGCAACGGCATCGCCACCGTCAATGATCTCGAAATCTCCTCGCTGCGTCGCTTCAAGGACGATGTCAACTCCGTCAAGGAAGGCTACGAAGCGGGTATCAACCTCGGTTCGTTCAACGACATCGAGCTTGGCGATATCATCGAGACCTTCGAAATGCAGGAAATCGAACGCAAGTAGTCGATTGATTCGAACCAGCAATCGATAACAAGAAAGGAACGCCCACAGCTGACATACGGCTGCGGGCGTTCCGTAATACAACAGAACTTACCCGATTAAAGGACAACAATGGCAGGAACCAATCCTCGCGCCGCACGCATCGCGGCGTTGATCCAACGTGTGATCGCATCCTCCATGGAGGCGCAATTGCACGATAAGCGTCTCACAAACGTGACCATCACCGAAGTGCGTGTGACCAACGATCTGCAGATCGCCAAAGTCTATTGGACCCAGCTTGGCCGTGAAGGCCATGAGCAGGGCGAACGCCGCCGTGCACAGCAGGCACTGAACCAAGCCAAGGGTCGTCTGCGTTCCCTTGTGGGCACCAAGGCCGGTCTGCGTTTGACCCCGCAGCTCGAATTCGTATTCGACGAGGTGCCGGGCGAGGCACATGAGATCGAAGACATTCTCGCCATCGCGCGCAAGCGTGATGAAGAACTCGCCAAGGCTCGTGAAACCGCCCAGTATGCGGGCGAAGCCGATCCGTACAAGCATCCGGAAGAGGATGACGACGATGATTTCGACGATGATGACGTCGAAGTCGAAGATTGGGATGATGACGAAGAAGCCTGAACATTCCGGCCTGCTGGTCATCGACAAGCCGCAGGGGGTCACCAGCCATGACGTGGTCGCGGCCGTGCGCGGCGCCCTGCATATGAAGCGTGTCGGCCATGCTGGCACGCTCGACCCGATGGCCACCGGCGTGCTGGTGGTGGGTTTCGGCAATGCCACGCGACTGCTCAACTACATTGTCGACCATAACAAAACGTACGAGGCCACCATTCGCCTTGGACAGCGCACCACTACGGACGATGCCGAAGGCGAGCTGTTGCCGGCGGGGGAGCGGGCAGTGAACTTTCCTTCGCGTCAAGCCGTGGAACAGCTGATCACAGAACGGTTCACCGGGCGCATCGAACAGGTACCGAACGTCTACTCCGCCATTAAGGTCAATGGCCAGCGTGCCTATGATCTGGCGCGCGAAGGCAAGGATGTGGAGCTTAAGGCACGTCCTGTGACCATCGAAGAGTTCAACGTGCGGCAGGCGCGTTACGGCTACACGCATAGCGATCGTGCCGGCACGGAACTTGCTGGCGCAGTCGTGGCCGAGAGGGCAGGAGATGGATGGATTGCCGACACTGCACCGTATGAAGATATGCAGCCCGTTATGGAACTCGACGTGACCGTGACCTGTTCCGCAGGTACCTACATTCGCGCGCTCGCACGCGATCTGGGTGAGGAACTCGGGTTGGGAGGCCATCTGACGATGCTGCGACGCACACGTGTCGGCAGATTCTCAGTGAATATGCCCAACGTCATGAGCGCCCACGCTGAATCCAAAACATTCACCAATCGTGAAGGCATGGAAGTGACGCGCAATCGTGCAGTGCTTGACGATGCAGATCATGCGCTCGATCATGCGCTCGATCCCGTGGCCAGCGCGGCGGCTTCCATGAATATGCTGGCCGTGAGCGATCAGGAAGCGGCCGACTTGCGTTTCGGACGCAGAATCGCGCATGACATACGTACGACCACGGCGGCGTACGTTGAGGAAACCAACGATTTGGTCGCCATCCTCGAACGTGCGAAACGCGGTGAGGCTAAACCGGTCGCGGTATTCAACTGAACCATCCAATCAGACTACAGATACGAATTCATACACAAGAAGGACATGATGAAGACAATCACGCTCACGCCTGATGCCAGCGGCATGGTGGATTGGCCTACGCTGAGCAACGATAAGAAATCCGTGGTGACCATCGGTTCGTTCGATGGCATGCATCAGGGCCATCAGGCGGTGATTCGCCGCGTGGTGGAACTCGCCAAGAAGGAACAGTCCTTCTCCGTGGTGGTGCTGTTCGATCCACGCCCAGCGCTCGTGCACGGCTACGCGGCGCAAAACGGTGGCCAGGAGCCGCCGGCAGGCATGATCGACGCGCAGGCGCTCACCAGCATGCAGGAGCGTCTGCGCGCCATCAACAAGCTGGGCGTGGATTACACGCTCATCGTGCGTTACACGCTGGCGTTCGCGGCGAAATCGTACCGATTCTTCCTCGGACAAATGGTGGGCAAGCTGGGCATGCGCGCGCTAGTGCTCGGATCCGATGCGGCCATGGGTGCGAACCGTGCCGGCGATGTGAAGGCCATCGAGAATCTGGCGCTCGCCACCGGCGTGTTCCAGCTTGACGTGGTCGACGATCGTGGACCGGGCGAAACCCGCGTGCCAGCCAATGCGAAGCCGGTTATGCCCACCGACCATGGTGAGCCGGCCGATCCGCTGGAAGGCGCGTCCAAGGCGGAACGTCGCGCATGGAGCAAGAAAAACCAGGCGAAGGCCGTGCGCGTGTGGAGCTCCACGAATGTGCGCTACCTGCTGGGCCAGGGGCGCATCAAAGACGCCGACGCGATTCTGGGACATCCGCATGCCGTGGAAGGCGCCGTGGTGCATGGCGAGGAACGTGGACGCACCATCGGCTTCCCTACGGCGAATCTGAGCGAGAATGTGGCAGGCTATCTGCCGGTCGACGGCGTATACGCCGGTTGGCTTGTGGACTTGGGCGCGAAGACGGCGGACGATGATGCGCAGGACGCTTCCGAAGGTGTTTCGCAGCAGTTCGATTCCTCTTCCGTGGACGCGCGACTTGCCGATCATTCGCCATATCGTTGGCCTGCTGCGATTTCCATCGGCACCAAGCCGACCTTCAACGAGGTGACCGGAATGAACGATCGCGTGGTCGAAGCCTATGCCGTCACCGACGATTGGCTTGATTTATACGATCACCAGGTACGTGTGGAATTCGTAGGATTCCTGCGTCCTCAAATCAAATTCGATTCCGCACAGGATTTGATCGATGAGCTGAAGCGCAATGTCGAGGAAACCAAGCGAATTACTGCCTGATGCTAATCACAACGATGATCGCAATAATAATCACGATAATGACAGTGATTAATGAATGCTGATATTTTCGATAAAACGTATCAGCATTCAAAAAAATAGTGGGGCTCTTACGTAAGAATCTACGTAAGAGCCCCACTAGTATAGGTTAAAAAAATAATATAATGTATATGCTTCGCGTGCATACATGCGAAAACGGTATGTAGGGTGTGTATTATCGCAACATGGCGCCAAGCGCATCCTGCAATGTGTCGACCTGAACGATCGACAATCCGGGAATTGCGATTTCTCTACGTAATGTCGGCACTACAGCGGTGGTGAAGCCAAGACGGGCGGCTTCGCGCAACCGGTATTCCAATCGCGGCACCGGACGCACCTGCCCGGTCAACGAAATCTCGCCAATCGCACACGTGGTGCGGCCAATCGCCTTCGACTTCGCGGCGCTCGCCAACGCGCCGACGATCGCCAGATCGCATCCGGGCTCGCGCGCCTGGCCTCCGGCGATGGTGGAAATATACAGATCGTTCGCCAAAAGATTGACGTTGCCATGCCTGTATAGCACCGCCACCAGCATGGCGATGCGGTTGGCGTCGACGCCGTTCGCGGCACGTCGTGGCGTTGGCAGTACGGATTTGGTGACCAGCGACTGCACTTCGATGGGAAGACTGCGATGACCGTCCAACGTGAAGGTCACGCACGTGCCCTCCACCGGAGAGGGATCTGCGGAATTGGACGAGGAAAGAAACAGTCCGGACGGGTCCGCCACCTCTTCGATGCCTTCGCCGCTCATATCGAAACAGCCGACCTCATCAGTAGGGCCGAAACGGTTTTTCACCGCGCGCAGCATACGCAATGCGGTTTCGGTGTCGCCCTCGAACTGGCAGACCACATCAACCAAATGTTCCAACGTGCGCGGGCCGGCAATCGACCCGTCTTTGGTGACATGACCGACCAACAATACCGGAATATCAAGCGTTTTGGCGGTGTCGATCAGCGCGCTCGCCACTTCGCGCACCTGAGTCGAGCCTCCGGAGATGCCATCGACTTCCTGCGAGACGATGGTTTGCGCGGAATCGACGATGGCCAGCGCAGGCTTGCATTGTTCGATAAGCCCCAGCGCGGTTGACAGGTCGGTGGTGGCGGCCAGAAGCAGATTCGGTTCGACCGCGCCGATGCGCGAGGCCCTCATGCGCACCTGCGCCTGCGATTCCTCACCGGAAATATAGAGCACCGTGTTGCGCTCGGGCTGTGCTGCGGAAAGACGGGCAACATTGCCTGCGGTCTCCAGCAGCAGCGTTGATTTGCCGATACCCGGTTCGCCCGCGATAAGCGTGACGGAACCGGGTACGATGCCGCCGCCAAGTACGCGGTTGAATTCCGTGAACCCAGTGTCGATTCTGGAAATGTTTTCCGTACTGATTTCCGTGATCGGTTTCGCCGCGGAATCGGGCACTGCATGCGATAGCGTGCGCGATGTGCGTCCGGGAGCGGCGGTGCGTGACGATGCGGAGGGACGGGCCTCATGGA
>ERZ860322.1469-NODE-1469-length-13328-cov-2.677466_pt1 | contig 13328 bp, 10 predicted proteins | sample MGYA00509979_ERZ860322 | MGnify/ENA primary metagenome ERZ860322 (study PRJEB30046, sample SAMN00715217) | human gut metagenome | study: EMG produced TPA metagenomics assembly of the A metagenome-wide association study of gut microbiota in type 2...
TCTCGTTGATGCCGCCATGCTTCTTGGCAATGACGGTGCCCTCGAAGACCTGGATACGCTCGCGGGCGCCTTCCTTGACCTTCACGTGCACGCGGACGGTATCGCCCACCTGCACCTGGGGGACTTCCTTCTCCAGCTGCTCTTTGTTCAGTGCTTTGATCAGATCCATGGATATTTCCTCCTGTTTATATAGGCGTTCGTGCCGTCATGTATGCGGCGTCCGACTCGTTCCGGACCCCGGCGGCAGAGGACCGCCCTTTTTACGCCATGATAGGATATCACATCCGAGCCGGTTTTGCAAGCATTTTTTGCGCTTTCCCTGAAAAAAGGAGTCGTCGTCAGGGAAGCAGGTGCATCTTGACGGGGCGGCGTTTTTCCTGTAAAATGGATAAAATAAAAGCATATTCTTTCAGATGAGGTAACGATATGGCAAATGGATTTATTGATAAGGCCCGCATCACCGTCCGGGCCGGCAACGGCGGCAACGGAGCCGTTGCCTTTCACCGGGAAAAATACATCGCCGCAGGCGGCCCCGACGGCGGCGACGGCGGCGACGGCGGCAGCATCATCGTCCGGGTGGACGACAATATGTCCACGCTGATGGACTTCCGCTATAAGCGCAAATATGTGGCGGCCAACGGCGTAGACGGCCAGGGCGGCCGCAAAAGCGGCAAGGACGGCCAGAGTCTGACCATCCGCGTGCCCCGGGGCACCCTGATCCGGGACGCCGAAACCGGCGAGATCATCAAGGATATGTCCGACGACCAGCCCTTTGTGCTGTGCAAGGGCGGCCGGGGCGGCTGGGGCAACCAGCATTTCGCCACCCCCACCCGTCAGGTGCCCCGCTTTGCCAAGGCGGGCCTGCCCGGCGAGAGTCACGACGTGGTGCTGGAGCTGAAGCTGCTGGCGGACGTGGGACTGGTGGGCTTCCCCAACGTGGGAAAGAGCACCCTGCTGAGCGTGGTGTCCAAGGCCCACCCCAAAATCGCCAACTACCACTTCACCACCCTGTACCCCAACCTGGGCGTGGTGTATGTGGACGAGGGCGTGTCCTTCGTCATGGCCGATATCCCCGGCATCATCGAGGGGGCCAGCGAGGGCGCGGGCCTGGGCCACGACTTCCTGCGGCACATCGACCGCTGCCGCCTGCTGGTGCATCTGGTGGACGTCTCCGGCAGTGAGGGGCGCGACCCGGTCGAAGACTTTGAGGCCATCAATGCCGAGCTGCGCGCCTACAGCGACGTGCTGGCCTCGCGCATGCAGATCGTCGCCGCCAACAAATGCGACCTGCTCGGCGATGACCGCACGAACATTGACCGCCTGCGCGCGCACGTCGAGGCGCAGGGTTACGAATTCTTTGAGATGAGCGCCGCCGCCCACACCGGCACGCGCGAGCTCATTCAGGCGTGCGCGGCAAAGCTCGCTGAGATCCCGCCGGTGCCGCCGTATGAGGCTGATTACGTTCCGCCCGAACCGGAGGTCGGCACGAGTGACGAGCTGCAGATCCGCCACTTTGACGATCTCTGGGTCGTCGAGGGGCCGTGGCTGCAGCGGCTCATGGGCTCGATCAACTTCGGCGACTACGAGTCGCGGATGTACTTTGACCGCGTGCTGCGCCAGTCCGGCCTGTTTGACCGGCTCGAGGCCATGGGCATCGAGGAGGGCGACACAGTGAGCATCTACGATCTGGATTTTGAGTTCCGCTTCTGAACCAAACAAATTCCCCGCCGGACGCTGCCTGCGTCCGGCGGGGATTGCTTTTATTCTGTCGCTTCCGGCTTTTGCTCCGGTTCGCTTTCTGCCTTTGACGCCTCCGGCAGGACCACCGGCACGAACTGCTTGGCGATCTTGTTGTTACCGGATTTGGCGCTGAAATAGCCAATGACGCTAAACGTGAGCGCGCCGACAAAGTTGACGAACAGATCCTGCATCGTGTCATACAGGCCAACATCCAGATAGCCGCCAAGACCGAGCGACTCGCCGTTGACAGCCACGTCCGTGATGTTATCCACCAGAATGGGAATATTGTTGTTCGTCGGGTCGAGCGTCACGGAGGCGAAGGAGTGGATGATCGTGTCCTTCTGCATATCCATGTGGAACAGGTAGTCCATCGAAAACTCGAAAAACTCCCACAGCACGCCGACCGTCATGGAAAAGCAGAACGCCACCAGCGCCAGAAACACCGGCGAGAGCTTAAAATGCTGCGGTTTGTTGCGGTTGAGCAGATCCACCATGGCAAAGCCGAACGCCGCGCTGATGAAGCCCGTCGTCGTGTGCAGCATGGAGTCCCAGTGCGGGTAGGTGATGAAATAGCTCTTGAGCTCGCCGAGGATCTCGGCGGCGAAAATGAAGATCAGGATAATGATCTCCAGCGCGCTCGGCAGCTCGATGCGGAAGTTGCGCTCCACGAACCGCGGCAGCATGAACAAGATCAGCACCAGCACACACACGAACGTGCTCTCATAGTTCTTATGGATGATCGTCATGACCATGACGCCGATGACGATCAGACGCAGGATCCAGTAGACGGCCACGACCGCCGGCTTCGGTTTATATTTCTGGTTTTCCTGCTCCATCTTTTTCAGGATCTTCGGGTCGCTCATATTTATCCTCGCTTATCCGTTTCTCTGTTCGGTTTCTCTCCGGCTGCGGCCGGTCCGCGCCGCGACATAGATAATCAGGTACAGCACCAGCGACAGCGCGAGCGCCGCAAACACATCCAAAATGGAGTGCTGCTTGACAAACACCGTGGCCGCGCAGATCGCAACGGCAATGATGACCGCCGGGATGCGCATCTTTTTTAAATATTTGCTGTCAAACGTCACGGCCAGCACGGCCATGCAGCCGACCACGTGCATACTCGGCAGGACATTCGTCGGCGTGTCGGCCGAATAGATCGCGTTGACCAGCCAGCCGCACAGCGTGCTCGTGTCCACTACGGACGGGCGCAGCAGCTGGCAGTTTGGCCAGATCATGCAGATCGTCAGCGAGATGGAAAAGCCCGCAATGATAAACGCCGCATAACGGATGAACGCGCGGCGATCGTCCTTGAGCAGCGTCACAACGACCGGAACGATCAAAAACGGGTACCAGAGCACATAGGCCAGAATGAACCCCGGCAAAAACGGGATCTTATCATCCAGCGGCAGGTACGACACGAAGCACCCCTCCGTCGAGGGCACCATGCGCTCGACCAGCGCAAACCAGATCAGATAAATGGGCAAATACAACACCAGCAGCACATATTTATGTTCCTGAATATATTTCTTCATCAATCCGTCTCCTTATCCATGCAAACGCGCACCTGTTCGGTCAGGTGCCCGCCTCGATCTCCGTGATGCGGCCCAGCAGGCGAATCAGCTCGCGGGAATCCTGCTCGCCCAGCTGCTCCAAAACGCACCGCACATGTGTATGCAGCGTGGTGCGCATCTGCTCTGTTGACGTGCGGCCGAACTCCGTCAGCTGCACCACAACGCGGCGCCGGTCACAGTCATCTGCACAGCGGCGCAGCATCCCCTTTTCCTCCAACGCACGCAGCATCGCAGCCGTGCGCGGCGCACTCACGCCCAGGACCTCCCGCAGCGCGCCCGGCGTGCTGCGTCCGCCGTGCTCATTGAGATAGCTCAGCAGGAAGTTTTCGCCCTTCAGGTGCTCCTGGACGCTCTGCGGAATGCAGGACCGGTTCAAAGAAGTAACCGTCTGCAGCAATTCCTCGGTCAGTCGCTGCAATTCCATGATGCCGCCTCCTTTTTGTTAACCCCGTTAATCAGCATTTCGTAATGTTAACACTCCGCCCGGCGATTGTCAAACCTAATTTATGGGATTTCTTTGCTTTTGATCCGATGCTTTTTTTCACTCGCTGCACCACTGCCGGACACATGGCGCCGCTCTGTGAAAAAAATGCGCAAACGGAAAAAAAATTGGCACATTTGCAAAATGATGCAACATTTTCCGCGTCTCATGCATTATAATTATTGACGAGCAATCATCAATGTGTTATTTTATGAATAGACTGTAAACAATGCATTTTTCACCCACAGCAACCGTTCCCCCCGCACTCCCTCGCGATCTCTTTTTATCGATCACCAGCTAATGTGAAAGGCGGATGTAATCAACATGAAAAAAGCAACTCATCGCAAGCAGGCGCTCATGATTGCCATCTTCTTGCTGGCATTCACGCTGTCGCTGTTTTCGTTCGGCACGACTCCGGCGGCGGCCAGCAACGTGGCGGGCGTGAGCACGCACCTGTTTTTGACAGTCTTGCGCGACTATGACCACGATGCGACCTTCTCCGTGACCTACACGGACGCGCTCGGCACGCACACGAAGCCCTATCATGCCGGCATGGAAGTGACGGCGTGGTCCCCCGTGACCATCACCTGCACCAACCACCATGTCTACGACTGGAGCATTGATGCCGATGTTCAGGAGGCCACCATCGTCGGCGTCGGCGGGATCACCTACCCCGGCGGCACGGGCATCCATGTCAAGGGCACGAATACCATCAAGGCGTTTGCCACGAACTTCGGTCTGCACTACATCAATATCGTTGTCATCCTCGGCGAGGGCAATGATAACGGCGGCGACAACGGCGGCGACAATGGCGGCGGCAACAACGGCGGCAGCGGCGAAAACAGAACCGCTCCCTCCAACACGCCCGTTCCTGCGCCTTCAACAAAAACTCCTCAGATGAACGATGATATGAAATCCCTTAACGAGCTCTTTGCCGGAATTCAGGCGGGAACGACCCCGATCACCGGCATTACGGTTAAAACAAGCTATTCAAATCCCAACGGCAACCCTTTGGAGTTTGATGCTGCAAATATCCCTGCGGAGCAGCAGGAGCTTTACAACAAAATAATCGATTTCATTAAGGGCATTAAAATCAGTTTTTCGGCCTGCAATTGGGACAAGTTCCTGAACGTGATCGGTGCGGCAGCGGGAAGCAGAACCGATGAATCCGCATTGACAACGGCGATGGTCGAGAAGGGTTCGGACAGCGTTATCTACATCAGAACCGAAGGTCAGACCCTTGCATTGACTTTCATCAACGACGGTACGATTCTCCTTGCCGGATGCACCTTTGATGCGGGTGCGGCGGAAGGCAAAATCACTCCCTCCGCAACCCTTATCTGCGGCAGCTTCGACACGAATTATACAATGCAGCTGCGCAGCCTGTTCGGAGTGAAGTAAAACATTCGGGTTGAAGGCCGGCAGTCGGATAAAGTATATGAAAACCCGCTCCGCATGTTTCATGTGTTGGGAGCGGGTTCTTATATTAAAAATGACGTTTGACTGAAACACAACCTAAACCGGCACAGCCTGTTCGGAAATATTGAATGCGTGCATTGATAACGGGGTACTGTGCATTAAAAAGCAATGAAGGTAATATGAATTTTGAAATATCTTTTGACTTTATAGTTTTTGAAACCGAACGTCTGCTGCTGCGCGAATTCAACGCCGATGACGTCGATGCGGTATATGCCTATGCGGGCGATGCGGAGAATACAATTTACATGGACTGGGGTCCCGCAAACCGTGAGGAAGTTCGGAATTTCGTTCAATCCCGCCTTGCACAGCAGATAACGGAACCGCGGCGCATTTTTGATTTTGCCGTTTGCATCAAGGCGACGGGTCAGCTTATCGGCAGCATGGGCTTGTTTTTTGGCGATGACGGGCAGCAGGCGGAACTCGGCTACACGATTAACAAAGCATTTTGGGGCAAGGGATATGCCTCCGAAGCAGCGAAGGGAATGCTTCAATTCGGCTTCATGAACCTTAATCTGCACCGCATAAGCGCAAGGTGCGACAGCATGAACACTGCCTCGGAACGAGTTATGCAGCGTCTCGGAATGCGATTCGAGGGCGAAGCGAAGTCCGCCGAATATGTCAGAGTACGCGCGCGGCGGCAGTGGCGCAGCGTAAAGCACTATGCAATGCTGCAAAAAGAGTTCCTGAATCGAATGATCGACGGGGAAGATGTTTGACTCGGTCGTGACTGAAAAACGCCCTGCATGTGTGCATTATGCGGCTATATTTTATATTTGACCGCAAAGGCTTTTTAATGCGTAAAAAAGCAGCTTGTTTTGACAAAAACATCCTAAATATATTTGCAACCGCGGTTGCAACAGGCTACAATGTAACCATGGAAAACGTGCGCACAGGGTCTTGTGGACGGCGAATGCGGGCGGTTTCGAATATATTTTTGCACAAAGGTGCGTTTCACGGGTTTCAAAACGGAGTTCTGCGGCAGCGGACACGGCGCAGAGAATTTCCGCAGAAACCGAATTTGATTTTTCCGCACGGATTTTCAAGGAGGATTATATTATGCAGACAGCAAACCGTATGCAGGGCGTTTCAGGCAGCGCGATCAGGGAGCTTTTCAAGCTTCTGGGTGATCCGAACATCATCTCTTTCGGCGGCGGCAATCCCGCGAAAGAGTGCTTCCCGAAGGAAGAGATCCGCGCAATTACCGATGAGCTGCTCAGAGATAAATCCGATATTTTGCTTCAGTACGGTGCGACCGAAGGCTATCTGCCGCTGCGCCGCGCATATCTCGACAGCATTCTTCCCGACAGTGGGCTGCACGGCGAGCTTGACAATGTTCTTGCGCTGACCGGTTCGATGCAGGGGCTTGATCTTATTTGCAAAACCGTCATTAATCCCGGTGATGTTGTGCTTGTTGAAGAGCCGAGTTTTCTCGGTGCGCTGCAAACTTTCCATGTTGCGCAGGCGAAGCTTGTCACCGTTCCTCTTCATCCGGACGGAATTCACATCGATGAGCTTGAGGCGGTCGTTCGTGAACACAAGCCCGTGATGTTTTACACAATTCCCACCTTCCAGAACCCCACAAGCTGGGTTTCCGGCGTTGAAGTGCGCAGGCGCATTGCGGAGCTTGCTGCTGAGTTTGACATGCTCGTAATCGAGGATGACCCCTATGCCGCACTCCGTTTTTCCGGTGAAAAGCTGCCCACAATCAAAAGCTTTGACACGAGCGATAATGTTATCGTTCTGACCAGTTTTTCAAAAACGATTTCCCCCGGTCTGCGCGTCGCGCTCTGCTTCGGCAACAAGGATCTCATCCGCAAAATGACGATAGCAAAACAGGGCAGCGATACTCACTCGCCGAACCTTAATCAGGCAATCGTTGCCGAATACATCAATCGCGGCTTTATGCCGAAACATATAGAGTATATATCGGGCGTTTATTCCCGCTCAGCCCGCATTATGACCGATGCGATGGCTGAGCATTTCCCCGAATGGGTTCACTTTGAGCAGCCCGTCGGCGGTCTGTTCATCTGGTGCACCCTTCCCGAGGGCTGGGATGCAAACGAAATCTTCAAGCGTGCGGTCGAGCGTAAAGTTGCTTTCGTTCCCGGTGCGCCTTTCTTCACAACCCCGGGCAAAGGTCAGAACACCTTCCGCCTGAACTTCTCCGCAGAGCCCGAGAAGCGCATTCGCGAGGGCATAAAGCGGTTGGGCGACCTTCTTAAGGAAATGGCGGAAGAACAGAAATAAAATTCGGTTCAAAAACCACCAAATCCACCGAAAGGATAATTTATATAAAATGGAGAACAACGAAATTGCCGCAAACGGCATGGTCTCAGAAAATACAGAGAATACAGAGAATACAGAGAACAAATGCGCCGAAAAAACAAACGGGGTTGCAGGCCCCGGGCGCAATGCATACGACGTTCTGAACGAGCGCGGATTCCTTAAACAGTGCTCACACCCGGAGGAGCTTCGCGAACTTCTCGGCAAAGAAAAGCTGACGTTTTACATCGGCTTTGATCCCACGGCGGAAAGTCTCACCGTCGGTCATTATGTTGCAATGTGCGTTATGGCGCATATGCAGAAATGCGGGCATCATCCCATCGTGCTTCTCGGCGGAGGCACGGCAATGATTGCCGATCCGTCCGGAAAGACGGAGCTGCGCAAACTGCTCAGCGTTGAAGAGCTTGACAACAATGTTGCCGGCATCAAAAAACAAATGGAGCGGTTGGTTCGCTTCGACGGAGAAAACGGTGCTGTTATCGTGAACAATGCGGACTGGCTCCGAAACCTCAACTTCATGGATTTCATGCGCGATATTGCCGTGCATTTCTCCGTGAACGAAATGCTTCGTGCGGAATGCTACAAACAGCGCTTCGAGCGCGGGCTGACCTTCTTCGAATTCAGCTACATGCTTATGCAGAGCTATGACTTCCTTTGCCTGAACCGCAAATACGGCTGTGAGCTTGAAATGGGCGGCGACGATCAGTGGAGCAATATCCTCGGCGGTGCGGATCTTATCCGCCGCAAGGAACGCAAGCGCGCATACGCTCTTACGACCCGCCTTTTGACTACGGCGGACGGCAAGAAGATGGGCAAAACCGAAAAGGGTGCCGTATGGCTTTCCAAAGAGCGCACAAGTGTGTACGATTTTTATCAGTACTTCCGCAATGTTAACGATGCGGATGTTAAAACCTGCCTGAGTCTGCTGACCTTCCTGCCGATGGACGAAATCGAAGCGCTTTGCGCGGAAGGCGCAAATATCAACGAGGCAAAGCGCGTGCTTGCTTACACCGTAACAAGCCAGGTGCACGGCGAGGACGAAGCCAAAAGAGCCGAGGAAGCTGCGCTTGCGCTGTTCGGCGGCAAGGGCGACCTTACCCATATGCCCACCGTTGCGCTTTCCGATGCGGACATTGAAGAAAGCGGCATGAGCATCACGCGTCTGCTTGTGCTTGCAGGCATTGAAAAATCCAACTCTGCCGCAATAAGATCCGTTCGCGAGGGCGGCATCAGTGTTAACGACCGAAAGGTTACGGACACAAAGGCGGTTTTGGACAGTGCCGAACTTGCGGACGGAATCATCCTTAAAAAAGGCAAAAAAACTTTTGTAAGGCTGATCCGCAAGGACTGATTCGGCGGATTTTCAACGCTTTTATCGGTCGCTGCACTGCAACTGATTTATAAAAATAAGCATTCTTTCAGCGGAGTGCGCTTTGATGTTGACTGCGCACTCCGCAAAAGTAACTCGATATGGCATTGAAAGCATTCAAAACCCCTGCTGCGGCATCCGAAACGGAGTTTGTTGTTAACAAATCGCGTTTCATCGGAAGAGCTTTTCCGGTTGAAACCGAGGCGGAGGCACTTGAGATTCTTGAACAGATACGCCAAAAGCATTATGATGCAACGCATAACTGCTGGGCGTATAACCTGCGCGGAGCTTCGCCGCTGCGCCGTTTTTCGGACGACGGCGAGCCGGGCGGAACCGCCGGAATGCCGATTATGGACACGCTTATCCGAAGCGAAACCGAAAACGCGCTCATCATTGTGACGCGCTATTTCGGAGGAATCCTTCTCGGCAGCGGCGGACTTGTGCGCGCATACAGCCGATCCGCTGCGGATGCGCTTTCAGCCGCCGGCAGCGTCACAATGACGCCCTGCGCCGAAATAGAGTTCGTAACGGATTATACGCGTTTCGGCGGGATAGAGGGGTTTGTCCGCAAAAATTCAACCGTCAGGAATATTGAATTTCTTGAAAACATAAAATTCAATTGCCTTGTTGAAACAAAAAAAGCGGATGCGTTCATTGCGGATATCATCGAACGGACGGACGGTCGTTCCGCTCCGCGCATGCTCGGTGAGGAGTACCTGCCCCTTGCCGAAAAGTGATGCATTGAGCGCGTAAAAACAAGATTCCAAACGGCGCTTTTTTTCGCAAGGTTTGCGCGGCGCCGCATGAAATAAAACATCATTAAATTCTCTTTTTAAAACAGGAGGAACAAAAATGGATATCAAGATCACAAAAGCAACCGAGCTTAAAACAAAACCCACCCTTGAGGAAGAAGCTTCCCTCGGGTTCGGCAAACGTTTCACCGACCATATGTTCATGATGAACTATGACAACGGCGAATGGCATGATGCACGCATCGTTCCCTATCAGAGACTTTCTCTCGATCCTTCCTGCTCCGTTCTTCACTATGCACAGGAGATTTTCGAAGGCCTTAAGGCATATCGTGCCGATGACGGCAGAATCCTGATGTTCCGTGCAAAGGACAATGCTCAGCGTCTTAACAATTCCGCAAGGCGTCTCTGCATGCCCGAAATCGACATCGATTTCAACTATGAGGCAATGCGTCAGCTCGTTCAGGTTGAACGTGACTGGGTACCCCACAGCGCGGGTACAAGCCTCTATCTGCGTCCCACGATGATCGCGGTTGACGAAGCTCTCGGTGTACATGCTGCACACAGCTACCTCTACTACATCATCTGTGCTCCCAGCGGTGCATACTACAAGGCAGGCCTTGCACCCATCCGTATCCGCGTTGAAGACAAATACGTTCGCGCAGTCCGCGGCGGTACCGGCTCTGCAAAGACCGGCGGCAACTATGCCTGCTCCATCCTTGCAGGTGCAGAGGCCGAAAAGGAAGGCTACAGCCAGGTTCTGTGGCTGGACGGCGAGCATCTCAAGTACGTTCAGGAAGTCGGCGCAATGAACATGATGTTCCTTATCGGCGGCAAGCTTGTCACTGCTCCCCTGCATGACACCATCCTGCCCGGCATCACCCGCCGCAGCGTCATGACTCTTGCCCGCGAAATGGGCATCGAAGTTGAAGAGCGTCCCATTTCCGTTGATGAGCTTATCGCAGCGGGCGAAAACGGCAAGCTGACCGAAGCATTCGGCACCGGCACCGCGGCAGTCGTCTCCCCCGTCGGAGAACTTGCATATCGCGACAAGCATATCATGATCGGCGACAAGTCCGTAAACAACGGCATCGGCGAACTGACCATGAAGCTTTACAACACTCTCACCGGTTTGCAGTGGGGCAGGATTGAAGATACCCACGGCTGGGGAACGGATATCGATAAGAAATAATTCCGCAGCGAGGGCGTTTCAGCTTAAAGCTCAACAAATTTAGCATCAAAACAGCAATACGGCCGTCGGCTTGCCCGGCGGTCGTGTTCTTTGAGGTTTGGGTTTTGCATCAGAATGCGCATTCACGGTCGATGCCGAGTGTGAAGAACAGCGCAGGCTCCGATTGCGCCGCATACTCCGTGCGGCATTGCTCCCAATTTAAATATACTTTAAAAAACGTGCATTTTTGCCTTGTTTTAACCTATAATGCAAGCTATAATAAGACTTGGACATTAAACCTTCGTTCTGTCCGCATTTTTTGCGTGTTTAAATGCAGGGCTGCATTTTGCGTGCGGCGGCGGTTCGCAGGGCTAATAAATTCTCAAGGAGGATAAAATCTCTATGGCAAAGACCGTCACTATCGATGGCAATACCGCTGCGGCGCATGTCGCATACGCATTTTCCGATGTTGCGGCTATTTACCCCATCACTCCGTCCTCTCCCATGGCAGAAGTTGCCGATGAATGGGGCGCACAGGGCAGGAAGAATCTTTTCGGTCAAAAGGTCCGCATTGCGGAAATGCAGTCCGAGGGCGGCGCAGCAGGCGCAGTTCACGGTTCCCTTGCGGCAGGCGCACTGACAACCACATTCACCGCTTCTCAGGGTCTTCTTCTGATGATCCCCAACATGTACAAAATCTCCGGCGAAATGCTTCCCGGCGTTTTCCATGTTACGGCACGCGCACTCGCAGCTCATTCGCTTTCCATTTTCGGCGATCACAGTGACGTTATGGGCGCACGTCAGACGGGTTTTGCAATGCTCGCTTCCGCTTCCGTACAGGAAGTTATGGATCTTGCACTCGTGACCCATCTTTCCGCAATCAAGGCGAGCCTGCCGTTCGTTCATTTCTTCGACGGCTTCCGCACCTCTCATGAGATTCAGAAGATCGAACAAATCGAATACGAGGATATGGCAAAGCTGCTCGATTACGATGCCGTTAAGCGTTTCCGTGAGCGTGCACTCAACCCCGAGCATCCCCATCAGTCCGGTACCGCGCAGAATCCCGACATCTATTTCCAGGGTCGTGAAGCTGCAAACATCCACTATGCAAAGGTTCCCGAGATCGTTGAATACTACATGGAAAAAGTCGGCGATCTGACCGGCAGGAGATATCACCTGTTCGATTACGTCGGCGCACCCGATGCAGAGCGCGTTCTTGTTATCATGGGCAGCGGTGCGGATGTTGCGGAAGAAGCTATCAACTACCTCAACGCAAAGGGCGAGAAGCTCGGCCTTATCAAGGTTCGCCTGTATCGTCCCTTCGCAGCGGACAAGTTCCTTGCGGCTATCCCCGCAACCTGCAAGAAGATCGCTGTTCTTGACAGAACCAAGGAACCCGGCTCCCTTGGCGAACCTCTCTACCTCGACATCGTTGACGCGATTGCGGAGGCAGGGCTTGACATCAAGTGCTGCGGCGGCAGATACGGCCTCGGCAGCAAGGAATTCACCCCCACCATGGTCAAGCAGGTTTACGACAACCTTAAGCTCGACGAACCCAAGAACCATTTCACCGTCGGCATCATCGACGATGTTATGAATACTTCCCTCCCCGAGGGCGACTTTGTGAACGCCGCTCCCGAGGGCACGATCTGCTGCAAGTTCTTCGGCCTCGGCTCCGACGGTACCGTCGGTGCAAACAAGAACAGCATCAAGATCATCGGCGACCACACCAACATGTTTGCACAGGGCTACTTTGCATACGACTCCAAGAAGTCCGGCGGTCTGACCATCAGCCACCTGCGCTTCGGCAAGACTCCCATCCAGAGCCCCTACCTTATCGACAGTGCGGACTTTGTTGCATGCCATAACGCAAGCTACGTCACCCGTTACGATGTTCTTGAAGGCATCAAGGACGGCGGCGTATTCCTGCTCAACTCCCCGTGGACCGTTGAGGATATGGAACGCGAACTCCCCGCTTCAATGAAGCAGACCATTGCAAAGAAGCATATTCGTTTCTACAACATGGATGCTGTTAAGCTCGCCCGCGAAGTCGGCATGGGCAACCGCATCAACACCATCATGCAGAGCGCATTCTTCAAGCTTGCCGAAATCATCCCCGCAGACGAGGCGATCGATTACATGAAGGCAGCTGCAAAGAAGAGCTACGCAAAGAAGGGTGAGGACGTTGTTCAGAAGAACTATGCCGCAATCGACATCGGCGTTACCGGCATCACCGAAATCAACTACCCCGAAGCATGGGCAACCGCAACAAGCGGCGCAACCGCAATGCATGTCAGCGACGATCCGTATTTCGTTGATTTCATCAAGCCCATCCTTGCTCAGCAGGGCGACAAGCTGCCCGTCAGCAAGCTCGCTGCCGACGGCTATGTTCCCACCGGCACCACCAAGTACGAAAAGCGCGGCATCGCAGTTGAAGTTCCCATGTGGATCCCCGAAAACTGCATCCAGTGCAACCAGTGCGCCC
>ERZ860322.1470-NODE-1470-length-13321-cov-4.604628_pt1 | contig 13321 bp, 10 predicted proteins | sample MGYA00509979_ERZ860322 | MGnify/ENA primary metagenome ERZ860322 (study PRJEB30046, sample SAMN00715217) | human gut metagenome | study: EMG produced TPA metagenomics assembly of the A metagenome-wide association study of gut microbiota in type 2...
CTTGTCGCCGAAGCGCAGGTGGCTGATGGTCACGCCGCCGGTCTTCTTGGAGTCATACTGGAAGTATGCCTGAACATACTTGTCGGTATGGTCGCCGATGATCTTGACGGAGTTCTTGTTAGCACCGACAGTACCGTCGCCGCCCAGACCCCAGAACTTGCACTCCTTGGTGCCAGCAGCTGCGGTGATGGGAGCGGGCTTGACCTCGGGCAGGGACAGGAAGGTGACGTCATCGGTGATACCCAGAGTGAAGCGCTCCTTGGGCTGATCCTTCTCCAGCTCCTTGAACAGAGCAAAGATGGAGGACGGCGGGGTATCCTTGCTGCCCAGACCGTAACGGCCGCCGGTCAGAACGACATCGTTCAGGCCAGCCTCACGCAGGGTAGCGGCAACATCCAGGTACAGGGGCTCGCCCAGAGAGCCGGGCTCCTTGGTGCGGTCCAGCACAGCCACCTTCTTGGCGGTCTTGGGCAGGACCTTCAGCAGAGCGGAGGACACCCAGGGACGGTACAGGCGGACCTTGATGATACCGACCTTCTCGCCCTTGGCGTTCAGGTAGTCGATGACCTCATCAGCAACGTCGCAGATGGAGCCCATAGCCACGATCACACGGTCAGCATCGGGTGCGCCGTAGTAGTTGAACAGATCGTAGTTGGTGCCCAGCTTTGCGTTGATCTTGGCCATGTACTTCTCAACAACAGCAGGCAGAGCGTTGTAAACGCTGTTGCATGCCTCACGATGCTGGAAGAACACGTCGCCGTTCTCGTGGGAGCCGCGCATCTTGGGGTGTTCGGGGTTCAGAGCCTTCTTACGGAACTCCTCCACAGCCTCCATGTTGCACATTTCCTTCAGATCGGCGTAATCCCACTTCTCGATCTTCTGGTACTCATGAGAAGTACGGAAGCCATCGAAGAAGTTCAGGAAGGGAACCTTGCCCTCGATGGCGCACAGATGTGCGACAGGGGACAGATCCATGACTTCCTGCACGCTGCTCTCGACCAGCATTGCAAAGCCGGTCTGACGGCATGCCATAACGTCGCTGTGATCACCAAAGATGTTCAGGGACTGGGTAGCAACGGTACGTGCAGAAACATCGAACACGCAGGGCAGCTGCTCAGCAGCGATCTTGTACATGTTGGGGATCATCAGCAGCAGGCCCTGAGAAGCGGTGAAGGTGGTGGTAACAGCACCTGCACCCAGAGAGCCGTGCACAGCGCCAGCAGCGCCGGCCTCAGATTCCATCTCGACGACCTTGACCTGATTGCCGAAGATGTTCTTCTGGCCAGCTGCGGACCACTGGTCCACAGAGTCAGCCATCGGAGAAGACGGGGTAATGGGGTAGATGGCAGCCACGTCCGTGTAGGCATACGCTACATGGGCGGCAGCGGTATTGCCATCCATAGTTTGCTTTGCTCTAGGCATTTTTCTTCCTCCATTATTCAGAATTTGGTACCTTTTGCGCGGGGCAATATGCCCCACATGGGACCGGAGAACCCCATAAAGGCACTATTGCTTGTATACTATAATAGCAAATTCCGCCCATAAAGTAAACGCAAACCGCTCAACAAACGCACCAAAAATAAAGAAATTTTTTTAGCGCTTTTGTACGTCTTTAGTTCGTTAAAGTGAGCAATGGCGCGGATTTTCCGGTTTTGGCCTGCCTGCTTTGCCAGATCCTGTAATTTTTTTCGCAAAAAGGGGAGGGAACCCTCTCAGGCAAGCGTCCCAGCCCTCTAAAGGTTTCTCCTCTCTCTCTTATATTTATCACATCTTTATTGACAACAACCCTCATTTTGCCGTAAACTGAAGCCATAGAAAACCGGCGCTGTGCCGGGCAAAGAGGGTAATAAAATGGAGAAGACCGTGCATTACGAAAAAACACTCACCAGTGAGGTGCTCTTCGAGGGCCGGGTGATCACCCTGACAAAAGACACTGCTCTGCTGGAAAACGGCAAGACCGCCGAACGCGAAGTGGTGCATCACCACGGCGGTGCGTGCATCCTGCCCTATTTTGAGGACGGCACCATCTGCATGGTGCGCCAGTTCCGCTACGCCATGCAGCAGGAGCTGTGGGAGCTGCCTGCCGGCAAGCTGGAAAAGGGTGAGGACCCCTTTGAAGCCGCCAAGAGGGAGCTGGGCGAGGAGTGCGGCCTGACCGCGGACAATTATATCTCTCTGGGCCAGTTTTTCCCCACCGTTGGCTATGACACCGAAGTGATCTATACATGGGTCGCCACCGGCCTGCACAAGACCCAGATGCATCTGGATGCCGATGAATTCCTGACCCCTGACCGTGTGCCGCTGGATAAAGCTTATGAGATGGTCATGAGCGGCGAGATCCGGGACGGCAAGACCATTGCCGGTATCCTGAAGCTCAAGGCCCTGATCGCCGAGGGCAGGCTGTGAATATCCTGTACGAAGATGCCGCCCTTGTGGTGCTGGACAAGCCCGCCGGACTTTCCAGCGAAGAGGGCGTGCCCGCAGCCCTGCGGCAGCTGTGGGGCCAGCCGGATGCCTTTGTAGGCGTGGTGCACCGGTTGGACACGGGTGTTTCCGGTCTGATGGTGTTTGCCAGAACGCCCGGGGCTGCGGCCGCACTCAGCCGTCAGATCACCCAGAGCCAGAACGCCTACGCTGTGCAGGATGGCAGGGCCGAAGGGAAGCCGGAAGTGCCGCAGTTCATCAAGCGATATCGGGCCGTCATTGCAGGCGGGCCGGACGAAGCACTGCCCGCCGAAGGCACCCTGCGGGACTGGCTGTTCAAGGACAGCCGCCGGGGCCGGGTATTCCCTGTGAGCCGCCCGCGCAGAGGTGTACGGGAAGCCGTGCTGGAATACCGCATCGTGAAAACGGCAGGAGAGATGAGCCTTGCTGAGATCACGCTGCACACCGGCCGCACTCATCAGATCCGGGTGCAGTTTGCATCCCGGAAGCATCCGCTGGCCGGAGACGGCAAATACGGAAGCCGCGTAAAAGGCAGCATTGCCCTGCAGAGCTGCGGCCTGCAGTTTTTGCACCCGGAGACCGGAAAGCCCATGGCATTTACGCTGCCACTGCCGGAAGGCGCGTTCTGGAAACCGTTTGAAGAATAATGCATTTCCATTAGGTGAGAGGTATGGAACAATACAAAACTGATGCTGAGATCTATGCTGTGCTGGAGCGGGAGATCATTGACCTGACCATCCGCCCCGGCTCTTCACTGAGCGAAAATCCGCTCTGTGCCCGCTTTGGCGCACCGCGCACCCTGATCCGGGTGGTGCTGCAGAAGCTGCAGGAAAACGGGCTGGTAAAGATCGTGCCTTACAAGGGCACCACCGTTACCCGGCTGAACCGCCGCATCGTGGACGAGCTGATCTACGAGCGCACCGCCGTGGAAGCCCGCGTATTGCGGGATTTTTCGCCCCGGTGCACCCCGGAGCAGCGGGCGTTGATCCGCAGGCGGGTGGAAGCCTACGAGGCCCTTGCGGTCATGGAGAGCCCGGATTACAACAAGCTGTACGAAGCCGACCGTGCCCTGCACGGGACATGGTTTGCCGCCATGGATAAAATGTACCTGTGGAGCACCCTGCAGAACGCCCACGCCGACTACAGCCGCTTCCGGATGCTGGACACCATGACCACCGGCGGCCTTGCCGAGGTGATCGCAGACCACCGCAACCTGATGAACGCCATCGAGCGGTGTGACCTTGCCGCCTTTGAACCGTTGGTGGAACGGCACCTGTACGGCGGCATCCGGCGGCTTGGCTCCAAGCTGACCGAGGAATATGCCGATTATTTTGAGCCGGAAAAGTAATTGTTCTATGTGGAACATTTTATAAAACGAAAGGGCACAGCGCATTGCAGCGCCGTGCCCTTTTGTTTTATGCTGTCTGAATTTCACAGCACCCCGGAAATAAAAATTTCCAGACCAATGCCAATGAGGATGATGCCGCCCAGAATGGATGCCTTGCCGGAGAGCTTGGTGCCAAACTTTTTGCCGATGCGCAGGCCCGCCATGCAGATAAAGAAGGTGACCACCGCAATGATGAGCGATGCCGCAAGTGCCATCAGCCAGCCGTATTCCGAAATGGTGAAGCCCACCGAAAGCGCATCAATGCTGGTGGCGATGCCCTGCATGAGCAGTGCACCCGCACTCAGCTCTGCTGCTTCTTCGGCCTCTTCGCCCTTGATGCCATCCACCAGCATTTTGCCGCCAATATAGCCCAGCAGTGCCAGCGCGATCCACGGGATGAATTTTTCAAACGAAGAGAACAGCTCCACAATGGTGTGCACGCACACCCAGCCTGTCATGGGCATCACGGCCTGAAAAAGGGCAAAGGTGCCCGCGATCCTGCACATAGTTTTCCTGCTCATGCGGGGGTCGTGCAGGCCGTTTGCCATGGACACCGAGAACGCATCCATTGCAAGGCCCACGCCCAGCAGGGCACTGTTGAGGAAAAATACAAAACTCCATTCCATATTGTCTGCCTCCTGAATCTGACCAGAATATCGGGCAATACAAAACCCGGTCTCGGGCGCACATGTACGTCCGGGACCGGGTGATTTTTTTGAAACCAACTCCATGTGCACGGGCGCTGTTCTATGCGCCAAAAACACATGAGTCTCGCAAATGAAAGCAAGCCAGACCGGAACCAATGGTCATTATGTTGACTTGCTGCGCCCTGCAAAAGCGCCTGCTACTCCCCCACGGGTATTTGTGATTGTTTTGCCATTGTAGCATATCTTTGCAGGGAAGTCCAGACAAACCGGCGCGGTTACACGGTATTTTTCCATCGGCGGGCAAAATACCAGTCCTGTGAAATAATAAAACACAGGGTGTTGCCCAGTGCCCTCAGGGTAACAGCATGTTCCTGACGCAAGGCCCGGCGGGCGCAGCGCTCGTACTCCCGCGCCTGCTGCATCCGGGCACTCCGGCGCTCTTCGGCGGTCAGGTGCATTCCCACATCGATCAGGGAGTGCAGCAGTGCCCAGTACAGCTCACACAGCGAACCCGTGATGCCATGGCGGCGGACGCACTCGAACACGGTATAGTTTGCTTCCACACGGTCGAGATTGCGCAGGGTGACTTTGCTGTTGACGATGCTGCCCGCCACCTTGCGGTAAAGGTACAGCGCATCCGGGATATTCGCGATTCTGTCCGCTTTTTCGTAGGCGTAGGCGATCAGCAGGGTGTCCTCGTTCAGCTTGCCCTCTGCAAAGCGCAGCTGCGCAAAAATGCTGCGGTGGTACAGCTTGTTCCACACCACCATGTAGGGCAGAAGGGTGCTGTGCTCCAACGCCTGCTCCGGGGTCAGCACCTCCCGCCGCACATGCAGATACTGCTCCCGGATGGGGGTCAGGGCTTCGTCCACCTGCCGGTAATTGCACACGGCCATCTGTGCACCGGCCTCCTGCGCCGCATGGTAAAGCTTTGTGCAGAAGTCCGGCGTGATGGTGTCGTCTGAATCCACAAAGGCGATCCATTCGCCCTCTGCCGCGTCCAGCCCGGCATTGCGTGCCACGCTCAGGCCACGATTCTTCTGGTGGATGACCCGGATGCGGCTGTCCTTTGCCGCTGCGGCATCGCACAAAGCAGGGCAGCTGTCCGGAGAGCCATCGTCCACCAGGATCAGCTCAAAATCCGTGAAGGTCTGGGCAAGGATGGAAGAGATGCAGGCGCTCAGAAAACGCTCTGTCTTATATACCGGCACGATGATGCTGATCTCCGGCTGTTTTTTATGTTGTTCCTGCACAATAAACTCCTCATTGCTTCAGGTCGTTTTCTGCCGTCTTTCCGCCCTTTTGCGGCATAGATCCAGATAACTGCAGGCCGATGCAGCGCAAACCACTGCCGCCCACAAATTTTTTAGTGTTACGCCGCGGGCTTGTATCAGCCGATGGCGGGCTGTACGCTCATACGCAAAGGCTTCCTTCATCCGGGGGCTTTTGCGCTCTTCCGGTGTCAGGTGCAGCCAGATGTCCCACACGGCAGTCAAAATCGGGCGATAGGCTGCACACAAAGCATCCCGGATGCCGTTTTGGTACAGCACATCAAACAGGCGGTACCATGCTTCCACCCAGTCCAGTGTTTTCAAGGTAGTCTTGCGGTGCATGGCACTGCCGGTAACGATGCGGTAATTGTATAAAAAATCCCATACACCGCAGGCAGAAGCCGCTCTTGCGTAAATGACCGGCATGAGACAGGTATCTTCAAATGCCTTGTTTTCTGGATAGCGCAGATTTTCCAGCAGTTTTCGGCGATAAAGCTTATTCCACGGAACCTGAAAATCCGACACCACCATCCGGCGCAGAACTTCCTCCTGCGGCAAAAACTCGTTCAAAAGGCGATGTTCTCCGCCTGCAAGCGTTTTGCCCGTTTCATCAATGCACTGACTGCTGCAGATTGCAAAATCTGCACCTGTTTCCAGCACTGCCTTATGCATTTTTTCCAGATATTCTGGTGCTACTGTATCATCCGAATCCACAAATGCGATCCAATTTCCCTGTGCTGCATCCAGACCCGCATTGCGGGCTGTGCTTACACCGCCGTTTTGCTTATGGATCACCCGCACGCGGCTGTCCCTTTTTGCTGCTGCATCGCACAGGGCAGGGCAGTTGTCCGGTGAGCCATCGTCCACAAGGATCAGTTCAAAATCTGTAAAGGTCTGAGCGAGGATGGAATCAATACACTCATTCAGATATTTTTCCACCTGATACACTGGCACGATGATGCTGATCTCCGGATATTTCTGCGGATTCTTTGCATTCCGCCCACTCACAGCGCGTTCTCCTTTCGGACCGGTTTGCGGTGGTACTTATAGTCATAGTAGCGCTGTGGCGCTACAAAGTTGAGCGCCGTTTCCAGCACGTTGCGCAGGGTATAGGCCCCGCCCTGCCGGATCTCCGCTTTTGCTTGTGCAATGCAGGCTTCGGTCTGCTTTACCTTGGCATCCTGCCGCAGCTCCGGCGGGAGCCGCTTTTTAATGCCCCGGAAATATTTTTTCATCAGCGCATATTGTAAAAAAGCGGCGTCCTTTTTGCCGTGCTTCAGGGTGCATTGCAGAAGTTTATAGTTTGCCTCGACCTCCTCCAGACTTTTCAGAGTTTTTTTTCCGCGCATGATGCCCTGCGGGTTCAGCCGGTAGTGGTAGAGCGTTTCGCCCACGCAGGCCACCTTGGTGACCTGCTCGTAGACGGTGGGTGTGGTAAAGGCATCCTCGTAGTTTTTGCCCATCGGGAAGCGCAGCGTCTCGAACAGTTCCCGGCGGTGCAGCCGCGTTGCCGCCTGAATGAGCGGCGCGAGACGAATGCGGTGGAACGCTTCGTCCTGCGAGATTACTTCGTCCCGCAGCGGGTGCTCCTGATAGCCGCTCAGGGAGCCGTCCACTTCCAGAAACAGCATGTTGCAGGCCGCAAGCTCTGCGCCGGACTCCGTCGCCGCACGGTAGAGCTTCTCGCAGAAGGTCTTTTCCACGGTGTCGTCCGAATCAATGAAGGAGAGCCAATTTCCCCGTGCAACATCGATTCCGGCATTTCTCGCCCCGCTCAGCCCCTTATTCTGCTGGTGGATCACCCGCACGCGGCTGTCTTTTTTCGCCGCTGCATCACACAGGGCAGGGCAGTTGTCCGGGGAGCCATCGTCCACCAGGATCAGCTCAAAATCCGTAAAGGTCTGTGCCAGAATGGAATCAATGCATTCGTTCAGGTATTTTTCCACCTTATACACCGGCACGATGATGCTGATCTCCGGGGATTTTTTTTGCTTTGTCATGTTCCTTAAACCACTTTCTGTGTTTATTTTTATTCTTCACACGCTATTTCTATTATACATGGTTTGGATGGATTTGAAAAGAAGCCGCCGTGCAGAAATCTCTGCGCGGCGGCTTCTTTCAAATCTTATTGTGTTTTCAAGGTTTACTCTTCGCCCTTATCGTCTGCTTCCGGGGCTTCTGCAGCGGCGGCAGCATCCGCAGCTTCCATGGCGGCAAGCTGCTCTGCGGTGGGTTCGGCATCGGCATCGGAGGTGTCGATCTGCTCGGTCTGGGCCTCGTCGTCGTGGTCGGTGCGGGCAAGTACCATCACCTTATCGTTCTCACCCAAGCGCATCACCCGCACGCCGGAACCGTAGCGGCTCTGCAGCGGGATCTCGTTGGCGTGCAGACGGATGATGATGCCCTCCTGACTGCTCAGCAGCACATCGTCCACGTCGTCCACGATCTTGACCGCAGCCACCTTATCCTTGGCGGCATCGTAGTTGCGGATGCCCTTGCCGCCGCGGGCGGTGATGCGGTAGGTGTCGATATCCGAGCGGCGTCCCTTGCCGTTCTCGGTCACGGTCAGCACCGTGCCGCCCTCGCGGCAGATGCACACGCCGACAACTTCATCGCCCTCCGCCAGACGGATGGCGCGCACGCCGTGGCCGTTACGACCCATCGGGCGGGCGTTTTCCTCGTTGAAGCGGATAGCCTGACCGTTGCGGGTGGCAACGATGAGCATATCGTGGCCGGTGGTCAGGCGGGTCCAGGCCAGAGCGTCGCCCTCGTTCAGGGCAATGCCGATCAGGCCGGACTTGCGGATGTTAGCGTACTGCTCCAGCGGGGTGCGCTTGATCAGACCCTGCTTGGTGACCATGGTCACATAGCCGCCCGACTGCTCAGCGTCCTTGCTCTGGCAGATCATGTTGGTGACCTTTTCGCCCTCTGCCAGCTGCAGCAGGTTGACGATGTTGCTGCCCTTGCTGGTGCGGCTGCCCTCGGCAATGGTGTAGCCCTTGATGCGGAACAGACGGCCCCGGTCGGTAACAAAGAGCACATAGTCGTGGGTGGAGCCTACGAACATCTCCTGCACGATGTCCTCTTCCTTGCGGGTCATGCCGGAGATGCCGCGTCCGCCGCGGCGCTGTGCCTGATAGGTGGCCTTGAGCTGGCGCTTGATATAGCCGGCCTCGGTCAGGGTGTAGACACACTGCTCCTCGGCGATCAGATCCTCGATATCCACCTCACCGGTCACGGACTGGATCTCGGTGCGGCGCTCGTCGCCGAAGCGCTTCTTCATTTCCAGCAGCTCGTCCTTGACGATGGCAAGCACACGGGCGTCATCCGCCAGAATGGCTTCCCAGTTCTCGATCTTGGCCTGCAGGCTGGCAAGCTCTTCCTCGATCTTCAGGATCTCAAGGCCTGCCAGACGGCCCAGCTGTAGCTTGACGATGGCATCTGCCTGCGGGTCGTCAAAGCCGAACTGCTCCATGATGGCAGCCTTGGCCTCTGCCATGCCGCCCTTGCAGGCGCGGATGGTAGCGATCAGCTCGTCCACGATGTCGGTGGCCTTCTTCAGGCCTTCCAGAATGTGGGCGCGCTCCTTGGCCTTTTTCAGGTCGTACTGGGTGCGGCGGCGCACCACCTCGTCCTGAAATTCCACGTATTTCTGGAGCATCTGCTTCAGGGTGAGCACTTTCGGCACCTTGTGGTCGATGGCCAGCATGATAACGCCCACGGTATCCTGCAGCTGGGTGTACTGGTACAGCTGGTTCAGGATAACCTGTGCGTTGGCGTCCTTGCGGATGTCCACCACGATGCGCATGCCCTTGCGGTTGGTCTCATCGTTCAGGCCGGTGATGCCCTCAATGCGCTTTTCCTTGACAAGGTCTGCCATGTGCTCGATGAGACGCGCCTTGTTGACCATATAGGGGATCTCGGTGATCACGATCTGGGTGCGGCCGTTTTTGGTCTCCTCAATGGTGGCGCGGCCGCGCAGGGTGATCTTGCCGCGGCCGGTGGCGTAGGCGGCGCGGATGCCGCTGCGTCCCATGATGATGCCGGCGGTGGGGAAGTCCGGGCCCTTGATGTGCTCCATCAGGCCGGGCAGGTCGATGTCCGGATCGTCGATATAGGCGATGCAGCCGTCAATGACCTCGCTCAGGTTGTGGGGCGGGATGTTGGTGGCCATGCCGACTGCGATGCCCTGACTGCCGTTGACCAGCAGGTTGGGGAAGCGGCAGGGCAGCACGCTGGGTTCCTTCTTGGTCTCGTCAAAGTTGGGGTCCCAGTCGATGGTGTCCTTCTCGATATCGGTCAGCATCTCCACCGCCATGCGGCTCATGCGGGCCTCGGTGTAACGGTAAGCAGCCGGGGGGTCGCCGTCCACAGAACCAAAGTTACCCTGACCATCCACCAGCGGATAGCGCAGAGAGAAATCCTGTGCCAGACGGACCATGGCATCGTAGACCGATGCGTCGCCGTGGGGATGGTAGGAGCCCAGCACCGCACCAACGGTGTCGGCGGATTTGCGGTAGGGATGGCTGGGGTCGTTGCCGCGCTCATGCATGGTGTACAGAATGCGGCGGTGAACAGGCTTCAAACCGTCGCGCACATCGGGCAGGGCGCGGGACACGATGACCGACATGGAGTAGTCCAGGAATGCGGTCTCGATCTCCTTTTTCACATCGCGGATGATCTTTTTGGTTCCGCTGCCCGGTATCATCACATAATCTTCTTCCATTGTTTCCTCCAATTACACGTCCAGCTTTGCGTACTGGGCGTTGGTCTCGATAAAGCGGCGGCGCGGCTCCACCTGATCGCCCATCAGGATGGTAAAGGCTTCATCGGCCTTCTCGGCATCGTCAATGGTGATCTGTACGATCACGCGGTTATCGGGGTTCATGGTGGTCTCCCACAGCTGTTCGGGGTTCATCTCACCAAGGCCCTTGTAGCGGTTCACCTTTGCGCCGGGCATCTCCTGCGAGAGAATGGCCATTTCCGCGTCGTTGTAGGCGTACTTGATGGTGTTGCCCTTCTGCACCTTGAACAGGGGCGGCTGTGCCACATACACATGACCCTGCTCGATGAGGGGGCGCATATAGCGGAAGAAGAAGGTCAGCATCAGGGTGCAGATGTGGGAGCCATCCACATCGGCATCGGCCATGATGAACACTTTATCGTAGCGCAGCTTGGAGATATCGAACTCGTCACCAATGCCGCAGCCCAGTGCCAGCACAACGGGCATCAGCTTGTCGTTGCCGTAAATTTTATCGGCGCGGGCCTTTTCCACGTTCAGCATCTTGCCCCACAGCGGCAGGATGGCCTGAATGGCAGAATCACGGCCCATCTTGGCGGAACCGCCTGCAGAATCGCCCTCGACGATGAAGATCTCGGTGCGGCTGGGGTCTTTTTCGCGGCAGTCTGCCAGCTTGCCGGGCATCCGGCTGGTCTCCAATGCGCTCTTGCGGCGCACCAGTTCGCGGGCCTTTTTGGCGGCGGCGCGGGCGCGGGCGGCCTGCGTTGCTTTTTCAAAAATAGCTTTTGCCACGCCGGGGTTCTCCTCAAAGAACTCCATCAGCTTGGAGTAGACCATGTTGGAAACAAGGGTGCGGATCTCGGTATTGCCCAGCTTTGCCTTGGTCTGGCCCTCAAACTCCGCCTCCTGCAGCTTGACAGAGATCACGCAGATCAGGCCCTCGCGCACGTCCGCACCGGACAGGTTCTCGTCCTTATCCTTCAGCAGGCCGTGGCTGCGGCCGTAATCGTTGAACACGCGGGTCAGGCTGGCCTTGAAGCCCTCTTCGTGGGTGCCGCCGTCCGGGGTGTTGACGTTGTTGGCAAAGCTCAGAAGCAGCTCGTTGTAGCTGGAATTGTACTGCAAAGCGATTTCTGCCACGCCGCGGTCGGTCTGTCCCTTGAGGTAGATGACGTTGGGGTGCAGCACTTCCAGCTTGCGCTTTTCGCCCAGATAGGTGACAAAGCTCTTGATGCCGCCCTCGTAGCACATGACCTCGGAGCGGTAGCAGGGGTCGCCCTCCTGCCCATCCTCCAGCACGGGGGTGTACAGCTGACGCTCATCGGTCAGGGTGATCTTGACACCGGCATTCAGGAAGCTTTCCTCCCGCAGGCGCTTTTCCAGCGTGTCGAAGTCGTAGACGGTGGTGTCCTTGAACATTTCCGGGTCGGGTTTGAAGGTGACCCGGGTGCCGGTGACGCCCTCGGCTACCGTGCCGATGCACTTGAGGTCGCCGTCCGGGTCGCCGCGCCGGAAGGTCTGCTCGTACTCCTTGCCGTCGCGGCGCACATTGACAGTGAGCCACTCGGAGCAGGCGTTGACCACCGAAGCGCCCACGCCGTGCAGACCGCCGGCCACCTTGTAGCCGGAGTTCTCGCCGCCGAACTTGCCGCCGGCGTGCAGGATGGTGTAAACGACGGTGACGGCGGGCAGGCCGGTGTCGGCCTGAATGTCCACAGGGATGCCGCGGCCGTTATCCGTGACCTGAATGATGTTGTCTTTCAGGATCTTGACCTCGATGTGGTCGCAGTAGCCGGCCAGTGCTTCATCGATGGCGTTGTCCACGATCTCGTAGACCAGATGATGCAGGCCGCGCTCGCCGGTGGAGCCGATATACATGCCCGGGCGCTTGCGCACCGCTTCCAGACCCTTCAGGACCTGGATCTCGCTGGCATTATACTCATGGTCGGTAGCGGTTTCGGCATTTGTGCTGGTAATGATTTCTTCTGCCATTTCCTTTCTCCCTTTTGTTCAATGTTTGCATTTTTGTTCGATCTATCGTAAAAGCAGAGCATATTCTCCGCCTGTTGGCTGGTTTACTCGATCATTTTTTCGGCTCTGCGCCGCATGGCAGCAGGCGACAGCTCCGAAAGATACACCGTGTCCACCACGGCCCCGTCTGCCAGAACATAGCTCTGGGGCAGCTCGTCCGAAAGGCTCACCACCGCGCCGTTCTTCTGGGCGTAGTTCAGAAACTCCCGGCCCCGGGGGGTGATGGTGGTGGTTTCCAGATTGAAGATTCCGATGATGTCCCGGTCATTCAGCACGTAGTCACGGCCCAGATGAATATACATACAGTATTTTCCTCATTCTGGCAGTTCATGCATAAAACGCCGTTTATTCACCGGCAGCTGCATGTACTTTTGCATCATTTCTTCATGCTTTGCTCAGCACACCGCCGTTCATGCGGTACACTTCGCCGTCCGTTTTCAGGAACGCGGTGTCATCGCAGCTGGTCACGAATGTCTGCTTTTCCTTCATGCGGGTGAGCAGATACTGCTTGCGGCCCTCGTCCAGCTCGCTGAGCACATCGTCCAGCAGCAGCACGGGGTGCTCGCCGGTGATGGAAGCCGCCGCTGCCGCCTCGGCCATTTTCAGGCTGAGCACCACGCTGCGCTGCTGTCCCTGACTTGCAAACACCTTTGCGGGCTGGTCGTCCAGCAGCAGCTCTACGTCCTCGCGGTGGATGCCGCACAGGCTCTGCCCGGCGCGCAGCTCTTCGTTCTGGCGCTGCTTCAAAAGTGCGGACAGTCCGCCCGGCTCAAACTGGGCGGCATAGCGCACCGCCATG
>ERZ860322.1474-NODE-1474-length-13312-cov-5.898695_pt1 | contig 13312 bp, 7 predicted proteins | sample MGYA00509979_ERZ860322 | MGnify/ENA primary metagenome ERZ860322 (study PRJEB30046, sample SAMN00715217) | human gut metagenome | study: EMG produced TPA metagenomics assembly of the A metagenome-wide association study of gut microbiota in type 2...
CTACCACACGCACGCCGCTTTCGTCCATAAGGCCAACTATATCATTTTGGCCGTTTCTCAGGTAATAGTACTCCGTGCCGTTGTAGTTTACGGATATTGCCTGCCCGTTGGCATCGTAGCTGAACAGCAGCGATTTTCCAGGCGCTACCTGCGCCATGAGCAGACTGCCGTTGTAGCTGAACGATGTGGTTACTCCGTTTATTGTCTTGCCCGAGCGTATGCCCTGCTCGTCATAGGTGTAGCTTGCGGTCAAGCCGTCGCCGGATAAGCTCTCCAGCCGCTTGCCCTGCCATGCCATGGTGTAGCCGCGGTAGCTTACGGGATTGCCTATCTCGTCGTAAGATATGGTTTCTCCGTTGTAGCTTACCAGCTTGTCCTTCCACTCGCTGTCGTATTCATAGGCGAATGTGGCTGTGGGCGTGCCGAGAGTACCCGTGGTGTAGGCGTATTCTTTACGCTCAAGAATGTTGCCTGCATTGTCGTAGGTGTAGGTCGTGGTCTTGTTCGTGAAGCCGTCGTTTATCCGCGTGAGCTGATTAAGCGCATCATATGTGTAGGCTGCGCTCTTAGCGCCCTGGGATATGGCGGTCACGTTGCCGTTGTTGTCGTAGGTATAGGTATATGCCGCGTCGCTGCCGTTCCTGTAGCTTTGCAGCATGGTGGTCTTTGACCCGTTGGCCCCGGCAAGATAGCCGAAGGATACCGTGTAAGGCGTTGCGAAGCCATATACGCGCGATGACCGCGTGCCGGTAGCATTGTAGCTGTCGGTTATGGTCTTGCCGTTGACCTTTACGGTAACGGGACGATTGTCCTTGTCATAAGTGTATTCCGTTACCCGGCTGCTGCCGCCCGCAGACTGGTGCAGCTTGGTCAGGTTGTCGTTCAGGTCGTATTCATACAGATACTCGCTGCCGTCGCTTGACGCGGAACGTATCAGCCTGCCGCTCAGGTCGTAGTAGTACGATGTCGTTATGTCCCTGAGGTTGTCTACCATCCGCTGCAGGTTGCCGTCGCCGTCATACGAGTAGCTGTACATCTTGGTGGAACCAAAGCGCACTTCGGTTATCCTGTCAAGCACATCATATTCGTAGTGTATGTTCAACCCGTTCCCGTATTGCGCGCTCGTCAGCAGGCCGCGGCTGTTGTCGTATGTGTTCTGCGAAAGCACATCGGAGTTTACCTTGGTCGCCAGCGTGTGCCCAAACAGGTCATATGTCATGCCGTAGCTGAAGCCGTTGTGGGATATGCCTATCAGCTCATCGTCATCATATGTGTAGCCAACCTGCGCGTTACCCTGCGTAAGGCCGGAAAGCCTGTTCATGGAGTCGTAGCTGTATGCAGCCACGTTGCCGTTGGCGTCGGTCACGCTTGTGCGCAAACCCTTATCGGTATCGTAGCCGTAGCTTACCGATTTGCCTCGTGCGTCGGTCACAGAGGATACAAAGCTGCCTACGCTTGTGTAGGTTGCGGATGTTTGTATGTATTCCGAATCACTGCCCGTACGCGAGGTGAGGGCATATGGAACATTGCACTGCTGAGCACGTTGTGTTCTGCGAAGCTTCCGCAGGTAGAAGAAGTACAATGCCCTAAGTCCTTTCCATGTGACTTTGGATAGATAAAAGTCACCATGAACTCGGATGCGCAATGGTATCGACGGCGCTGGTTTGGCCGGACGTTCCGGTGCGCGCTGCTTTAATATACGCTGCCGTATAGCGTCCTCGGCATACCGTTCTCCAAGGGAACGCAGCCGCACGAAGCGTTCCTTACCCGGCGGGCGCACCGCCATGTGCTTTACGCCCGTTTTGACTTCGTATCCCATGCTTTTAAGGGAACGGAGAAATGCCTGAAAGCTCATGCTTGCCATGATTGCCTTGTCAACATCTTCTCGGATTGCGCTTCGCCATGTTGGCTGCCCTTTACGCTCCGCGTCCCATTCTGCGTAGTGCTTGGGATAATGCGCCGCATGCTCCGTGATTACGGACAGTCCATATTCCTTACACAGCCTATCGGATGCGGCCCGCATTTTAAGATAGCTTTCTTTACAGGCGTTGAACTTCTTGCCGTCGAGATAGGATACCGAATTGAGCACAAAATGGTTATGAAAGCAATGCGTATTCAGGTGTGTTGCTACGATTACCTGATACTCCGGCCACAACTCAGCCGCAAGCTTTATGCCTATCGCGTGCGCCGTGTCTGCATCCACTTCTCCCTCGGCAAAGCTCTGGTAGCCGTGGAAAGCAAGAATACCATCCGTTTTGCCGAACTGCCGCTTTGTGAGCTGCATCTGCTCTCTGGCGCAGCCGGCATCGCAATTAAGCGCGGTCACATAGTATTGCTGTTCGGTCTTGAAATCGTTCATGGCGTAGTCCATAACGTCGCGCATGGACTGGTATTCCGACTTGCTCCATTTGGGGTTGGCCGTTTTTGTGCCGTCCTCAGCGTATTCAATCACATGACCCAAGGTTGACTTAACGCTCCATATGGAAGTTGTAGCCATGCTTTATATACGCTCCGGCTGAGTCACGGCACGTTGTATCTCAAGAACGGCTTTGCGAAACTCATGCACATATGAAGCATATTCATTGTCAAGAAGAAAGCCCGTGGCATTTGCACGGGCCGCTATCTGGTTCATACTGTTGCCTATGGCGTTAAGTTCGCGCATCATGGCGTGGTAGTCTATGGGCGGCAGCTCCTTGGGAACATAGCCTTCGATGAGCCTTCGGATGTATGTTTCCTGCGACAGGCCCGCTCTCTTTACGTTTTTCTTTAGCTGCTGTTGTTCCTTGGCGTTTAGGCGGAATGTTATCTTTATATTTCGTTTCAGCATATTGCTCCTTTCTCCTTGGGGTTTAAGGGGACACCCTTAAGGGTGGATAAGGCTGGCATTATCCAATGCTCGCTAATGCGATGCGCACATCGCATCCACATTACCTGCCGATAAATAAAGCACCTATCTTTCGCGGCGCTCCTTCGGCTTTCTTACCCTGATGTTCGGCGGTATACCTTTGGTTAACATGAGAAGTTCGTTGTAGTCTTTGCCCGATTGCGGAGGCAATAATTCCGCCGTGTATTTATCCGGCAGCGCAGCGCATATTGCCAATGCGGCGCTGCGCCCTGCTTCATCGTTGTCCAGGCACAAAGCTATGTGGCGGATGCCTTCGTTTATGGAAAGGTATTCCTGCAAAGCTGCCGGCAATTCGGTGCGCCAGCCTTCGCCGGGCCGGTATACGCCGGAAAGGGAAAGATAGTTATCGGGCTTCAGTTCATCCGTTTTCATGCGCTGCAATTCAATAAAAGAGAGGCAGTCTATTGCGCTTTCAAACACATACAGCGTTTCGCCGCTGCCTGAAAGACAGAATGAATACCGTTTGTCGCTGCCAGACACCTCGCCCAGAAATGTTGAATATTGGGAACTGCTTCTGAGCATGGCATATCTTGGAACTTTTTTGCGGTCGAAACCCACGAATACGCAGTTGTGCCGCATATCCTCATATACTAATCCTGCATCGATGCACATGCGAAGTAAGTCAATCGAAAGCCCGCGGCCGGTAAGGTACGTGCGAACCCTGTCATTGTTCTCATATGGTGCGGGCAGGGTAAAGACGGGCCTTTGACGCTTGGCAGGAGTGGGTCTTGCGGGTTCCGCAAGCGGGCTATATCTCAATATCTTTGAAACGGCGCTGACGAAGTCCATGCCCTGCACTTTTATAAGGTAATCCAGTGCGCTTATGCCGCCTATTCCTGTTGACCACTGATACCATTTGCCGTTTGAGATTTTAAGGCTGTCGTGGCTGCGAAGGGTATACACATTGGACGAAAACCGCACCAGCTCTTCCGGCTCATGCTGCTGCAAATAAGAAAGGAGATCGAGCTGCCTGGCCTGCTCAATCTCCTGCGGGGTTACGTATGATTTTGTAAGACTCAAATAGCTTTTACACCTCATTTTCTTTCAAGTACTCAGATACAAAAAGACGTCGATTCATCATCGGCGTCTTGCATAAAGTACAGCTTATCTTTTTGTGAATTCATATAGCTCTGGAATTCTGTCCTGTACGACATTCCAAACAGCAACCATGTCCAGCGTTTGGTATTTATGGGCTGCTAAATCTCTCATGCCTGCTATCCTCTTCCAAGGTATTTCGGGATGCTCGTTCCGATACTCGATAGGGAGCGCCTTGACGAGTTCACCGATATTAATTAAGGACATCCCTACTGCATTGCGAACAAGCTTATTGCTCAGAAAATCTTCTAATTCCATATCTCGAACAAAATCAAAGATGTCTTCGCAGCATTCGCGGATGTGGTCCAATATCACATTAACTCTAACCATATATTACCCTCTCATCTGTATAGACTGAATCCGCAAATGCTCCGCTTTTCAATGATTCATATGTGATTACGTCAAACGGGACTTGCAATGCTTCCTCAAGATCCTGCTTAAGGCCGACTATGTCCAACAGGTCATACTTTTTTCCAAAGGAGACTACAAGGTCAACATCGCTGCCTGGCGTGTTTTGACCACGGGCAACAGAACCGAACAGCGCAGCTTTCTTTATACCATACGACTTGAATAACGGTATCATCTCCCGTATCATTGCATCCGGCATGATTGATGCCTCCTTTCTAAAGGTATTCTTTTTATTATTATACCCGCGTTTTATCGGATACGCAACTTACAGCTTAACTTCAATCTGTAAAAGGAGCACCGAATTACTCGGTACTGACAATTGCTTCTGTAATTCATAAATGTGGTGTTTTCATCTTTCTTTGCAGGAAGTCTTAATGGGCTCAATCTCGGTATGCTCAGGCTCTGCATCAAGCGCAGCGTTTTCCCGTTTATCCATATTGAGCAGCGCATCGAGTTCCGCAAGGCGGGCTGCCTTTTCAGAAAGCTCATGTTCCTGCTCAAAAGGCTTTTTAACTTCCGCTTTAGCGTTATCCATTTGCTCTTTCAGCGTAGCCAAGGCCTTTTCACAGGCGGAAAGGCGGGAGGGGAGCGATTCAAGCACATTTTCCATGCGTTGAATGTTGCCGTGAATATCGCTGCCGAGTTCCACGGTGTGGGATAGTTCTCCGCGCAACGTCATGCGGAACACCTTTGCAACAATGTCGTAGGACAGGAGCAGCGTAAACTCGCGATAGCCTCCGACTTCCTTTGGCTCAGGCGAAGTCATGGCCTTGCAGGCTTCAAGTATCGCCGTGCCGGCCTCCTTTTTCTCTGCGTAATGAGTACCGTACAGAAGCATGCCTGGGAAATTCTCGCTCTTGTGCCGCTCATACAGGGCAATATCCATCGCATATCCCTTGATTCGTTCCTGCGTCAGGCGAATTTCCTTGGGATAGTGCTTGAGTAAGCTGTCCTCAAGCATATACTTCTGCGAAAGGTAGTTGGCTTTCACAAGCTTCAGCCGCGATACTTCAATCTCCAAGTCCATCTTTTCCCTGATATACGGATTGCCCGTTGCCAATGCCTTGATTTCGGCATATGAAAGGGCGGTTTCGTCAACGTCCTCGCAGGAACGGACAGGGCTTTTGCTCGTCATGATCTGTGAGATGAACTTCTGCTTGTTCTCAATCGTCTGCCACATATAACTGTCAAAGGTGTTCTCGGTGACATACCGAAAGATATCTACGCGCTTATTCTCGTTGCCCTGACGAAGAATTCTGCCTTCGCGCTGCTCAATGTCCGATGGTCGCCATGGAATATCCAAATGATGTTCTGCAATCAGGCGTTTTTGCACATTTGTGCCTGCGCCCATCTTTGCGGTTGATCCAAGAAGGATTCTGACATTGCCCGCACGAACATTGGTAAAGAGCGCCGCCTTTTGCGCTTCGGTCTTGGCATCGTGAATAAAGGCAATTTCCGTCTCGGGTACACCCATGCGAATCAGCTTTGCTTTCAGATCGTCGTACACATTGAACTTTCCGTTGCCATGCGGTGTGGAAAGGTCACAGAACACGAGCTGCGTAGATTTCTGCTCACTGCTGCTTTCCCATATCCTGTGAATGTTATCGAGACACAGATTGACCTTGCTTTCAGGGTCGTCGGGCAACAGGTCATCGGTTAAGCGCTGGTCGAGGGCGAGCTTTCTGCCGTCATTGGTGATTTTCAGCATGTTATCTACTGTTGCATCCACCATGCCGTTTCTGACCTTTTCGGCACGTTCGGAAAAAGACGCAACCATGTCGGTTTGGAACTTGGATGGTTTAATGACCTCATTGTGGTATTCCGCTTCAGGGATAGGAAGTTTCAACATATCGGCTGTTTGTACATCAGCTACTTGCTTGAACATTGAGATCAGTTCGGGAAGATTATAAAAACGGGCGAACCGTGTCTTTGCACGATAGCCGGTTCCCTCCGGTGCAAGTTCGATAGCCGTGATGGTTTCGCCGAATGTGGATGCCCATGCGTCAAAGTGCTGCAAACCATGGGAGCACAGCGCGTCATATTGAAGATACCGCTGCATGGTGTACATCTCGGTCATGGAGTTGGAGATCGGCGTACCGGTCGCAAACACAATTCCCCGGTTGTCCGTCAGCTCGTCCATATATCGGCATTTCATAAAGAGGTCAGAGGATTTCTGGGCTTCGGTCTGCGCCAAGCCTGCGACATTTCGCATCTTCGTGTAAAGGAACAAGTTCTTAAAGCTGTGCGCTTCATCTACGAACAGTCGATCCACGCCCAATTCTTCAAAGGTGACAACATCATCCTTTCGGGTTTGGTCGTTGAGCTTGTCGAGTTTCAGCTTAATGGAGCGTTTGCTCTTTTCTATCTGCTTGATGGTGAAGCGTTCTGCATTGGCGCGTTTTGCTTCGGAGATACCCTCAATGATCTCGTCGAGTTGTGCCTGCAGGATGGCTCTTTGCCGTTCCACACTCATGGGGATCTTCTCAAACTGCGAGTGTCCGATAATGACTGCATCGTAATCGCCCGTGGCAATACGGGAGCAGAACTTTTTGCGGTTTCGTGTTTCAAAGTCTTTCTTCGTTGCCACAAGGATATTGGCGGAGGGATATAGCTGCAAAAACTCCGCTGCCCACTGTTCGGTCAGGTGATTTGGAACCACGAACAGGCTCTTTTGACAGAATCCAAGGCGTTTACTCTCCATGGCGGCAGCGACCATTTCAAAGGTCTTGCCTGCACCCACAACGTGTGCAAGCAGTGTGTTACCACCGTACAGGATGCGGGCAATGGCATTTACCTGATGTTCCCGCAAGGTAATTTCGGGGTTCATGCCAACGAACTTGATGTGGCTTCCGTCATACTCACGGGGACGAACGGAATTGAAACGCTCGTTGTACAGCGTGGTCAAGCGTTCCCGTCTTGCAGGATCTTTCCATATCCAGTCTCGGAAAGCATCCTTGATGAGCTGCTGCTTTTGCTGGGCGAGTACGGTCTCTTTTTTATTCAGCACTCGCTTATCATTGCCGTTTTCATCTTGCACAGTATCAAAAATACGAACATCTTTGAGATTCAGCGTTTCCTCAATGATCTTGTAACCATTGATTCTCTTGGTACCGTAGGTCACGTTTGCGGTGACATTGCCGTAGTCGCTGTTCTTGTTGGAGATATTCCACTCTGCGGTCAGCGGTGAGTAATGCACCTTGATCTTGCTGCTTGCATAGTAGGCAGGCTTTAGCAGCTCTACCATGAATCGCTGAATATCCTCCTGCGGCAGCCATGTTGCACCAAGCCGAACATCGATTTCGGATGCGGAGAGATCTATGGGCTGTACCTTTTCCAACGCTTCCACGTTCACAAGGTAGTCGTCAGGATTCTGCTCTGCACTTTTCCTTGCCCAAGCGAGCTTTTCACGGACATTGCCCGAAAGATACTCGTCTGCGGTCAGGTACTTTCGTTCGCTGTTATTCCCGTATCCATACAACGGGTTCAGGAAGATAACGCCTTTGAGTTCAGAAAACAGGGTTTCTTCGTTCTTTCCCGTCAGTTCTGCCATGTAGTCCATATCGATCATGGCTTTTTCGGACAGGGAGAGAGCAAGCGCGTCTGTTGCCGTATCACAGGAAGTAATCGCTTCCTGCTGACGAATGGTGCGCTTTGAGAACATATCCGCTTTGCGCACCAATGCGCCGTTTTCATCAAGAACCTCAAGGGAGCAGAGCAGGCAGTAAGAACTGTCGTCAGAGAACGCAGTATTGTTGGCGCGGCTGTTCAGCAGGCCGTATTGCGCGGTAAACTCATCGTAAAGCCGGTTTAAGGTCTGCTGTTCCTGCCTGATTAAATTATCCGAATAGCCTTCCAGCTGATATTCAATCAGCTTTCGGGTACAGTCGCGGATTTTGACCATACCCTTAATGCGGCTCTCTGCGGTAACGGACAGCTCAACCTTATGCATTAAGGAGTTTTCGCGGTAATAGATATCCCCGTCTACCACGGTGAAGCTGAAATTGCGTACATTCGGGTCGGCGGGGATACTTTCTCCTATGTTTTCTTCGGCTTCCTTAAATTGTTCGGGCTCGGTGATTTTGGCATGAATATTGGCTATCGCATCGGATAGCTGCTCCGGCAATTCCGCGCCCGCAATAGGCTTTACCGTAACGGCCTGTTTACCGTACTGCGTGTTTTCTTCGCTGAGTTCGCCCAGTATCATGCCGGGGTTATTCACAAAATATTGGTTTATGATAAATTTGCCGTCGGTTTTGCCAAGGTGCACCCAGTCGGGTTCAATCTCTATAGGGCGGTCGCGCTTTTGCAGGAACAGTATATCCGCAACAACGCCCGTGCCCGCATTGGCAAGGAAGGCATTATTCGGCAGGCGAACCGCGCCGAGAAGGTCTGCACGCTGTGCAATGTATTTGCGTACGGAGGGGTTCTTTTTATCCATTGTGCCGGAGGATGTGACAAATGCAATTATGCCGCCGGGACGGACTTTATCCAAAGTCTTGGCGATGAAATAATCATGTATGAGGAAGTGGTTCTTATCGTATCGCTTATCCGTAACGCCGTAATCGCCAAAGGGTACGTTACCTATGGCAACATCGAAGAAGCTATCGGGCAATGCGGTTTCTTCATATCCCTGTATGGTGATATTTGCGTTTTGATAAAGCTGCTTTGCAATGCGCCCCGTAATGCCGTCCAACTCTATGCCGTATAGCTTGCTGCCGGCCATGCTTTCGGGGAGCAGGCCGAAGAAGTTGCCGATACCGCAGGAGGGTTCCAGAATATTGCCCATGCGGAAGCCCATTTTTTCAATCGCAGCGTACATCGCTTTGATGACTGTGGGACTTGTATAGTGTGCGTTCAGTACGGAAGCACGAGCGGCTTCGTATTCCTCTGGGGACAGGGTTTCGTAGAGTTTCTGGAACTCATCTGCCCACGCTGCGTTGCTTTCCTCAAATACCTGCGGCAGACTGCCCCAGCCCACGTACCTGGAAAGGACTTCCTGTTCTTCGGGCGTTGCAAGGCGCTGTTCAAACTCGATAGTCTGCAGTGTCCGTATCGCATCCATGTTCATGCGGAACTTCGCTTTCGGGCCGCCATGACCGAGGGCGTCGTCCGTAATGCGGAAGTTGGTTTTCTCGGCAGGTTTTGCAGGCTCCCGCTCCTCGGTACGAATGGTTTGAATAACAACATCGTAGGGCAGGTGGTTTTCCTCTGCGGAGATCACTTCCACGGTTTCAGTTACAATTTCAGTCGTTGATTCCGTTTCCTCATTTGATGCCGCAGGCTCTGTTTCAATAATCAAATGATCGTTGGCAGGGTTCTCCCGAAGTCTGCGTTCAAACACATCCCGTTCCATGTCCTCGGAGAGCAGCGGATATTTGGGATCAGACAACATGACGCTGTGTTCATCGTAACCGAGGATGGTATATGTGGTTGCGCCGAGTTGGACGGTGTCTCCGAGCGAGAAGGAATACTGCGCATCCTTTCTGCGCTCGTCCATTGCAGCGGCTGCTGCTCGGAGTGCTTCTCTTGCCGCTGCTTCCTCTGCAAGCTGCAAGCGCCGCTCCGCTTCTTGTGCCTCATATTCAGGCAGATGCGCCTTTTCCTTTTCGGTCAGGTATCGGTCAAGGGCAATCAGCTCACGAAGCCTTCGCGCTACGACTTTCCAGGTTATGGTGTGCTTTTCCTTGTAGTTATGATTGGAGAAGTGAATCCCCTTGCCGTCATGGTCTACAAAGCCGCTTTCCCCATTCAGGTAGGTGTGCGAGTGGCCGCCGATGCCATATTCCTTTTTGAGAAATGTAATAGCCGCATCTGAGGAAGGCATATCCTCAAAGAACTTATAGATGCGAATTTTTCCCTGAGCAAATCCGCTTCCATGTCTGCAAAGTTCGTTATCGAGATCTGCTTGTGAAACAGAAAAAGCGGAAAGCTTTTGTGCTTCCGCTTCTTCGATGCGCTGTAACTGTTCCTCTAAGGTTGGGAACAGACTATATTCGGTTATGCGTAAATCAGGTCGTTCAGTACCGTCTCCTCGGCTCTCTGCCGAATGCTGTTCATTCGCTGAATCCAGAGCATCTGATTCTCGGCTTTCATCTTCTCCGTCACGCCCTCGGCTTTCGCCATCTGCGCCATCGTCTGTTCGACCTGCTCCCGCGCCGTCCTGTCGATCTCCAGCAGATGCTCGGTCAGCCTGTTCTGAAGCAAGAGTGCGTTGTACGTTCCACTCCGATGGGCTTTGAGAAACGCCTTCCTCATCATCCCGTATTTGCCGATTACCTCCGTCGGCTGCTCGTCCATCTCTATATCGGGAATCAGGTAATCCCCGTTCTGCCTGTAACTGAGTTCCATGTTCAACGCTCCTTTCGTTTTTTCTATCTTCATTCTGCAAGACCTGTTGGGATTTTGCAAGTGCGTCGCGCTCCTGCCGCTCCATGCTCCTTACGCTGCGCTCTATCTGCCGCAAGACCATTTCGGAAATATCGCTGGTCGCCGCGCCAAGCTGCGCTATGGTATCCGGCGAATTGAACAGCCTTATGCTCTCGTATTCATCGCCGTGAAATATAGCGGCGGGGTCGATGCCCAGGCGCACCAGGACCGTATGGGAAACGCTGGTCATGAGCTGAAGCATAAAGGTAGAGCTTATCTCGTCATCGCTCATATCCGCAAGTGCGCTGTTGTCCGCCGCTTTGAGGAGCTCCTCGTAATAATCGCGGTAGTTGTCCGATATGGCGTTGATGGATATGCCAAGTACGATGGCAGCGAGGTCCGTGTTGTCAGTGCCCGTTTCTCCAAAATGGTTCTCCAGTTCCTCAATGATCTGCGCCTCATATTCGGGCCTCGTTTGCCATAGTCGGAACGGAATATTGTAGCGGGTATTGGTGTCGGATACATCGAATACATACCGCAGCGCGGGCTTGTGCCCGCTGTCGTCGATGAGCGCGATGCCCTTTGCGTCCCTGTTCACCCAACGTCTGAATCTGCTGTTCCAAAGCTCGATGGGAGCACAGGCTTTTGCATCCGGTCTCTGCGCATGAATCAAGACCTGTTCATGGAACGGGTACTTATAAAGCCATGCGGCGGAATCGAGAAAGCGTTTCCAGTTGTCAACGGATTGCGTAAGCCGCTCCGTTGTCTGACGCGCAAGCTCGGATATGTTTTGCAGTTTTGTTGCCACAGTTGCACCTCCTTATCTCCCCGGCTCGTCGCGTTTCTTTGCGCACTGCGGCTGTATGCGTTTCGAAACGTATTCTATCCCGCCCTTTATCCTGCTCCGATAATCCGCATATGCCGCTTCTTTTGAATTCATATAATGCCCCCAGAAGAAATGATCGGGGGCAGCTGCACGATACTGCCATGTGACATAAGGGGCTGGCGCTGTTTCACTATGTCCAAGCGCAAAGCCCTGTTCGCCCACGGTAAACCTCTCAATGATGGTGTAGCCGGCATTTTTCAGTTTCTCAGTCATGGTCGCTTTCTCCTTTTCCCGTATTTGTATATAGCAAAAGAGCGCATGGCTTTTCATGCGCTTCTGTGTTTTCGTCGTTATGAAGTATTATGGGAAAATAGTCGCTATTCCTTTGGAATTGTAATGCGTCGCATGATAGCGTTCATAGGGTCATAATTCTGGTTAAAAGACTGATAGCTTGCTTCTATCATTTCTTCAATGGGTGAATTGCATTAAGCTCAGACAGGTAAAACGAAAGCCTTTCCGCAATATTTTCAGCATCCACAAGATAGTTTTCTCTTTCAAGCTTTTGAAACAGCTCAATCGCCTGATCGTCTATAAACTGACACAAACAAAACTGGCTGCCTTTAGAAATATTGACAGTCCGTGTTTTGCCCGCCCACCCGTATATGTCTTGAAAATATAAAAATGTAGATGCTTGAAGTAAGAAAAATCCAGCTTACCATTAGGGAAAGATTGTTTTAACTCTAGTATCCGCAGAGCCGTTATAGTTCTTTCCGCCTCAAGCAAGCTACCCGCATCTTTTATGTTCAATTTATTCTTCAAAACATTGGTTTTGGGGTAGCAATACTTTGTATCGTATTCATAATCATAAAAGTAGTCGGACAAAAAGCACCTACCTTACAGTGTACTTATTTACAAGCGCTTTAATTGCGACCGATGATGATTTTCTCGCGGCAATACCCGAAGAGTGTGCGGGAGAATTCACCGTTCCCGAATTTGCCAAAGCGGCAAAAATACCGAGAAGACAGGCATCGGGAGTTGTAAAGGTTCTTACCGAGAGGGGAATTATAGCAAGAACAGGCAAAAAGGGAAGAGCATACCTCTACAAAACAAACGCACAGATTACGAAAAATTAAAACTGCGCTTAAAATTTAATTAAACATATTGAATTCGACGGCGGGTTTAATTATAATATTAGAGGAACAAAAAATACCAGAAAAGGACGGTAAAAAAATCATGGAATACGGAATCCAGATGTACAGCCTTCGCGACATTACAGACAAGGATCTTGACGGAGCTCTCCGCGCTGTTGCCGAAATGGGCTACAAAACAGTAGAATTTGCGGGATTCTTCGGACACTCCGCAGAAGAAGTACGCGCTATGCTCGACAAGTACGGTCTTGTATGCAGCGGTACTCACTCGGGTCTAGGCGATCTCGTAAACAACTTTGATGAAACCGTAAAGTATCATCAGACAATCGGCAACCACAACTATATCATCCCCGGACACGACCTCAGCACGAAGGCAAAGCTTGATGAGTTCATAGCTCAGTGCAACGAAATCGCTCCTAAGCTCAGAGAAAAAGGCATAGAGCTCGGCTACCACAACCATTCACACGAATTCATTCCCACCGCTGAAGGATACGAAATCCACAAGGAGCTTGAAGAAAGATGCGACGTATTCTTCGAGCTTGATACATATTGGGCATTCGTTGC
>ERZ860322.1477-NODE-1477-length-13287-cov-3.500907_pt1 | contig 13287 bp, 10 predicted proteins | sample MGYA00509979_ERZ860322 | MGnify/ENA primary metagenome ERZ860322 (study PRJEB30046, sample SAMN00715217) | human gut metagenome | study: EMG produced TPA metagenomics assembly of the A metagenome-wide association study of gut microbiota in type 2...
TTATCTTGGCAAATTTTTTACCGGAATTTTTAACGGTTGCAGAGATTTTTTGAGTCTGACATCGCCAAATATAGACTCGGTTGTATGCCAATAGTTAAAAATCAATCAAATTTGATAACATTTTTTGTGGGGTACTCATTTTGGTGCCTTATAAAAAGGAAATGCTCTAAATTGGGTATTAACTGTACTTGCATAATTTGTTTAAAAGAAAACCGCCTCTGGGTGGTATTCTCTATGCGATAGTCAAAATTTGATGCTAACTACCGATGCCTACTGTTTCTGAAAATAACAAGCGTATAGCTAAGAATACTCTCTTCCTTTATTTCCGGCAATTACTAGTGATGGCGGTTAGCCTTTATACTGTAAGGGTAGTATTGGCAGAACTGGGTGCCGAGGATTATGGTATATACAATGTGGTAGGTGGTTTCGTAGCTATGTTTTCCATTATATCTGGAAGTATGACTTTGGCGGTCAACCGTTTTATTACGATTGAAATCGGAAAGGATAATGTCTTGCAGGCAACCCGGATATTCTCAACCTCCGTGATTATCCTTTTGCTTTTCTCAATTCTGGTTTGTATCGGCTTAGAAACTTTTGGCGTATGGTTCCTAAATGCTCAAATGGACATACCAGACGGGCGTACTATAGCAGCCAATTGGGCTTTGCAGCTTTCGCTTTTAGCCTTTGTTATCAACTTGATGAGTGTGCCCTACAACGCTGTAATTATCGCCCACGAGCGGATGTCGGTTTTTGCTTTGATTTCCATTTTGGAAGTTACTCTTAAACTTGCTGTGGTTTTCGTACTTAAGTGGATACTCTTTGACAAGCTGATTACTTATGCATGCCTCACCACGTTGGTGGCACTTATCATTCGTACGGTGTATGCCGTTTATTGTAAGCGCCATTTTGAGGAGTCCCGTTTTAAGTTCACTTTCGACAAGGGATTATTGTGCGATATGCTGGGATTCACAGGCTGGGCTTTTTGGGGAAATTCAGTTATCTTACTCAAAGACCAGGGAGTGAACGTGCTGCTCAACTTGTTTTGTGGTCCGGTAGTGAATGCGGCGCAGGGCATCGCAATGCAGATCAATGCTGCAGTGTACAGTTTTGTATCTAATTTTATGATAGCGATAAGGCCGCAAATCATCAAGAACCATGCTTCCGGAAACTTTCAGGCCATGCATATCCAGATTATAAAAAGCGGGAAATTCGGTTTTTTCATAATGCTGCTCATCCTGCTGCCGCTTTGCGGTAATATTGATTATGTGCTTGGACTATGGCTGGTGGATGTGCCAGCACATACGGCAAACTTTGTCGTGCTGGTGTTGTTGTATTCCTTGTTGGACGGTATTTTAACTCCGATTGCAATAGGAGTTTTCGCTCAGGGTGAAATCAAGGCATACGAGATAGCTTTGTGCATCATTTATGCAGTTAATTTCATTGCTTCATACGTGTGTCTTAAACTGGGTATGGCTCCAGAGACGGTCTTTGTACTCAATATTGCTTTTAAAGCATGCGTGTTGGCAGATTTGCTGGTGCATTCCAAGGCGAAGTATGCTTTTCCTGTTCATGCTTTCCTGAAGCAATGTCTGCTACCTTCAGCGGTGGTTTTCGTCTTATCAGGAGCTTTTACTTATTTCATGCCGTGGGAAGCACCAAATAGCTTTTGGGAATTTCTTCTGCACACACTGGCGATAATAATCTGTACCTCGTTGATGGCACTTGCTATAGGCATGACGAAAGGAGAGCGGCTCTTCCTAAAAAAAAACTTGCGGGATAAGATTACAGTGAAATTATATCGTAAAATATAAATTCTCATCTAAACACACAATTAGTATGAAAAGAACCATTGAGTTGACCCGTATCGCGGTCGATGGAGACACTGTCAAGTATGAGATTCACGATAACACAGGACTTGGTCTGCTTCGGAAAGAAAAAGTGGAGGCTCAGATACAGTTCCATAATGCTGATGCTTTCGGTTTTGAGCCGGATAAATTGCCGGAGTCTGTACTAGCTTTACCCATTACGCTTTATCTGCTTCCAGTAACATTTTTCTACCATATAGAACTCATATTGTCATCCATAGACAATACTCTTTATCATAATATACCGACACTATATGCAGCTTATTCTCAGATGTATGGTCCTTTTAAGGAGGAATGGCGTGGAAAAATCGTTGCAAAAGAGATTGTTGCAAACCAGATGCCCGATGCAAGATATGACCGTATTGTATTCTTCTCCGGTGGTGTTGATGCCATCCATGCAGGAATAAACAACCCTGGTAAACGGAATGTTTTAGTCAGTGTGCCAAGCATAGAGGTACATTCCAGAAACGAAGGTGCCTTACGGAATGAAAAGTTTGTTATGATAAAAGAGTTCTCCCGTGTTATAGGAAGCGATTGGCTTTTGGTTGCCAATGATTTCAACCAAGTTGTTTTCGATGATGAAATAGGAAGAAATGGTAAAATTACGAGGTACCTTAGGAACACTCTCCAGCTGAATACGGTAGCATTTAATCATTCAGGCTTTTGGGGAATGAGGTATATTCCCAATTTGTGCTCAGTGGCTCCTTTTGCATACGCTATGGGAATAAAAGAACTCATCATGGGGTCTTCTTTGATAGAAGATAAACTTGAACCAGCTTGGGATGGAACCAACCCATTGTTAACCAATGGGTTCAAGTTCGTAGGCATTTCTTTTGCGGAACAAGACGGGCTTTATACCCGGCGTTCCCAAAAAGTGAAAAATATAGTTTCTACTTTTAAGAACCAAGGCAAACATGTTAGGATTTGGGCATGTTTTGTAGACAACAGCGAACAGTGCGGTGAATGTGCCAAGTGCGTTAGGACGCAACTCAATATCCTTTGTACCGGAGAAAACCCGAAGGATTGGGGATTCGCCCGCTTTGATGAAAAAAAGTTCTCGCAACTGGTGCGTTCTTACTGTTGGTTTGAAAATAGTATTGATGATGTATGGGGTATTATTGACTCCATAGACGACTCCCGTACTTATCCTTATAGTAACGAACTGCTGCATTGGCTTAAGCGAGTAGGTTATAAACGGTATTTCAACCGTTCCCGATGGATGCGCAAACTGATGTTGAACATAATTTTTAAGTTCAGTAAATATCCGCATTATATTTGTGTTGCTTGGCACAAAATGATAGGAAGATGAAAACGGCAATAAACTCGTAGAGCTGATTCTTATACATCCAAATTACAATCAAGATATGAAAGCAGGTTAAGAAAAATATAAAATAAAAAATATGGCTAAGGAAAAATTTTATACATCAGAGAGGAATGTACAAATCGTGTTGTCGTTGTTGAAAGCCAATGGTATTAGAAAGATTATAGCTTCACCGGGTGCTACTAACTTCACATTTGTAGGTAGTGTGCAAAATGATCCATTCTTTGAGGTCTATTCTGCTGTGGACGAACGTTCGGCAGCATATATGGCTTGTGGCATGGCGGCTGAAAGTGGAGAAGCTGTGGCTTTGAGCTGTACGGGTGCGACCGCCTCGCGTAATTACTATCCAGGATTAACAGAGGCTTTTTACCGCAAATTGCCGGTGCTTGCCATCACTTCGCACCAAGGGACAGATAGGATAGGACAACTTATTCCTCAGAACATAGACAGGCGTATTCTTCCGAATGACATAGCACGGCTTTCGGTAGAACTGCCTGTGGTCAAAGATTGCAGGGACGAAGACTATGTCGTGATGGAAGTAAACAAAGCCATGCTTGAGTTGCGCAGGAATGGAGGAGGACCGGTTCATATAAATTTGATAACAACCTACAGTCGTGATTTTTCGGTGAAAGAATTGCCTCATGTGAAAGTCATGCGTCGCTTCCAAGCCTGGGATGAACTGCCTGTGCTGCCTGAGGGAAGAATAGGTATTTATGTGGGCTCTCATACACATTTTTCTGAAAAACAAAATAGGGCTATTGATCGCTTTTGTGCCACTTATGACGCTGTAGTGATTTGCGACCATACGAGCGGCTATTACGGTAAATACAAGTTACTTCCGACGCTGGTCCAGTTGCAATCCGATATCACTTCACCATTCCCTCCATTGGATTTGATGGTTCACATCGGGGAAATATCAGCAGCTTCTTTCAACGATACAATCCCAGCAAAGGAGGTTTGGCGAGTAAGCGAAGATGGGGAATTGCGTGATCCGTTTAAAAAACTGACAACGGTATTTCAAATGTCCGAAGAAATGTTTTTTCTGCATTATGGGAAAGATGGTTGCAATCGGCACGTTTTGATAGATGAATGCCGAGAACTGTTTGGTGAAATCTATGAGCAAATTCCTGAATTGCCTTTCTGCAATATTTGGACTGCCATGCAGCTATCTTCGAGACTTCCCAAAGGAGCGTTGTTCCACATGGGCGTTTCCAATACCCGGCGTTGTTGGAATATGTTCCAGTTGCCGGAAAGTGTTGAGTCTGCTTGTAATGTAGGTTGTTGTGGTATTGACGGTTGTGTCAGTACATTGGTCGGGGCTTCATTAGTCAATCCCGATAGGCTTTGCTATGTCGTAGTGGGTGATTTGACTTTCTTTTATGACCTGAATTCCTTGGGCAACCATCATATAGGGACGAATTTACGTGTTATGCTTGTCAATAACGGGAGGGGTACGGAATTTCGCTTGGGCATTCATCATTGCAATGTTTTTGGCGATGATGCCGACAAGTATATGGCTGCAGCTGGGCATTTTGGTAATAAATCTCCTCTGCTGGTTAAGCATTATGCTGAGGATTTAGGTTTCCACTATTTGTCTGCTACTACCAAAGAAGAATTTATGACTGCATTGTCTAATTTCACCAATCCACAGTTAAGTGATCATTCTATGATATTGGAAGTCTTTACTGACTCGAAAGATGAAAGCGAGGCTTTGTATCTGATGAGCCATATTCAAAGCGATGCCAAAGGCATGGTACGTAGTAAGCTGAAAGATGCGGTAAGGAATGTGGCAGGAGAAAAAGGCATTAATGCTATAAAAAAAATTTTGAAAAAATAAAAGATGGAAACGTATTGTTGGTAGGAATAGGTGAGGCTACAACTACGGCTGCAAAGCCATCGGGTGTGGGACGGTGAATATCTTGGAGCAGGTAGATTTCACGTTTCTTTTTTGCAACTTGTGAAATTTGAATATATCTATATGAATAATAACTGTTTAACAAGCGAAAAGGTAGAAAATATTCAACTACTGATTCGCATTATTTAAGAAATAGTGCATATCTTAATAATTTCTCTTCCTCTTCATACCAATATAGGAGGTATATTACAATCCTATGCCTTACAGACTGTTTTATCTCGCAATGGTCATGATGCAATAGTTCTGAACAGACCATTTTGCAGTAAGCCCAGTGTTGCGAAAGTTCTAGCCAAGGCTTGTTGTAGATTGCTTAAGAAAATGCTTGGTCGTGAGACTGTACCATTATTTTATGACTTCAAGCATTATAAAGAATATACTGTCATCAGTCAGCATACTGAGGCATTCATAGAGAAGAATATCCATTGTCGTTATTACAAACGCTATACAGATATACGGGAAGCGGATTGGGATGCTCTCGTGGTGGGTAGTGACCAAATCTGGCGGCGCAACTTCAATCAAAAGATTGAGAATGTATTTTTCGATTTTGCTTGGGACTGGAAAAATGTGAGACGGATTGCCTATGCTCCTTCTTTCGGACTGGATACTTGGGGATATTCAGATGTTGAAACGAAAAATTGTGCAGGGTTGGTGAAGAAGTTCAATCTTGTTACAGTACGTGAGGAGTCTGCAGTGGGGCTTTGCGAGAAGCATTTAGGCGTAAAGCCTATGCATGTCTTGGATCCAACGATGCTTCTCGATCGAAAGGATTATGAAGCACTGACATCAGAAGTTAAAGAAAAGTCTGATGGTGATATGTTGGTCTACTTGCTCGATCCGATGGAATCAAACCTTGTTACGGTAAAGGAGGTGTCTGCAGTGCTTCATCATAAACCTTTCTATGTATTCTCAAAGGTCAATGACACAAGTCTGCCACTCAGTGAACGTATACAGATTCCGGTAGAGAAGTGGCTAAAGGGGTTTCAGGATGCTAAGTTCGTGATTACAGACAGTTTCCATGGCTGCATATTCTCTATTATCTTCAATGTGCCTTTTGTGGTGTTGAGAAATGAACAAGGTGGATTGGCGCGTATTTATTCTCTTTTGAGCATGTTCTGTTTAAAAGACCGTTTAGTAGACTCAGTTGATGATCTGAAGCAGTTGAAGATTATTGATTGGAATAAGGTCAATGCCATCCGAGAAAAAAAGAAGTATTTTGCATTGGGATTAATTGATAAAATACTAAGATAAACCAACAGCTTCCTTTACAATAATAAATATGTCTTTATGCTCTCAATAATTATTCCCCTTTATAATAAGCAAGCTGTAATAGCGCGCACCATTGAGTCGATACTCAGCCAATCCTATATCAATTGGGAACTGATTATCGTGGATGATGGATCTACCGATGGCAGTGATGAAGTGGTGAGACTGTATCTTGGTGATCAGCGTATACGGTATATACGTAAGCCTAATGGTGGGGTGTCATCAGCCAGAAACCGGGGTATCAAGGAGGCTAAAGGGGAGTGGATATGCTATATTGATGCGGATGATTATTTTCTGCCGGAGGGATTGAAGACAATGGTTGAATTGGCAGAGAAATATAATGTAAAGGTGGCTGCAGGACGTTTTTTGATAGAAATTAAAAAAAAGAGATTTCCGGGAGTGAATGGTAAAAGAGAAGGCGTATTGGAAGATAATTTTAAAGAGTGGTTTTTTAATAGGGTGATACCTCGTGCAGGAGCTGCTGTCTTTCATGCCGAATTATTGAAGAATCATTTGTTTGATGAGACATTGAGTCGATATGAAGATGCAAAATCTCTTTTTGAAATTTTACGTGAAAACAGAATGGCTTATACTCCTATTGATGTGATGACTTATTCTCTTGATAATCTCGGTCTAAGTGGTAAGGTGGCTGATTTTTCAAAGGATTTTATATTTAGTATGAACTTTGATGGAAAGTCTTATTGGGAAAAAATGCTTTTGGGGGATATGCTCAACCAGGGATTAAAGCTATATCCCGAATATAAACAATTCTTATTGAATAAATATGGCAACGATTTAATGTGGAGTAATAAGGCTAAACGATGCAATTTTATGAATAGGATAATATTTATTCCGAGAAAACTAATAATGAAGTTAAAGTTTTATTTGTCAGGTCCTTTAGCGGGGTAAGCTATTGATAATGAGCTTATTATTGGTGAATTTTGTTGTTTTGTATAAATCTGATTTCTTGCCTAAAGTAGGTAAAAGGCTAAACCTTGATTGAAGTTAGTCCGACTGACGCACCCGATTACTGGGCTATACGTGGTTGGACAAATACATTGCAAAAAATGAGTTATGATGCGGATATTTGCTTTTTGGGTAATTCAATTACGTATGCGAGTAATTTTCAAACTTATTTCACGGATAAGAAGATTGTAGAACTAGGCTATCCTGGTGATACCATGATTGGCATGATGCGACGTATGGATATGCTGCGTGCTGTTTGTCCTGAAAAAGTGTTTTTGATGGCAGGTATCAATGACTTGGCAAATCAAAGTATGGATATGGATGAGTTTGCTGAGCGGTATAATGTTTTAGTGGATTCTATAACTAACGCTTGTCCTCATGCAGAAGTCTATTTGGAATCTATACTTCCAGTCAATCGTAGTCATAGAATGTATAGAAACTGTGACAGAATTATTCAAGCTAATCAAATTATTACTCGTATAGCAGGTGAAAAAGGAATGATATATATTGACCTATTTTCTCTATATTGTATAGATGGACAGCTGCCTGATGAACTAACTAATGATGGCATTCATCTTTTACCAAAAGCTTATGATAGATGGGCTGAAGCTATTCGTGAGTATGTAACAAGTTCTCTCAAATAAAAGTATATAAGACCACTAATACTCTTTGTGCTATTGATATATGGTTGTTTTGATATGGTGAATAAGAAAAACAATAGGAGTTCATTTTTTTGTGTATTTAAATACTTGATATTTATATTACAACATTTTCTAAGATGGATTTTTATTAATAGTTTATCTAGAGGATTTTATTATAGTATTAAATATTCTAGTACGGTTACAATAGGTTATGGAGCTAAGGTTACCCGTATATCTAAGTTTGAAGGATGTAATAGAGTTTGTGCGCACAGTACATTTAATGGCACATTAGGTTATGGATCTTATATAGGATTCAATTCAAGAATAAGTGGAGAAATTGGACGTTTTACTTCTATTGCAGATGATTGTATGGTTGTTCGTGGACGTCATCCTTACGAGTATCCTTATGTAGCCACAAGTCCTATGTTTTTCTCTATGATGAAGCAAACTGGATATACTTTTGCTGATAGGCAAATTTATAATGAATTTAAATTTGTAAGAGAATGTGTTCCAGTGGTTATTGGTTCTGATTGTTGGATAGGAGCAGGAGCAAAAATCATTGAAGGAGTTACGATAGGTATAGGGGGCATGGTACTTGCTGGCGCTTTAGTTACTCATGATGTACCCCCTTATGCAATAGTGGGAGGGGTTCCCGCTAAAGTCCTCCGGTTTCGATATAATGAAGACGCTATACAAATGCTTCTGAAATCTAAATGGTGGGAGAAAGATGAAAAGTGGTTCAAGATAAATTGGCGTTTACTAAATGACCTAGATGCTTTTGAAAAGTATTTTGCTAATGAAAGTAAATGAGATGGGGAATTCACTAACTAAAACAAGATGCTGATATATATATTACTGATTATATTGTCTACCATAATATTTATTTCACACATATATGTGAAAGATGAAAAGGTCAATTTTGTGACAGCATTTGTGTGGGTATTGTTGATGACACTCTTTGTTGGTTCACAAGATGGTATAGGAACAGATCACAGTAATTATATTGCTCAAATAGAGAGCCCTTGGGTTGTTCCATCAGAACCTTTTACGATTTTAGTTTTTGCAATAATTCGTTCATTTGGAATATCTTCATATGCCTTTTTTTATATATATGCTTTCTTGACTTATTTTTATTTAGCAAAAGCAGTGCTATTATCTGATCGAAATATTAGGTTTATTGTTGTAATCATGATATTACAATCATTGTTGTTTTTTCAATCATTCAATTTGGTTCGTCAGATATTAGCTTGTGCCATTTTCTTGTATGGCTTAATGTTAATTTCTTGTGGGAAGAAACATTACATAGTTTTTGTTTTGGCTTTTCTAGTGCATTATTCTGCATTGTTCGGGATATTGATGATTGTATTAGCTAAAATGATAAAGGTGAATATTGTAGTGTTGATGATATATATAGGATCCGTTTGTATCTTACTATGGGGAGGATTTATGAGTGGCTTTATATCAATATTTGAGCCTATAATTGGAAAAACGTATTATGGCTATTATTTGGAATCAGCACTTATAAATGAAAATCAAACAGCTCATTTTGGTGTAGTATATCAAGTGATATTTGTATTATCTCTTATTGTTTATGCGAAGAGAAATTATTATGTATCGAATAATTTAGAATTGATTTTGAATGTTTTTTTTCTTGGTCAGATAATGTATAATGTGCTTTCTGCTAATATAACTTTACAAAGAATTACATATTATCCCTATGTCTCTATGGTTTTTGTAATTCCTTTATTGGCTAAGTCTTTACATTCTTATTGGACGACTAGAAATGCTTTATTATTATACTTGATTTATTTTGTTTTCATCTTGGCTTCTTTATCTTCCAAAGGAAGCCCGTATGTACCATATAAAAGTATTTTATAAATATTTGCAAAATATAAAGTGATGAAAGTTCTTTATTTAGGTTGCTTTTGTGAACCTACAATTTCTACATTTATAAAAGAATGTACAAAAGGGGTTATTACAGTAAGCGCAACTACATTTCAGAAAGCTCTTTTAGCGGGATGTAACGAGTGTGGTATAAGACCTGATTATATAGTGAATGTACCTGATATTGGTAGTTTCCCATTTCGTTGTAACAATTTGTTTTTTTCAAAATCTAAGTTTGAATATGCTTCAATAAAAGGGGTAAATGCATCTTTTTTTAATGTCACATATTTAAAAAAATGCAGTATATATCATACCATTATGAGAGAAGCCAAATTGTGGCTTAATAAAAATAGGGAGGAAAAAGTAACAATTTTAGTTTATTCTTTGATTTATCCTTATTTGAAAGCTGCTATTGATTTGAAAAAAATGTACCCAAATGTTCAAATTTGTTGTATCGTATTGGATTTGCCTGAATATTTTGGAGATAGCACTTCTTTATTGTACCGTTTTTTAGGTAATTTGGAAACTAAACGAATATATTCATTAGTACCCTCTGTTGATTCCTTTGTTCTTCTTACCAAGTATATGAGAGAAAAACTTAATGTTGGTTTACGTCCCAGCTTACTCTTAGAAGGAATATATAATCCAGTATGTATAGTTCCTCAGAAAAAGCGGAAAAAAACTATTTTATATACAGGCAAGCTAGACATTCGTTTCGGGATTAGAGATTTAATCAAAGCTTTTAACGATATTGATGATTCAGAATTTGTTTTGTGGATATGTGGATTTGGACTTGATAGAATCTTTGTTGAAGAAGCTGCAAAAAAAGATAAGAGAATAATATATTGGGGAGTTGTAGAACAGAAGCATGTTTTTGAAATGCAACAACAAGCTACATTGTTAGTTAACCCTCGTAAAGGGCATGAAGAATATACCAAATATTCATTTCCATCAAAAACAATGGAGTATATGGCTTCGGGTACTCCAACTATAATGTATAAACTTCCAGGATTACCTATAGAATATGAAGAATACCTTGTTCTATTACCAGATAATTCACAAGAAACATTGACTGCTATTTTAAAACAATGGGGAAGTAAAACACAAGCAGAACTATATGAGTTTGGAGAGAAGGCGAAACGGTTTATATTAGAGAATAAAAATTCTGAGATTCAGGCCAGTCGACTAATGAATTTTATAAAACATAGCTAAGGTGTGAAAAGAATTTTATTTTATTCGAGTGTGAATTCACTTGAGTTATTTAAGACTCAGAAATTCTATCAGATAGATATATCAATATTGAAAGATTTAGGATATGACGTTTTACTATCTAATCGAATATTCGATAGCCTTTTATTTTGGAAATATGATATTCTGTTTTCTTATTTCTATCGATATTCATTTTTTGCTGCATTGTTAGCAAAATGTTTTGGTAAAAAAACATATTTTACAGGAGGTATTGACTCTTTGGATTCGGATTATGCATCTGCTTTTAATTATAAAATACAAGCATTGTTTTTTAAACTTTGTTATTGGGTGGCTGATTCTTGTATAATTGTGTCGCAATCAGATTTGAAAAACATCTTTAAGGTATCATCATTAAAGAAAAAATTGAGTTATAGCGAGCATGTTATTAACACAAAACTTTTTATTGCTGATGTTCCAAAAGAAAAGATATTTACTTCTATAGTTTGGATGGGAGATGAAGGTAATGTGGTAAGAAAGGGGGTGGATAAGGCTTTACAAATTTTTGCTGAATTGAAAAAAATACCGGAGTTTGTTGATTATCGATTTGTAATTATAGGCAGAAAAGGAGAAGGAGAAGTCTTGGTTCGGTCAATAATAGATAAATATAATTTGAAAGGCTCAGTTGAATTGAAAGGAGAAGTGTCTGAAGAGGATAAAATTAATCTTTTGAAACAATCTAAATATTATTTTCAACTTTCATTGTATGAGGGATTTGGTTTAGCTGCATTGGAGGCATTATGTGCTAATAATATCATAATTCATTCAGGAAAGGGTGGTTTGGCTAATCCTATTTATAAAGAACAGTTGTTGTTTGACATAGATAATGATTTCGATAGTGAATTGCTTAAATTGGTTAATAAATTAGCTTGTTTTACTCCAATAACTTCATATGATAATCTTCTAGAATATTATGATATTCAAAGGCGAAAAGATGATTTTGAAGCTATAATAGTTAATGGGAAAAGCAATTATAAATTAAAATAGTTATGTCTATATTCAAAGACAAAGTTTTATTAATCACTGGCGGTACCGGTTCCTTCGGTAACGCCGTATTGCGTCGTTTCCTCGATTCAGATATCAAGGAAATTCGCATCTTTAGCCGTGACGAGAAAAAGCAGGATGACATGCGTCATCACCTGCAGAATCCGAAAGTGAAATTTTACATTGGTAATGTCCGTGACCGCCAGTCTGTGGACGGTGCCATGATGGGAGTGGATTATGTGTTTTCCGCCGCCGCCTTGAAGCAGGTTCCCAGTTGCGAGTTCTTTCCGTTGCAGGCTGTGCAGACCAATGTGATCGGTACCGACAATGTACTGGAATCCGCCATAGCGCATGGTGTAAAGAATGTAGTAGTGCTTTCTACCGACAAGGCTGCCTATCCCATCAATGCCATGGGCATCAGCAAGGCCATGATGGAGAAGGTTGCCATAGCCAAGGGCCGTGCGTTGGGTGAGGAAGCCGGCACAACCATCTGCTGTACCCGTTACGGCAATGTGATGGCAAGCCGCGGTTCTGTAATTCCCTTGTGGGTGGAGCAGATAAAGAACGGCAGGCCCATTACGGTAACGGATCCTAACATGACCCGCTTCATGATGACGCTGGACGATGCCGTGGATCTGGTAATCTATGCGTTTGAGCACGGACATAACGGTGACCTGTTCGTGCAGAAGGCTCCTGCCGCCACCTTGGATGTACTGGCGCAGGCCTTGAAGGAAACATACGCGCAGGTTGATCCGAAATACGGTGAGACGGAGGTGAAGACCATCGGCACGCGCCACGGCGAGAAACTGTATGAGACACTGGTAACCCGCGAAGAGATGGCAAAGGCTGTCGACATGGGCGACTACTACCGCATCCCCTGCGACACCCGTGATCTGAACTATGACAAGTTCTTCACGGAAGGCAATGAGGATATTGCCCGTATAGAGGACTATCCCAGCCATAACACTGCCCGCCTGGATGTGGAGGGCATGAAAAAGCTTCTTTTGAAACTCCGCTTCATCCGCGAAGACCTCGGAATGGAGGAAAAGGCGAAGAGCGCGGAAATCAAGAGTGAATAAGTCTTTAATTTGAATAATACAACAGGAAAGAAAGAGGGAATGTATTGTTCCTTTAGAAAAAAAAACTATCTTTGCCATATTGAAACTAATAATTGAGAATATGGCAGCAACAGTATTAAATTCA
>ERZ860322.1484-NODE-1484-length-13243-cov-2.444647_pt1 | contig 13243 bp, 11 predicted proteins | sample MGYA00509979_ERZ860322 | MGnify/ENA primary metagenome ERZ860322 (study PRJEB30046, sample SAMN00715217) | human gut metagenome | study: EMG produced TPA metagenomics assembly of the A metagenome-wide association study of gut microbiota in type 2...
CCGCCATATTTATCGCTCCGTCCTCATTAACGTCACCCGCAAAGCAGGCGGCTGCGCGGATCCCGTCCGAAATCTGCATTTCCCTTTCGGTTGAAAGAAGCTGACCGTCCGCATACCAGCCGAGGAAGCCGTCGTTTTCGATCAGGTTCCCGTTTTCGTCGTATCGAACGCCCTGCGCGATCAGTGCATAGCTTCCGTCCCTGCCGTAAAGTCCCGCGCCGCCGTTTCCGAGCGTGTTCAGCATGACCGGAGCGGAAAAGCTCTTGGGCTGAACGGCAACATTCCCGCTGTGATATGTGCGAAGGTCGATGATGTTCAGGTTCGGGCAATTCAGCGCGGAAATGTCAAAGCATTCATTCTGATCGCCGAATTCAAGGCGCTCAAGGTTTGCGCAGCCGTCAAGGTTCACCGCCATAATATGCGTTTGACCCGGCACCGGGGAGTAAACATTCGTTACCGATGTTCCGGACAAATCGAAAACGCCGCAGAAGCGGGGGCGAAAATCCCAAACCGGGGAAGTGCGCAAAATGCTTCCCATTGCATCGGGGTTAAAGTCGAACCAACGGATGACACCGTCCTCAATGCCGACACAGGGACTTTCCGAAAAGTTGCTGACAGTGTAGCTTCCGTACACCCCGCCCGCATAATCCGGATGATCGAAGTTATGCCTTCCGTCACCTGCCGACTGGGCAAAAAAAGCCTCCAGCTTTTCCGCATCAACGGAGCTCAGCTCCGTATCCGCCGCCGCAAAGTTCGGGAAAACGCAGGCGAAAAGCATAATTGCACATATCGCCGCAGAGAACAGATGCTTAAGAGTTTTTTTCATGGTTTTCTCCCTTCCGATTTCAAAAACATACCGACTGAACCGAATCTTATGCGTAATGCAATAAAATTTCTTTATTCATGTATATTGTATCATCTTTTCGGGGGAGTGCAACAGTTGAGTCAAATATATTTTTTGTAATCGTTTTCGAATCGCAGGAGCCGCCTCACCTGAACGGAAAGTGGGGAGGGGAACGCAAAGAGGGGGTGTGGAAGGTGGATGGAGGAGTGTGGAAGGGGCGCCGCTGTTGAGCAGCTGACCGCTCGCGGCATGGACTATCAATCCCCGCAACGGGGGGCAATAGTGAACGACAGCAAAAAAGCTTTGCTTATTTTCGTATCAATCCCCGCAATGGGGGGCAATAGACCTTGCAATGACAGAAGATAATTGCGCGGCGGTATCAATCCCCGCAATGGGGGGCAATAGACAAAGCACTTGCCAAGCAAGACCGCGCGACCGTATCAATCCCCGCAATGGGGGGCAATAGACCAATATTATGTTGGTCGATTCCATTATAACCGCAAGCGACAGTTGTGTCAAGCGCGGCCGCATTTAACTTACCCAAACCGCACATCACTCAAAGAACGAACGTGCCTAATTCCTAATTCCTCATTCCTAATTCCAAAAGGAGCGCCCGGGGAAAGGGCGGGCGAACCGCCCCTTCCCGTCGGACAGGAGGTTTATAAAGAAAATCCTGTCGGATTTTCCGCTCTGTTAATGCACCGATTCATCCTGTTTTGAAAGGAAGAAATTCGGTGCTTTCCCGAACCGTGTTTACAGTCCGAGAGAGATCCTCATTGTAACGAGAGCATCGTTAAGGGTGATGACGCCGTCCGAACCGTAAACATCGGCAAGAATCATCTGCGCCGGGGTCAGCTCCGCAACACCGATTGCATTGCGTGCAATGAGGAGTGCATCGGCGATCTGGATCTCGCCGTCCATATCAACGTCGCCGAGAGCAGCATACTGCGCGGTGACGGTAATATCATGCTGAACGTTTGCAAAATCAACATCCCAACCGATGAACATCAGCATCGTGGGCTGATGGGGCTGATTCTCGGGAACGGGTGCAGCGGGAGTTGTTCCTGCGGGAACGGTCACTTCGGTGCTCGTCCATTCACCGTTTACCATATAGTTGAAGGTGACGGTGACGTTTGAGGGCTGAGTGGGATCGTCCCAGGAGGGAACGGTGTAGCCGCCGCAAACCTGTGCCGCATCCTGAATATCGCCGATCGAAACGCTTTCGCCTGTTTCAAGGTTAACTTCGCGCAGGCCGTTTGCATCGTCTTTCCAATAAGCCGCCCAGAACATTATGCCGTTGTCATGGTCATAAACATCCTCGGCAGTGTCCGCCGTGTGTACTATCGCCTTGACCCTTGAGCCGGGGCAGCCGGTGAAGCCGATTTCGGTAACCTGTGCGGTTTCAAGGTTTACCTCATACAGAAGGCCGGAGGTTGCGGTGATGCCGTATGCCCTGCCCTCGGTGGTGATTGCGAATGTCCACAGGGGATCGCGATCCACGGTGTCGGGCTGTCCGATAACGGCTGCGGCACCGGTCTGCATGTTGATTTCGTAAAGATCCCAACGGCTCTGCTGAGTGTAGCCGACTGCATAGATTTTGCCGTTCGCATAGTTGTATGCCATTGCGGTGATCATTGCGGTGCCGGTCTGTCCGATGATTGTGCGCTGAGTTGAACCGGGCGTGCTTGTGAAGAAATTGTTCTCACTGTCGATGCCGTATACAACGCCGTGCGCATAAGTCATTGCGTAAGTGTCAGCGGGGAATGCACCAAGCTGCTGAACGTGGGCGGAATCGTCCGTAAAGAAGGAGATCAGGTTCGTTGTTTGAGTCTGGTAGGCATAAATCTTCGTATGCGGAACGGGCGCAATAACCGTTACGGTGCAGGTGTCGGTATGACCCTGTGCCGTTGTTGCGGTGATGACTGCGGTGCCCTCGTTAACGCCGCGAACAACGCCGTTTGCATCAACGGAAGCAATGCTTGCATCGGAGCTTGTAAGTGTCACGGACTGATCGAAAGCATAGTAGGGAGCAACAGTCCAGCTGAGCTGAGCGGTGAGACCCTTGCGGACGGTCACGGCATCGGGTGCGAACTCAACGCTTTCATCCGGAAGGGGTGCGCCGGCGTAAACATTTTTAACATAGCCGCGATCCTGACCTTCGGTCCACATGGTCTCCTTGTGATAAGTCCAGCTGAAGGTGTATTCACCCGCTGCTTCGGCAACATAGTTATAGGGCACAAAATCGGTGTTTTGTCCGGAGATTGCAGCAACTTCGGTGCCGTTCACGGAGAAGGTGAGGCGTTCGAAATCTTCACGGCAGCTGACAGCCCAGTCAAAGCGCATTACATCGCCCGCATTGAGCTGAACGGTGGTGGAAACGGTGCTTGTCGTGCCGACATGATCCTGGTTGCCGCTTGCGCCGCAGAGTTCATCGTTGAACACAGCGGGAACCCAGGGATATTCGCCTTCGGTCACGAAATGATGCCTGTTTTCAACAAGGTTCATCGCTTCGTCAAGGGTTGCCTGCGGTTCTTCGCCGCCGCCCATATCGATAAAGCACATGCCGTTTACATAGGTGCCGTAATCTTCGCCGATAAAGCCGCGGTATTCGCCTTCACCGGTCACGGGGTCGATTGCAAAAAGCTTGCCCCAGAAGCCGACACTGGAAGTATCGTCGCCGTTCTGCATGTTGGTGTAGCAGATGTAGCACTTGCCGTCCTCGCGGTTGTAAACCATGGAGGAGGACCAGCCCTGAAGCCCGTCGGAATGGGCAAGCTGAGTGGTGCTGCCGTCCGCCGCAATGCGAACGTAGTTGCGGGTGTTGAAGTCAAGGCTCAGGAATTCGCCGTTGCCGACATAGGTAACGGGGGCAATGCAAACAACGTTTGCGGGCGTGATTGCGGAACTGAGAGAACCGTCCTTGCGGAGCTCACGGATCTGAAGGTTGCTGTTGACAATGTAGAAAGTGTCGTGTTCCCAGTCATAGGTCATTGAATTCGCAGTGTCGGAAATGCTGCCGATAAGCGTGGATTCAAAGGTTTCGGGGTTTACGGAATAGAAATTGTTGTCGGTATCCAAGCCGTAAATAAGTTCGCCGTCGTATGCAGCTTCATAGAATTCAACGCCGCCGCGGGAAAGCTCGGTGAACGTGCCTTCGGGATCCTCGGTGTTGAAAGTTACCCATGCCGCATAGGGCAGGTAGCTGCCGTCCGACGTGTACTTGTTGCGGGCATATGCCAGAATCGTCTGACCGCCGCGCGATGCAGCCTTTGTTGAATCATCGGACTTTTTGCCGATATTCAGCGGCATTCCCGAATAGTTTCCGCCGAGAGACTTTGCGGGATAGTCATCATTTCCGCAATAGCGGGTCGTTTCGCTGCTGTCGGTTGCTGCACCTTCAGCCGTTGCGGTCAAGGGATTAAATGCCGCACAGGTAAGGAGCATTGCAATTGCGAGCATTGCTGCAAGCAGCTTCTTCATTGTTTTCATACTCTTCCTCCATGTTTGTTGTTGCAGGGCGTAAGCTTTGTTCGGTGAAAATGTACGGAAACAACCTTCCGCCTCTGTATATTCAGTATCATAGCACGAAAATCGCCTGTAGTCAATAGTCATCGCATACTTTATTCCATAAATATGTTAAACATTGCCTTTTGCTATTGACAACCGGCAAAAAAAATTGCATACTAATAATCGTCCGTTGGTTTCGTTTTTTCGCAAAGCAGGCAGACGGTCAATGTTTTTTGCCGAACGGCAGCAGGTTGTTCGGTTTTTTCGATAATATTCAATAATGATTCAAAGTTGCTGTCCGACGAACGATCCGGCAAACACACGGAAAAATCTGCCGTTTTCCGAAACTTGTCTGCCGAAAGCACGGCTGCTCAGTGATCCTTTGACAGATAAGATCGACAAGTCGGGAGGTTTTTGTTATGAACGCTTATGCCGTCGTGAATCCGCTGCTTGAGGCAATCTATTATTTTAAAATGAAAGCAAACGGTGAAACCCAGGCTCAGGTGCTTGACCGTGTGCTGAAAAAGCGCATCACCACTGCGGGCGAGGTAACCGATTTTTTCGGGCCCGCATTTGAGCTTGAAAAACTTCTTGATGAGGGCATTGTTCTGCCCGAACGAATTTCGGAGTTTTTCGGCTATTTTAAATTCACGGACGGGAGCGACGCCACGAGCACCTGCCCTGCAATACTCGTCTTTTTGAACTCGTTCCGCCGAAGTTTCACAAGTTTGGATGAAGTAAAATCCGCCATGCTTGCCCAAACGGATGAGCAAAGGCTCTCCGGCATCATGAAAGAGCTTACCACATTCAATGTTTCGCTGAATGATTTCGAACCGACTCTCGACGGGCTGCTTGAACTTCTCGAACAGCTTCCGCTGACGGAGGAATCCCGTTGGCGAATAATAAAGATTTATAAACATTACAACGAATATGTCTGCGATATTTGCGAAACCGTCCGCCCCGCCGTAAAGCTGATTGCGGACAATTCCGCGGTTTATTCGGATGTTCTTCGGAATTTCAGCCGCGATTATGCGGATATTACCGATATTCTAAAGTATATTTGCGGCAGGTTTCATATTGACTTCATAACAGGCAGGGGCGTTGTTTATCCGCTGATAATCGGCAACGGGAACTTCTTCACCGTTGCCGACCCCGCCGATTCGGAATTTATGGCATATTACGTCGGCGTCGGCGTCCGTCCGATGATGCATGTTCCCTATCGCGAAAGGCTTTCCATCGACTGCGACGAGATTCTGCGCACGCTTGCCGACAAAAACCGCATGAAAATAATGCAGCAGCTGAGTGCGGGAAAATCCTACGGGCAGGAGCTTGCCGACATGCTCGGACTTTCACCCAACACCGTATCGCACCACATGAACAAACTGCAAAAAAGCGGGCTCACGACCTCAACACTTGAGGGCTGCAAGGTCTATTACAAAACAAATGAAGAAGTTGTGGATGAATTCATCCGCCGTCTTGCAGAAAAGTTAAAAACAAAGGACGGACAGTGAGCGGTCCCCGCGGAGCGTATGCGGCGCGGATCAAAATTTTTTCGGAGAATAATTATTAATGAAAGCATTTGCTGTTATAAATCCAATACTCGAAGCAATAAAGTATTTTTACTTGAAAGCGAACAACACCTGCATCCGGCAGAAAATCGATAATATCATTCGAAACCGCGAAGTGACGGCGGAACAGGCAGAGGCGATAATGCACCCCGCAATGGTGTTGGAAAGATTTCTCGACGAAAACATTGTTATGCCGTCATGCGCAGAAGAGCTTTTCGGCGATATTCCGTGCATCGAAGGCGCGGACAGCCTTAACACATGCATCGCCGCTCTTCTGACTGACAGGGCATTGAGAAGCGAGATACGAAATATTGACGAGGCTGAGCAATTGCTGCTCGCCCAGACACAGCCGCAGGCAATCAGCAACATAACAATGAACCTGACTTCGGCCAATATCCATGCCGCTGCGGAAGCCCATTCCTACAACGGCCTGCTTTCCGTGCTGGAGGGTCTGCCGCTCACAAACGATTCTCGGTGGAAGATTCTTTTCGTTCTTCAACACTATGAGCAATATGTGCGCCTGATTTGCAACTCTCTGCGTTCCGCAGTCGGGCTTATCGAAGCAAACCCGCAGCTTTATGCATATGCGCTGAAGGATTTTGAACATGATTACTCCGATATTTCGGATATAATTGAAGTGATTGAGGATGAAAACGGCGTTGACACCGCCTCAAAAGACGGAAGGGTTTATCCGACCGTTATCGGGAGCAACAGTTTCACCGTTCACACCGGCGAATCCGACGGCACCCGCACCGTTTATTATGTCGGGCTCGGTGTTCGCGCCATCGGCAGGCTTCCGCTGCGCGGCATCGAAAAAATGGATTACGACGAAGCGTTTCGAATCCTTGCGGACAAAAACCGAATGAAAATCATGCAGCTGCTTTGCGGCGAACAGGCTTACGGGCTTGAGCTTGCGGAAAAACTGAAGCTTTCACCGAACACGATTTCACATCACATGAGCAAGCTGCAAAAATGCGGATTGGTTATTTCGTCCTTTGAGGGCAACCGGGTTTATTACAGGGCAAACAAAGCGGCGGTTGATGAGTTCATCCGTATGCTTTCGAAAAAACTTCGTGTGAAATAATTCCCTGTTCGGTTCGGCAGCGGAATCAAATCATCAAGAATGTCATTGATTTCGGGTTCGGTATAATCACGGTTCGGTTCAATTTTTCCCGCAAGGTAATAAAGAGCCGAAAGCTTCTTTTTGTTTTTTGCGGGAATCGCCGTCAGCCGAAGATTCTCATCAAGGAACGGTTTCAAATCCGGCAAAATGTTATCTTCATGTTGAACTGCCATTTTCATCTCCCTCTGTTTGCCTTTTTGCTGCCGTGTTTTGCAAATCGCGGCGCAAACCGCGTCCCGACGGCTGCCGGCCGTGCAATGCCGCAAACATCATTTAAACATCATTTATAATGTTGTTATTATACAGTCGATTTTCGGAATTATCCACGGGCTCGCAGCTGCATTCGGAACAGCCGCAGCAATAATCCTCCGGTGCATACACCCCAACGCAGCCTGTCATCGGCTCCAAAACACGTACCGAAAGCGCACAAACATTTCAAAAGTTGCGAAAGCACGGCAAATATGATAAAATAGGTGCAGGGAAATCATCGACAGCTGCCGAAGCAATTCACGGACGTTTGCAAAGGCTGCCGCCGATTCCGCAATATGACATAAAAAGGAAAAACGGAATACTATGAACAACGGCAGGAAAACAATTATCAAGATCCAGGCGATTCTCTTTGCAGTTCTTTTTGCAGCCTTTTCTTTTGTCGGCTGTAAAAACAACGACAACAACAAAGCGGATGAAAACGGATTCACGGCCGAACAGCGCACCGTGCTGTGTGATGCGGCAAGGGCATTCTATTTGTTGGACTTTGACTACAACTCAAAGGATAACGCAATATCCTTCCGTCAGCTTGAGGAATTTGCCTTCTATGTTTATGCCTACGGCGACAGTCTTGAAACAACCGCTGCCGACAACAGCGGCTATCGCTCCGTTGACGGTCAAAAAGTTGACGATATCGTAAAAATGCTTTTCGGAGTCAAGCTCGGAACGCGTTCTTCCCGCCCGTCAACAAAGCTCAATTTCTACTACCGTGACGGTAAATATTATTTCATGGTCGGCAAAGACCTTGACATTGCGGCTGAAATCGTCGGCGTTGAATCGGACGATGCCGGCAATCGGGTCGTTACGGTTCAGCTCACCGAAAACGGTGCTTACGCCGGAAAAATCGAGCTTACGGCTGCAAGTGCGGACAGCGAAAACAGCATGCGGATAACCGCATGCAAATCCTACAGAGCCAAATGAGCTTTCCGCGCCGCACGGCGGAACGGAATTTAACGGCCTTACCGAAATTTTACCAAATATAACCAACGACTGTATAACCAACGACTGATAATCTACGAAAGAGGCACTGAAATGGGAAAGATGAGAATGCTGTCCAACGTCATCAATCATGCATCAAACCAAGTGGAGGGTTTTTGCTTCATTAAAAGCCTTCAGCTTAAGGTGAACGTGAAAGGTGCGGAATATCTTGATATTATGCTTGCGGATGCGGACGGGGAAATCAACGCAAAGCTTTGGGACTATCAAAGCGCCGTCCACGGAATGTATTCCGCCGGAGAGGTCATCAAGGTTCGCGGAACAATAAACCTGTATAAAGACACGGAACAGCTCAAAATCGACCGAATCCGCCACATAACGGAAGCCGATCATGTTGATATGTCCTCAATCGTTGCTTCCGCACCGATAGACGGCGAAAAAATATTTGACAATCTGTTCGAAATTGCGGGTGGTTTTGCCGATGCCGACATTGCAAAGCTCACGCAGTATCTTCTTACGGAGAACCGCGAACGTATGCTGTACTATCCCGCCGCGCTGAAGCTGCATCATGCACACAGGGGCGGACTTATGTACCACACTTCAACCATGCTCGACACGGCAAAGCAGGTCGTTTCGGTTTACGGCGCAATTTATCCGGAGCTTTGCAGCGATCTTGTTTACGCAGGCGTCATTTTGCATGACATTGCAAAAACACAGGAGCTTGAAGTCGGCACCGTCGGGCTTGCAACGGCGTACACAACGGAGGGGCAGCTTCTCGGACATATTTCAATGGGCATGGCAATGATAAACAATGCGGCAAAAAAGCTCAATATCCCGCGGGAAACCGCAATGCTGCTCGAACATATCATGCTTTCGCACCACGGAGTTCCCGAATACGGTTCCCCGCAGATGCCGATGTTCCCCGAGGCTGAGATCGTTTCCGCAATCGACACGCTTGACGCGCGGCTGTTCGAAATGTTTGATGCCCTTTCGGCGGTGAACACCGGAGAATTCACGGACAGGCAGTGGGCACTTGACAACAGGCGGCTTTACCGCCACGGGCACAAGTTCTCCAAGGAATCCGGCGGATTCCAAGGCGGCGCAGGCACTGCCGACGGGCAGCCCGCGGCAGCGGCCGAGGATGACAGCCTTGCAGCAAAACTGAGCAGCCTTGCGGGCAAATTCAACTCGATTAAGTCATGACCGAAATTCGGGTATTCCGAATAAAGGCAATCAACCGAAAAGAAAACGAAAGGAAGCTTTTGCCTTTGCAAAAGCCACGGCAATAATTATGAAAATTATCACAACAGGTGTTGCGGGAACGATGGAATCAAGCGATATTATCGTTCGAATCGAACCGAAGGAAACGAGCGGAATCGAACTGTCTCTCGAGAGCGATGTTAAACAGCAATACGGCGACAGGATCGAGCAGGTCATCCGTGAAACTCTTGCCGCAATGGGCGTTGAAAGCGCATACGTAAGCGCAGTTGACAAGGGCGCATTGGATTGCACCGTTGAAGCGCGCACGCAGGCAGCGGCTTACCGTGCGGCAAACAGCACCGATTATAAATTTACGGAATAAGCGCATTGCGCATTTGGTTTTCAAAACATTATCCGAGCGGCGGAAAGGAGCATTACCGTGAGTTTTTCGATGATGACAATACCGAACATAAGCGGAACAAGGCTTGAAAGCCTTTGTGAATTTCTTTCTGCCGCAGGGCTTACCTATGAAGGCGGAGCCGAATACACCGTGCTGCTGCTTGACGATGAGACCGATGCCGTAGTCGGCACCGGCTCACTCTGCGGCAGCGTGCTGAAATACATTGCCGTGTCCGAAGCCATGCAGGGCGAAGGGGGCGCGGCAAGCATAGTTTCCGAACTTGTGCGCCATGCATACACATGCGGACGGCGAAAACTCTTCCTTTTCACAAAGCCGCAGAACGAATACCTGTTCCGCAGCCTTGGCTTTTTCCGCCTTGCAGCGACCGACGGCGCGATTTATATGGAAAACAGCCGAAGCGGGTTGAAGAACTACCTTGACTCACTTGAAAAAGGGCGGGGGGTTCAAGGTGCGATCGTTGCCAACTGCAACCCCTTCACCCTCGGGCACAAATATCTGATGGAAACGGCGGCGGCGCAGGTTGATTCCCTTCACGTTTTCATCCTCAGCGAAAACAGCGCGGAAAATGCGGAATTCTCCGCCGAAGCAAGGTTCGAACTTGTCAAAAAAGGCACTAAACACATAAAGAATCTTCTCCTGCACCGGAGCGGGGACTATATCATTTCGCACTCAACCTTCCCGACGTACTTTATAAAAGACAAAGCCGATGCCGGGCGCATCAATGCCGATCTTGATCTGACGCTTTTCGGCTCCGCAATTGCTCCCGCTCTCGGCATAACAAAGCGTTTTGTCGGCACGGAGCCGTTTTGCGCCGTGACACGCGCATATAACGAACGCATGAAACAGATTCTGCCGAAATACGGAGTCGAAGTCATTGAAATACCCCGAATCGGCGGAATCAGCGCAAGCCTTGTTCGAAAGGCAATGGCCGAGGGCAATTTGGAGCTTGTGTCGAAAATCGTGCCGGAAGACGTGCCGCTGACCTCGTTCTCCATACTCATGGCGAGATACAAGGGCTTTCTCGAAACTGCATACCGCGGAGTTCACGCTATAGATGAGCTTAGCGACGGCGACACTGTCCTCATAGCCGAGGGATGCACCCACCACAGACAGTGCGGAGACATAGGCACGGTGAAAATACCACGCTGGCTTGCGGCTCACACCGGAAAGAACATTGAGATAAAGACCTGCTCCGGATCGGAATTCCCCGAGGATCTCACTCCGTATGCTGCCGTGATACACTGCGGAGGATGTATGCTCAGCGAGAGGGAAGTGCAGTACAGGATGAAATGCGCCTGCGACTTTGGAGTACCGTTCACAAACTACGGCATATTCATCGCCTATGTGACGGGAATACTTGAGCGCAGCGTGAAGATGATACCTGAGATAAAATAAAAAATATCCGTATGTGCTGCGGCATTTGCTTTAAACAGCGCATACGGATTTTGTTTTTTAGCTTACTTCCTGTGCATATGCATTTTTATCGCGTTGAACGTCTCGTCGCTTATGATGTGCTCTATCTTGCAGGCGTCGTGTGCGGCAATGTCAGGCTCAACACCGAGCTTTGTCAGGCATTCCGTCAGCACCTTGTGACGCTCGTATATTTTGGACGAAACATCAAGTCCCGCATCGGTCAGCGAGATGAAGCCGTCCTTGTCAACAGTGATGTATCCGCCTTCCTTCAAAAGACCGATAGCACGGCTTACACTGGGCTTTGAGAAGTTCATGTACTCGCTTACGTCAATAGATCGCACACCGGAGCTTTGTTTGCTGAGAATATATATCGTTTCGAGGTACATTTCACCCGATTCCTGTAATGCCATAATAACACCTCACTGTGAATAGTAACTATTTTTAATATTTTAACATAAAACTTTAGAAAAATCAAGAGCTAATTATGTTGTAATACGGAACCTAAAACAAATATTCGTGCTGCGGCGGAACTTCTATTTACAAAAGCGGGAAGTCATGATATAATATACATACTAATTAATAACCTTATCGGAGAACGAGATGAATATTCCGAAATTTTCCGCGGGAGACCGGCTTGAACTGAAAAAAAAGCATCCCTGCGGCTCTAATTTGTTTACGGTAGTGAGAAGCGGAAGCGACGTCAGAATAATCTGCGACGGATGCGGCAGAGACATGACACTACCGAGAGAAAAACTGGAAAAAGCCATAAAAAAGGTTATTCAAAAAGAGGAAAACAACAATGACTGACGCTAAAGCCATAAAACTGCCCGAGCTTGACGAGGATAAAAAATTCAGGGACAGAAAAGCGCTGTATTTCTCATTTCTCGCGCCTCTTGCGGGTATGTTCTTTATCTACTGCTTCCTCGGAGTGTATCCTGCGGGAAATAATTCCGTCCTCGTGCTCGACCTCAACGCGCAGTATATCTACTATTTCGAGCAGCTGAGAAGCATACTTACCGAGGGAAAAAGCATCGTTTACACCTTTGAGCGTGCCGCCGGCGGAGAGTTCATGGGTATGTTCGCGTACTACCTCTCAAGTCCGTTTTCGCTCCTTGTCGCACTGTTCCCGAAGCAGTCCATTACGGAAGCGATGCTCTTTATCCTTGTGCTGAAAACGGGATGCGCAGGACTTTCGTTTTCGTACCTGCTCACAAAAAAGCGCGATATGGGAATAATTCCGCGTGTGATGTTCTCGACAATGTACGCTCTGTCGTCGTATGTCGTGGTTTTGCAGCATAATGTTATGTGGATGGACAATGTGATAGTGTTCCCGCTCCTGCTGCTTGCCGTGGACGAGCTTATCTCAAAGGGAAAGTTCAAGCTGTACGTTATCGCGCTCGTGTACTCCGTAATGTCGAACTTCTACCTCGGATACATGACCTGCCTGTTCATTTTCATATGGTTCTTTGTGAGATACTTCATGCTCTCCCAAGAAGAAAGAAATCCGAAAAATATAAAACTGCACTTTCTTAAATCGATTGTCAGAATAGGGCTGTTCTCTCTTCTTGCCGTCATGATATCCGCGATAATCATTCTTCCGGTGTACTATTCGCTCGGATTCGGCAAGCTCGAGTTCTCCACGCCTAACTTTACCCCGAAGCAGCTGTTTGACTTCGCGGATCTACTCACAAAGGCGTTCTTCGGCTCATACGATTCAGTCAGACCGAGCGGAATGCCGTTCTACTACTGCGGTACGCTCTCGCTGATTTTAGCCCCGCTGTATTTCTTCTGCGACAAAATTCCCACGAGAAAGAAAGTCGGTATGGCTGTCATTATGCTCGTGCTTGTCGCAAGCTTCAATTTCAGCGTGCTTGACATAATCTGGCACGGAATGCAGAGACCGAACTGGCTCAACGCGCGCTTTGCTTATATGTTCACCGCTCTCATGGTTCTTATGGCGGCGG
>ERZ860322.1486-NODE-1486-length-13233-cov-8.483002_pt1 | contig 13233 bp, 16 predicted proteins | sample MGYA00509979_ERZ860322 | MGnify/ENA primary metagenome ERZ860322 (study PRJEB30046, sample SAMN00715217) | human gut metagenome | study: EMG produced TPA metagenomics assembly of the A metagenome-wide association study of gut microbiota in type 2...
TAACATATCTATTAAGAAATCCCTCTGCACTCGGTAGGGTAGGGGAGTACAGCAATTTTTACAATGTAAATAGCAACATATACAATTTAGTGTATGGTATAATATAGACAATGAAAGAAACAAGAAAGGGGTTTCCAATGAAAAAAGAAGTCATGATTAAAATCACTTTTACCGATGGTGACATTACTCTTGATGGTGAGAACCTGCAAAAACTGGCCGAGGATGACATCATAGACAGTATTAAGGTGCTTGTCAGTCTTGCAATGATTATGTTTGGACGGGAGAAGGGAGATTCTACAAATGGAAATGCGTAAATTCATCATCGAGATTCACCCGGACGGCAAATTGACGTGGTGCGAGTATGAGGACCCCAAGGAGGCCACCAGAGCCGCAGAAGATCGGGCATGGTTGGCCGGTTATAAGCAAGCTCTCATCCATTGCAACGAGCAAGTACACACCCTTGAGGGTTTTAAAGGGACTTGCTTGTCAGCCGATCTTATGTATCAGGGTGCGGCCCATGTGCGTGACGGGGTGCAGGCTATGTACTCCTTATATAACAAAAACTAGTCGAAACGGCCCTCCGGGTCGTCTATCGGGACCGCCCGCCCGGTATTGATAATGACAGGGCAGAAAGGACAAATATTATGAATTTCCGTAACAGCAAGAGCACCAGCAAGAGCACCAGCAAGCGCACCAGCAAAACAAATAAGACCTTTGTTAAGTTGTCCGAAGTTGAGGGGGCTTTGCAGATTGAAGATGGTGAAATGTGGATGAAATCTTCCAAGGATGAGGCTTGGGCACCGGGGGTAACTATCAACATCGACGAAAACAACGTTATTTCCGACTGGGTGAGAAAAATTACCTTGCGCAATGTTGAGCTGACTGTTGAGGAGAACGAGCGGGGCTACCCTGAGCTTGTCATCTCCGGCCAGAGCAACACCGACGATTCGGGTGAACTATCGTTCTAACCGGTAGGGCGGCCATAGGCCGCCCTTATTTATTATAGGAGGCCCCATGAAAAGTAAAGATAATAGAGTGTCCTTGCTTAACTGCGACGATTCTTTGATCTACCTCGCAACGGCCATTGTATATAGTGGAGTCGCATCCAAAGATGTTAAGTTTTTCCGCTCTGAATGGGCCGAAATTATTTTCAACGGATTGGGCATTGAAGCGGACCCTCTGGACTGGTATTATATGATTTTAGATAGAAAGGAGCGCGAAAAGCATGGCAGTGGGCGCAGCTAAAGCAAGTGCGGCCCTTAAATACAGTTCCGAGCTGTACACCCCCTATGCCTTGGAGTCTTGGCCAGATAATCAGATGCGCAAAGAATATTCCCGACTGCGTGATATTGCGCAGAAGCGTATCAAGCGCCTATCCGTGGACCCCATTAGCGGCACAAGCGACGTTTATAAAGAATTTGCCGGAGGTTTCCCCACCCTGAAGGCAATGCAAGGAGACCGTAAAGCATTGGAACAGGCGCTCGCAGATGTAGCGCGGTTTGTTCGTTCCAAGGGTTCCACCGTTGGCGGTGCACGTGAAGAGTTCAAGCAAAAAATGAAAGTTGGCGGTATTGATATTGCCGACGTGCCCGAGGATCAGTACACGGCTCTGTCGGAATGGTGGGAGATCGTGAAAGCATCGGGCGTATATTACTACCCGTCTGATCAGCCGGTTATGTACTGGCGCGAGAAAGGCGGCTACAATGTCAGTATCGACGATTTTGTAAAGTGGCAGCAAGGCGAGGTCAACTATGGCAAAGAATGGGACTATAGCGACGGCAGCAGTTCCGCCGACCTGCGCGGAGGTTTTGGCGGAGGCTTGTAATTATAACCCTGTCCCGTGGCTTATGGAACATTTAGACCGCAAACACACAAAAGGCAAGAAACGCAAAACGAACAAGAAGCGCTTGTATGTGAATATGCCGTGTGCGTTTGATATTGAGACTAGCCGAGTATGTGTTGATGCAAACGACAATCCCCACACCATAATGTACATTTGGCAGTGTCAACTCGGTCTGGATATTACTATTATTGGTAGGACGTGGGACGAATGGTTGAACTTTACGGGAGCAATCAGCGACTATTTGCAAGAAAACAGCGGCCCGCAAGGTGATTGGTATTTGTGTATGTACGTTCACAATCTTGCACATGAATTTCAATATTTGTCGGGTGTTCTGGATTTTGGCCCGGGTGATGTGTTCGCCAGCAAACCCCGTAGGGTCTTAAAATGCGACAATCGCGCTATTGAGTACCGATGCAGTATGCGACACAGCAATTTGTCCCTTGATGCCTGGGGCAAACAGCTTGGCGCCCCTCATGCCAAATTGACGGGGGCACTTGATTATTCAAAGGTTCGCTATCCATGGACGCCTTTAACGTCTACAGAATTGGCGTATTGTATTAACGATGTTCGGTGTATAGTGGAGTGCCTGTTAATCGAGATGAACCGAGACGGGGACGACCTCTATACTTTGCCGTTGACGCGTACCGGTTATGTCAGACGAATGGCCCGAGAAGCAATGTATAAATGGGGCATTAAACGGGTCAAGCGCCTTTTGCCGTCATGGGACCTTTACCAGATGTTGCGGGAGGCGTTCCGAGGTGGTGACACGCACGCCAACCGCTATTATGTGGGGTTACATTTGGAAAATGTCGGTTCCGTGGATATGTCGAGTGCGTACCCTGCCGTACAATGTGAATGTTATTTTCCTATGACTCCGTTTAGGCAGGAACCGGCCACCGTAGAGCGGTTAATGCAATGTATGAGGCACGGTAAGGCGTGCTTGATGCGCTTGCAAGTAAAAGGGTTACGCCAACGTTTTAAATGGTGGGGGTTTCCATATATCCCACTTGCGAAGGTCCGGCATTGTGAAGGATACATTAACGACAATGGACGTCTGCTGTCTGCTGACCATTTAGAGATCACCATTACCGATATAGATTTTAGAATCATTGCCAAAGAATATGACTGGGACGCCCTTAACGTTCTGAACCTGTACACGTCCGATTACGGCAAACTGCCAAAGCCCTTGACGGATTGTGTAAAAGAGAGCTATACCGGCAAGACATCTCTTAAAGGTGTGGCCGGACAAGATTTGTATTATGTCAAGGCCAAGGGCGATCTCAATAGCTACTACGGCATGACCGCACAAGACCCCTTGCAGCTGGATACACTTTTTGACGAGGACGACCCCGACAATCTTTGGAGCGAGTGCACCGACGACCCAGAGGGCAGTTATAACGACCACCGCCCCCACTTGTTTCTACCATACCAATGGGGCGTATGGACAACGGCCCACACTCGCAAGCGCCTAAAAATAGCGCAATGGGCCGCAGGCAAGAATGGTGTGTACTGCGACACGGACAGCGTCAAATACATGGGCAATATTGATTTAGTGGAGTTTAACAAATCTGTGAAGCAGCTGGCGAAAGATAATGGCGCGTGTGCTACGGACCCAAAAGGCAATACTCACTACATGGGCGTGTATGAGCAAGAGCGCAGCTACGTGGAGTTTATGACGTGGGGCGCTAAGAAATACGCGACTACCTATAAAAAAGGCGGGCCGATCACTACTACCATAGCAGGAGTTAGCAAACGGAAGGGTGGTTTGGAGCTGGCCCTTTGGGGTGGTTTTGAGGTGTTCAAGCCCGGCTTTACGTTCTGTCTTGCCGCCGGAAATCAGGTTATTTATAATGACCGGCCCAATGTGCCCGATTTTGTGGTTGACGGGCATACGGTACATATAACAAGAAACCTGTGTATTTGTGATAATACCTACACGTTGGGTATTACCGACGAATACGCAAAGATATTAGGGTACAAGATTATGGAGGTTGTCTGATGATTAAACTGTACACCGATGAAGGGTGGCCTAATTTTTCCGAAAAGGATGGCATTTTGTCAACGGGGGCATCTATTATTTTTATTTGGGGCGGACGTGGTACCGGCAAGACCTACGGAGCGTTAAAGCACGTGCATCAGACCGAGGAAGAATTTCTATATCTGCGCCGCACGCCGCAGCAGGCGGAACTTATTTGCGCTTCACCCAGTATGTGGCCGTGGTCTCCGTTGAACGATGATTTGCAAACACATTACGCCCCGTTCAAATTGCCCAAAATAGCGGGACTGTATGAAGTGGGCAACGCGGGAGCCTACACGGATACAGGGGCGCCCATAAAACCGGCCAAGATGTCGGGCGTCGTGGGAAGTGTCGTCACCTTGGCCCGAACCCGTGGTTTTTCAAGTCCTCACACCAATATAATTATTTTAGATGAATACCAGAAAGAAGAATCCGACTACTACCGGCGCGGCGAGGGCGTGGGCCTTGCTAACATTTATGAGACGGTCAACCGTAACCGCGAATTGCAAGGGCAAAAGCCCCTGACGCTGTTGTGTATGTCAAACGCTGTTGGCATGGCTAACCCCTATTATATGCAGTGGGAAATTACAGATACGGTTGAAAAGATGATCGGTAAGAAAGAGCGCGTCAAGCTATTAGCCGATAAAGGCATTCTTTTGATTGATCTTGTGGACAGCCCTATTGCCAAAGAGAAAGCCAATACGGCCCTCTATAGGTCCATGACCGGAACGGACTTTTATAGGTCCGCTATTGAAAACCAGTACAGCGCCGAGGAGAAAAGTCTTGTTGTATCCCGGCCCCTCCGGGAATACTACCCACTTGTTCAAATTGGGCGGTGCTGCATCTATGAGCATAAGAGCAAACCCCTCTACTATGTGTGCAGGCATCGGTCTGGCGAGATGCCCACATATGGCACCGGCGATTATGAGCGGAAACGATTTAGGGCCGCATATGGGTATATCTGGCCCGCGTACTTGCAGCGTCAGATTGAATTTGAGCGTTACTCGGACGAAATTTTCTTTCGCGAGTATTGCGGCTCTTGACTTTTTTAGGCGGTTGGTATATATTAAAGTTAATCCCAGGTGCCCACAGGCAGCCCCCAGAAGGGGCGGGCATGCGTCAGCCAGCGCAAGAACCTGGGATTTACTTGTATCTGTATGGGAGGTGATGTTATATGAACGTTTATGCAGTTCTGGCCGTTCTGGTGTTTATTGGTATGGATGTTGTCAGTGGTATGGTGAAAGCCTTTTCTACCACGGGTTTCGATTCCAGCGTGATGCGTCAGGGTTTTTATCACAAACTCGGGGAAGTTCTGGCCGTGGGGTTGCTTGTTGCCGCTGATTTTTACTTGCCCATTGTGGGCGTCAACGTCGATGTGTCTTTCTCGGCCATCGGTTGCGCCTATTTTGTCTTGATGGAAATTGGCAGCATTATCGAGAATATCGGAACGATCAACCCTGTATTGGTGGGGCCTCTTACTAAAATTTTTGCAAAACTCAAGGGGGATTAACCATGGGTTGTTATATCATTTTCGCCCAGTCGATCACAAACGAGCGCGCGTTTCTGCTGGCTGACCTGTGCACTCGTTTGAAAATCGGCTACTATAGCGACTGGGCAGACGTCGCCCACACGCGGCAGTGTTGCGCGGTGGGCCCTCTGTCCAAAGGAGACAAAGACCAGGTCGTTAAATGCCTGGCACATGACACATACGTTGTAATGGAGGCGACCAAAGTTGAAAATCAGTGAAAAAACGGCCCTCGCTATGGCCGGATACACCAAAGCAGAGATCGAAGCTATGGAGCAGCCCGCACCGCAGCCCGCACCGCAGCCCGCACCGCAGCCCGTGCCGCAGCCCGTGCCGCAGCCCGCACCGCAGCCCGTGCCGCAGTATGACGGCCTTGAGACCCTGCTACAGCAGATTTTGCAGGGCCAGCAGACCAGCGCACAGGCAATGCAGACTATGACGCAGACGCTACAGGCAAACGCGCTGGGCCTTGGCATCCAGCAGCAGCCGGCGGCGGATGCCGCTACGGTGACGGCCCGAATCATCGACCCGACTTATGGAAAGGAAGTGAAGTAATATGCCAACCGGTATGGATTTTGCGGACATTGCCGCAATTCTGACAGATATCAACAAACTGGCCACCGGGCAGACGCCGACGTCGCCCATCGTGAACACATACGATTTCGTTTCTGTTGCGCAGGCCACGTTGCAGACCGGTACCGACAATTACACCAAAGCGATCAGTCAGGTGCTGGGCCGTACCATTTTCGCCGTTCGCCCCTACGATGCGCCCTTGAAGCGCTTGCAGGTCACGGGTGATGACTGGTCGAACCATGTTCGGAAGATCAATTTCTGCGACACTGACCCCGTCACCGATAAGGCATGGGCGCTGGCGGAAGGCCAGAGCGTGGATATGTACGAAGTCCACAAGCCTAAAGTCCTTCAAACTAACTACTATGGCCAGACTAACTATAGCCGGGTGTACACGCAAGCTGATACCCAGATGGAAGCGGCCTTCAAAGGCCCCGAGGAACTGGCGCAGTTCTGGTCCTCGTTCGTGCTGCATCTGTCGAACCAGATCGAGGCAGACCGGCGCAACCTGGCCAACAACCTGATGGCCAATCATCTGACCGGCATGACTTCGACCAGCCCGAAGAGCGTCATTTATCTGCTTGACGAGTACAACGCCCAGCAGGGCACGGACCTGACCGTTCAGGACGTGTATAAGGAAGCGAACTTCCCGGGGTTTGCCAAATATGCCTATGGCCGTATCAACGATATTTCCCGCCTGATGAAGGAACGCACCATCAACTGGCATCAGAACTGGACGATTGGCAGCACGACGTACAACATCATGCGCCACACTCCATATGATCGTCAGCACCTCTATCTGTACAGCGGCACGCAGAGCCAGATCGACGCCCGCGTGATTCCCGAAGTGTTCCATGACAACATGTTGAAATACCGCGATGCCGAACAGGTTACGTTCTGGCAGAACATCGGCGAGCGCGAGACCATTTCTGCCACACCTATCGTGACCAACGCTACCGGGAAAGCCTACAAGCGTGACGCGGTGAAGCTCACCAATGTGTTCGGATGCCTGCTGGACTGGGATGCCATCGGATACACTCCGAAGCTGTCCCGCGTGGTTTCTACGCCCATGAACGCCCGCGGCCTGTATACGAACTTCTGGTATCACTACGGGTGGTCGTGGTACGATGACTTCACCGAGAACGCCGTGCTCTTCCTGATGACCACCAGAGACGTTACCGCGCCGAGCGCTACCCAGGCACAACCCTCCACCCTGAAAACCACCACGCACAAGGACGAGGACCCCTCGAAGTCCTGACCGGCACCGGCGGGCATCTGCCCGCCGGTTATTTTATAGGAGGTGCAAAATGCAAGCTACCTTTTATCAGTTTGCAAAGCGCACAAACAGCACAAAGCGGCCCAGCGGTGGGCAGGAGTTCGGAATTGACCTTAAAGCCCCTTGCAACATCATTGACCCCGAGATCAAGATTGCAACACAAAGCGACCCCACCGGGTACAATTATTGTTACCTTCCCACATTCAGCCGGTATTACTGGGTTAAAAATTGGACGTATGCAGACGGTCTCTGGGCGGCCTCTCTGACTGTTGATACGCTGGCAAGCTACCGCGACCAGATCGGGTCCTCTACCGAGTATGTGGTTAGATCATCGGCAAAGTTTGACCCGAAAATTGCAGATAATTTGTATCCCACCAAAGCAACGATCACCACAAGGACCATTTATACAAATTCAACGCCGTTCACGGATGACCCGGAAAGCAGCAGTCAAGGATTTTTTGTTGTGGCCGTCAATGCCCCTGGGTACGTGTCTTTTGGCGGTGCAATTTATCTTGCAATGAGTGGCACCACGTTTCAAAAGCTTATGGCGGCTCTTTTGCAAAATACTGATTATCTGAATATTAGCGCGGACGAGATCAGCAGCAACTTAACTAAAGCGCTTTTCAATCCTATTCAGTACATTTCTAAAGCATTCTGGATACCTTGCGGCAATACCGCCATCGGTACCCCCATCCATGAAATCCCCGTTGGGTGGTGGAAAATGCAAAATATTGGGAATGCCTACGTTATCCAAAACAACAACGATAAGAACGTTTTTACGTTCAGCATCTCAACCCCCCATCATCCGCAGCACATTACAAGGGGCGTTTATACAGACGGAGCACCCTATTCCGAGTATACGCTGTATTGTCCGCCCTTTGGGGAAATCAAATTAAATGCCAACCTGTTTGTGTTGCAAAGCACGTTGTATTGTAGATTAACTGTTGATTACCGTACCGGCGATGCAATACTGGACTTGTCATTTAATAAAGATTTCAATACAATTTTCTTTTCCACGTCCGGCAACGTCTCGGTACCTGTGCAGCTGGCGCAGATCACAACCAATGTAAATGAATTAGCAAGTTTGGGTGGGCTGATTCAAACCGCGTTGGGTGCTGTTGCAGGCGGTATTGAATCCTTTTTTGGTGGGGGCGATGTTATAAACGGCATTGCATCCGGGGCCCAGCAAATGACCGTTTCGAGTCAATCAAAAGGTGGTGTGGCCAGCGTTGCAAAATATGGCATCACCCCATATTTGACAGGTGCGTTTTATGATCTTGTGGACGACAACAACGAGCACCACGGGCGGCCCCTGTGTCAGAAGGTGCAGCTGTTCAGTATCCCGGGTTTCATAATGGTAGACGACCCAGATATTGCGTTGCCCGCAACAGCCGCTGAGATTGACAGCGTCAAAAGCTATATGAAAAATGGATTCTTCTTAGAGTAGGAGGCGTAAACAATGGCAGTATATAAGCAGTGTATTACTGATGTGTCACCAATCAGAGTTACCGCCGGCTATCCCGCATACTCGGACGGCAGCCCTCACCGGGGCATAGACACGGTTCACGGCAATCATAAAGCCTACGCGCCCGAGGCGGGCGTTGTGGTTGTGGCCCAGCACTGGAACGGCAGCACCTCGGGCGATCAGTCATGGGGCAATATGATTAAGGTGCGGATGGCCGACGGTACAACATGGCGTGCCGCGCATTTTGCCTCGCAAATTTGGAACGTGGGTGACACCATTTCCAAGGGTCAGTTTATCGGCACGCAGGGCAAAACCGGCAACGCAACGGGCATTCACACGCATTGGGAGTACGCCGATGCCGCCGGAAACCTGCGAGACCCATCCACCATTATCAGAATCCCGAATCAGGTCGGCACATGGGAAGTAGAATGGGACTCCGGCGGAGGCCCTGACCCTGGGCCGGGTCCCGGGCCGGGTCCCGGGCCGGGTCCCGGGCCGGGTCCCGGGCCGGGACCGTGGCCCGTCGGCAAGCTGCCGATTTGGTTACTGTTCAAAATGTCTAAAGGAGGTCGTCTGTTATGAGCGCACCCTACAGCTATGAGCAAATCAACGCTCATGTGTCGCCGGTTACTCCCTCCGTGATGCACACCAAAGGCAACAGCTTATCCTATTATTTCCGCAAATATCTGTTCCTTGAAGCTGTGTCTATGGTCCGGTGGACGCTCCCCGACACATGGCCCAGTAACCGCTTGCAATATCTTGTTTTCGGGTCCGGTGGTGTTACGGTGTTCAATACTGACCGCTATGGCCTGGTATATGACCGAATGGGATTGACCGGCATTAACATTTTTTATAATCCCACGCACTCCATCATTGCAAACCCTTTTATCAAAGGGTCCCCCTATTTGCAAATCGGGAAGCAGTGCGAGATCATCAATTTGCAGCCCGATTACCGCGGTATGGTGGATATTGTGGCCTATTATGGGGATATGATGGCCCTTGCGGCCCAGACCATCCAGAGCAATTTAATTAACAGCAGGTTGGCGTATGTGTTTGCCGCTGGTAACAAGGCCGGTGCAGAATCTTTTAAAAAGATGTTCGACCAGATCATGCAGGGCGACCCCGCCGTGTTTGTGGATTCCTCATTGCTCAAAGCGCCTAAAAATGGGGCATCCGGGCAAGCCCCTTGGATGTACTTTGCGACAGACCTTAAAGGGAACTTCATCACCAACGAACTGTTGACAGCCCTTAAAACCATTAAAGCCCTGTTCGATACGGAAGTTGGAATTCCCAACACCAACACCAGCAAGAAAGAGCGGATGCTGACTGACGAAGTCAATTCTAACAACGTTGAGACAGCCGCCAAAGCGTCGCTATGGTTGGACAGCTTGCAGCATGGGTGTGAGCGGGTCCACAAGCTCTTTGGAATTGACAAATCTACTTTATGGGTCGATTGGCGTTTCCGCCCGATACTGGGCGCAGGAGGTGAACAACGATGCACGCAACATTGAGCTTTAACGGCCTGTTGGCAAGATACCCGAAACTGTTCGATGACTTGAAAGTCCCTGACAGTGTATCTAAAGAAACTGTTTGCAATCAATTACTGTTTGATACGCTGGAATTGGAGGTATTATACGCGGACGGCCCCACTATGCGCAGGGCACTGGGCGTCTATTCTGAAACCATGCTTCCGAGCTGGACCCGGTACGCCGAGGCGCTGGGCCTTAAATACGATGCTTTGGCATCCGATGACAGAACCAGAACCACCGACCATACAGGAACCAGCGGCGGCACAATCAACCGCACAAACGGCGTGAAGGGAACAACTACCCGAGCGCCTAACCTGACCACCACCGGCCAGAATACCGGCAGCGACAGCACTACTCGGGACGTCACGGGGTTTGACAGCGGGACATTGCAAACCGCTGAAAAGAGTACAACGGCCCTTGGTACCGGGAACACCATTACCAGCAGCGGCACGGACACGACCACCACCGATCAGACCACCACCGATAACAATACTTCGGAGTTGCACGACGGCTACAAAGACACCGTGACCGAGAAGGGCCGGGCAGGACGGGACCCGCAAGACCTTATTGCCAAAGAGTTGACCCTTGCAATGGAGAACGCCGTTCATAAAATCGTTACGGACATCCGGGCAAATTTTTGTTTGCTGGTATATTAAGGAGATGTGATTTATGAATATTAACCCTATTCACAAAGCGCCCTACACCAATTTCCATGATCTCAATCTTGATTGGATTATGGACGAGCTGAACGAATTCAACACCAAACTGACGAATTTCGTCAGCCTGGCCACGATCAAGTATGCAGACCCGATCCAATGGGACATCACCAGCCAGTACGAGGCAAACACCGTTGTTGTGGACAGCAACGGCAACGCCTATCTTTCCGTGCAGCCGGTGCCGTCCGGTGTTTCTCTGGATCGTACCGAGTTCTGGACCAAAATTGGCAATTTCGATGAACTTTGGGCCGATGTGAAAAAAGCCATTACTCCCAACGATGAGGGGCATAGCCCCACCGCGACAGCGGATAGAGCGGTCAACGATCTTGTCTGGGTAAACGGGGCGCTGGTACGTGTCACAAGAGCAATGATTGCCGGTGATGCCTACGTGCCCGGCTCTAACTGCGTTAGCAGCTCCACAAATGAAGTTCTGCACTACCTTATCAATGCATTTAATGAGGGCTTGAGCGCAGAGAAAACGGCTCGGGAGAATGCCGACACACATCTCCAGACCGCTATCAACGCAGAGAAAACGGCCCGGGAAAACGCCGACACCCAGCTTCAGACGGCTATTAACACGGAGAAAACGGCCCGGGAAAACGCCGACACCCAGCTTCAGACGGCTATCGACGCAGAGAAAACGGCCCGTATTGAGGCAGATAAGAAATTACAAAAACAGATTGATGACAAATCCTATGGTGCATTTGCTAACGTTAAGGACTACGGTGCATTAGGCAACGGCTTAGCGGATGATACGGAGGCAATTAAGCGCGCTATGGCATCCGGTCTTCCACTGCTGTTCCCGGATGGTACATACAATATTACACAGGACGTCACACTGACCGGTTCCTATTTTGCGTACAACGCAATGTTGATTGCGAACACATGCACAGTAACCATCACCGCACCGATTGCCGGTGCTAACTGTCATTTCCGTAAAGCAAACAACGGCACAATCAAGATGACTGATAGCGTTGTACTGGTTGACTGGTTTAATTATGAAGGTAATTTAGGGTCGGCTATCAGCAATTATCTCTCAGGTTATGAAGGTACAGTAAAGTTTGGTCGTCCTGCTACATATGCTGGACTGGGCACTGATACTACTTACGTTGTAAGTAATAATATTTATCTTCAACCGCACACAACATACGATTTGCAGGGGTGTGTTATTAAGCTTACTACTGCCAACAGCAGATTCATTTTTAACGGTAGTAATACCGCCCATGTGGAACGCACTATCTTTCGCAATGGCGTTATTATCGGTGCAACCGATGATGTAGACGCGGCTTTTACTTCGGAGTATTCTGAACGATTCTTCATTGAGGATATGTTTATAATCGGTTGCCGAAAGGTGCTAGAATGTGCGCATACTATCAATATACAGGTGCGCAATATTATACATGATATTGCACTTGAAACCTCCAAGCCTATTACAAGTTATCATTTAGTAGAGAGTTCCACGGGTGCAACTGGTATCTCCGGCAACGCCTCTTTCCGCGCAGAAAACTGCATTTCCAGCCTCGGCAGTGCTACAGGGGATAGGTGGATGTTCCTTGCTGATTCTTCTAACGACATTCGAGATATTTATATCAGCAACTGCGAATGTAGCAACTCCAATGGCATATGGATTAACGCAACCTCGACCCCATCAACGGTTTGGGACATTCTGATTGATGGTTTCATTGCAGACCAGTGCCCGAATACCGGTATTTACTTAACAAATTGTCTTCATGGCGCTGTACATATTCTAAACAGCTATAGTAACGCCCCGGCATACGGCATACGACTGGTAAAATCAACTGCTGTTATCAATACATGCCAGTTCCTCGCGACGGCTACCATGAACGGTATTTACATCGAGGGGGGGTGTAGGGCGGTTTCTATCAGTCATTGCACTTTTATTGATGTAACGCGTCCGATTTACATCGGAGACGGCATAGGAACCTTCGTGGACGATATTACGGTAGTGCGCAATACCCTACATGGAGAAAACGCCCCAGCTGTATTTGTCGGTTCGGAGTGGTGTTTTATTACTAGGCTTAGCGGTTGGAATATTACACCGGCTTATACTGCTGGTATTCAGTTTGGAGCAGGTAACTGCACGTTTGGAATGATCAACGGGTTTGACCCCACAAAGTACTCAAAACTGGGGGCACCTACAAACATTCAGCAAATTTCCACTACAGCTATTTAAACACAACAGCCCCCTCGACAGAGGGGGCTGTTTATTCTATATGTTGCTGTACTCCCCTACCCTACCGAGTGCAGAGGGATTTCTTAATAGATATGTTA
>ERZ860322.1490-NODE-1490-length-13215-cov-2.621353_pt1 | contig 13215 bp, 10 predicted proteins | sample MGYA00509979_ERZ860322 | MGnify/ENA primary metagenome ERZ860322 (study PRJEB30046, sample SAMN00715217) | human gut metagenome | study: EMG produced TPA metagenomics assembly of the A metagenome-wide association study of gut microbiota in type 2...
AAGCATGCTCCCGCCGCGCAAGCCGCGATAATGGTCAGATCAAGTGGATCAGATACCGCGTAGGTAAAGCCCTCATGCCCCGATCCCTTAAGGTGGTAGAACTCCCAAAAAGCGATCACCGCATATCCCATGAACGCAATCATCGAAGAGCCAGCTGCCAAACCGTCAAGACCATCAGTCAGATTGATGGCATTGGTCCACGCGGTCATCAGGAAGTTCACCCAAATCACGAACAGCACGATAGCCACGACCTTACCCGCGAATTCGAAACTGAAGAACGGCTCCTCAATGAAGCTCATGCCGGCCTGGGCACTGGGGAAACCGGAATTCGTAGGCAGAATCAACGCCAGCACCGCATATATGGTAGCCAGAATGAACTGACCGATGAACTTGCCCTTAACCGTCAATCCCTCGCTCTGCTTCTTACGAACCTTCGCGAAATCATCAATAAAACCAAGCAATCCCATCGACAACATGGCAAACAGCACCAGCACCGCAGACCACGACGGAGTCTCACCCCGCGTGACGAAGCGGTACAGCGCCGACGAGCCCCAGCCCAACACAACCGCCAAATTGATGACCACGCCACCCAACGTAGGCGTGCCACGCTTGACTAGATGGGATTTCGGACCATCCTGACGTATGTATTGCCCATAATTCAGCTTGTGCACCAAACGAATCAGCAGCGGGGTGCCCACGATCGTCACAACCAGCGACACCACAATTCCGATGATGAGCGAAATCACCTGATGTTCTCCGTTTCAGTCAGACATTCTTCAGATAACGTCGTTTATTCGATTATTCGAATCTTGCCAAATATTCTTGTTCTATTGTGCAGCCAGGGCCTGCCAACGTTCGGCCAAAGCGCTCAAGCCGGAAGCGTGGGAGCCCTTAAGCAGCACCACAGCGCCCGGATGTTCCACGGCGAGTTGCGTCACCAGACGATCGGCCTCGTCAATGTCGTGCACCCAATCAATATGGGAAGCACATCCCGCAGCGGATGCACCTTCAGCCATGGCACCGGCCAGAGCGTCCAAAGAGGCATCGGATGTGCTGCCGACCGTCAGCAACGCGTCAACGTCGCCTTCCACCGCATACCGGCCGATGCCAGCATGCAAATCCTTTTCATCCGGACCAAGCTCAAGCATGGCACCCAACACCGCAATACGGAACGGTTGGGTCTCAGCACCCGCCTTCCAACGCAACAATCCGTCAAGCCCCGCCTTCATGGAATCGGGATTGGCATTAAACGAATCGTCGATCAAGGTGAACGATGTTTCAGGCTTGTGCACCGTGGAAACAGCCATACGATGAGGACTGATGGCCGTGACGTCAGACAGCGCGGACGCGACCTCATCCATCGACATACCCAAATGCATCGCTACCGAAGCAGCCGCCAACGCATTCATAACGTTATGCTGACCGCAAATGCCCAGAGTGACCTCGGCATGCTCGCCATCACCATTGTCCAAAATGAAGCTCGGATGGTCCAATTCGTCGCAATGCACATGTTGCGCGCTGATTGCCGGCTTGCCGTCATTGTTCTGCGGAAGTCCGAACCACATCACGTCGCCCGGAGCGATGGCACTCATCGCAGCCACATGCTCGTCATTCGCGTTCAGTACGGAAAGACCACCTGGAACAAGACCACGGATGATTTCCGATTTGGCTTGTGCGATGCGTTCCGGCGAGCCGAATTCCCCTAGATGCGCGCCGACTTTCAACCCGACCGCAATATCCGGCGGCACCAGCGACGTCAAATTCGCGATTTCCCCAACATGATTGGCACCCATTTCCGCAACCAGAAAGCGAGTTTCCGCATGTACTTTGAGCGAAGTCAACGGCAGTCCGATTTCATTGTTGAACGATCCGACCGGCGCAATCGTCGGTCCTATGTGCGCCAGCAACGCCTTCATGAGATCCTTGGTAGTGGTTTTTCCGACGGAACCGGTGATGCCAATCACCGTAAACGGCGTTTCCAACGCACGCCGGCGTTCGATATTGTGCTTGGCCAACGCGCCCAAGGCAAGCACCGTATCTTCCACCACGATCTGAGGCACTCCGGCACCGTCGATCTCATGGTCGACTATTGCGGCAACAGCGCCCTGAGCGCCTACCTTCGACACATAATCGTGGCCATCCACGCGTTCTCCGGCAATCGCCACGAATACCGATCCTTCAACAATCTGTCGTGAATCAGTGAATGTGCTGGTGGCCACAGGCGTATCAATCGCCGCGGTGCCGGCAATCAGCCGTCCCTGAACCGCCTGGGCGATTTCCTCCAAGCTCATTGGCATCATGGTCGGGCTGCTCACTCTGATTTCTCCTCTGTGTTGATGTACTGCATATTGTTCACGTTGTTTACGATTATCACTATTCGACGTCCGCATCCGTTCCGATCGAGACTAGTTCAGATCTCGAGATACACGCAATGCGCTTTTAATATTGGCTTTACGTACGCCGGCCGCAAGCACCATGGCGATGGACAATGACAACGCGCTGCTGTCCGTCTGCCCGTATGCCTCCGTCGCTTGCGCTGCGAGCGCATCGGATTCCTGCGTACGACCTGCGATGTGGGTCTGCTTGCCGACAGTGCATCCAAACCGTGCGACCGACTTGACGATCTCAGCCTCGCTGAGACCCTTGTCGTCGCAGCCAAGCACATCAACATTCACCGACTGCAACGCATCGTCATTCAACGTTTCCTCGCTGAGCGCAAGGATCACAGCGGCGGCGCCGTCTTCGGCGCACACAGCCATCGTACGCTGCACGTCAAGAATCGACAATGGATAGTTCAGATCAAGGAATCGTTCCAACGATTGCGAATTGCCGGCACTAATCACGCCGACCGGATTGCCGAGCATGTGCAGGAAATCCGCGAGATCCCTCACACCCTGTTCCACCGTTTGCGTATTGCTGCCAGCCACGGCGAACACCGCCAGCGAATCGGATGGGCTGCCCGCCATCTCGCTGGCAAGCTTGCCCAACTGTTGCGCAGTCGGTTCGGCATAAATCAAAGGAATCTGAACGCCATCCGTTTTTCCTCGCAACGCATGCGGCACCACCGCACCATACGCACCAAGCGCTTGCCCCTGCCGTAACTGTTGCTCATCCACCTGCATGGACGGCATGAACAACGCTCCCGGCCGCACCGAATCGATGTCGTCGGCAATGGACGTGACCGTCACTTCGGTAGCGAACGCGGGATCAAGGTCAAAGCCATATCTGCTGGCAAGCAGACCCAACGTCATTCGCCTATTCATGGATTCGCTGACCGCGCTCATCTTTCCGCCCCTCCGTTCTTCATGCTCACACACTCACCAAGTCACTGGAATAGCATCAGTTCGCGGACTTGACGCCGGCACTTCGTACTTCTGCATAAGGAATTCACCAATCTCCGCAGTGACCGGGCCTGCCGTCAGACCACCATAAACGCCTTGCGGATCTTTCAACACCACCGTAACGACGAAACGAGGATTATCCGCAGGAATAATCGCAGAATAATCGCTGATAATCGACGACAGACGTCCGTCCGCACCGGCAACTTCCGCGGTACCGGACTTTGCCGCGACACGGTAACCATCCACTTTGATGAACTGGGAATAGTGGTCGGACACGGATTCCATGGCATTCATCACCTGTGAGGCCACCTGCTCGTCAATCACGCGCGTCGCTTCGCCTTCAGGCTTCTGCTCTTCGGAATGCCCTTCGGCATCGCTGATCGCCTTGATGATGCGCTGCGGCTTTTTGACGCCCTTGTTGGCGATCACGGCAACCGCGTTCGTCAACTGGAGCGCATTGGTCGTATACGCCTGGCCGAACAGCACGGTGTTCTGGGTTCGCAGATCCCATTGATCGGCCGAATACAGCAGACCATCCGCTTCTCCGGGAAGACCAAGCCCATTGTCTTGTCCGATACCGAATTTGCTGATGAACTCATATCGCTGCTCGTTAGACATCTTCTCCGCGGCGATGATCATGCCGACATTCGACGATTGCTCGAGAATGCCTGCCAGCGTCCAATGCTCATCGCCGTGGGTCGTCGCATCGCTGTAGGTCTGCCCGTTCGTCGTAATGTGGTCCGGCACCGTGAATTTATCCGATGCCTGGTGCAATCCAAGCTGAATCATGCCTGACATGGTGAAAACCTTGCCGATGGAACCGGGTTCAAACGTTTCGCTGACGGCCCTGGAAACCGTCATTTTCGCCTGGTCGCTGCCGGCTTCGATTTCGTCGCTATCGGCGAGCGCGAGAATGTCCCCTGTTTGTGTGTCCTGCACCACGGCGACTCCCCACGGTGAACTATATTTCGTGCAGCTTTCCTTCAGCACTTTTTCGACGTACCACTGCACGTCATGGTCGATGGTCAGTGTGACATCGGAGCCGTTGACCGCGTCTTTTGATTCGGTCATGGTTCCGGGGATTTCGACGCCGTTGTTGCCTTGTTGGTAGACTTGGTACCCGTCTTCGCCTGTCAACGTCTTGTTTTTCATCTGTTCGATGCCCGCTACGCCTTTGCCTTCACCGTCGACACCTCCCAGCAGTGCGCCCATCAGGGTTCCGTTGGAATAGATGCGCTCGTTGCTGAGTTCCGCGTAGACGATACCGCCCAGATTGAGTTTGGAGATCTTGCGCTTAACGGCCGGCGTCACATCTTTTTTGAGTACCGCATATTGGCCTGTTCCCGAAAGCATGGCACCCAATTCGGTGGCGTCCATGTCCAGTACCGGAGCGAGGAGTCTAGCTACCGCCGCAGCTCCGGTAGCACCTACCGGCTTGCCATCGACCTGATGGCAGTTGTCTCCGGTCTGTTTGGTGCAGGTTGTGGGAGTGAAGGCCTGTGCTTCCTCGGGGTTGCCGATGATGGTGTAGCGCTCCACGCTTTGCGCGAGAATCGAGCCGTTCGTGTCCATGATTTTGCCGCGCCGTGCCTTCAAAGTCACGGTAATCGTGCGGCTTTGCGCCGCGGCCTGCGCCATGGTTTTGCCATTGATCAACTGGATGTTGGCCAATTGAATAAGGCAAGCCGTGCCCATCAACGCCAGAATGACGCCGATGGCCATGGTTTTCGTAAGCAGTTTCTTGTGGAAACGTGCGTAAGTGCGGTGAAAAGGATTCACTGAGCGTCGTCTCCGCTTGGCTGGTAGCCGTTCAGATCAATCGTTAGAGCGCCTTTTTGGGGCACCATGCCCATTTCCTCGGCCTTGCTCGGCAGCGAGGCTTCAAGTTCGTCAAGCTTGGCCTGGTCATCTTCCACGTCTTGGGTCAGGCGGGTAATGTTCGACTCAATCTGGTTCGCCTCGAAGGAATGCTGCACCATTTGGGTACGCAGCGTTAAGGATCCCAGAAGACATCCGCCGAGGAACACCACGGCGATAACCAGATGCAACAATGGAGTGCTTCTGGTGCGCGTCCATGTGATGAGATGTTCGAATCCTCGCTTGACGCTGTTGCCTTCGGCCCGCGTTCCTTTGACGACGTGCAATTCAGGGCGAGTGGTGCCAGCGGTTTCGGTTTGGTCCCGGCGTCCTGCGGGAGCCGCGTTTGATGCGATCGTTCTTGGTGCGGCCACGTTCAGCCCCTCCTTCCTTGTCGTTTCATGCTTGCGTAATCATTGCCTTGGTCGAATCGTTTTCGCCAGCGTTCAGGAATTGGTCTGGTCAGTTCCACTGCGCGCAGTCGCACAGAGGCCGACCTTGGATTCATGGCGATTTCTTCCTCGGCCGCTTTGATGGCGCCTCGCGTCAGTTCTTTGAAGAACGGCATCATATCCGGGGGTATTACCGGCATATCTGCGGGCACGTCAGCTTTCAGACCTTGATTCATAAATGTTTTGACGGTCTTGTCTTCCAGCGAATGGTACGACTCCACCACCAAACGTCCTCCCACCGCAAGATGGTTGGCGATCTGCGGTAGCGTCCCCGCCAATTTGTCGAGCTCGCCGTTGACTTCAATACGTAATGCCTGGAACACACGTTTCGCGGGATTTCCCGCAGGACGGTGCGCTTGCGGCACAACCTCATCCACCAATCGGTTGAGCTGCCCCGATGTGGTCAATGGTTCGATCTCACGCCTACGCACGATTTCGCGGGCTATCTGCTTGGAGAAGCGTTCCTCACCATATGTACGGAAAATGCGTACCAGATCAGCGAACGAATATTCAGCAAGTATCTGTTCGGCGGTCAATGGCTGGGTCACGTCCATACGCATGTCCAAAGGCGCATCGTGAGAATAGGAGAATCCCCGCTCCGTCTCGTCAATCTGCAAACTCGACAATCCCAAATCCATGAACACGGCGTTTACCTGGTCGATCCCCTGATCATCAAGCACTTGCGCGAAATCGTCGAATGCGGCGTGCACGGGTATGAAGCGGTCGGCAAGACCTTCCATCCGCATTCGCTGCGTGGCGAGCGAAAGCGCCTCCGTGTCTCGATCGATGCCGATCAGACGCGCTTGCGGACTCGCTTTGAGAAAAGCCGTGGAATGCCCCGCCAAACCAAGCGTGCAATCCACCGCAATCGACCCTGGCCTCGCCAACGCCGGGACCACCAGATCCACGCAGTCGCGCAGCAACACTGGCTGATGTATGGTCGTTACATCTGTCATCAGAATTCCACCGCCGGTAATACGTCATCGGCAATATCGGAATATCCCTGCTCCTGTTCGGCGAGATATTCCTCCCATGCCTGCTTGTTCCAAATCTCCGCTCGGGTCCCCACGCCAATCACCACGATGTCGCTTCCCAAATTCGCGTAATCGCGCAACATCTGCGGCACGAGCACGTCCTTGCCTGTCTGGCTCCTGATCAACCGCGCCGGAAAGGAACACACGCAAATAATCACGTGCAGCCTTGTTTCCCATGGATGTGCGCTGGATCTGCAATGCGATCCGGCGAAATTCCGATTGGGGCAACAGATAGACACATCGCTCCTGACCACGGGCCATCACCATGCCCGGTCCCAGCTGGCTGCGAAATTTTGCAGGCAATGCCATACGTCCTTTGGCGTCGATTTTTGGAGTGTATGTTCCCAACAGCAGCGGAGGCAGTCCAGCCATCACACCGCTCGCTTGCGTCGAACCATCGTCGGAGAAGGGCTCGGTTTCAACGCTTTGAACCATCGCCACACCTCCTTACATGATGCGCGGGAACACCTAGACCCAAAACTCTTTCCCCACTTTACCCCACGCATCACCATAAATCCCCACATAAATGGAAAAAATCAGCAAATGCTGAGGTTGATTTTCCCCACATTGAACGAATGGCATCAAATCAACTACCGTAAATTCATCCTTGCTTCGCTATGTCGCACTCGCCCTCGTCGGTTTTCGTAGAAGCCTCGGGGTACATTGGAGTGCCTAAGTTTTGTGAGGAAGGGATTGCAGATGTCGAGTTATTCCGCCCAGTTGCGTGAAGAACAACAGGCCGTCAGCCGCGCATACGGCCGCTTGGATGATCTGCGGGCCCAAGCTCGTGCCCGTCTCGACACCGTGCGTGCTGCCGGCTCGCACGGATCGCCCACGCAACGCACCGAACGCGATTCCTTCGCCACCATGTACGAGGATCGCCTCACCCAGCTGCGTGCCGTCGAAGATCGCCTGGTGTTCGGCAGACTCGACGATGTCCACGGTGCGCACAGATACATCGGGCGTATCGGACTGTCCAACGAAAACCACGAGCCGATCCTCACCGATTGGCGAGCCGACGCGGCACGTCCGTTCTACGAAGCGACGCCTTCCAATCATGGCGATATCGTAATGCGCCGCCATATCACACTCAGCTTCCGTGAAGTGGTCGGCGTTGAAGACGAGGTGCTCGATGTGCACTCCGACCAGGTCGGGCAGGCGTCTTCGGACGGCACTCTGACCGGCGAAGGCGCGCTGCTCGCATCGTTGAACGCCAAGCGCACCGGCAAGATGACCGATATCGTGGCAACCATCCAAGCCGAGCAGGATCGCATTATTCGCGCCGACCTCAACCAGGCCGTGGTGGTGCAGGGTGGACCGGGTACCGGCAAAACCGCCGTGGCGCTGCACCGTGCGGCATATCTGCTCTACACGCATCGGCGAATGCTCGAACGCTCCGGTGTGCTCGTGGTCGGACCGAGCTCAACCTTCCTGCATTACATCGATCAGGTGCTCCCCTCCCTCGGCGAGACCGGAGTGGTCAGCCGAACCATCGCCGATCTGATCCCCGGCGTGATCGCGACGGCGCATGACAACCCGTTCGCCGCGAAATTGAAGGGCGAACGTCGTATGTCCAAAGCCATCGCCAATGCCGTTGCCGCACGAGAACGCGTCCCCGCATCATTGCCGTCGATCCGCATCAACGGATTCGCAGTGCCCATCGTGCGCGCGGATATCGAACAGGCCATCACCGATGCCAAGCGCACGCGACAGCAGCACAACAAAGCACGCGAAACTTTCGTGCATAGCATGTTGATCGCCATGCGCAACCGTTATGTGGACAAGCTTGATTACGAGCCGGAGCAGGCGGAGTTGACGGATGTGATGCAGCAGTTGCGCATGAATGACACCTTGCGCAAGACGTTGAATCTCGCATGGTTGCCGATGACCGGCGAATGGCTTATCGACCAACTGTTCTGCAAGCCGCAGCAGCTTCGTCGCTTCGCACCATGGCTTGAGGAACGCGATATCGAAGCATTGGTTCGCCCCAAAGGGTCGCCGTTTACCGTCAGCGATATTCCGCTGCTGGATGAAGCCATGGAACTGCTTGGCCCCGACCCCAAAGCGGTCGCCCGCCAAAAGGCGTTGGACGCCAAGCGCGCCGAGGAGGAGCAGTTCGCGCAAGATACGCTGGCTCAGGCTGGCATCGGCTCCGGCATCGTCACTTCGCAGATGTTGGTCGACAATATCAACGGGATGGACGCGGAACTCACCGCGCAGCGCGCCGCCGCAGACCGTGAATGGACATATGGGCATATCGTTGTCGATGAAGCTCAGGAACTCACCGCCATGGATTGGCGCATGCTCATCCGCCGTTGCCCGTCGCGTTCGTTCACCATTGTGGGCGATGTTGCGCAAACCTCCGCATTGGGCGGCACCCGTTCGTGGCGGCGTATGATGGATCCGTTGTTCGGACCCCACAATTGGCAACTCAACGAATTGACGATTAATTACCGCAATCCGAAGGAAGTGTCGCAGCTCGCCTGTGATTTCGCGGCAACGGAGGGATTGTACATCTCCACCGTCAATGCGGTGCGTGGCGTGCCGGATTCGGTCAAGCGCCTCACTCTGGCCGACGACAGTCTGATTGCCGATGCCGTGGCACAGCAGACCGTCGATCTGGTCCGCGCATTCGTCTCCTCCGATGGCACCGGACGCGTGGCCATCATCGCACCTGACGATATGGTCAAGCCGTTGCGCAGGCGGGTGTACGAACAGCTTCGCGAAACATTGACGGCGAAGGAGTTCGACCGTCTCGATGCGCAGAGCTCTTGGGATGAACAGGTCACCGTTTGTTCCACGCAAATGGTGAAAGGCTTGGAATACGACGCAGTGATGGTGGTGCAGCCGGGAAGCATCGAGGAGAATGCCCCCTCACGCATTGTGGCCGCAGCCGATTTATACGTCGCCATGACCAGACCGACACAACGTCTGCTTATAGTCCGGACAAATGCAGACGAAAAACTGCTCAAGCTATAAGGTAGGAACCATGCCTAAAGCATTGTTACTTGAAAATATTCATCCTGACGCGGCACAGTCACTGCGTGACCACGGCTTCGAAGTCGAGTGCCTCAGGGGCGCCCTCAACGAAGATGAACTCATCGACGCCTTGGAAGACGTTGATCTGCTGGGCATTCGCTCCAAAACCAGCGTGACCAGCAAAGTCATCGACGCACGTCCGACGCTCACGGCCGTCGGCTGCTTCTGCATCGGCACCAATCAGGTCGATCTCGACTATGCGGGCAAGCACGGCATCGCCGTGTTCAATGCCCCATATTCCAACACTCGCTCCGTGGTGGAACTGGTTATCGGCGACATCATTTGCCTGATGCGCCGCATTCCTGCGCACACCCATCATATGAAGCACGGTATGTGGGACAAGTCTGCTTCCGGCTCTCATGAAGTGCGAGGCAAGACGCTCGGCATCATCGGCTACGGCAATATCGGATCTCAGCTTTCCGTCATCGCCGAGGCACTTGGCATGCGCGTGGTGTTCTACGATATTGAAGAGAAGCTTGCCATGGGCAATGCCCATCGTTGCTCCACACTGAACGAACTGCTCGAACAGTCCGATGTGGTCACACTGCATGTCGATGGCCGCAAGTCCAATACCGGTTTCTTCGGTGAGGACCAGTTCGCGCATATGAAGCAGGATTCGATCTTCATCAATCTTTCCCGCGGTTTTGTGGCTGATTTGGACGCTCTGAAGAAGCATTTGGACTCCGGCCACATTTCGGGCGCCGCAGTGGATGTGTTCCCTGTCGAGCCGAAGAAGAGCGGCGACGAGTTTTTGACGAGCCTTGCGGATGAAGACAATATGATTCTGACCCCGCATATTGGCGGGTCTACGCTTGAAGCCCAGAAGTCCATCGGACAGTTCGTCTCACAGCGTCTTGAGGATTATTGGTTCAGGGGATCCACCATGTTGTCCGTGAATCTTCCGCAGATCACACTGTCTGATATTCGTTCGAACTTCCGCATCGCGCATCTTCACGCGAATTTGCCTGGCGTACTTGCCAAGGTGAACCGTGTGCTCGGAGAAGAGAATATCAACATCGCGGCACAGGCACTGGGCACCGAAGGCGAAATCGGCTATGTGGTCACCGATGTGGCCCAGCGCCCCAGCCAGAAGGCTTTGGACGAACTCGCAGCCATCGAAGGCACGATCCGTATGCGTGTGATCAGCTGACGATCCCAATCCGGCAAACGCCACTACGATACGAATGCATTGTGGGGGTTCCAATCACTTATTGGCTGGAACCCCCACAATGCATGAACCCTAATGCCGTTTGCCGTAATCGCCCAGTTTTGCACTACCAAGTCCATTTCAGCCAAAACAAACGCATTATCATATGCGTTCGCAACCGTTCGAACCTACTTCAGCGCATCAGCCTTCAGCTCGTCGATCGCGTTCTGGAAATCCTCAAGATTCTCAAAATTCTGGTATACACTGGCGAATCGCATATACGCGACCTCATCAAGATCACGCAACGGTTTCAAAATGGCCCTGCCGACCTCGTCGGATTTGACTTGAGCCAGTCCTCGGGCACGAAGATCCTCTTCGACCTGCTGGCCAAGAGCCTTCAAATCGTCTTCCTTGATCGGACGGCCCTGGCATGCCTTGCGAACACCAGAAATCACCTTGTTCCTATCGAACTGCTCAACGTTGCCGGAACGCTTCACCACCAACAACATAGTGGTCTCTAGCGTGGTGAAACGCTTGGAGCATTTCGGGCATTCACGCCTACGGCGGATGGAATGGCCGTCATCGCTGATGCGGGTATCGACCACCTTGGTATCTGGATTCTGACAAAAAGGGCAATGCATGGTGTCAAGAATAGCCTGAACCATTGAACTAGGCCAATCTTGCGCGGGTTCATACCTCGTCGGGAACGATAAGTCTTTGACCGGCCCGAAGCGATACTGAATCCAGATTATTCAGTCGTACCAGCTCGTCCACAGTATCCGCAACATTGCCACCATCAGGCGTAATACGCGCAGCGTACCCCCACAACGTATCGCCCGGCTGGACGGTATATACCACCACCGGCGTCGCTCCGGGATCTGACTGCGCGCGTGCAGGCATCATCAATCCAGCCAAACACCATGCGAGCACCATCAGCATCATGATTACGGCCAGTCGATCCGCCCAGACTTTGAAATCAACGCCATGAGCCTTCGGCACACGATCCATCACGCCACTCCTTCTCGAACAGCTGTTCTATCGAACGCATGTTCTGAGTATGGCACAAATGTTCGATAATTGCAGACACACCTCGAACAGATGTTTGATTTTCTCGGCGTTTCGCGTTATGCTTGCCTAAGACCTGAAAGGAGCCCACCGTGAGCACCGTCCCATTCACGCCCAAAAAGGATGCCGAGCGTCCGGATGAAAGCACGCTGACCGACCGTCAGCGCAAGGTGCTTGGCGCCATCAAAAAACATCTCGTCGAGCAGGGGTTCGCTCCCTCATTCCGCGAAATCGGCGAAGCCGCAGGGCTTAAAAGTCCGTCATCCGTCAAACACCAGTTGCAAGTGCTTGACGACAAGGGCTTCATTCGCATGAACGCGAACAAGGGCAGAGCCATCGAAGTCGTGAGTTTCGACGATGACGAGGTTTCGCCCGGCAAAGTAGCGCAGGTCATCCCATTCCCGAGCCAATCTGATTCCAGCGGATCCATCATGGCTTCCCGCGATGTCCCCTTGGTGGGACGCATCGCGGCAGGCGTGCCCATCACCGCCGAGCAGCATGTGGACGATGTGATGCGTCTGCCGGAACGTCTCACTGGCACCGGCAATCTGTTTATGCTTGAAGTACATGGCGACTCCATGATTGACGCGGCTATCTGCGATGGTGATTTTGTGGTGGTACGCGAGCAGAACACCGCGGAAAATGGAGATATTGTGGCGGCGCTGCTCGACGATGAAGCCACGGTGAAAACGTTCCGCAAGGATCATGGCCATGTCTGGCTCATTCCGCACAATCCCGCCTACTCCCCTATCGATGGCACGCATGCTGAGATCATGGGCAAGGTGGTCACCGTGCTCCGCAAAATCTGACGTTAGACTATTCAACGCCATTGAAATCGCGCCCACAAAGATGAAGCCATAAACAAAGACTCCATCTTTGTGGGCGCGATTCTTTTCCGGTAAACGCACCGGTCATTTAAGAATGTTTAGGAATGCATTTCGGATTTGCTGGTCGAACTGTATCCTTCCGGTTCGAGTTGGAAGGTGGTATGAGGTACGGATACGGGGAAATGTTCGCGCAGGCAATCTTGTAGTTGTGCGAGTATTTCCGCCGCTTCTTTCATGGTGAGTCCTTGTTCGACCACAACATGCGCCATGAAGATCGGCATGCCTGTGGATACGATGCTCGCGTGGATGTCGTGTACCGCCACAACATGCGGCACTTGTTCCAAGTGGGAACGCACTTCATCGAGATCAAGACCGTTGGGGGTTTCTTCGAGAAGCACGCGAACCGCGTTGCGCAACAGTTTGATGGCTCCCGGGATCATCATGAGTGCGATG
>ERZ860322.1501-NODE-1501-length-13176-cov-2.655590_pt1 | contig 13176 bp, 7 predicted proteins | sample MGYA00509979_ERZ860322 | MGnify/ENA primary metagenome ERZ860322 (study PRJEB30046, sample SAMN00715217) | human gut metagenome | study: EMG produced TPA metagenomics assembly of the A metagenome-wide association study of gut microbiota in type 2...
CCCGCCGTTTCAATGCCGGCGGCCTTTAACAGCCTCATACAGCCCAGAGGGGTACAGGGTACAAAACCGGTCTCATCTTCCAGCACCAGCTTGGCGACATTCTCCGGATGGAAGCCGTCCACATCCTTGGCAGGGTCTATTTCCAGGACCACGGCCGCCTCGTCGATATGGGGAGGAGGCGGGCTTTGCACCAGTATGCCGTGGACGGCAGGATCCACGTTCAATTCACGGACAATCCGGAGCAGTTCTTCCTGGGAGGCGTCGGAAGGGAGAACTATTTTACGGGAATTCATCCCCAGCTCCGCACACTTTTTCACCTTGGAATTTACATATACCTGGGAAGCGGGATCTTCCCCTACCAGAACCACGGCCAAGCCGGGCGTTATTCCCTGTTCCCTGAGCCGGGCAATATCCCTTTCAACCTCTTCCAGCACCTGGGAAGCTACTTGTTTTCCATCGATGATTTGCATAATAATGATTGGTTAAGAGGCGGGAAGTCCGGAAGCCCCTCGCCAAGCAGCCCGGCCAGAAGACGGGCATAATCCGCCACCTGTTCATCCGTCGCGTCCGGAGGAATGAACAGGCGCTTTTTCCATAGAATATTTACGTTGGAACACGGTTTGGGAATGGCATAGCGGTCCCAAGTCTTGTTCAAACGCCAGCAGCTTTCATATTCGATGCATACGGGAACGATGGGCAGCCCTGACTGGGAGGCCAGTTTGACGATACCGTGGTGCACTTCGTAAATAGGGCCTCGCGGACCATCCGGAGTAAAACAGAAGCAGACGTCCCCCTCCTGGACCTTTCGCATCATTTCCATGTAGGCCAGAGCCCCCCGCCGTCCGGAAGATCCCCGGACGGCACCCAGGCCAAAATGCCTGCATACGGCCTCCACCAGGGCGCCGTCCTTGCTGGCGCTGGTAAGCACACTCATCTTGAGCGGCTTCTGGGCCAGGGACCACGCATAACCCGGCACCATCGTGCGGTTGTGCCAAAGGGCTACCAGAAAAGGCGCCGTATAAACATCATCATGCTCCTCCTTGATGGAACGGATATTCAGGCTCATGCAAATGGGCTGGAGTACGGACCACAGGCCAAATCCGGCCAGCCTGGTCCACCAGCGGGAACGCTTTTCAGATGTTTTCCGAACAATAGGATTGAGCAGCAACATGGAGTCCTGGCAATATCACATGAATCCGTCTACCGTAATACGGGAAGGAGAGGAATTTGACGGAGCTGGAAGAGCTATTCCACGGGAAGGAGCGGTATGCATTTCCGGGCGGCCCGTGCGCGGCGCCTCTTCCTGGAACATTCCGGCAGAGTTGTCCTGTGGAGACTCCGGAGTACCGGAAATTTTCACAGGAAGAATAATTTCATGCCCTTCCTGTGTCACGCCGGAAGGCAGTTTCCGGCTGTCCACCATGTAGGAAGGAATTTTAAAAACCAGCTTCCCCGTCAAGGAAGTACCGTTGCTGTACACCCCCCCGGTCACTCCCAGAAAGCCCTGCTCAAACAGGGAAATTTCCTTCAGGGAGGCGGAACGGTCCGTTCCATCGCTTTCCAGCAGGAAAGAACCGGACGTAAAGACGGGAGAAGAGTACGGCAGCCTTATTTCTGTATTCCGGGCAGTCATGGCCGCCAGCAGGCGCAAAACAGGCAGCCTGATCATGGTCGCCTTGATAACGGAACCGCTGTATCCTTTTAGGGAGGGCCTCTTCTGTTCAGTTGTTACAGGCAAAGCAAAATCCAGCTTCAATTCATGCTTTTCATCCCCTTCCTGTTCTCCCGTCTGCACCTTGAGAAGGGAAGAGAAATCATCTCCCAGCAGGGAAGCGAGATCGAAATTTTTTCCTGTCAAAGTCCACGCCTGGTGACGGAAATCCGTACCCAGAAGGAAATTCCCCGTAATCATGAAGGGGCTGAGATCCGTAGGCTTATTGAGCAGGCGCCCTTTGTCCAGAAAACCGGAAAAAGTGAGCTGCTTGACGCCGCTCCCGTTTAGAATGACGGAACCGGAATCAACCCCCATCAGCGGCCAGCCCTTGATTTTCAATTTTTGCTGTGACAGATCCAGCACGTATTCCGGTTCAGGTCCGTTCCCGGACGTGCGGATGTAGGCTTCCGCTGTCATATAAAAGGGAGCGCCATTCCTCTCCAGAGTAAATTCTTCCGTCCCATGGGCATACCCCACTTCCAGACGCGGCGCTGTGTATCGCCGGAAAACGAACGGCAATTCCCGTTTCGTCTGCGGTACGGCAAATTTAACGAATCCGGGCCGCAAACCGACTACCGCCCTGGACACATTAAGGCTTTCCCCCTTGATTTTCCCCATGAATAAGGGCACGGCGGAAATTTCCCCGGAGATGCCTTCCATCGCCACAAAGGACAGGCAGGAATCTTCCGGAAAGGATCCCCTGATGCGTGAAGCCTTCATGGTAAGGCCATCCACCGCCATTCCGGAAATTTTCACATCTCCGCCCCAGGCGGCGGAAAGATCAGCTTGCAGGCGGCCGGCAAATTCCTCCGTATTGAAAGAAGTAAGGCGGTACATATACGTCCCCGCCAGCGCACCGGCAGCCAGCAGAACCAGAATGCAAAGGCCTATTAAAAAACGCTTGTTTTTCAACATGGCCTGTTTGGCGTCCCGCTGGTCGTCACTGTAAGTCCGCCGGCGCTTTTCCACCCGGATCACCTTGCTGCCGTCCGGGCGCACTACTACTTCCCTTCTCCGTTCTACTCCGTGGGAATCCGACGCATGCAGCTGACGCATGATATTATCAGCCCCCTGGGAAGGAGAAGACTCAAAATCGGAACCGCTGTTTTTCAATGGTCTTGATCCGGTTAAAGGTTACTGGGCATTGCTGAGGGCGGGGAGAGAAGCGTCCCCTGCCGGGACCTCCTCGTCCGGAATGGAAGTATCCGGCGTATAAAGCTTCTTGCCGCCCGGATCCACCACTTCCGCCTTTACCATGATGATGATGGCCTTGCGCTGTTCCTTGGACCCCTTGGAACGGAAAAGGCGCCCCACCCAGGGAATATCCCCCAGAACGGGAATTTTATCCTCATACGTAATGGAAGTGGATTTTTTCAAGGCGCCGATGACGAGCGTATTGCCGGTGGCTATGCGCACCGGAGCGGTCAGGCGCCGCGTGGAAAACACGGGCTGAAGGATGAAGTTGTCTGAAGTTTTCACCATGACGACTTCTTCCTTTGCGTCCTTTTCCTGGGAGACCATGGGAACGAAAAGCGACGTACCGTAATTGATGAAACCGTCAAAATCCACGATTTCCGGCACTACGGTCATTTCCACGATGGATTTGTCATCGCTGATGCCGGTCACTTCCACATTGAAGATCGTGCCGAGCTGCCTGGTTTCAAAGGCAGTGGGATGGGCGGGAGTCATGGGCATGACCGGAATACCGCCGCCGTTATTGTCATTGTCGCCCCAGTCATTATTATTGCCCGTGCTGTTGGGAACTTCAGGCGGATCATATTCCGTAGGGTAAATCAGTTCCCTGCCGCTGAAAAAGGTGGCTTTTTCACCGGGGCGCACAATCACGGAAGGATGCTGCATAATGTCTGTGCCTTTTTTCTGGCTCAGGCCGCGCATAATCATCGTGATATCCGCGTGACTCCACATGCCGCGCAGAGTGACGATGCTGGGAGCGCCGCCGGGAACATAGGTCGCATCAGAACTTCTGGCGGAAGTGCCGCGTTCTATCATGCTGTCAATGCTATCTTCCGTAAAAACCTGGTTGCCGGAACGCAGGCCGCCCACCACTCCTGCGGGAGCGACGGCCCCGGCCACATTGGCGGCGCTGTCCAGCACGGAATTGTTATAGTCATTTTTATCGGTTCCCGCGCCGCCCATGAACCACTTGGTAGGGTCCAGGTTCAGATTGACGATCCAGTTAAAGCCCAATTCCTCCAAGTCCGTCTGATTGACTTCCAGAAAGGTCGCGCTGACCACCACCTGGAGGGGCTGTTCCGCAGTCCTGGCCGCTACCAGCTCCTCCAGCATGCTCAAATCTCTGGGCGTGCCATGGAAAAGAAGAGTGGAGTTGCCCGAGTTGTATTTAATGAAACTGCCTTCCGGGAATTTCACCCCCATGGAAGCCAGCGCCTTTTGCGGATCTACCCGTTTCAGGGTCATGCCGGAAGAACCGGAATCACCGGAACTGAAGGGGTCTGAATTTTCGGCGCCAGAGTCCTCCGACAATCCGGAAAAGAAGCCCGGCGGAAGGGTAATGGACTTGGTGACCATGTAGGAAGTTCCGTCTGAACTGGATACCAGTTCCGCACCAAAGGCATTTGTCCGCAGAATAAGGCCGGATGCGCGCGCCACGTATTCCAGGGCCTCACGAAGAGGTACATTCTGAAGATTAAGCGTAATTCTCTTGGCGGCGGCGTCCCTGGCGGAAACGCTGTCTGCAGGACCGGGATCCACGGAAATATTCACGCCGCGTTCCGCCGCAGTCATGGCAGTGGCATCATGCGTCCTGGCCTGGCTGCGCAGATAGTCCACGGCTTCCTGCACCGTCGCTCCATCCAGCTGCACACGGGGCAGGCGGATCATGCCCAGTTTCTGGTCCACATTCACCACCGGGTTATCCAGCGGCCGGGAAAATGAAGCGGGTTCCTCCGGTGTTTCCGTCAAAGGAACGGGCATCTCCCACTGTCTGGAAACATCCGCCAGGGCACTGCTGCGGGTCTCATCCCTGGCAGCGCTAAAATAGGCGGTTCTGGCGCGGTTAACCAGTTCCATGCCGCGCCGCGCCGCCGTATTGTAAGGGTCCGTCTTAAGGACGGACGTAAATTCCTTCAGGGCCGCATCATACTGGCCCAGTTCATAATAGCCGAAAGCCAGGTGAAGCAGACGGCTGACTTCCTCTACATTTTTTACGTGTTCCGGAGACAATGCCGGATTCGTACGCACCGGGTCGCGGGCTATTTCCAACGTGCGCCTGGCCAGGGCATGGTCCGGAGTGGATTTCAGGGCATCTTCCAGCAACTTGACGGCCTCATCGTAACGCCCCGCCTTGATATATTCCTGGGCCACGGCCACGCTGGCATCCGCGATGCTGGTTTCCAGGAAACGGCGGCGCTTCTCCATGTTGGGGGATTTGGGCAGCGCAGTCAGGCTTCTGCGGTAATTGTCCAGAGCTTCCTGGTACTTGCCCTCGGAATATTGCTGACGCGCCTGCCCCAACAGCAGCATGGAAGCCTGAGCCTGCTCTTCCATCCGGGCTGCTGCCCGGCGTGCGGCCCCTGCCCCCTCCTGGGCCAGCCCCTGGCCGGCTCCAATACCGGCAACGGCAAGCGCCATGGCAATTTGCTGAATGGCAGACATGGAGTGAGGGAAACGTCTAATCATAGGAATTTCCGGGACTATACCGAATTAAAAACCGCCCGTCATCATAAAAACGCCCAGCAGAGTAAAAAATATCGGCAAAGGCTGCAGCTTCCCTCCGGAGGGAACGCTTCCCTAAACGGCAGACAGTTCCAGCACGCCCACATGTCCCGGTTTCAGGGGATGGGACAGACCGCAGTCCATCAATTCCCGCCGCTCAAAAATCCTGTCCTCATCCTCGGCGTCCATCAGGTTTCTGACGCGTACCCGATCCGTCTGGATGCCGCACCAGCCGAAAGCGTGCTGGGGAATGGAAATGCGCAGGTTGTAGAAATTGATATTTGGAGAAAGGTTCCCCACCACAAGCACGGTGGCCCTGGCGCGGGCATCATGCCGGAGCATGGCATATACCCAGTGGCCGGAAGTGTCTTCCGCCGGTTCCCTGCCGAAAGTGGTGTTTTTCATATTAGCCCAGTTCAGGCCGTAAAAATCTCCCCGGTCCAGCGCCGGATGCTGCATCAGAGGAAGAAGCTTCCGATGAAAATTTCTCAGTTCTGCGGACTCTTCCGGCAACAGGGAAGAGTCAAACCGGCCATCCGCCACCCAGGGCTGGAGCCGGGGGAGGCAGGTATAGTCAAAAATACTGGTACGCCCGTCATGTCCGCCGAAACCGCCGGGCCCCTCCGCCCGTTCCCCCACTTCCTGCCCGTTGTACACCAGCACGGGACCGCTCCCGGAGGCATACACCAGCGTCATGACCGCCGGCAGAACAACGCGCCCCACGCCGCCCCAGGAAAGAGGGGAGCACACGCGCGTTTCATCATGGTTTTCCACGTAGCGGACGCCGTGGGTCATGTATATGGGATTGCTTCGGAAAAGCCGGTCGAAGTCATTGGCCCAGTTATTTTCCGTGTACATATGGAGCGCCAGATGATAGCAGTCGGAATCGTAAACGGCATTAAATCCGGCATCCAGAAGGGCGGCGCACGGATCGCCGGGTGTGGTTTTCATGTGGTCGTTGTATGCCTCCGCCATGAAAAACACGTCCGGCAGACGCACCCGGGAACGGGAAATGGCCCATTTCCAGAAAGCCATGGGGATCATTTGGGCCATGTCGCACCTGAAACCGCCGATGCCCAGGCTTTGCCAGAAGGAAAGGATATCGTCCATGATGCGCCATGTCTTGGGCACATGCTGCTTGGGGCTGGTCCACCCCGGCAACAGACGGAGGGCAGGAAGACCGGCCATAAAGTTATAGCCGTAGTTGAGCTTGACCGTTTCATACCAGTCGTACTTGCCGGGATTCCATGTAACGGCATTGTTGCCCGTCACACGTCCGAACGTCATTTCCCCTTCAAACAGGCCGTCCGGCAGACGCAGGGGTGGACCGTCCCCAGGGCTGTTGGAGGTCAGGTAAAAGTACCCCTGCTCCGGAGAAAAAAACGTATGGGGATCATCCCCTTCTCCAAAATCGTCATGCCCGTCCCAGTCCGCCAGGTAGGCTCGGGAAACATGGTTGGGAATAAAGTCCATCATCGGCAGCAGCCCCACCGTCCGGCAACGCTTTACCAGAGCCTTGAACTCATCCATTCTCTTCTCCGGGGAGGAGGCCAGGTCCGGATCCACGTCAAAATAATCCACCACGGCATAGGGACTTCCTGCCAGGCCTTTTACGATGGATTCCGGCTGGGCGGCCAGCCCGGGATGGACCGTCTGCGTAGCGTGCCTCAATACCCCGGTCAGCCAGATGTGTGTGAAACCCATCCGTGCTATTTCACGTAAGGCTTTATCCGTCACTCCATTAAAAGTTCCGCACCCGTTCGTTTCCCGGCTCCCCCAGTCAACTCCATGGGTCTCCATATTGGAAAAATGACGAACAAATAGTTGATAAATAACAGGACGCATGAGTTGAAATAATCAAATTTTGACGCTTATAATGCTAACTTTTTCAGGTATTCTGCAAGCGCATTCTGTTCCACCGGGGCAATTTGTCCCAGCTGCAGCAGGGCTTCCTCCCTGGTCCGGAGCGTTCCCTCCAACTGAAGCTCCTGCAGACGGGACAGCCATTTCCCGAAATCAGGCCCCGGGGACAGCCCCAGATTCACCAGATCACGCCCGGTCACCAGAGGAGGAGGCACCAGAGGGGCATTCCGGTAGGAATCCATGAAGTCCCTGACAAATTGCCAGTTGTCCATCAGTCCGTTGGAGGAAAGGCAATCCAGGCGGTGGAGTTCCAGTTCATCCCGGAAATGAGGAGCGTTCATGAACATTCGCAGCGTAGATTTCCTCATCTGCCTCACGTTGATGAAGCGCATATGGCGCTCCACCATGGAACACACCGCATCCACCACGGCATTGGAATATTTCAGCCTTCTTAAAATGACCCTGGCCATGGAAGAGCCTTCCTTGTCATGACCGGAAAAACGGATGCGCCCCGTTTCATCCACCTGACGGCAGGGAGGTTTCCCGATGTCATGCAGCAGAACCCCCAGGGCCAGCTCCAAAGACACGGGGGAGCCGTCCCTTCCCAGCGCATCCAGCATCATCAGCGTATGGGTGTATACGTCTCCTTCCGGATGCCATTGGGGAGGTTGCGTACAGCCTATCATATCGTATATTTCCGGAATGACATGCTTCATCAACCCCGTTTCCACCAGCATTTCCACACCCCGTTTCCTTCCGGGAGACAATAAAATCCTGTCCAGTTCCTCCCGGATGCGTTCCGGGGAAATCCGGGCCAACAGCGGAGCGTTCCTGAAAATGGAGGAGCAAGTCTCCTTCTCCACCTGAACTTCCCTGGTAACGGCAAAACGTACGGCGCGCATCAGCCGCAGGGAATCTTCTTCAAAACGACGGTCCGGCTCCCCGATGCACCTCAATACGCGGGCCCGGATATCCTCCACTCCGCCTACATAATCCACCACACGGCCCGGAGGCAAAGAAAACGGATCTTCAAAGAGGCCGTTCATGGTAAAATCACGCCGCCGGGCATCTTCTTCCGCATCCGTGAAACAGACGGCCTCCGGCCTCCGGCCATCCCTGTAGCTTCCGTCTCTGCGGAAGGTCGCCACCTCAAAGGAAAAACCTTCGCGGCGTACCAGCATCACGCCGAAGGCGGCGCCCACTTCCCAGGCATCCGGAAACAGGCGCAACACTTCATCCGGGCGGGCGGAAGTAGCAATATCGATATCCTTCACGGAATATCCCAGCAATCTGTCCCGAACACAGCCGCCCACAAAATATACGGTGTGTCCTGCTCCGGAAAGAACCCGGGCCACGTCCTCCGCGGCCTTTCTCAACAGAATCCCCTCCATGAAACGGATCATTCAGGCATGGGCCTCAAAGGAGGAGCGGAAAGAGAATGGTCCTCCGCACCGGAGGGGGCGGAAGGGAACGCGGGCCGCGGCCTATCAGGCCGGGAAACAGAGGGAACGCGCGTATCCGGGGAATTAATCCTGGCCGGCGGAGAAACAGGCTTGGAGGAAGCAGGGGAGGAGGGAGACTTTTTCCCATCCGGCTTTTCTTTCTTTTTTCCCTCAAGTTTGCCCATGACCGCGTACAGGTTGGCGTCAAACAGCATATCCGGCGTGCCGCGCATCAGGATTTTCCCCGCAGGGTCCAGCAGATACACCCGCGGGGTGAGCCTCACCCGGTAATCCTTAAACGCCGCCGCTTTTTCATCCACCAGGGAGGGCATATCCATTTTCAAGTTCAATAAGGCCTTTTCTATGTTCTCTCTCTTTCCGGGAGCCACCGGCATCACCGTCAAACCGGGAAATTCTTTCCGGAGAGACGCGGCTTTTTGCAAAAACTGAACGGAACGCATATCCTGCGGATCCCAAAAAACCACCAGCACGGGCTTATTCCCGGAGGGGAGCGTCACTTTTCCGGCCGCCGCGGTAGAGGGAAGGCTGATTTCAGGCCCGGTCTGCCCGATATTGAGATTGCGTATTTCATACAGTTCCTCCTTCACAATATTTTGAACCGGAATAGGGCCGAAACTGGAATCATAGCATTTGATAATGGCGTCTTTCAGCAATTTTCCGCGGGCCGCCACCAGCCTGACGTCATCCTGAAGCATCCCTGTCGTTTCCTTCATCACCATGGCCAGGCCCAGGGAAGCCAGGCCCTGGTCCTCAGGGAACTGGTTGTAATCCTTGATCTGTTCCAGAATAACGCGGCAGCGCAGGTCACGGGAATTGCTCAGGGCATACGCCGCCTTTCCCGCCCCCTGTTCCCGGAACAGCGTATTTTCCAGGGAATCCAGGCAGAACACGACAATTTTCCTGGCCATGTCTCCATTGGGGAACGCCTGCGCTACAGCCTGGGGATGATCCAGAAACCAGACGACAGCCGGAAGAAGGCAGGATTTTTGAGTCTCGGGTTTCTGAAGGTCGCGCCCTACCAGCCTCCATAATTCCCGAGCCACCGGAACGGCATCTGGACGGTTTTTCATCAATTCCGCCCTTTTTTCCCCGCTTTCAGCCGTTTTCAATGCGGATTCCCAGTCGGACTGCCTCATCCGCCAATCCTCCAGCACATTGTTCATGCCCGTCTCGTCCGCCGGAGCCCATCCAAGCAGGCTGCATGCACCGGCTATCACGCAAAACGCTCTCTTCATACCCTGCCACTATGCCCTGACGCATCCCACACGTCAATCAAACCCCGTGGCAAAACGCAGCCTATTTTTTCTTTTCCCCTCCCTTCCAGCTGTTTACAGCGCGGAATACATCTTCCGGAAATGAACAAACCCCGGCGAATCCCTTCGCCGGGGCTGCTGTTCAACTAACTACCTATGAAGACGGTTGAGTCCTTAAGTGGATGAAGCGCTCTCTCTTTCACTGCATCCGGATCATAACCGTTATGGGTGAGACAAACGCACGGCAAATATGTTCAAACATTATTTCTTTTGTATGACACAAGGCCCGGGAAGACAAAAAAGCGGCTACGGAATTTCTCCCGTAGCCGCTCCAACTAACTACCTATGAAATCAGGGTTATTCCTGGTGACAAGGGAAGCTCTCGTTCCTCCCTTATCGAACATCCCTGTTCATTCAGGATACCTTCACGAATTAAACGCTCAAGAATTTTTTTCCTTACGTGAAAAAAACAGAGAACCGCCGCTTCAGGCTGCTACAAAGTTTCGTTCGTCATTGGTCAGGGCCCGCACCTGCACGGCCATAAACCTCATTTCATTAAGCATGTTCAGATAAAGCAGGGAGGAACGGGTGCGCGTCTGGTTGCGCTGGGCCCGCTTGATCTGGCGCTTGGTGGCCTTTGCCACCAGTTGAAGAAGCTGTTCCTGGGCCACCATCGTATAGTCGAACTGAATGTACGTCCCCGTCTGGAGCATTTTGCAATATTCATCCAGCAGCTTGATGAGGGCGGTATGCACCTCCTTCAAATCGTCCACCTGGTCAATCGTAAACGGCGTGTGGTTATTATCCACATACGTGAAGATGGACTCGGAAAACTGCGACAGGCTCTGCGTAGCTTCATTCAAATGCTCCAGGGCCTGCACAAAGTGGTAGCCCATATCCAGGGAACGGGACTGCATCTTGTACAGAATAGCGAGAATATCGTACTTGTGATGTTCGCTGCTGGTCATGGCCAGCCGTTCTGCGGCATCCGCCAGTTCTTTCAGGGCCTTCCTGTCCCCCTGGAAAAAGTTTTCCACGGTGTCATTGTAAATTTCCCGCAGCTTGAGCGTGCTGTCCACAATCTGGTGGCTGCATACATCCAGGATATTTTCTTCCGTAATCTGGTCAAAACGCTCTACGGAAAGCTTGCTTTCCCGCTTGCGGTGCATGATGGTGGACTTTACCAGAATGACAACCACCAGGGCCAGCAGACCGAAGATGGCGTACACCTGTCCATAATGCAGGATGGTAGCCATGACGGCGGCCAGCGTAAAGGCAGCCAGCCCGGTCATGAACCAGCCGGAAATCACCGTCAGCACGCCGGTTACACGGTAAACCGCGCTCTCCCTTCCCCATGCCTTGTCCGCCAGGGAGGAGCCCATCGCCACCATGAACGTCACGTACGTGGTGGAAAGAGGGAGCTGCCTGCCAGTAGCCCATGCAATCAACAGGGAAGCAACCGTCAGGTTCACCGTGGCGCGAATCAGGTCAAATGCCACCCGGTCCTTGGGATTCAAGGGCTGGGGGGCGGGATCCCACTGGTGGTTCATGCGCACCAGCATGCGGGCGGGAATAAGCCTTTTCACCCCGCGTCCCAGGGCGATGGCGCTGCGAACGATGGCGCGGGCGGGGGGGACGGAGCCGAAACGCTCAATACCGCCTTCACCCTGCCTGGAAAGTTCCACGCCGGTGGCGATCACCGTTTTTGCCTTTTTGGAGAACCACAAGGCAAAAATCATCATACAGCCCGCGGCGAACAAAATATAATGGTTTACCGGCATGCCCTGCCCCGGCATCAGACACTCCATGGAGGTGATGGATGAGGGAGAGCCACCGGCCGCCGCCACGCCGCTGGCGTACTGGAAGGAATCCAGACCACCCATGAAAACGCCGATGAAATTCACCAGGTCGTTGCCCGCAAAGGCCAGAGCCAGGGAAAAAGTGCCCGCCAGAACGGTCAGGCGCAGAATATTCGTCATGAACAAATGCTGAAGCAGGAACATGAGCACGGAAAAACCGCCGAAGGCCGTGAGCAGGGCCATGCCCAGATTCTGGTCAATGTATTGGATGAACGAGGGCTCCATCAGGGTAGACTCCTTCAAGCCCTTGAAAACGGCAAAATAGGCTATCGCCGTCATGGCAATGCCGCACCAGAAGCAGCCGAACCATTTGAACCGGGACTGGTATTTAAACGTGAACGCCAGACGGGAAATCCACATGACGATGGTGCCCACCGTAAAGGCGATGGCTACGGAAAGAAGAATGCTGGTGACAATCTCAAAAGCCTTGTCCGTATTAATGAAATCCCACACGGACTGAACCAGGCGGAGCTTGGAAATCTTGAACAGGGCCGTCGCTACGGCAGACCCCAAAATACCGAATACCAGGGAAACGGTGGTGGACGTAGGCAATCCGAAAGTATTGAAGGTATCCAGCAGAATCACTTCGCTGATCATTACCCCCAGGAAAAGCAGCATCACTTCATGATAACTGAACATGTCCGGGTGAAAAATACCGTTGCGGGCTACTTCCATCATGCCTCCGGAGAAACAGGCCCCCACCAGCACGCCGATGGAAGCTACGGTCAGGATCACCCGCACGGGTGCAGCCTTGGAACCGATGGCGGAATTGAGGAAGTTGACAGCGTCATTCGCTACGCCGTTGATCAAGTCAAATGCCGCCAGAAGCAGCAGGGCTGTGATGATAATCCAGTAAATTGAGTCCATAACTGTCTCTTGTGAATGGTGGGCGGAGGGCATCCGCGAGCTGCACCACCGCCTCTTTACACGGAAACGGTCGATTTTGCTACTGTTTTGTTACAGAAAAATCCTTTCTCCTTATCACCGGGAACGGGGAAGGAAATCCAGTTCCCCGGGGTCGGGCCAACGGTGCCGGGGATAACGCCCCGCCAGGTCCTTTTTCATTTGCCCGTATCCGTTCCGCCAAAAACTTTCCAGAGATCCCGTTACCTGCCACGGCCTCTGGCTGGGGGCCAGCACCTCCACAATCACGGGTACGGCCCCGTTGGCAATGCGTGGGGAAACCGCCACGCCGAACAGGCGCTGCACCGTCAGACTGATCACCGGGGAGGAATCCTCCCCGTACCTGACCTTGGCGTGCTGGCCGTTGGGCAACGTGAGGCTTACCGGGGCATAATCGTCCAGCGCCTTCGCCTGCCAGCCGGAAA
>ERZ860322.1514-NODE-1514-length-13074-cov-3.755358_pt1 | contig 13074 bp, 9 predicted proteins | sample MGYA00509979_ERZ860322 | MGnify/ENA primary metagenome ERZ860322 (study PRJEB30046, sample SAMN00715217) | human gut metagenome | study: EMG produced TPA metagenomics assembly of the A metagenome-wide association study of gut microbiota in type 2...
GGTGCTGTCCTTCACGACGAACGAGCCGAAGCTCGCCGCGGCGGAGAAGGAGTACGAGGCGGCGCATCCCGAGCAGCAGCTTTTGGAAGAGGAGCCGGACGGGCGCGAGGAATTGCCGAAGCCTGTCAAACGCAGCCTTTTGATGATACTTTTCTCCATCGCGCTGTGGTATATTGGCTACAACGGCGTGACGACGTGGTGGACGACGTATGTGGCGCGCGTGATGGGGCAGGGTCTCGGCGGCGCGTCGACGTGTCTGCTCGTTGCGACGGGCGGCGCGATCGTTTCGTACATTCCGGTGGGGCAGCTCGCCTCGAGGATCGGCAGAAAAAAGACCATTCAGGGCGGCGTGCTGCTGCTGGCGGCGTGCTTCCTCTCGGGGTATTTCCTCACGACGCACTATCAGCGCATCACGGGCGTGATGTTTGTCGTGTTTGCGCTTGTGGGTCTTGCGTGGGCGGCGATCAACGTCAACTCGCTGCCGATGGTCGTGGAGATGTGCAAGGGCAGCGACATCGGCAAGTTTACGGGCTATTACTACACGTTCTCGATGGCGGCGCAGGTCGTGACGCCGATTTTGGCGGGCACGCTCTTAAAGCACATCAGCTACAGCGTGCTGTTCCCGTATGCCTCGTTCTTCGTGGCATGCAGCTTTGTGACGATGTGCTTCGTGCGCCACGGCGACTGCAAGGTGGAGGCCAAAGGCGGCCTTGCGGCATACGAGGACATGGACGCAGACTAACGAATACAAGAAGTGATCTAAAATGAAAATTTTACCGATCGTTGTCGGTATCTGCCTGATTTTGGCGCTTGCGTGGGCGATTTTACTGCGCGCGCGGCGTGGGTCGGAGTCGATGCGTGCGATGCGGCAGTTCCGCTATGCGCACCGGGGACTTTACGACAAGGCGGCGGGGATCCCGGAAAATTCGCTCAGTGCGTTTTCGCGCGCCGTGGCGCACGGCTTCGGCGTGGAGCTTGACGTGCATCTGCTGCGCGACGGGTCGCTTGCGGTGTTCCACGACAGCGACATCAGGCGCATGACCGGGCGCGCGGGCTATCTGGAGGATCTGAGCGCGGAAGAGCTCGAAGACTATCCGCTGGACGGGACGGGGGAGACGATCCCGCAGTTTTGCGATGTGCTCGCGCTGTTTGAGGATACGGGGCTGCCGATCATCGTGGAGCTGAAGAGCTTCCGCGATAACTATGCCGCGCTGGCGGAACGCACGATGCGCGAGCTTGACAAGTTCCGCGTGGTCTACTGCGTGGAATCGTTTGACCCGAGGTGCGTGGCATGGGTCAGAAAGCACCGTCCCGAGGTCATCCGCGGGCAGCTGAGCCAGAACTTTTTGAAAGATCGCGGCAAGCTGAGCCTGCCGATGGCGTTTGCGACGACGCATCTGCTGAGCAACATCATGGTGCGGCCGGATTTTGTCGCCTATCGGTTTAAGGACAGAAAAAAGTGGGCGCCGCAGCTGTGCCGCAGGATCTACGGCGCGCAGCGCGTATATTGGACGATCCGGTCGAAAGAGGAGCTTTCGATCGCGGAGAGCGACGGCGCGATCGCTATTTTTGAGCATTTTCTCCCCTGAGTGGGCTTCGCTTTGGAAGAGCGGATGAAAGAGGCAAAACCAGAAAAGAGGAAGAAAAATTTATGGCAGAACAGAAAAGGCGCTGGGGTGACCGGCGCGACGCGACGCTGCTGCGGGATACCGATGCGCTGCATTTTATCATGGGCATCATCTATCCCAACCGCGCGGACAACGAGGCGTACATCGCCGAGCGGGTGAACCTTGAGCCGATCAAGGCGTACATCGCGGAGAAGAACTACGAGGGCATCCCCTTTAAGTACACGTTTTTCCACGTGATCCTGACGGCGCTCGCCAAGACGGTTGTGCTGCGGCCGAAGCTCAACCGCTTCTATGCGAACGAGAACTACTACCAGCGCAACAAGGTGACGGCTGGCTTTGTCATCAAGAAGGAGTTTGCCGACGGCAGCGAAGAGGCGATGGCCCTGCTGGAGATAAAGCCTGAGAGCACCATCGACACGATCCACGAGGAGATCCACCAGGAGGTTGCGGCCTGCCGCGAGCAGAAGAAGGTCAACACGACCGACAACAGCATGAACGTGCTCAACAGCCTGCCGCGCTTTCTTTCCAAGGCGGCGGTGCGATTTATCCGCTGGCTTGACAAGCACGGCTGGTGCCCCGATTTCCTGATCGGCAAGGACCCGAACTACAGTTCGGTGTTCATCTCTAACCTCGGTTCCATTCATCTCAAAAGCGGCTACCACCACCTGACGAACTGGGGCACGAGCTCGCTGTTCTGCGTCATCGGCGAGAAAAAGTGGACGCCGCTGTACGACGAACACGGTCTTGTTGAAATGCGGGAGACGGTCGATCTTGGTCTCACCGTGGACGAGCGCATTGCCGACGGCTATTATTACGCAAAGAGCGTGCGCCTTTTCAAGTATCTGCTGGAGCACCCCGCCCTTCTGGAGCGGCCGATGTCGGAGGAGGTAGACTATGAGTGATACGATCGTAAAGACCCCGTGGAAAGATTCTATGGGCGAGGTGCCGATGCACCTTGAATACTTCGACGGCTCGATGTTCGAGGCCGTGGAGCAGATCGCCAAGAAATATCCGGGCAACATCGCCTTTACCTTTATGGGAAAGTCGACGACTTACCGCCAGATGATCCGCGAGATCGAGCAGTGCGCCAAGGCGCTCAAGACCATCGGCGTGCGCGAGGGCGACAAGGTGACCATCGCCATGCCGAACTGCCCGCAGGCCATCTATATGTTCTACGCCGTCAACCTCGTCGGCGGCATTGCGAACATGATCCATCCGCTCTCAGCGGAGAAGGAGATCGAATTTTACCTCAACGCCTCGGAAAGCGTGGCGGCGGTGACGCTCGATCAGTTCTACAACAAGTTTGAAAAGGTGCGCGAGCGCACGAAGGTCGTCAACATGATCATCGCAAGCGTGCGCGACGCGCTGTCTCCCACGATCAAGGCGGGCTATATGCTCACCGAGGGACGCAAGATCGAGAAGATCCCTGAGGACGCGCCGGTCATCATGTGGAAGGACTTCATGAAGCTCTCCCGCTCCTGCTACTATAAGACCTATAAGGTCAAGCGCGAGGGCGCGGACCCCGCCGTGATCCTCTATTCCGGCGGTACGACCGGCACAACAAAGGGCATCGTGCTGACGAACAAGAATTTCAACGCCCTCGGCCAGCAGGTCATCGCGGCGAACCCGATGTTCCGCCCCGGCGACCGTATGCTCGCGGCGATGCCGCTCTTCCACGGCTTCGGCCTTGGCGTGTGCGTGCACACGATGCTCTCGCAGGGCGGACGCTGCATCCTGATCCCGCGCTTTACGGCCAAGAGCTATGCCAAGCAGATCGTGAAGTACAAGTGCAACTTCATCGCCGGTGTGCCGACACTTTATGAAGCGCTGCTGAGACTTCCCAGCATGGACGGGGCGAACCTCAGCTCGCTCAAGGGCGTATTCTCCGGCGGCGACAGCCTGTCGATCGAGCTGAAGAAGAAGTTCGACAAGTTCCTCTATGACCACAAGGCGTCCATTCAGGTGCGCGAGGGCTACGGAACGACCGAGACGGTCACGGCCTGCTGCCTGACACCGCCGCACATGTTCAAAGAGGGCTCGATCGGCCTTCCCTTCCCGGATACCTACATCAAGATCGTGGAGCCGGACACCGACCGGGAGGTTCCTTACGGGCAGGAGGGCGAGATCCTGCTCGCGGGTCCGACCGTGATGAAGGAGTACATGAACAACCCCGAGGAAACGGCGCAGACGCTGCGCACACACGCCGACGGCCTCACGTGGGTCTACACGGGGGATCTCGGCGTGATGGACGAGCAGGGCTTCATCTACTTCCGCGGCCGCGCCAAGCGCATGATCATTTCCTCGGGCTACAATGTCTATCCGGGGCAGATCGAGAACATTCTCGACGCGCACGAGTATGTGCAGATGAGCTGCGTCATCGGCGTGCCCGACCCCTACAAGATGCAGAAGGTCAAGGCATTCGTCAAGCTTGCCGCCGGTGTGCCCGCGACCGAGGACACGAGACAGGCGCTGCTCGCCTACTGCCGCAAGAATGTTGCGAAGTATGCCATGCCCTACGACATCGAGTTCAAAGAGGATATGCCCAAGACCTTGGTTGGAAAGGTAGCCTACCGCCAGCTGGAGGAAGAAGAACTCGCCAAGATCAAGGCGCGGGAAGAATAACGAACTGCATTTGAGAAGATGAAAAAGTCAAGCCGGAAGGCTTGACTTTTTTGTCAGTTCATGGCGTCCGCGTTGAGAGAGAAGAGAAGCTCGACGCGCGCTTTGAGCAGAGGGTGCTCGTTTAGTTCCGAGTCGGCGGCGAGAAGCTGCTCGGCAGCGGACTGTGTTTCATGCAGGAGGGATAAGTCGCAGGAGAGATCGGCGACGCGAAGGGCGGGCAGACCGTGCTGGCGCGAGCCGAAAAAGTCGCCCGGACCGCGCAGGCGGAGATCTTCCTCCGCGATGGCGAAGCCGTCGTTCGTGGAGGACATGATCTTGAGGCGCGCCTTGTTTTCCTCGCCCTTGTTGTCGGAAACGAGGACGCAGTAGGACTTGTGCTGTCCGCGCCCGACGCGGCCGCGCAGCTGGTGGAGCTGGGAGAGGCCGAAGCACTCGGCGTTTTCGATGAGCATGAGCGCGGCGTTCGGCACGTCGACGCCGACTTCAATGACGGTGGTGGAAACGAGAACATCGATCTCATGCGCGGCAAAGGCGCGCATGACGGCGTCCTTTTCCTTGGGTTTCATCTTGCCGTGGATGGGAGCGATGCGAAGGTCGGGGAAGACCTCTTTTTGCAGCGTTTCCGCGTAGGCGGTGACGGCCTTGCGCTCGTCGGGGAGCTCGTCGTTTTCCGCGACCATGGGGCAGACGATGTAGGCCTGGCGGCCATCGGCGACGAGCTTGCGCAAAAAAGCGTAGATGCGCGCGTGATAGCTCGAGGGAACGGCGAAGGTGTCGATTTTCTGCCGCCCGGGGGGGAGCTCATCGAGAACGGATACGTCGAGATCGCCGTAGATCATCAGCGCGAGTGTGCGCGGAATGGGCGTTGCCGACATGACGAGAAGATGCGGGTTTTCGCCCTTGGCGGACAGCGCCGCGCGCTGATCGACGCCGAAGCGGTGCTGCTCGTCGGTGACGACGAGACCGAGGTTCTGATACTGCACATCGGGCGAGAGCAGGGCGTGCGTGCCGATGACGAGGGAAAGCTCGCCGGAGCGGAGCGCTTCATTCAGGGAGCGGCGCTCCCTGGCCCTGGTCGAGGCGGTGAGCAGTGCGCAGGAGATGCCGAGGGGCGTGAGCAGCGGCGCGAGCGAGCGGTAGTGCTGCTCGGCGAGGATCTCGGTCGGCGCCATGAGGGCACATTGAAGACCGCTTTTCGCGGCCATGTAAATGGCGGCGGCGGCGACCATCGTCTTGCCCGAGCCAACGTCGCCCTGACAGAGGCGGTTCATCGGGCGATCGAGCGAGAGGTCGCGCGCGATGTCGTCGACGGCGCGGCGCTGCGCAGCGGTGAGGGAAAAGGGAAGAGCTGCAAAAAAAGGCGAGAGGTCGACCGTTTCGCACTGCTTTCCCGCGACGAACGTGCGGCGCGAGCGCAGCAATTTAAGCCCCAGCGCGAGCAGAAACAGCTCTTCGAAGGCAAGGCGGCGGCGCGCGGCGGCAAGGGCTTCGTCATCAGAAGGAAAATGAATGTTTTCGTAGGCAAAGCGAGTATGGCAGAGCTGGTGGGCAAGGCGCACGTCAGAGGGAAGTGTTTCTTCCATGTGTTCCGGACACTCGGCAAGACCACGAGGAACTGCATAATACAAAAGAGATTGCTGTATGCCTGTAACCAAAGGATAGATTGGAACAATGCGACCAGTGAGGCGGCGAGTTTCTTCCGGTTCGAAAACAGGATTGACCATTTGAAGATGCCTTTTTGATCCCTCAACGCGACCATAAAAGTTAAGATGATCGCCGGTGCGAAACGAAGATTTGAGATACGGTCTATTAAAAAAAGAAATTTCCAAAGAAGAATTGCTGCTGTCTATTGCTCGAATTTTAACGATGGATTTTCCACCGAAGGTACGCGAGAGTTTTGCTTCGCCAGCGACGACGGCGCAGACGCAGCTCATTTCGCCGGGAACAAGGTCGGCGATTTTTTTGTAGGTGCGGCGATCTTCGTAGGCACGGGGAAAATAGGACAGGAGGGAGCGCAGGTCAGTGATGCCGAGTTTGGCGAGCGACTTGGCGCGCGCTTCGCCCACGCCTTTGATATAGCGGATATCGGTGTTGAGCGTCGCCATGCGGTGGACCTCCTTTACAAATGCGGTGTTGTCTATTATAATCAACTTGGATGGAAATGAAAAGACCCTTTGCAAGGATGAAGAAAGGAGTATTGTCATGCAGAAGAAACATTCCGGAAAGATGGGCGCGATCGCGCTGCCGGTCGCGCTGATCGCCGCGGCGGTCGGAGTCCTCTTATGGATGCTGACCGGTGCGCAGGGATACCGCGCGGCGGACTGGACAGACACAGACGGGCAGCGCTACTACCGCAACATGGTGACGCATCAAGCCTTTGCGGCGGACGTTGACTGGGACGGGAGCGACGGCGCGGTGATCGTCATTCCCGATGAAGTGCACGGCTACAAGGTGACGGCGCTCGGCGGGTATATCGGCCGCGGTGTGCCGACGGCGTTTGCGCTGAACGCGCCGGAGATATGGAATACCCAGGTCGTCTTCGGTGACGAGAAAGTTGCGGCGGACGCGGAAAAGGACTATCCGAACGCGAAGATTGTCGACTGCACGGTGACACTGCGGCTTGGGAGGAACGTGAAAGCGCTGAACGAGGTCAGCTGCTTCGGCTGGCAGGGCTATGACGAAAACGGAGCTGAGACAGTGTGGCGTCTGCGCTGGAACGTCGAATGCGACGAGGGGAATGAGACGTTTTACGCCGAGGGCGGGCGGCTGTATCGCTGCGCGGATGGGGCGGCTGTGGAAGCGTTCCGTTGCGCGTGATGGCGGTGAAGGGTGCAGCCCGCAGGGCTGCGATATAAGTCCCCACAGCGTGGGGACGCGGGAAAGGGGGCCATTCTCTCACGTGAGAGAATGGCCCCCTTAGACCCCCAAGAGAACGCAAGGGGCCTTGCCCCTTGACCCCGCACATTGGCAGTTTTTATCTTGAAGAACTGCACGCGCTGCGCAATCAGGTGCGGTGTACGTGGCTTCGCCACGAGCTTTCTGCGAGTCGTTTCTTGTTGCAACCGCGCGCACTCCGTAGCGCGCGAGTGACGGTAGCTCGGCGGCGGACGATCTGCCGAATGAGACAATTGCCCCTTGGCAAAAGCAAGTATCGCTGTTATACTACAAAAGGCTCCGTTTGGACACAATTACCGGAAATAATGTTGCCGTTTGGTAGCATTGTACTGGGTGATTGTTTATGGATACCAAACGACTGCGTGATCTGCGCGAGGACAATGACCAGACGCAGCAGCAGATTGCGGATATGCTCAATATGCACCGCAGCGTGTACCGCCGCTACGAGAGCGGCGAGCGGGAGATCCCTGTGTGGGCGGTCATCAAGCTTGCCGACTACTACCGCGTCAGCACCGACTATCTGCTCGGGCTGACGGACGACCCCGCGCGCCGATGAGGGTACTGGCAATCTTCTGCGCGGCCTTTGCCTCTGGTGTTGCGCTCGCGCAGTATCTGCTGCCGACCAAATGGGCGCTCATTTTGTGCGCCACTTTTGCGACGGCGGCGCTCATCATGGGGCTTTGCGGCTGCGCGGTAAAACGCGGGGCGTGGGCGAAGCGCGCCTTTTTGTGTGCGCTTGGTCTTGCCCTTGCGCTCGGGTACAACACGCTCTACGCGCATTTTGTCAAATCGCCGAACGATGCGCTGCTCGGCACGCAGGACACGGTAGAAGTGGAGCTTCTGGGCTACGCGGAGGAGACGAGCCACGGCGCGAAGGTGACGGTGAAGATCTTGAACCGCGGCCTGCCGGGGCGGGCCATCTACTACGGTGACGCGGAGCTCATGGACCTCGAGCCCGGCGCGCACGTGACGGCGGATGCGCTCTTCAACAGCGCGACCGACCCGACGGGGAAGGGACTGCACCTGCGCAACTTCACGGCCAAGGGCGTCTATATCCTGCTCTATCAGCGCGGCGAACCGGTGTACGACGAGGCAAACGCGGGCGCGATGCGGTATCTGCCGCAGCGCATCGCAAGAAAACTCGGCGAGACCATCGAGCAAAGCTACGGCGAGCGCGAGGGCGCATTTTTGCGGGCGCTGCTGCTGGGCGATAAGAAATATCTCGACGAAGAGGACGCGAGCAACTTATCCGAGGTGGGCCTTTCTCACGTGATGGCGGTCTCGGGTCTGCACTGCTGCTTTTTGGCGTCGCTGATCGGTGCGCTCATGGGCGGCAGGCAGCGAAAACTCCGCTGCGCCGTGACGATCCCGCTTGTTTTTCTCTATGCGTTTGTCACGGGGCTGACGCCGAGCATCCTGCGCGCGTGCATCATGATCTCGATGGGCATGATCGCGCCGCTTCTGGGGCGCGACAACGACCCGCCGACGTCGATCTCGTTCGCGCTGCTGCTCATTTTACTTAAAAATCCGTTTGCCATCGCAAGCATCAGCTTGCAGCTGTCGTTTTCCGCGGTGTCGGGCATTATCTGGCTGACGCCGAAGCTCACGAAGCGCGCCCACGGCAAGCATAAGCTCCTGCGCGCGGCGATGCTGTCATTTTCGACGACGCTCGGCGCGATGGTGTTTTCAACGCCCCTTGCCGGCTACTATTTCGGCACGCTTTCCGTCGTGTCGCTTTTGAGCAACCTTTTGTGCCTGTGGCTCGTGAGTATCGTGTTCGCACTGGGACTTCTTTCGGTGATCGTCGCGGCGGCTGTGCCGCAGCTCGGCGCGGCCTGCGCCTTTGTGCCGACGCTTGGTATCCGCGTGGTGCTCGCCATCGCGGGACTTTTGGAGGAGCTCCCGTTCCATGCAGTGTACTTCAACACCGCCTTTTCCATTGCATGGCTCGTCTACGTGTATGCCATCTTCATCGCCTGCGCGCTGGCAAAGCGGGGAAAGTACCGCTACTTTGCGGCGCTGGGATTCTCGGTTGCATCGCTCTTTGCCGCAGCAAAGGTCAACGCGCTGCACTATGAGCGCGGCGGGCTGAACGTCGTAGCGCTCGACGTGGGGCAGGGGGAGAGCGTGCTGCTCATTTCCGAGGGCCACGCGGCGCTCGTGGACTGCGGCAGCAAGAATTCCTATATCGACGCCGGCGCCATCGCGGCGGATTATCTGCGCTCCACGGGCGCGACGCTCGACTCCGTGGTGCTGACGCACTATCACGAGGATCACGCCAACGGCCTTGCCGCGCTCTTTGCGCGCATGAGTGCATCGACCATCTACTTAGCTGATATTGACGCGGGCGAGGGCGACCGCGCCGGGGTCGAAGCGCTCGCCGCGCGCTACGGCGTGGAGATCCACTATGTCACCGAGGTGACGGAGATCATGAACGGCGCGTCGACAATGAGCATCTATCCGCCGCTCGGCGACAAGGGTGCGAACGAGCTGGGACTGACGATCCTGTGCTCGCTCGGCGACTTTGACACGCTCATCACCGGCGACATGGACGGGAAAACGGAGACGAAGCTCGTTGAGACCTATGACCTTCCGGACATCGAGGTGCTGCTCGTCGGGCATCACGGCTCGAAGTACTCCACCAGCACAACGCTGCTCGAATCCGTGACGCCGGAGGTCGGCGTCATCAGCGTGGGCGACAACCGTTACGGCCACCCGACCGAGGAGGCGCTGCTGCGCCTGACGGACGCGGGCATGAGCGTGTACCGCACGGACATGCAGGGCAATATTTTGATCACAGTGAACTGAGAGGACTTCATGGCAGAGAGAAAAACGCCCAACAAGGGCTATCAAAAACTGAAAAGCGACCTGAGCGCGGGAGAGATCGGTCAGGTTTACATCTTTCATGGCGAGGAGAGCTACCTGCGCGAATACTACCTTGGCGAGATCAAAAAGAAGCTCGTTCCGGCGGGCTTTGAGGAGTTCAACTACCATCGCCTGAGCGGCAAGACGCTCACGATGCAGGAGCTGAACGAAGCGGTCGAGGCGATGCCGATGATGGCCGAGCGCACGCTCGTCGTGGTAACGGACTGTGACCTTTTTAAGCTCCCTGAGGAGCAGCGCACGGCGCTCATCGCGCTGCTCAATGACTTTCCGCCGTATTGCTGCCTCGTGTTTGTGTATGATCTCATCGAATACAAACCGAGCAAGACCTATAAAAAGCTCTACGAGGCGCTCGACAAAAACGCGCAGAGCGTCAAGTTCGAGGCACAGGAGCGCAGCGACCTCATCAACTGGATCGGGCGGCGCTTCCGCGCGCTTGGTAAGGGCATCGACGCGCAGACGGCGGAGCATCTGATCTTCACCTGCGGCGCACTGATGACCGGCCTTGTGCCGGAGATCGAGAAGATCGGCGCCTACGCCAAGGGGAAGAATATTACGATCGACGACATCAACGCTGTGGCAGACCCCGTGCTCGACGCGGTGGTGTTTGACATGACGAACGCCATCACGAAGCGCGACTACGGCCGCGCGTCGGAGCTTTTGGGCCAGCTCCTGAAAAAGCAGGAGGAGCCGTTCGTCATTCTGGCCGTCATCAGCAAGGAGCTGCGGCGCATCTACACCGCGCGCATCGCGCTCGACAACGGCAGAGATAAGCTCTGGCTCATGGAGCTTTGGGGCATGCGGTCGGATTATCCCGCGCGCTTACTGATGGAGGCGGCGCGCAAGACGACGGACGAGTGGTGCAGCCAGAGCCTTCTCATGTGCCAGCGGCTCGACCAGCGCATGAAGAGCGAAAAGGGCATCGACAGCGAGGGAGAGCTCAAGCTGCTGCTGATGCGCCTTGCACAGGGGAAGTGAATCTATGGCAAAGCCGAAGGTAAAGGAAGTCATCGTCGTCGAGGGACGGTACGACAAAAACACGCTCTCACAGGTCGTGGACGCGGTCATCGTGGAGCTTGGCGGCTTTGCCGTCTTTAACGACAAGGAAAAGCAGGCCTTTTTGCGAAAGCTCGCCAAGGAGCGGGGCATTATCCTCTTCACCGACCCCGACGGCGCGGGCTTCGTGATCCGCAACCGCGTCAAGGGCAATATCCCCGAGGGTCGTGTGCTGCAAGCCTACGTGCCGGACATCTACGGCAAGGAAAAGCGCAAAAGGAAGGGTGGAAAAGAGGGCAAGCTCGGCGTCGAGGGCATGAAGCCGGAGATTTTGCTTGACGCCCTGCGCCGCGCGGGCGCAACCATTGATGAAGAAAGCGCTGTAAAGGGAAACTCCATCACAAAAGCGGATCTCTACGACCTCGGCCTGATCGGCCCGGAGAGCGTGGAAAAGCGCAAGGCGCTGTGCAAAAGGTTGGAGCTTCCGGAGCATTTGAGCGCCAATGCGCTTGTGGAGGTGCTCGATTTGCTGATGGACAGGGAAGAGCTGAAAGCGCTCTTTTCTTAAAGCCGCTCTGCGTGCCGCGAGCGGGGAAATACAAGCATATTATGCTTGCAATCGCTGCAAAGAAAGGGTATAATTTACTATTATTTTGTTTGCCGCACGGCAGACGCGAAGAAAGGAATGAATCAAATGGCTGAGGAAGTCAGAACTGCCGCCGCTGAGAGCGAAAATGGCAGCAAAAATTTTATTGACGCCTTCATCGAAGAAGACATCGCGGAGGGTGGACGCTTCCAGGGTCAACAGGTTCACACCCGTTTTCCACCGGAGCCGAACGGCTATCTGCACATCGGCCACTGCAAGGCGCTGACCATCGACTTCGGCACGGCCGAGCGCTTTGGCGGCCTCTGCAACCTGCGCATGGACGATACGAACCCCACGAAGGAGGACGTCGAATTTGTCGACGCCATCAAGGAGGATATCCACTGGCTCGGTTTCGACTGGGGCGACCGTTTCTTCTACGGCAGTGACTATTTTGAAAAGGACTACGAGTTTGCCGTTGAGCTCATCAAGAAGGGCCTTGCCTACGTCTGCGACCTGACGCCCGAGCAGTTCCGCGAGTTCCGCGGCGATATCGGCAAGCCCGCCGTGAGCCCGTACCGCGACCGCTCCGTCGAGGAAAACCTCGACCTGTTCGAGCGCATGAAAAACGGAGAGTTCCCCGAGGGCAGCCGCACGCTGCGCGCAAAAATCGATCTTGCCTCCGGCAACTTCAATATGCGCGACCCGGTCATTTACCGCATCCGCTATATGCACCATCACCGGCAGGGCGACAAGTGGTGCATCTATCCGATGTATGACTTTGCCCACCCCATTCAGGACGCGCTGGAGGGCATCACGCACTCTCTGTGCTCGCTGGAATTCGAGGCGCACCGCCCGCTGTACGACTGGGTGGTAAACAACGTCTCCGTTCCCGCCAAGCCCCGGCAGATCGAGTTTGCCCGTCTCGGCATCGACCACACCGTCATGTCCAAGCGCAAGCTGCGCCAGCTGGTCGAGCAGAATTATGTCTCCGGCTGGGACGATCCGCGTATGCCGACGCTCTGCGGTCTGAGAAGAAGAGGCTACACCAGTCATTCCATCCGCGATTTCTGCGAGCGCATCGGCGTGGCGAAGTCCGCCAACACCGTGGAATACGCGCTTCTGGAGCACTGCCTGCGCGAAGATCTCAACGACACGGCAGAGCGCACCATGGCCGTTCTGCGTCCGGTGAAGCTCGTCATCACGAACTATCCGGAGAGCCAGACGGAGACGTTCGAGGTCGAAAATAACCCCGTCCATCCCGAACAGGGCACACACACCGTCACGTTCTCCCGCGAGGTCTGGATCGAGGCGGACGATTTCCTCCCCGAACCCATCCCCAAGTACAAGCGCCTGTACCCCAACGGCCCGGAGTGCCGTCTGAAGGGCGCGTATCTCATCACCTGCACCGGCTGCAAGCAGGCCGCCCGCGGCAGCATCCAGGCAACTTACGCGACGCATGACCCC
>ERZ860322.1523-NODE-1523-length-13010-cov-5.263219_pt1 | contig 13010 bp, 9 predicted proteins | sample MGYA00509979_ERZ860322 | MGnify/ENA primary metagenome ERZ860322 (study PRJEB30046, sample SAMN00715217) | human gut metagenome | study: EMG produced TPA metagenomics assembly of the A metagenome-wide association study of gut microbiota in type 2...
CTGATGCGGCATTCCTTAAGAAGTTAGCATCATCTGATGAAAACTCTATGATGGCAAACTTAAATCAATTACAAACAACATTCTCCAATATTGCCCAAGCAATAACTGAGGGTAGCGGTAATTTTAGACTAGGCAAATAAATAGTTAATTAAGAGTAAGTCATAAAAGTGACTTACTCTCTATTAGAAAGAAATTAAATAGTTTTGATTTTTTTCCAATAGATGAATAAGTAAATAAAATAACGGAGGGATATATATGGCTCAAAATAAAAAAATTAGATCACAAGTAGAAATGAATAACCCTGATCTAAATTATTTTATAGCATTTAAAATAAACACTAAAGAAACAGATGTTACAAAAATAAAAGACGCTTTAACTAAAAAGCGTAATACTTTTGCGGCACAACAAACTGTAATAAATAGTAGACTTGTAGAATTAAAAGAAGACATAGACCAAATAATGCTAAATGATGCAACATATGATCCTAATACAGATTCATATGCACCAAATACAGGTGGTAGAGCCCTAGAAGCTCAAAATGCCATAAACTTCAATTTTAAAAGAGCAATTGAAGCAGTTACAGGTATTTGCGCAAGAGGTTATATTTGGGACTATGAATTACAACAAGTTGCCGATAAAAATGAAGTAAACTTTGATGAATTATATAAAAAAGTTGAACAATTTTTTAAACAAGGTGTTACATATAAAAAGACAACCGGTGCTAAACGTGAAGTACCATTTAAAAAGTTTGAAGAAATTGATAACAACTTAAAGACATTAAACAAAAAAGATATATATGATTTTTTAGGCGTTAGTATGAGTATTAATAACGCTGATTTAGAAACTAATCGTAATACCGCATATTCTACTTATCAAAAACAAGGTAAAAGCGCCAACCAAACTGCCGCAATAAATCTATGTGGTTTGATCAAATTAGTTGGAAAATCAGATCAATCAAGAAGAGAATATAATATCTATTGTTTGACAAAAGATGTTGTTTGGAATAGATTAAAAGTCTTTAAGGAAAGTGGTATTAAAGAAATTAACGAAAAGGTCCTTACTGAAGTTACTCAAAACATGATGCAAGCAACAGGTATGAAAGCCGAGCAAACTGAACAAGAAATTGCGGCATACCTTCAAAACTTTGGATTAGTTGTATCAGGTAGCAATTCTGCAGTAGTTGATTTCGAAGAATGCCCATATGAAAATTGTGGAAAGCTATACATTAATAAACCTGGATTAAAGTTTTGTCCTAATTGTGGACAACCACTAGAAGTAGTATGTTGGAACTGTGGTAAAACTCATCCATTCACATCAAAACAAAAAGTATGTACAAACTGTGGCTCAAATAGAGTAGAAAGCACAATTTTTGATAACGATGTAAAGGCATTTAATGCAAAACTAAATCAAGCAAGTGTTACTGAAAGTGAATTAAATATTGAATATAGCAAATTTGAAAATAAATATAAACAAAGAGCTAAAACTGGTTCATTAGTAGCTAAGCAATTAGAAGTAATTAGAAATAGTATTAACAAGAAAGTTCAAGATTTGGCTAAGAGAAAACAAGTATACGACACATATGTAAAAGAAATTAATGCAAGTATGGCTCAAAAAGCTTATATGAAGGCAAATGATATTTTATTAAAGTTAAAAGCTGCTGATCCAACATATGATGTTAAATCAATTGAATCAATTATTAAAACTGCTGTTGACAAAGCAAGACAATTTGCGGAAAACGCAAAATCATTCCTTGCTAGAAATGATGAAACAAATGTTATTGACTCAGCTGGTAAAGCACTTGAAGCATGTGCGGACTATACAATAGCAACACAAATACTTAAGAACTTCCCACCAAAAGATCCAACTAATGTAACTGCTACTGTAACAAGACAAAATGTGAAAATTGAATGGAAGATAATAGGAAATACTACTGCTGTAACGTATGATGTAATTAGAAAAGTAGGTTCTGTTCCTGCAAATGATGAAGATGGCACAATAATTGGAAAAGATTTAACAATAAACTTCTTTGAAGATAGTGCTGTTTCTCCCGCAACAACATATTACTATGCGGTATACGCAAAACGTGGTGGTGTACGTTCACGCCTCATCAATGCACAAAACCCTGTTACTTTATTCTTAGAAGTAAGTAATGTCCATCAAGAATTAGTTGCCAATGCTATTAAAGTAAGTTGGACACTACCTGAAAATGCCAAGGGAATTGAAGTATATCGTAAAGTAGGTACTATACCTCCTCAAACACCATCAGAAGGTGAAAAAATAGCAATCAAAGATACAAAAGGTTTTGATGATTCTACATCTAGTGAAAATGTTAATAGTTATTTAATAAGATGTAAATATAACATTAATGGTAAAGACTATTATTCACAAGGTTTAAAGGTTACTTTTAAGAAGATAAAAATGCCAGAACCTATTACTGATGCTAAATTAAATGCGGTAAGCGATACTGATTTTGAAGTAACATTTACCGATATTGAAACTGGTAGTGTTAAATTATATTTATCTGATAAAGCTTATGATTATAATTTTGGAACAGCAGAATATAGAATTAACTTTGCTAGTCGTTGTAAGGAATTGAAACCAATTGATTTTATCAATGTTTCAATGAATAAATTACGATTTACAGTTCCTAACAACACAATTAAATGGCTATATTTAGTTGTTACAACTGACCAATTATATTTAATAAATAAACCACTTGTAGTTAATACAATATCAGGACTATCAAATATAAATGTAATTAATAAGGGTGGAAACATTACAATTGAAGGTGATTTAGTTGGTAATGTTAGAAACTTAATCGCTAAGATTAGTACAACAGGCTACGTAAAAAATATCAACGAAAAAGCTGAACAAAGAACATGTTCTAAAGATACTTTTGTAAAAGACAAAGGTTTCTATATTGCCCTTCCTGTTGGTATTTATTATATAACTGTTTTTGCGGAATTCATGGAAGGCGGAAGCATAATATATTCTAGACCTACATGTTTACCAGAAGTAATCGATAACCGTGAAAAAGTACAAGTGAACTTTGCGGTCGAAGCTACTCCTTCAACTAGAACAGAGTATAAAGTAAAGGTAGTATTCCATTCTAATCAACCAATAAGTTTACCAGAAATAATGATTGTAAGGGGCTTCCCTAAACCACTTGCTAAAAACAATGGTACAAAGGTTGCATCAATACCTCCACTTGATTTAAAGAAAAAGTTATTGAAGAGTGGATATTGGGCTGAGGCAAAATTTACTGTCGCTCCAGCAAATGGACTAAAAGATAAATTATCATTCTTCTTTGATGATGATACAGTAAAATATATTCAATTAAAAGAAGTTATGACTTTAAAATAATATACGAGGAGACAAAAGATGGATAAATTTACATGTCCGTATTGCTATGAAAAGCATACAATAAAGGATTGTATATATAAATGTTCATATCGCATGAATTTAGGTAAAAATGCCAATGGTACACCAAACCTAAAACTTTGCGTTAATGATTTTCAAAAAAATGCTAATGGTACAATCCCTAATGAATTAATAAAGAAATGTCAAAAGTGTAATAGTGCTAAACTATATCGTTTTTGCCCAAACAATAAAGGTGGAAAACTTTGGGAAATTCCTGACCGCGTACTAGACAGTAATTTCTCAGTTGCCTTGATTGGTGCAAAAGCATCAGGTAAGAGTAATTACATCGCAGTATTGGTAAATGAAATAAAGAAAAAAATGTCAAGAAGTTTTGATTGTTCATTAATTGATTGCAACCAACAAACAAGAGAAAACTATCAAAACAACTATTATAGACCACTATATGAAAATGCGGTTACTGTTGCCGCAACCGATAAGGGCGAATCAGAACCTTTAATTTATTCAATAGATTTTTATGATACTAAAGGTAAAAGTTATAAAATAAAAGATTCTGTTACAATATCTTTATATGATACTGCTGGTGAAAATCTAGACAGTGAATCAGATATGTTACAAAACAACCAATATATTGCTAATGCAACAGGTATTATTTTATTGCTTGATCCCCTTCAAATCCCCGCAATCCGTGAACAACTAAAAGATAAAATTACTTTACCACCTAAAAATACAGATACAACAGATATTATTAAACTAGTTATTAATATTATCAAGAGTCGTCGTAAAATTAAAGGTTGTATTGATATTCCAATTGCAATGGCATTTACCAAAACCGATTTACTTGCAAAATACGATATTTTACCCGAAGATAGTTGCTTAAGAGACGAATCAGCACATACATCTAATGGTGTATTTGTAAAATCCGATTTTGAAAATACCAATATTGAAATGCAATCACTTTTAGAAAACTTCTTAGAAGATGAATTGGCACAATTATTAAAACAATTCTCTAATTATGCATTCTTTGGTTTATCAGCACTTGGCGATAACCCAGATAATTCTAATAAATTAGCTCGCCAACCAGAACCAATTAGAGTGTTAGATCCATTGCTATGGCTTCTTGCAATGGAGAAAAAAATTAAAACTGTGAAATAGAGGTGAATAAAATGTTAGCTAGTCAATTAATATATACATCTTGGAAAAATGGAGATTCTCCAAAAAAAGGATTTATGGTATATTCAAAAACTAATGATATTAGTGAAGAAGATTCTAGATTAATAATGGCAGTGATGCAGTATAAACCATTACCTGATTTACCATATACACCAACTGATCAAGAAATTGATGAAAAATTTCCACGTAATGTAGCATATTTCGAACTTCCTAGTGGTAAGTATTGTTTAGCTCAAGCATGTTATGTAGGACAAGACTACTCATCAAGATGGGGAAATTATATAATTCATGCCTTTGTAATTGATGAACCAAATGATTTATTACCAGTTACATATATTGGAAGCGAAATATTTAGAAGACGTCTTACTGAAGAAGAACTAAATTTAAATGAAACACCTGCCCCATTACCTAAAGTTGAACTTGCAAATTATGATAAGGCTCTAACTGAAAAAGAAGTAAATGAATTTTTCAATGAAGAAAGAAAACAACAATTAAAGTTAATTGCTCAATCAGTTGTTGATGCTAAAAATAGTGGTTCTAAAGTATATCTTAGAGATGAATGGGCTAATATGAAATATTGGTTAAAAGCTCTTGCTTTAATTCTACCTAAGGAATTAATAAAGAGTCTTACTTTTGGAACATATATATTTGAAACTATCGAATGTTTAGATTTCATTTGCATAAGACAAATGCCAACTTTTAACAATTATAGTTACGATGAAACTAATACTGTTTCTTACACATTTGATTTATTAGCTAATAACAATAGTATTACTGAGTTAACTAATAGATATATAGATGAAGCATGTGATCGATTAGTTTCTGATTATTTTGGTTGTATAACTTATACTAGTGATATCAGCAATACTTGTAAAAAATACAGTATTAATGATTATTCTAAAGCAAGCTTATTATTTGCTATGGAAAAGAACAATTTAAAGAAATTCCAATCATTTGATGAAATGAAAGAAATCTATGAAATTGTCGCAAACAGTAATTCAAATAATCAATCTCAATTAGCTTCTAATGTCTATGTTGAAGTAATAAAACTAATATCTACTAAGAACAACTTTGATGATCAAAAGAAATATTTTGATTTCTTAAAGAAACTTTATGTAAATTTAGATAGTACTAAGAAAGAAGAAATATTAAGAACATATCTTCTAACATTAACTAATAATGTTGCAAATAGTAATCCACAATCAGCATATGAAAAACTAAAAGATAATTGGCCTGTTAGTTTTAGCACAACATTAAATGTTGTTTTAAAACAAGAAAACATTGATGAATTATTAAGAAATAATACTGATAATAGTGAATATTTTGTCGCAATAATGATGCTAGATGCATATCAAAGTGTAAATGATATGTTAAAAAATACTATCACTAATAACTTACTAGCAATATATGAAAAACTTGCAAGAAACAAAAATTATAATTATCTAAAAGAAATCATTAAAAAGGCTTCAAACATTAGTGAAAGATATAAAGACGAAATGTTAGCTAAATATGCAAGTAAGAATGTTAACGTATTCGTTGGTGATTTCAGTTCTACTTTTGAATATTTAATCGCCACTGAAGACAAAAGATATTTCTGGCATACAATTAGTGAAATGTTAAAAATACATCCAGAGATTACTAATAATTTAGTTAAATTCTATTATGAATACAAAAAGAATAATAAACAATTATTAACTGAGTATGAAACAGTTGTTAATGATTCTACTTTGAAGAAATTTTTGACACAAGTTGAATTAAAAGGCATGGAAGAAAAAACTAATTATTCAATTGATGAATTATCAACAATATACAAAAAATCAATTGAACTTAAAAACATTAGCCAAGATCTTGCGTTAAGATATCGTCAAATATTCATTAAGAAAATAACTGAAGATTTACAAAAATTGGATAATAAAGAACGTATTAGAGAAGCTTTATTAATTCATAAGAATATATATCTTTCAGTTTCAATTACAGAAAATGATAAAGAATTAGTTACTATAATCAGTGATGCTATTTTTAAAAATACAACATTCGAGGATTTTAGAGCTAGTAAAGTAACTAGAAATGAAATGGAATCAATTGAAAGAAGTATGCATAGCGTAGGAATTAGAATTCCTGATTGTGTAGAATTATTCTATTACGCTCAAGAAAACTTCACTAATATGGAAGTAATGATAACTTCTCGTAAAGTAACTAAGATTTTAGAAGATATGGGTCTTGATGTAACATCTAAACCAAAACCATATAAATTAAGAGTTGAAATCGAAAAAGAGAAAAAAGAACTTGCTAAGAAAGAAGCAAAAGAATTAAAAGAAAAGAAGAAACTTGAAAAAGAGGCCGCAAAAAATGGCTTAGAGGCAAAAACCGAAACCTTTAAACCAGAAGAAGTTGTTGTTGACAAGAAAGTAGAAGAAGAGAAACCTACTCCCGAAGTAGTTGTTAATGTTGACGATAGTAAAAAACCAGAATATTTACAAAAGAACATTACTGATACATTAAGAGGCGATTTTTTTAACTGTTATGGTTCAGAAATAATTAGATATGATTTAAGTGTTGCCAACAATCGTATAACAGAACACTTAGTAAGTAAAGTACTAGTATATTTATTAGAACCTCTTTCAAGTTATCGTTATTTCAATGATATGTTCCAAAAAGCATTACTATGTGATTTTGATAAGACTAATGAATATTTAGTAGGTATTTATAATTATATTTTTGCTAATAAGAATCAATTCTCAAAATTATTAAGTGAAATAACAGATAAATATTTTGAAGAATTAGATAAGAAGAAAGCAAATAAGTGTTTTGAATATCTAATAAATAATGTTATAGAGTATGAAAAGATGGAAGAAATAATGAATAATTACAATAAAGATCACCAGAACTTTATTGATAAAATAAAAGGTATTTTTAAGAAACAAAAATAGGAAGGATTTTATATGAAAAAACATCGTAGCACGGCTACTCAAAAACCAAAAAGAAGTGCAAGACCTAAAGAACCGGCATATTTAAGTTATTTCTTTGGTGCGAGTTATAAAGAACTATGGGGAACAATCCGTGAATCTTGGGTAAAAAACGGTAAAAAGATTGCCTCATCAGCTATTGACTTAATTAGAGTTTGGCACTTATATGGTTTCTATAAAGCATTATGCTTATTTATATTTAGACTAGGTATTCTAATTAGTGTTGCAATATTTGGTACACTATTTACATTGATATTTTCAGCATTACACATTGTTATAATCTTTGTATTAATGATTCTAGTATATATAGGATTCATTGTATTAAAGTTTATCGATGCAATATTCTGTTTGTTCAAAGGTATTTCTACCAACTGTTACAATCCTAACTGTGAAAGAAAATTCAGATTACCTATTTATCGATGCCCTAAATGCGGAAGATTACATTATCATTTAGTACCAAGTAAATATGGTATTTTGAAACGTAAATGTTTATGTGGAACAAAACTACCAACTACATTTATTAATGGTCGTCAAAAACTTGATGCATTATGCCCATACTGTAATGCGGACGCAATTAAAGGTGTACATCGTAGTTACTTAATTCCAGTAATTGGTGGTCCATCTTCAGGTAAGACATGTTTCGTAAACATGGGTATTAAAGAATTACAAGATAGTTCTAGTAACTATGGTCTAGAATTTGTATATCAAAATGTTCCAGGTGATGAATATCAAAGTAACATTCAATATTTAGATAATGGTAACTTACCAATGAAGACTAATGATCTTCGCTTTAAGTATTATAATTTCTATTTAACTAAAGCAAACTCTAAGATTAAAAACTTAGTTTCTATCTGCGATATCGCTGGTGAAGTATTTACTGATCGTCAATTAGCATCTGAACAAGAAGGTTATAGATTTGCGGACGGATTAGTAGTAATTGTTGATCCACTTTCAATTACTGATTATGCAAAAGAAGTTTCTTCAAAAGCTTCAGTTACTGCTTATCGTGGTAGCGCTCAATCTATGAATGACGTAGCAAGTTGTATAGTAAATACTTTAGAGGGATTATTACATCGTAACTCTAAACAATCACTTGGTATGTATGTTGCAATTGTATTCACTAAGCTTGATATTCCTGGATTAGATGAAGAAATTGGTGATGTAGCAATTAACCAATATATAGCTGCTCATCCTAATACTTCAGTACTTGATGCAAACAATGCAGTTTGTGAAGATTTCTTAAGAAGATATAATGAAACAAGTTTCCTTAATATCATTAAAACAAGATTTAAAGAAGTACAATTCTTCTCTACAACTGCTTTAGGTCATAACCCATCAGGCCAAAAATTTACACCTAAGAATGTTGCAGAACCATTATTATGGGTTATTGACAAAGCAAGTCCTGCAATAAATTTAAATGCAATATGGAAGCGATAATATGAAGTATTTTCAAGACGTTGTAGATTTTGTAGAAGATAAATTCCGCTGGGTAATTCTTACATTCCTAGTGGCTGTAGTATTAGAAATAATATTTTTCCTTATTCGTTCATTAAAAGGGAAAAAACATTATGAATATGATAACTTGTATACTACTATTATTTCGAACATAGTAGTTATCATAGCTATCTATATACTTGCTTGCTTAATTGTAGGCTTTGTAAATTGTTGTAAAGATCAAGATTGGCATTTCTGGACCAATTTCTGGGGATTTGTTAAATCTAGTAAATATAGAACTATTGCTATTATTGTGGGAATAATACTAGGTATTGTAGGTCTAGTTGTAGGTATTGGAATGGGTGGTATCATTGTAGGCATCTTAATTGCCCTTGCCGCATCAAGCCTTGGACTAATTGCTTTAACAGCTGTAGGTTTCCTAGTTTATGTATTAATTGCAGTAATAATAATAATATTTAAATTAATTTGGTTTATCATATCTGGTTTCTTCGTTTCGCTTGTCACAATTTGTGCAACTCACTGGTTAGAACTTGTGGTAACAATTTGTACACCTTGCGCAATCTATGGTATGATATTAGCGTTTAGGAGTTATTTATCTAGTTTTAAAGAAAATATTATTGAACGCTAGTACTTTTTGGAGGTTATATGGAATATTTCGAGGATATTGTTGACATAATAGAAAACAATATGAATTATGTACTAGCAAGTGTTGTAGGCATCATTATTCTAGAATTCATTATATTTGCACTATGTAGTATAAAAAAAGGATTTAAACATGATGAACTATATGTTACAATTATTACAACTCTTTTAGTAACAGTAGGTTTATATGTTATACTTTGCCTAGGCTTTGGTTTCTACAATTATTGTAAATATCAAACATGGCACATATGGGATAATTTTATTGATATATTAAAGAGTAAAACATTCCTAACTACTGCAATGGTAATAATGGGCGTAATAAGCATAATATTATTCATAATATTATTAACTAAACTTGGAATTATTGCGGGGTACATAGTTGCTGCACTAATTTCACCAATTGCAACTGCAGTATTACTAATTGCTATTTCATTGGTAATAATAATAGGTCAATCATTACTTACGGTATTAAAACTTTTATGGTTTATAATTACCGCATTCTTTGAATCATTTGTTAGAATAATGGGTAATCATGGTTTACAATTATTAATTTGCATTGTTGCACCATGTATACTTTTTGGAGCAATTTTTGCTTTAAAGAACTATATAAAGAGTTTTAAAGAAGAAGTATTGTAAGATGAATAATTATTGGAAAAATAAATTAACTAATGAACAACAATTAATATATGATAAAATGCTATCAGCATTAAATAATAGGCAACAACTAATTACTATACCTAAAACAAGTGATGAAAAACTAATGGAATGTTTTTGGTCTGTACAAGATGATCATCCCGAATTGTTTTATGTATTATCAAGAATAGGTTGTGGGATTGGCCCAAGTGATATGCAAGTTCAATTTGATTATTTGTATTCAGCTAATACCACATATCTTATCTCAAATGAAATCGAAAAAATAATAAATGATATCAAAAATAAAACAAATCTAAACAATGATAGAGAATTAGAAAATGCTATTATAAATGCAATAGTTCCAAGAACAAAATATCAAATAGATGATACTAATAATCAAAGTGCCGCATCCGCCTTATATTACCGAAAAGCTCAATGTAGTGGTTTTGCGAGAGGATTCAAATATCTTGCGGATAAACTTGGATTATGGTCTATTTGTGTAAGAGGTAGTTATGAAGATCCTATTACTCATAATACAATTGCTCACGAGTGGAACATTGTGAAAATTGATAATGAATATTATCATCTAGATTTAACTAGTTTATTGTCTTATTATGAAACTAATGGTAGTTTAGATGGGGCTATTATAAATTCTTCTGATGAACATCTAGCTGCTAAAACTTTTTGGGATAAAGCAAAATCACCAAATTGTAACAACATTTTAATCAATGTAAATAATTGTTTGGAAAAACTTTCACCAAGTAATATATTTACGAGATTATATGACTTTAAACAGCTTATTTTAAATAGTGCTAAAAACAATAAAAAAATAATTGTTTTCCAGCTTAAAATTTCTCAATACACTGATGATAAACTTCAAAAAATGGTTATTGACGAAATTCAAAAACAATTTAAAAATGTTGCGATATCACTAAAAATATATGGTAACATATATGTAGTAATGATTAAGTAAAACGACTAATGGATATTAAAATAAGTAAAAGGAATGTAGCAAACGTTCCTTTTTTATATAACCTACTTCTTTAACTTCAGAAAACTTTTAGATTAGAATAGTTATAATTAATTTACAAAACAATCAAAATGTAGTATAATACTAAAAGTAGTAGGAGCACAAAAATGATAAATTTGAAATTTGAACAAATTATTAATAATCTCAAAGAAACTATCAAAGACCAAAAAGTACTGCTTGCTTGCTCAACTGGGGTTGATTCTATGGTTTTGTTAGATTTATTACTTAAAGCTACAGTAAAAGAAAATATTACAGTAGTACATATAAATCATCAAAAAAGAGAGCAATCAACAATAGAAGAAGAATTCATCAAAGATTTTTCAAAAAGCCAAAATATTACTTGTTTTGTCCATCATTTACCACACTATGATGGTAGCAATTTTCAAGAATGGGCTAGAAAAAAAAGATATGAATATTTCTATGAAGATGCAAAACTAACAAATAGCACAGTAATTTTATTAGCCCACCATGCTGACGATAATTTTGAGACTATAATAATGCGACTACTCCGCTCATCTTCAATAGAAGGATATGCTGGAATACGAAAAGAAAAAATGCATAGAGGTTTCCTAATATATAGACCGCTTTTAGATGTAAGTAAAGCATCTATATATGAATATGCAAATGAATCCGGAATAAAGTTTTTTGAGGATAGCTCAAATCAAGAAAATGATTATACAAGAAATCGTATAAGACATTACGTCATTCCTAAATTAAAAGAAGAAAATTCAAATTGGATAAAGGCAATTGAAAATTATAGTAATACATTATTTATGGCTGCCGATTATTTTGAAAAAATTGAAAATGATTTTATAAAAGAGATAAATTATGTATATAATAATAACGATTATTATGTAGAATTTATGGCAGAAAAATTATTGCATTATGAAGATTTTTTACAAATGCAAATACTATTTAGAATCTTAAAACCATTTAACTTATCTAAAGAATTGGTAAAAGAAATGCTAAATATGATTAAAAGTGCCCAAAATAAAATTGTTAGTAAAATCTCAAATGAATTACTGTTTGTAAAAGAATATGGTAAAGTGATAATTACTAACAGAATTTACGAAAATGAAGAATTTTATTTAGAAATTTCTGAAAGTGGTACATATAAACTACCTAATGAAAGTACTTTAATACTCGATAAAAATATTTGCACGTTTATAACATCAAAAGTAAAAATATGGTATAATATCCATAGTTATCCAATTATTGTAAGAACAAGAAAAGATGGCGATAAATTAAAGTTAAAAAGCGGAACTAAGAGTGTTAGTAATTATTTAACTGACAAAAAAGTTCCCTATTTAGAAAGAACAAAAGTGTTGTTGTTGTGTGATAGTAATAATCAACCAATATCGATACTTGGTTTTATAACAAAATAAGGAGGTAAAACATGGCTGATATGAAAAAAAGTTCCAACAAACGTTTTGGATTAGGCGACATAATTATATTTGGAATTATTTTAATAATGATTATATTTTTGTTTGCTGGATCATGCAGTGGTTCTAAACCAACTGAAATAACAGTCGACAAATTTTATGAACTTTTCTTCACTGATTTTGAATCAGGTAAAAAAGCACGTGAAGATTTAATTAAGAATGGTAAAATTGATCCAACCAATATTCAAACAAAAGAAAATTTGATAGTAACCAATGTTGTTTGGCAAGGTGCACCAGGTTCTGGTAATCAAACTATTTATTATATATATATATATATACTATATTAGTCAC
>ERZ860322.1527-NODE-1527-length-12973-cov-4.261496_pt1 | contig 12973 bp, 9 predicted proteins | sample MGYA00509979_ERZ860322 | MGnify/ENA primary metagenome ERZ860322 (study PRJEB30046, sample SAMN00715217) | human gut metagenome | study: EMG produced TPA metagenomics assembly of the A metagenome-wide association study of gut microbiota in type 2...
GCACCATGCCCTTATAGGGCTGAGCAAGCCACCGGCTTTGCCGGTGGTTATGACTGATGCCTTTTTGTGTGTACTGTGCTTGGATTTTATCTTGCAAGGGTCGGCGTTACCCTGTCTCGGCGACGCCGACACACACGCTCCGCGTATGTGTCAATTCCCACGACGACCCGCGAGACATTACCGCAGTTTTTCCAGCTCCGTTTCGAGCGCGGCAAATTTCGCCTCGCTCATTTCGCAGAGCGGCAGACGGCAGATACCTACATCAAAGCCGAGACGGTTCATCGCCGCCTTTACGGGGATAGGATTAGGCTCGGAGAAGAGCGCACTTATGAGCGGCAGATATTTTCTCTGGATTTCCGATGCCGCGGCAAAATTTCCAGAGCGCGCGAGCGAAACCATGCGGCTCACCTCTGCAGGACAGAGATTTGCGAGTACGGAAATCACGCCGCAGGCACCTGCCGCAATCATCGGCACGGCGATATCGTCATTCCCGCAGAAAACGGAAAAATCATCTCTAATCAGCCGCGATACGCGCATGAAATACGATATATCTCCGCTCGCTTCCTTGATGCCGATGATGTTTTTGTGCTCGCGTAGCACTTCAAGCGCGGAAACGGAAACGGTGCATCCTGTCCGCGATGGGACATTATAGATAATAATAGGAATATCTACTGCATCTGCTATGCTCACAAAATGGCGTATAATACCGATATCGTTTGCTTTATTATAATACGGAGTGAGAACGAGAAGTGCCTTTGCTCCGAGCGCTTCGCATCTGCGCGCCTTTTCGACTGCCGCACGCGTGTCATTTGAACTGCACCCGATGATAAGCGGCATATCGCCCACTCTCTCCAGCGTGAAAAGTATCAGCTTTTCCGCTTCGGCTTCGGTTACTGTCGGGGCTTCGCCCGTCGTGCCGAGCAGGACGATACCGTCTGTGCCGTTATTCTTATGAAAATCGATAAGCTCCGCTATTTTCAGATAGTTTATTCTGCCGTCCTTATCAAACGGCGTTACAAGAGCGACAAAAGAACCGCTGTACATAAAAAATCACCTCATTGCCATTTTACGCAGATGAGGTGATTTTTGACATTGTCAAACAATATAAGGCTTGCTTTTTATAAGCAGGTCGGCGGGGGCTGGTTTGTCGAGTGCGAGCGTCCAGAGCGCTTCGGCGCGAAGCACTTTTTCATATTGCGCGGCAAATTGGCTCTGCCTGTAGTCAGCGGGTTTTGTGAGGATGAAAAGCCTGCCTTTTTTGCTTATCTCGGAAGCTATGCGGCGCCCCGTTTCGCTTGCGGCAAGCAGGCTTGTATAGCTCACCTCACCGAAATCCGCATCTGTTATCCCGAGCAGAGCGAAGAGCATCGCTCGGTTTATCCGTGCCTCGGAATATGATTTTGTCCGCGCCGCGGCGATGAGCGAAGCCATATCGAATGAGGTGCGCGCGGCAGAGATAAGGCGGCTCGCAAGCTCCTCATTCATCTCGGAAAAGCGGCAGAGCTCATCCGCTTTTGCCATGCGAAGAAAGGCGGCAAACGGCAGGAAAAGGTTGTCTGCGCGCGCGATTTTTCCGCTTGCCATACAGTCGCGCAGGGTGTCCTCACCCGATTTTGTCAGCGGCGGGATTTTGCCCGAATATATCATGCCCCTCGCGGCGGAGGCGGAAATACAGCCTTCGCCTGCAGTATCGTTGTAGGCAAGTCCCTCGCGGCGCACGGTGTGCGGCACTATGCCGCTTTTTCGCCGCAGAAGCTCGCGGAGATACGCTATGCCGAGGATGTTATTTGAGCCGTCCAGCTCCGGCGCATCGCCGAAAAGCGAACGATATACTGAAAAAAACAGCCTGCCGTAGTGCGTGCCTTTTCCCTCTGCCGAAGCTTCGGCAAGTGCTCTGTCAAAGGCGGTGCTGTTCATGTTTTCGGCGATTTTCATCAGTGCTTCCGCATCTCCGCTTTCACTGCCGAAGGAAAGCTCGGAAACAACACCCGCACGCTCTGCGATATCTACCCCAGCGCGGGCAAAATATTCGGCAGAAGCGGCGCAATAAGGAAAGGGAAGCTCCAGCACAAGGTCGGCACCGCCCGCTATCGCCTCACGCGCACGTTCATATTTGGAAATGACGGCAGGTATACCGCGCTGAGTGAAGCTGCCGCTCATCACGGCAATGACGGCATCGGAATTTTTCTTTACCTCGGAAATATGATATGCGTGCCCGGGATGAAAAGGATTGTATTCACAGATTACGGCGCTGATTTTCATAAAAATTCTCCATAATTTTGTTTTTAGCTATTGAAATTGTCGCAGACTTCCTGTATAATATTCAGTATAATGCAAAATTCAAATAAAATCAAGTCCAAACGGAGGTTTCATTTTATTATGTATGTTTTAGTAGTAAATGCGGGAAGCTCATCACTCAAATATCAGCTTTTTGATACGACGAGCGCCGCTGTTCTCGCGAAGGGTATCTGCGAGAGAATAGGTCTTGATGGCTTTCTTTCTCACAAGACGGCAGACGGCAGAAAACTTGAAAAAGAATTTCCCATGCCCAATCATTCCGTTGCCACAAGACTCGTTGTCGACACGCTCACCGATCCCGAGATAGGCTGTCTCAGGGATATGAGCCAGATCGAGGCTGTAGGTCACAGAGTAGTGCACGGAGGTCCTTACTTCTTCGAGAGTGTTCTTGTCACCAAAGAAGTGCTTGCAAAGCTGGAGCTCTGCCGCGATTTCGCGCCGCTTCATACAGGAGCGCACCTCATGGGAATCAAAGGCTGTACAGAGGTTATGCCGAATGTTCCGCAGGTGCTCGTATTTGATACGGCTTTCCATCAGACCATGCCCGAAAAGGCATATGTTTACCCCATTCCTTATGAAATGGTGGAAAAGAAGCATATCCGCCGCTACGGTGCGCACGGAACATCGCATCGCTATGTTTCCGGCGAGATGATAAAAATTCTCGGCAAGCCCGCGGAAGAGACAAAGATTATCACCTGCCATATAGGCAACGGTTCTTCCATCTCCGCCGTAAAGGGCGGCAGATGTATGGATACAAGCATGGGCTTCACGCCTCTTGACGGCGTTGAAATGGGCACGCGTTGCGGCTCTATTGACCCTGCCATTGTTCCTTATATCATGAAAAACGAGGGCTTCACTCCCGATGAAATGAGTAACTTCATGAATAAGAAGTGCGGCTTCCTCGGCGTATCGGGCGTATCCTCCGACAGCAGAGACCTTGAGGCGGCTGTCAAGGAAGGCAACGCACGCGCAAAGCTTGCCGTCGAGATACTCGGATATCAGATTCAGAAATACATAGGCTCTTATACGGCGGCTATGAACGGACTTGATGCTATCGTATTTACAGCGGGTATCGGTGAAAACAGCGCCGAAACGCGCGCCCGCGTATGCCACAATATGGAATATTTCGGCATAAAGATAGATGACGAGGTAAACAGCAAGACAAAAGGCTCTTCCGGCGTGACAGAGCTTTCCGCACCTGATTCCAAGGTGAAGGTATACATGATTCCGACAAATGAGGAACTTATGATAGCAAGAGATACAGAGAGTATAGTAAAGGCTCTTTGATTTGTGAGGATATGAAAAGCGGCGGGATGTAAATTCTGCCGCTTTTGCGTATGAGAGAGGATTTTTTGTACTTTTCTGTCTCGGCGAGACGGGACAAAGCTTCGCATTGCCTGATTTTGTCGACGACTTGCTAACTTGGTAGGGGAGACCGGTGGTCTCCCGCGAAGAAACACAAAGCCACTTTCTCATTTTTCTCATCGCGGGATGCAAATCTGCCGAGTTTTGCGCCCGAAGCGGGGAGCGACCGCCGCATTATGAGAAAATATGGCGAAAAAAGCGGAAAATCGGAAAACTTTTTTCAAAATAATTGAAATAAACCTCTGTACAAAATGAAATTGATATGATATAATTATACTAAATACAATGGGCAAAGGGGCGAATTTTCTGAAAAAGCGTACGGTGTCACTGCTTCTTGCGGTGCTTGCTCTTGCCATGTGCCCGGTTCTTTTTACCTCATGCGGAAAAGAACAGAGCGCGGACAAGGCTTTCGGTGCGGCAATGGAGAGAGTGCGGAATTTTGATACGGACGGATTTTCGCAGTATTTTTCGGGCTCGGCATATTTTGATGCCGTTATGTCCGATATAGGCAAAGTTTCCGAGGGCGGCAGGGAAGCTCTGAAAACGCTCTATTCGGGTGTTTCATGGGAGATAACCGAGGTCGGATCATCATCTCTTTCCGTGAAGCTTGTTTCGTTCGATTTCGATAAGCTTTCACGATATGTTGAGGATGCGTATGCGCTCGGAACAGGCACTGACAAGGCGGAGATACTCCTCTCTCTCGCAAGCGGCGGCAGACTTTCGTCATACAGCGCGACATACGGGATAAAAGTAAACTTTGAGGGCGAGGGCGATAGAATAAAAATCCCTTTTGACACGGCGAGAAACAACGATTTTGTAAATGCGCTCGGTCTTTCCCGAATGATAAGCCTTTTTGCAAAATAAGAAAAGAGTCAGTATGGAGAGAAAAAGAAATTACCGCGATGAACGCGAAGCATCAGGCGAGGACTCATCTGTCGTAGTCGGCAGAAATCCTGTTCTTGAGCTTCTTTCAAGCGGTGCACAGATAGAAAAAATATATATTCAGCGCGGAGAGCGTGAGGGCTCGGTGAAGAAGATTTTCGCTGAGGCAAAGGCTCGCGGCATTCCTGTTTCGGAGGCTGACAGGCACAGGCTCGATACCCTCGCTGCGGGGAACGCTCATCAGGGCGTTGCCGCCATTGCCGGCGGCAAAGAATACTCGAGCATAGAGGATATTGCCGCCGCCGCAAAGGAAAAGGGAGAAAAACCGCTCATCATCGTTTGTGACGGAGTGGAGGACCCGCACAATCTCGGCGCGATAATACGAAGTGCCGAATGCGCGGGCGCACACGGGCTTGTGATAAGCAAGCATCGCAGTGCCGCCATCGGGCAGACAGTGCAGAAATCCTCTGCGGGCGCGGTTACATTCCTGCCGATTGCCAAGGTGAACAATATCGCCTCGGCGATAGACGAGCTGAAGGAGCTGGGCATATGGACCTTTGCCGCGGATATGGACGGTGAGTCTTATCTCGCGACGGACTTTAACTGCCCATGCGCCATTGTCCTCGGAAGCGAGGGAAGCGGCGTTTCCAGACTTGTCCGCGATAAATGTGACTTTACCGTATCGATACCGATGCGTGGAAGGATAAATTCTCTGAATGTTTCCGCCGCCGCCGCCGTTCTTGTTTTCAAAGCGGCGGAATGCAGATAAAGCGGCGTTTCAGATTAAAAAATAAAGTAGACGGAGGTATACTATGGCAAATAGCGTTGATACCGGAAAAAACGGCGATTTCGCAAAGGACCATTCCACGACCGATTTGCTTCGCAGGCTGAATTCTCAGTTTGATGCGGACAAGGTTGCCGCGGAAAAGCGCAGAGCGGACAGCCTTGCCAAGGGCGACACGGACACGGAAGAGAAGAGCGATGACTATATTTTTGACGGAACTTCCATGACCGATGAGGAAAAGGCAGAGAGTGACGAATTCAAAAGCCTTTATGAAAAGTATCTCGGCAGATCCGAGCAGAATGCGACAGCCGATGAGCCTGTAAAGGAAGAGGAAAACGCGTCCGATAGCGCAGACGGGGAGACCGCACCTCGCGGCGAAGAGCCAAACGCGATATCCGGTGCGACTTCGGGTGAAAGCAGTCAGAAGCGTACGCTTTTCGATATGCTTGCCTCGCTCATTCCCGACTCCGACAAGGAGGGCAAGAAATCAAAGCAGGCGGCAGACAGCACCGATGAAAAACCGGCAGATGAGCAGAAGCCGCTTCTCACCGAGGTTGAAAACGACCTGGATCTCTCTGTTTTCTCCAGCCGCAGTGACGGTGAAATATGGAAGGCTCCTGTCAAGGATTCAGAGCCGGCAGAAGAACCCGAAACGGCAGAAGAGCCCGAAACGGCAGAAGAGTCCGAAAAATCCGCAGACAATACGCCTGTGGGCGACATCATAAAGCTGAAGCTTGATGATGACGCATCGGAGCCCGAGGGAGCACACGATGCCGCTGACGAGACGGAAGCGGGTAAAGAACCCGAGGAAAAACCCGAGGAAGAATCCGAGGAGGCTGCACCAGAAGCCGAGGAAACACCGAAGGCAGATGACGATTACAGCACAGACGATGAAAACGCCTATACCGAGGAGATAATCGAGCGCTACAATAATACGGAGATGCTCGAGCCTTATCAGCCGAATACCGAGGTAAAGGAAGAGCCGGATGACGATGAAAAAGAGGCTGATGATCCTGACAGGGACACGGAAATAATGATGGCTTTCGGTCTCGACCCGAGAAGAGCCGACAAGAACGAAACGCCGAAAAAGATATTCGATGATTATCCCTTCTCGGCGACCGTACAGACGACCGCTACCGATATTCCCTCTGTCGACGGAAATACCGAGGATGACGGAAACGCAGCCGAAACGGATGAAAGCACCGAAAAGAAGCCTTCCGTATCATACGAATATAAATCGTTTGATCAGACAAAAGAGGTTTTCGACAGATACAAGCAGAAATATTCCATGGCAAAGGTTCGTATAGGAATCGCCGCTTTCTTCGCGGCAGTGCTTTTCATTATCGAGTGCATTCCCGCGATAGGGGAGGCTCTCGGAATGACAGGCTTTATCCTGCTTGATTTTGCGCTTACATTCCTCTGTGCATTCTTTGCCCTTGGCAAGCTCGTCGGCGGTGTTCGTTCGCTCGTGGTGAAAAAGCCGGACGGAAATGCGTTTATTCCCGCCATGTTCCTTATTTCATTTGTGACAACGCTTTCCGCACTTTTTGCGGGAGACGATACGGTGCTCCGCTTCTATAACTTCACATTCGCATTCTGCGTGCTCTTTTCCGCGATAGCTTCGTATATCGGAATACGCAAGGAGATATACACCTTTAATATAATATCTTCAAAGAAGAGAAAGCTTGTCCTCGCAAGAGCCGCGAGAGAGGACAGCGTGGAAGAGCGCGCCGGCTTTGCAAGACATATCGAGGACGATGCGGAAATATATAAGACGCGCGAAGCAAAATTCATAGACGATTTCTTCGCGAGAAAAAAAGAATATCCAAAGGAAAAGAAGATAATCGGCATACTTCTTGCCGCATCCGCCGCTGTTTCGCTTATTGTATTTGTACTCTCGCTTACCGTAGGGAAGGCATCGTTTTTTGAGAGTATGACGAATATGTATTTCACAATGCTGATGTGCGCACCTGCCTCTGTGCTTGTTTCTTATACATATGCGGCATATCTCGCCTCTATCCGTGCTTATTCTTACGGCGCGGCTATCGTCGGTGATACTACACCCGAGGAATATGAAAAGGCGGGCGTGATATCTTTCGGTGACAATGTAGCTTTTCCTGCCGATAAGCTGAGAATAAGAAGTGTCAAAATTTTTGAAAACAACAGCATAGAGGATGTAATCTATCTTGCTTCGAGCGTTTATTCCAAGCTGGGAGGTCCGCTTGCCACGGTATTCCGCAAAGCTGCGCTTGACGGCATCACCGCGGATAATGTTGAAATTTTGTCTCTTGCCGAAAACGGTGCCGAAGCTACCGTAGACGGACATTCCGTAGTTATCGGTCAGCCCGCATATATGGACAATCAGTGCTACAGCACCACTTATGAAGCGGGAGATGAGCTCTATGAGGGCGATACAAACAAGCGTATTCTTTACCTCGCAAAGGACAATTCCGTAATAGCAAAATTCTATCTGCAGTATAATGCATCATCCGATTTCATCTATATCGTAAGGCACCTTGCGGAGCAGGGCATCTGTACCGCTGTGACAACTGCGGATCCGGGGCTTGACAGTGCATTGTTAAATAAGAACAAGCTCAGCCCCGATGCTTATCCCATAAAGATAATAAAGCCGATGATGCCGCAGGAGGAAATGGAAAGAGTATCCGCTCACGATGCCGGAATTGTATCAAATCACGATGCAAAGGGTCTCATCAAGACGCTCATTGCCTGCGAGAAAACGAGAAATATCGGTAAGACAAATCTTGCCATAAAGTTTATTTCCATGCTGGTGGCTACTGCACTGACGGTGCTTCTCACGGTGACGGGAAATTATGATAAGATGCTTCCTTTCTATCCCGCACTCTATCAGCTTTTCTGGATGATACCGATGTATCTTGTCTCAAAGATTTATATCTGATAAGTGATGAAAACACCCGCTTGCGAAAGCAAGCGGGTGTTTTGCGCTATTTTCTGCTGTATCTGTTCCGTCTTGTGGCGGCGGGTTCTGTTGTCTCTGCTGTTTCTGTCGCCTCTGTATCTTTGCTTCGCCATCTTTGCCACCATGATTTTTTCTTTTCCGATGTTTTTGTGTCGGTTGTCTCGGCGGGGAAATCTGTTCTCTCGCACGGCAGTTTTGAGGTTGATGCGGGCGGTGCTGTCGTTGCGGTCTGCGCGGGTTTTGTCGTCGCCGTTTCGGTGCCGCTTTCCGTCGTTTCCTCTGTTTCGGGTTCGTCCGGCATCAGATAATGCTCGGCGCATATGCGATTATAGGCGAGGGTGCGGCGGGATGTTCCGAAATATTCGCCCGATGCCGCCATGCTCTGAAAGAAAGCATCGCATGCGGCACAGGAGGGAATCATGCCGCAGGGAAGCTGCCTGTACATATACTGCGCGTCCGTTACCGAGACCTGACACGGAAACGAGCGCGAATAATTTTTCACGAGCGCTATCTGCCGTATATTTTCGCGCGGGCATTTGTCACAGGCGATGCAGTGTGTTTTGCAGTCGTAATCCACGAGGATATGCGCATCGCATTTTTCCGTCGGCTCGGTGCCTTTTATGAAATAACCGAGCTCCACTCTGTTCCCGCGCGGGTCGAGGGCGCAGGCAGGGCATGGGAGCTTGCCCGAGTCGCGACAATAGAGAACGGAAACGATGTTGCTTTCCGTCTCTGCGGAAACGGCTTGTGCAGGGCTTTTCAGCAGATTTTTGCTTTGCAGAGCCGTCATCACTCGGTCAAAAACCGCACTTGCGGGATTGCCTGTATAAGTGCCGATATCGCGCGCTTCCTTATAGCCGTACCATACGCCGCATACATATCCGCCGCGAGTATATCCGATAAACCAGCGGTCGGTATTGGCGCCGGAGGTTCCGGTTTTGCCGGCAATCGGCAGTACTTTTGCAAGGGCGATATTGCTTGCCGTGCCGTGAGTGACGACATTTTCCATGAGCCGAGTCATTATCTCGGCATTCTCGGGAGAAATGATTTCGCGGCTGTTTTGCTTTTTTTCGAGCAGAATATCGCCGTTTTTGTCGAGAACCTGCGTGTAGGTTCTTGCCCGCGAGCCTTTTCCCCCAGCCGCGAACATAGTATATGCCGCCGTCATTTCGCGCACGGAAACGCCGACGCTCGTTGCACCGAGTGCAAGCGGCGCGACAGCCATATCGGTAAGAGAGCCGCCCGTGGGCAGTTTCTTGCGCTCCGTCAGAGTAGAAAGCCCCGCCTTTTTGCAGAAGTAGAACGATTTCGATATGCCTACCTGTTCAAGAACCTTTACGGAAACGGTGTTTATCGATTTCTCAACGGCGGTTTTCACATTTGTGATACCCGAATAAATGCGCGGGTTGTTCTTCGGCCATGGAATATATTTCTCGCCTGACTTGCGGAAGGTGCACGGCACATCGTCAAAGACGCTCGACCATGTTATGATACCGGATTCGAGCGCGGGTGCGTAAACGCTCACCGGCTTTATCACCGACCCGGGCGAACGGAGCATCTGCGTGGCGAGGCAGAAGAGCCTGTCCGATTTCTTTTCACCTCTGCCGCCGACGAGCGCCACGACATTGCCGTTTTCGCTGTCGACTATCACGCAGGATGATTCTGCGGAGTAGCCGCTCGTATTTTTCGGGAAATTTTCGTCATGGAGATAGATGTTTTCAAGCTCTGCCTGAATTTCGGGGCGCATAGTGGTATATATCGAGAGTCCGCCGCAGTATATCAACGAGGATGCCGCCGCGCGGCTGTAGCCTTTTTCATCGCAGAGGTCTTTTATTATATCTTCAATTACTGCATCGGTAAACCATGAATTATGCGCGCCGTCCCTTTTCGGCTCCGAAATATTCAGCGAGAGCGGGGTAGCGACTGCGCTTTCATATTCCGCGTCGCCTATCATTTCCAGCTCATACATGCGGGAGAGGACAGTATTTCGCCGCTCAAGGCATGCGTCGGGATTTGAAATCGGGTCAAAATGCGAGGGATACTGAATGATTCCCGCGAGCGTCGCCGCCTCGGTGAGCGTGAGGTCTCCCACCTCGCGCGAAAAATATTTTTCCGCCGCGGTTTTTATGCCGTAGCAGCTGCGCGAGAGGTAGACGGTATTCAGATAAAGCTCGAGAATGCGCTCCTTCGGCATTGTCTTTTCGAGGGCGACGGCGCGCTTTATTTCTGTCAGCTTCCGCTTTACAGTTACGGAATTTTCGCCTGTCAGATTTTTTATCAGCTGTTGCGTTATCGTCGAGCCGCCGTAGTTGTTTCTGCCGAAAAAGCTGAGAACAGCGCCTGCCGTGCGCTTTGGGTCAATACCCTTGTGCGAATAGAAGCGATGATCTTCTATCGCGATAAAGGCGTTTTTCACCTGCCGCGGGATTTCGTTTTCAGATATCCATATTCTGTTTTCCGTGCCGAAAAGCCGCTCGTTTTCAAGCTCTATCGGCGTTCCGTCTGCCGAAACGGCATAGATTTTTGTCGTGAGATTTTGCCCGAGAGCAAGCGATTCTATATCAAGCTCATCGGAAATACCGTATTTCATATAAAGAAGAAATGCGCTGATGCAGATGAGCGCCGTGAGCAAAACGACGAGCAAAAATCCTAAGATAAAATTACGAAATTTATGTGTTTTTGTCAGAATTATCACCTCTTTACATGAATATTATGTTTTTCTCTGTCAATAATATGTATCGCAAAGATGATGGAAAAAAGAGGCAGGAGGTTGATAAAATGGAGGAAAGGTACAGACTTTCGGCAGGAGTGACGGCGCTTATCTGTATGGTATCGCTGATTATTTCGGTTATAACTATGGTAGTGTGCCTCAGCATGCGCGCCGATATTCCGAAAACACTCGAGAGCATCACGGCAAGCGAGAGTACGACTACGGGAAATCCCGTTTCGCCGATATATTATGTAGGCTTGCATGATGAAAAGATAGTCGTCAGCACGCCGGAGGGAGATATTGTCCGCGAGCTTGATGCGAAAGCGGAGTTTCTGCCCGAGAGCGAGAGGGAAATGCTTCGGCTCGGTATAGCGGTATATTCGAGCGAACAGCTCTATTCCGTGATAGAAAATTATATGGAATAAAAAATATCGGCGTTATTTCACGCCGATATTTTTTATCCTGTTTGTTACCTGAGTGCTTCTTTCTTTTCCGCTATCTCGCTTTTCTTTTCGGCGATTTCCGCGCGCTTTTCGGCGATTTCTTCTTTTTTGTCGGAAATTTCGGATTTTTTATCTTCTATCTCCGAATTTTTGTCGCTTATCTCGCTCTTTTTATCGCTCATGTCATTGATTATGCGCTTGCGTTCATCGTCGCTGTCGGCATCGGAAAGCTCGTCGGCAAGGTCGGAGAGTTCATCGCGCAGGTCTTCCGCTTCATCGTTCAAATCCTCAAGCTCGTCGTTTAAATCTTCCAGTTCATCTTTTAAATCTTCGAGCTCGTCCTGCAAATCCTCCATTTCGGAGAGGAGGTCATGAAGGTCTGATGCAGTATCTGCGAGGTCTGCATAATCATTGTCGTCGTCATCATCAGAGCCATAGTTGCAATCGGCATTAAAATTTATTTTGGGTATTTCGATATTGCCGATATTTTTCAGCGCATCATCTACGATTTTGCTTGCATCAAATATATCTGAGAGTGCCGCTTTAGCAGCATCCGCGCCTGCTTTAAGATAATCATCGGCACTTTTGCCATCGACCTTGCCGGAAACATTTACCCTTATTCCTGTGCCTGAAACATTACCGCTTATATCACCATCTACCGTTATTGTAGCTCCTGTGCCGACGACATTGCCATCTACATGGCCGGTTATATTTACTGTTCCGCTTGTGCTGATAATATTGCTGTCTACATCGCCGGTTACTGTGATTATTGTTTTTATTCCGGAAATATATCCGCCTACATTGCCTTTTACATCTACGGCGATATCGGATAGTATATTGCCAACGTCGCCTTCATATGTGAGCACAACCTTTTCTGCCGCGGTTCTTTCGGCTTCTGTAATATTTTTTGACTTTATCATCTTTCTGCCGCGGAAGAGAACGGCATGGAGCGTATTGTCGTCCTGCCAGTCGCTTTCCGCTTCAAAGTTTGCCTGCGGTTCATCCGTCGCTTTGGCGCAGGGTTTCTCCTCGCCGAAAAGCTCCGCTATGCTTATGCCGAAATATTCCGCTATTTTCGGAAGCATGGTTACATCGGGGCAGGCGAGCGCGTTTTCCCATTTGGAAACCGCCTGATATGTCACGCCCAGTGCCGCCGCGAGTGCATCCTGTGTTATACCGCGCTCGCGTCTGAGCCCCAGTATTTTTTCCGAAATTGTTTTTACTATATCCATCGTTTTTCTCCTGTAATATCGATTTTCGGGAGCGACACCGGTTATCGCCTCCTGAGCAGAGTATAGCATATTTTCGCCAAATCGTCAATAAAAAGTTGGTTGAGTTGCATAAAAAATACTAAACTTTCAGTTGATATGGCGCTTTTACGGTATTTTTATGGGGAAAATCACTAAACCGAGGGTTGAGTGGAGGAATTGAGCAACGCGTCGCTTTTCTTAATTTTATCGACGCTCTATAAGATACATAACGAAACTTCTCTTTTATCGTACTTTTCTGTGAAGAAAAGTACCAAAAGTCATTTAAGAGGGCTTTCCTCCCTC
>ERZ860322.1532-NODE-1532-length-12951-cov-7.249845_pt1 | contig 12951 bp, 11 predicted proteins | sample MGYA00509979_ERZ860322 | MGnify/ENA primary metagenome ERZ860322 (study PRJEB30046, sample SAMN00715217) | human gut metagenome | study: EMG produced TPA metagenomics assembly of the A metagenome-wide association study of gut microbiota in type 2...
GACCCCGCCATCGCGGACAAGGTTTACATGGAGCCGCTGACGCTGGAATATATCGCCCGTATCGTCCGCTTTGAGCGGCCGGACGCCATCATCCCCGGCATCGGCGGCCAGACGGGACTGAATCTTGCCATGCAGCTGGAAAAGAAGGGCATTCTGAAGGAATGCCACGTGCAGCTGCTGGGAACGCCCAGCGAATCTATTGAGCAGGCGGAGGATCGGGAACTGTTCAAGGAGCTTTGCGAGCGCCTTGGCGAGCCGGTGCTTTCTTCTCAGATCGCCAATACCATGGAGGAAGGTCTTGCCGCGGCGGAAACCATCGGCTATCCCGTGGTGCTTCGCCCTGCCTTTACTCTGGGCGGTACCGGCGGCGGATTTGCCGATAACGAGGAAGAATTCCGGGAGATCATGAAAAACGCTCTGGTGCTGTCTCCCGTCCATCAGGTTCTGGTGGAGAAGAGCATCAAGGGCTTCAAGGAAATCGAATACGAGGTCATGCGGGACGCCAACGACACCGCCATTGCCATCTGCAACATGGAAAACCTCGACCCCGTGGGCATCCACACCGGTGACTCCATCGTGGTCTGCCCGTCGCAAACGCTGACCAACAAAGAGTATCACATGCTCCGGGATTCCGCCCTGCGCCTGATCCGCGCGCTGAAAATTCAGGGCGGCTGCAACGTCCAGTTCGCGCTGGACCCCAAATCCTTCCAGTATTACCTCATCGAGGTCAATCCCAGAGTGTCCCGTTCCTCCGCACTTGCCTCCAAGGCTTCCGGCTACCCGATTGCCCGGGTCTCCGCGAAGATCTGCGTTGGCATGACGCTGGACGAAATTCGTCTGGCCAACACCTGCGCGGCTTTTGAGCCAGCATTGGACTACGTGGTCACCAAAATGCCCCGGTTCCCCTTCGATAAGTTCTCCGACGCCAACAACCGTCTCGGCACCCAGATGAAGGCCACGGGCGAAACCATGAGCGTCGGCCGCACCTTTGAGGAAAGCCTGCTCAAGGGCATCCGCTCTCTGGAGATTGGCGTGTACCACCTGCACATGCCAAAATTCGACAGCTGGGGCAGGGAAGACCTGCTGGACTATATCAGAATCGGCACCGACGACCGCATTTATGCCGTCGCCCAGCTGCTTCGCATGGGTGTCAGCGTGGAAAAAATCGTAGAGAAAAGCACCATCGACGCCTTTTTCATCCGCAAGCTTCGGAACATCATCTCCATGGAGCGGGAGCTTTCCGGCGCGGTCATGGACAGCAGCGTGTATTATCAGGCGAAGAAGATGGGCTTCTCCGACCGGGCGGTGGCGCAGATCTGGAACGTCCCGGAGCGGAAGGTGTTTGCCCTGCGCCAGAGCAGCAATATTCGCCCGGTGTACAAGATGATCGACTCCTGCGCCGGGGAATTCGACAGCTATATCCCGTATTTTTACTCCACCTACGAGACGGAAAACGAGTCCGTCGTCTCCGACAAGAAGAAGGTCATCGTCCTCGGCTCCGGCCCCATCCGTATTGGTCAGGGCGTGGAATTCGACTATTCCACCGTCCACGCCATCCAGACAATTAAAAACGCGGGCTATGAGGCCATCATCATCAACAACAACCCGGAAACGGTTTCCACGGATTACACCACCTCCGACAAGCTGTACTTCGAGCCGCTGACGGTGGAAGACGTGATGAACGTGGTGGAGCAGGAGAAGCCCGAGGGCGTCATCGCCTCCCTGGGCGGCCAGACCGCCATCAATCTGGCGCAGCCCCTGACGGATTTGGGCGTGAACATCATCGGCACCGACTGCGCCGCCATCGAAAAGGCGGAAAACCGGGACGCCTTTGAAAAGCTTCTGATTTCCCTGAACATCCCCCAGCCCAAGGGGAAGGCCGTCACCCGCATTGAGGACGGCGTCGCCGCCGCCCGGGAGATCGGCTATCCCGTTCTGGTGCGTCCCAGCTTCGTGCTGGGCGGACGGGCAATGCAGATCGTCGCCAATGAGGAACAGCTGCGGCATTACCTCCACACCGCCGTGGAGATCGATGCGGACAAGCCGGTGCTTGTAGACAAGTATATCCGGGGCAAAGAGGTGGAGATCGACGCCATCTGCGACGGGACGGACGTGTTCGTCCCCGGCATCATGGAGCTGGTGGAGCGCACCGGCGTTCACTCCGGCGACTCCATCTCCGTGTACCCGTCCTTCTCCATTTCCAATAAGGTCAAGGGCATTATTTTGCAGTATGCGAAGAAGCTGGGGCCTGCCATCGGCATCAAGGGACTGTACAATATCCAGTTCATCGTCGATCCGGAGGATCATGTGTATATCATCGAGGTCAACCCCCGTTCCTCCCGTACCGTGCCGTTCCTGAGTAAGGCCACGGGCTATCCTCTTGCGGACATTGCCACGCTGGTGGCGCTGGGTCAGAGCCTGAAGGAGCAGGGCATCGACATGCTGTACCCCGACGAGCAGAAGCGGTACTATGCCAAAGCTCCGGCCTTCTCCTTCTCCAAGCTGCGGGGGCTGGATGCCTACCTGTCTCCGGAGATGAAATCCACCGGCGAGGCCATCGGCTACGACAACAACCTGACCCACGCGCTTTACAAGGCGATGCAGGCGTCGGGCATGAAGCTGGAAAATTACGGCACCGTATTCGTGACCATCTCCGACGAGGACAAGGAGGAAGCGCTGCCCCTGATCCGCCGGTTTTACCAGCTGGGCTTCAACATTGAGGCCACCGTGGGCACCGCGGTTTTCCTGCGCCAGCACGGCATCAAGACCCGCGTCCGGGCGAAGGTGGACGACGGCTCCGACGAAATTCTCAATTCCATCCGTCAGGGCTATGTCACCTACGTCATCAACACCATGGACGTCCGCTGTGAGGATGTGCATTCCGGCTCCAGCCAGATCCGCCGCTGCGCGGTGGAAAACGGCGTCACCATGCTGACGGCGCTGGACACGGTGCGGGTGCTGCTGGACGTGCTGGAAGAGATCACTCTGGGCATTTCCACCATTGACGCCTGATTCTTTTCCATTTGGAGCCGCCCTTGTCGGGCGGCTCCTTTTGTATGCGAAAAATGTCAAGGAAAATATTTCACAAAAGTTTACATAATTCTTGTCCATTTTTCCAAATTGCGGCGGGCGGCGGGGTAGGGTATAATAGCGGCACAAGAGAAGGATGGAGGGAACGCATGAAACGGTGGATACGCATTGGGGTGGTTTTGGTGCTGGTGATTCTCGCTTTTGGTCTGTGCGCCACGGCCTGGAATCCGGGGGAGTTTTCGGGGGACTGGTACTGCGCAGAAACCGGGGAGCTGTTCCGGTTTCAGGACGGGCTGGTCAGCTGTGAGCAGCATAATCTGCTCACCGGCACCATTGATGCCATGTGCGGCGCGTACTGCTTTGACCGGGATTCCGTGACGGTTTTCTCTCTGGGTGTGGCCGGGCTGGAAAATCCGCGGCAGCTGTACCTCATACACGGCACCGACGGCGACCGCCTGTGCGGGTCGAAAGACGGTTCCGGAGAAACATATTTTTACCGCAGTCAGCAAGCGGCGCTGGCAAGTTGATGAATCCCCTCTGCCTCAAATAAACGAGGCAGAGGGGATTTTCTCAGCTGAAGGGATACTCGGAAAACGGCTTCATGTTCAGTTCGATGGGGTGATATTGAGCGATGTAAGACCGGGCGGTTTCTTCGGAGCAGTTGCTCGACTGGGGATTCTCGCCTTCGACCGCGCGAACCCAGTATTTTTGAATACGATCCTGATAAATCATTTCGATCAATTCCAGCTCTGTACCTTTCATGCGGTAAAATTCGTAGTGTGTCCCGTCCTCTTCGCTGTACATCAGAATGCCGCCTTCGCAGACATCGGTCATACCGTGCGACCCTTGAACAATTACCAGTTCTCCATCCACGATGGTGTGCACGGAAAGGGCGTACTCCGGCTCTGTGCTTCCTGCCTGTATCGTCCATGTATCCCTGGCGATCAGCTCCTGTATTCCGTCGCCGTTCAAGTCCATCAGCGTGTAGGTTAATTTCCCAGAATCCTCATACCATTCCAGCGCCTCGGCAATGTATATGGCATATGGGTCTGTCCATGGGATGGGCTTCACCGGCTCGCCATAGCGCTTCATCTGCTGCCACTGAGGCTGGGTTTCCAGCGGAACATAGGACGCGATGATCGCCTGCGCCTGCTGCTCCGTGATCTCCGTCCGCACCTCCGCGTCTGGGCCTTCCGTAGGAGAAACGGGCAGAGAATACCAGGTATCCTCATTCTTCTCCAGCCCTTCCAGATATGTCAGCCCTTCGGCTTCCGCCCGAAAATAATACCATATTTCAGCACTGTTGTCCCTTATTCTCTCCAGTTCCAGAACATGGTTTTCACAAACCGTAAATTGCAGCGCCGCCAGACTGCTTATTTTCTCGCAATCCGCATATTGATAAGACTTGCCATCCCGCATGGACAAAATCTCCCAAAGAGACGCCTTTCCACCGGAGAGAAGCTCCATTACGCCGTCCCCATTCAGGTCACACAGGGCGTAAAACAGGCCGTCCCGCATGCGGGTGCTATGCGCCGCGGCTTTCTCCAGCTTTTGCTGGATGTACTGCTCATAGCCATGGGTGTACAGATTTTCGGCGGCTGCCGCGCGCTCCGCCTCGTAGGCCGCCTGAGCTGCCTCCATAAGTGCATCCACCTTGGTCATGTCTGCCGGGTGGGGCTGGATGGAAAAGTCAAACTGTTCCGAGATCTGTTCCAGCGCACTCTGCGTCATCTGCACCTTGTTTCCGCCGTCCCATTTTGACGAAGCAAAGGACACGGTAACAAAGGCATCCTGAAGGTCGGCAATGATCCGCGCCTGCTCGTCATTCATCACAAGCAGCACCGTCCTGCCGTCGCTGCGGGTGTAGTTCCACTGGGTGCAGTTTTCCAGGTCGGCAACCTCGTAGTACACAGGGTCAAAGTATTCCTTCACGGAATAATAATATTCCGCAAGGTTGTCCTCATATGGCCACTGGTCGGTGTCCGGCTGGAACAGAAGCGCGATATTGAAGGTTCCCTCCGGGTAAAAATAGCCTGACAGGTACTCCACATCCCCATGGAACACGCCGTCAATGCCCAGCGAGGAAAACAGCACGCTGGATTCATAGGATTGGCAGCCCACGTCCGGCGACAGCAGCTTCAGATCGTATTTTTGAACGATCTCGTCCAGCTTGTTCACCATTTCCCAGCTGTAGCATCCATAAGGGATATAATATGGGTTGGGGATTCCCAGCTCATTGTTGTCGTTGGCCGTCACAATGGCGCCATCCGGGTCATAGTCCCGGCAAAAGCTGTTCCATTCCGCCAGCGCCTCCTGATTGGCGCCTTGCAGCGTGATCTGGGTTCGCGGGGCGAGGGTCGGCAAGGAAATGACGTCCCCATTTTCGTCGTAGACGGTGGGCGTGGTGGGGCGGTACTCGGCCACCTTCAAGTCCTGAAGCCGCAGCACATACGCCACCGTGCAGCCCACAAGCAGCAGCATCAGCCCGATCACGGCGGCCACCAGCCAGAGCCTGCGCCGGGGCAGGGGAAGGGGCTTCGCGCCCGCCGTGCCGTCTCTGTATTTCTGGGTTTCCCAGAGGTATGTACCCTTGGCGTCGCCGATCATATCCAGTATTTCGTTGGCGTTCACAGCAATTCCTCCTTTTCCAGCGCCTGTCTGAGCCTACCTCGGGTGCGGCGGAGCATGGAGGTGACCTTGCTGACGGAGAAGCCGAAATGCTCGGCGATGTCCGCGATGGGGTCTAAGTACCAGTACCGGCTCAGGAACACCAGCCGTTCCGTTTCCGGCAGGGATTCCAGAAAGCTGTTGAAGGCCACGGCAAGCTCTTTGCGGTCCATGGCCTTTTCCAGACTGTCCTGAGACGCGCAGTCCTCCAGCTCGTCCAGCGCCAGCGTCACCTCTCCGCCGCCCCGCTTGCAGGCGTTCCGGTAGCGCCAGCGGTCGATGGCGAGACGGCGGGTGATCTTGCCGAGAAAGGTTGCGAGAATGGAAGGACGGCGGGGCGGCATGGCGTTCCATGCCGTGAGATAGGTGTCATTCACGCTTTCCTCGGCGTCTTCGTGGTTTGTCAGGATGTTTTTGGCAATCGAAAAGCAGTAGCCGCCGTATTTCTGCGCGGTTTCGGAAATGGCGGTTTCCGACCGCGCCCAATACAGCGCGATGATGTTCTGATCGTCCAAAGCAAGCACCTCCTTGTGTCTGTTTGAAGCGCCCTTCACTTATCATCACGGAAAAAGAAGGAAAATCTTGCGCGCCGGGAGGAAATTTTTTGAAAAATCGCAAGGAGCATTTCCGCTGGTTTTCATTCGCCGTTTTGGGGAGGCTGAATCACGGCGAATGTATCCACCATGGCCGCGAATCGCACGCCATGCCCCTCCGCCGCTTCCATGAAGAATCGACAGATAATGCGGAAGCAGCCGCTCTGTTCATCGGAAATATAGTCCCGCACTTCTAAAGGAGAATTCCATTCGCTGCCGCTGTACATGGAGAACGTGATTCGGTTGGTTTCCGTGTGTTCCTGAATTTCCCACTGCGTTTCCAGCTCTGCACGTTCCTGAGAAGCGGCATCTTTATAGGGCATATCCAGATGAACGATCTCGATTTCGCAGGTGGGCAAAGAGGTATCCGGCTGGGGATTCATAAGGGCGTCGATCTGTCGTTCCCGCTCTTCGTCCAGCAACTGGGAAAGGTAATCTCCGTAGGCTTCCAGCACCTCTTCGCGGGTCATGGGCTTCTGATACGGGCGAATATAGGTGACGTCGCCATCCTTCACCATTGTGTAGTTGTCAACATCATAGTAAATCGCAAATCCCGGCTGGGGCGTTTCGGCGGTGGCCTGCGGCTCCACGCCGTCTGCCGCATAATCGCCCTCATACGGCAACCCCTCGATATCCATGGACATCTTTTTCGGCGGGAAAAGAGTTTCGATCAGACTGGCGACCTTTTCCTTCACGTATTCAACAGCAGCCGCGCCGGGTGCGGTGTTCAGGAAAATCGCCAATATCAGAATCAGGGCGATTACCGCCGCCAGCTGCCGCACATAGCGGAAGCGGGGCGCTTTTTTGCGGCCTTCGCGCATTTTCTGAGCTTCCAATATGTATTTTCCCTTCACGCCGCCCAGAATGTCCAGCAGTTCCATATCCGTCATACCAGTCCCTCCTCCGTCAACTGCGCATACAGTCGCTTGCGGATACGGAACAGCATGGATTTGACCTTGCTGACCGTAAAACCGGACTTTTCAGCGATTTCCTCAGTGGAATCCAGATACCAGTAGCGGCAGAGGAACACGCTCCGCTCCGTCTCCTTCAGCGTGCCGAGGAAACGGTTCAGGCTTGCCAGAATTTCCTTCCGGATGGCCGCTTCCTCGGCGCTTTCCGTCCCGCTGACGCATTCCCGCAGTTCCTCCAGTGCAAGCTCGATCTGCCCCTCGCCCCGCTTGAAGGCGCGGTGCTTTCTCCATCGGTCGATGGAAAGGTTCCGGGTGATTTTCCCCAGAAATGCCGCCAGCGCTGGGGGACGCCGGGGCGGCATGGTGTTCCACGCGGACAGGTAGGTATCGCTGACGCTTTCCTCCGCGTCCTCCGGGTTGGTCAGAATGTTGTAGGCAATGCTGTAGCAGTAGCCGCCATATTTGATGTCCGTTTCTTTGATCGCCTGCTCTGAGCGGTCAAAATATAGCTGAATGATCTGATCGTCATTCATTTGCAGCCCTCCTTTTTCTGAACATTTCACCTTTCTATACGCAGAAATTTGCTTTTGGTTGCGAATTTATCATAAGAATTTTCTGCCGTCTTTTTGATATTGTACCACAGGGGGGATTCAAATACAAGATTTCCCCCGCAGCGCCCCGCAATACTTTTCCAGCGCGGCTGCCGCGACCGCGCCGTCCGACGCAGCGGTTATGACCTGCCGCAGGGGCTTGACGCAGATGTCGCCCGCCGCGTAAAGTCCCTCAACGGAGGTTTTCTGATTTTCATCGGTGCGGATATACCCCCGCTCGTCCCGTTCGACAATGTCGGAAACCAGTGCCGTGTCCGGGGCATACCCGGCAAAGACAAACACGCCGATGGTTTCGCCATCCGGACTCTGGTATTCGGTGATCTCTCCGGTAGCGGTATTCTGGTATTGGATACGCCGCAGGCCGTCATCGCCGGAGACCTCCCGCACCACGGTGTTGAAAAGGACGGTGATCTTCTCGTGGTTTCTGGCCTTGTCTGCCACGGAGGCAGGGCAGGCAAAGTCATTTTTTCGTATCAGCGTGGTCACGTGCCGGGCAAATTTCGTCAGAAAAACACTTTCCTCCGCCGCCGTAAAGCCGCCGCCGATGACAAAAACATCCTTATTCCGGAAAAACGCGCCGTCGCAGGTAGCGCAGTAGGAAACGCCGCGCCCTCTGAAATCCTCCTCGCCCCGGAAGCCCGCCATTTTTGGCTGCGCCCCGGTGGCAAGAAGTACGCCTAAGCAGCGAAAATCCCCCGCAGAGGTTTTCACGGTTTTCTCGGCATCGAAAAAGGACAGCTCCTGCGCCTCCGCGATCAGAAATTCCGCGCCGAAAGACTCTGCCTGACGGCGCATGGTCTCGGTAAGCTCCATTCCGCTGGTTGTCAGGACGCCTGGGTAGTTTACTACCTCGTCGGTAATGGCGATCTGCCCGCCGTATCCCCGTTTCTCCAACACAAGCGTCCGACAGCCCGCCCGGGCAAGGTACAGCGCCGCCGTCAGCCCCGCCGGGCCGCCGCCTATGACGATGACATCGTAAAGCTTTTCATTCATCATGGGATTTTTCCCTCTTTCGTAGATATTCAGAACTTCCATAGTGTCAGTGTGCGCTATCCGGCCAAAATCATACAAAGCAGAAAGGGGAACGGCAAGCGCCGCTCCCCAAGTATTTACATGTCCAGTGCCGGGTTCATAAAGTACACATTCTTCTGATCCAGCTTTTCCCGAAGCAGCTGCACCGCCTCGCCGAAGCGCTGGAAATGCACGACCTCCCGCTCCCGCAGGAACTTGATGACATCGTTCACATCCGGATCGTCGGAAAGCCGCAGAATATTGTCATAGGTCACCCGCGCCTTCTGTTCCGCTGCCATGTCCTCCACAAGGTCGGCCATGGGGTCGCCTTTCACCGCCATGGACGCGGCGTTCCACGGAGATCCGGAAGCGGCGGTAGGGTAGACCCCCGCAGTGTGGTCCACAAAATAGGGCGCAAACGCCGAATCCTTCATCTGAGAATCCTTCAGATTCCGCGTCAACTGGTGGACGATCGCGCCGATCATTTCCAAATGCCCCAGTTCTTCCGTTCCAATATCTGTCAGCAGCCCTTTCAGCTCATCAAAGGGCATGGCATATCGCTGGGACAAATACCGCAGGGACGCACCCAATTCGCCGTCGGGGCCGCCGTACTGGGAAATGATGATGGCGGCAAGCCGGGGATTCACCGCGGCAATTTTCACCGGATATTGCAGCTTCTTATCATATACAAACATGGTTACGCCTCCTTATTCGTCGTGTATTCCCACGGCCACGGGTCATCCAGCCATTGGTAGCTCTCGGATGTCTGCGGCGTGCCGTGGTTCAGGGGGCCAAAGCATTTCTGATATTCCGCCCGCACCTTTTCCAGAAGCTGCTGATAGCGGCGGTACAGCTCCAGCGCCTCCCGGTCGTCCCGGTGGGTGTCCAGATACAACGCCAGCTCCTGAACGGCAAAGGCCAGTGCCTGCATCTGCGACGAAGGCGTTTCCGGCAGCTCGTTCAGATTCACCATGCCCATGAAGGGGAGATCCAGCCCGGGGAACAGCGTTCCCCGCACCAGACCCTTCTGCGCCTCATACTGCGGCGGGTTTTCCAGCTGGAAGGGAACATAGGGATTTGCCAGCGGCGCCATGGCCGGAAGCCGCCCTTCGCGGCCGTTTTCCTCCTTTTTCTGGTTATCCAAAGGTCATTCCTCCTAACATTTTCGCAAGATTTGTCGCTCCGGGTCATTCTATGCGGTTTTTGCAAAAAGGTTCATGACGGCAGGGAGGACGCATAGACTTTGACGAGGTGGTGTCCATGATAAAGCGAAAACTCTGGGGGCTATTGTATATTCTGATCGTTCTGGGGACGCTGGCCGCGGCGGAATGGGGCTGCCGCACCGTGTCCGTCATGGTCGAAGCCGCCCCGTTAAAGCGGGGAAACTGCATCATCATCGACGCGGGGCATGGCGGAGAGGACGGCGGCGCGACATCCTGCCGGGGGGTGCTGGAAAGTACATACAATCTGGAAATTTCCCTCCGCTTAAATGACCTCCTTCACCTGCTGGGCTATGACACCCGGATGACCCGCACGACGGACACGTCCATCTACACGAAAGGGGAGACCATCGCCCAGAAAAAAATATCCGACCTGAAAGAGCGCGTGCGCATCGTCAACAAGACGGAAAACGCTCTGCTGCTGAGCATCCATCAAAACAATTTTACCGACAGCCGCTACAGCGGCGCGCAGGTGTTTTACGCCGGGACAGAGGGCAGCGCTCAACTGGCGAAACTGCTTCAGGAGAGGCTGGTCTCCACCCTGAACCCAGGCAGCAACCGAAAATGCAAGAAAAGCGACGGCGTTTATCTGATGGAACACATTGACTGCACTGGCGTGCTGATCGAGTGCGGCTTCCTGTCCAACGCGGAGGAGGAAGCCAAACTCAGCTGTGCCACGTATCAGAAAAAGCTTTGCTGTGTCATTGCGGCAACGGTCAGTCAATATCTATCGAACACTTGACCGAATAGGTTTTCGCTGATATAATAAAGAAAACAGACCAAAGGAGAAACACAATGGCGAAAACGAAAACTGTTTTTTACTGCACCAACTGCGGCAATGAGACCCCCAAGTGGATGGGACGCTGCCCCAGTTGCGGCGCGTACAATACCATGGAGGAACATGTGGAAAAGCCTGTGGCCGCCGGGAAGGCAAAATCGGCTCCCGTGGGCATGAGCCGGAAGCCCCAGCGCATCCGGGAAATCACCAGTGACGGAGAAATCCGGTTTTCCACCGGCATGGGGGAATTGGATCGGGTTCTGGGCGGCGGCGCGGTTGCAGGCAGTCTGGTGCTGGTGGGCGGCGCTCCCGGCATCGGCAAGTCCACGCTTTTGCTGCAAATTTGCAGCAGTCTGTGCGTCGGCCGTCGGGTGCTGTACGTGTCCGGCGAGGAAAGCGAGCGGCAGCTGAAGCTTCGGGCAGAGCGTCTTGGCGTTGCGCCGGAAGAACTTTTTATTCTCTCGGAAACAAGACTTTCCGACATTGTGGACGCCGCAGAAGCGATGAAACCCGATATTCTCATCGTAGACTCCATCCAGACCCTCTATAATGAGGAAAACGAGTCCTCCCCGGGAAGCGTCTCTCAGGTGAAAGACTGCACCATGACCATGATGCAGCTGAGCAAGAGTCAGGGCATCACGGTGTTCGTGGTGGGGCATATCAATAAAGACGGCAATATCGCAGGCCCCAAGGTTCTGGAGCATATGGTGGACTGCGTCCTGTATTTCGAGGGCGACCCCAACACGTCCTACCGTCTCCTGCGGGCGGCAAAGAACCGTTTCGGCTCCACCAATGAGATCGGCATGTTTGATATGACCGGCAAGGGATTGGAACAAATCGAAAACCCCTCGCAGGTCATGCTGGAAGGGCGGCCGATTGGCATTTCCGGTACCTGCGTTGCCTGCGTGATGGAAGGTACGCGGCCAGTACTGAGCGAGATTCAGGCACTTGTAACGAAAACGGCGTTTCCAAGCCCACGACGCACGGCAAGCGGGTTTGACTATAACCGTATGTATCTGCTGCTGGCCGTGCTGGAAAAGCGCGGCGGTGTGAATCTTGGGATGTCGGATGCGTATGTGAACGTCATCGGCGGCTTGCAGCTGGACGAGCCTGCCGCCGATCTGGCCCTTGTGCTTGCCGCAGCGTCCAGCTTCCGCGATAAGCCCATCGATCCGGCGACCGCCGCCATCGGCGAGGTTGGCCTGACGGGCGAGATCCGCGCCGTAACGGGCTTGCAGCAGCGCCTGTCCGAGGCGTCCCGCACCGGATTCAAGACCTGCATCATCCCGCGCCACGGGACGGGCAATGTCACTGCGCCCGACGGCATGGAGCTGCTGCGCGTGCGCAATATCCGCGAAGCGATCGAACTGGTTCTGTCATAAATCAAAAAGGAGAAATCGATATGGAAGTGCGTGCATTACTGGATGTTTTACATATTGCTGAACGCCTCAAGGACGAACTGCGCCACTGCGAGACGAGCAGGGGCCGCCGGGAAAGCGTCGCCGAGCACAGCTGGCGGCTTGCACTGTTGGCATTCTTTATGAAGGACGAATTCCCGGCGCTCGATATGGACAAGGTCATCAAAATGTGCCTGATCCACGATCTTGGCGAGTGCTTCACCGGTGATATCCCGACGTTTTTGAAGTCCGCAAAGGACGAGAAAAAGGAGGATACCGCGCTGTTCGATTGGGTCGCGTCGCTCCCGGCCCCGTACAATACGGAGCTGGCCGCGCTGTATACCGAAATGGGCGCGCTGCAGACAGACGAAGCGAAGCTCTATAAGGCGCTGGACAAGCTGGAGGCGGTGATCTCCCACAACGAATCTCCGCTGGACACGTGGCTGCCGCTGGAATACGACCTGAACCTGACCTACGCCAACGACAATGTGGCATTCTCCCCCTATCTGACCGCCTTGCGGCAGGCCGTCCGGCAGGAGACGGAGGAAAAGGTGGCAAAAGGGGAGTGAATCCTATACGGAGCGTAATTCCATGCTGTAATTATACAACATGGAATTAAAAATCGACCCCGCGATACGTGCAGAGGGGACGTTAAACATTCGTAGGGGCGGGGGTCTACCCCGCCCTTGGCCACCTCTGAGAGGGGGCTGTCGAGCGCAAGCGAGACTGGGGG
>ERZ860322.1535-NODE-1535-length-12938-cov-29.943414_pt1 | contig 12938 bp, 10 predicted proteins | sample MGYA00509979_ERZ860322 | MGnify/ENA primary metagenome ERZ860322 (study PRJEB30046, sample SAMN00715217) | human gut metagenome | study: EMG produced TPA metagenomics assembly of the A metagenome-wide association study of gut microbiota in type 2...
AAAGAGCAAACTTGAGCTGCTCTCTCATAGGCTTGCCGTTTACTACCTCATCGGGGTTGTAGTACTTGAACGCCAGGGGATTTGTGCTGTCCTTGCCTTCATAGGGGATCTTGCCGATATTCTTAAAAAAATCGCTCATTGTTTTTTCCTCCAAATTAAAATTAAAGATTTATTTCAGTGACGGCACATTTATTGCCGCACAGAGTTTCGCTTATTGTGTCGGGCTGATGTGTGCCCGCATAAAGGGTGAATCTGCTGCCAAAACGCTTTCTTTCGCCCTTTTCGTCCACAGCGGTGAATGCTCTTTCGGGAACGGGTATTGTAACAGTTACCTTCTCGCCCGCATCAAGGCTAATGCGCTTGAAACCGCAAAGGCTTACATTGGTAACTGCATTTTCAGAGTAGTCCTTGATGTAAAGCTCAATAACGTCCTCGGTGGCATTCTTGCCCTTGTTCTCAGCGGAAACAACAGCAGAGCCGTCCTTGTACTCCACCGATGTGCATACGATATCTCCGTAAGTCAGACCGAAGCCGAAGGGATAAAGCACATTGTTTTCCGCAAAGCGGTAGGTGCGGTTCTTCATTGAGTAATCCGTAAATTCGGGAAGCAGCTCCGACTTTTCATAGAAGGTAACCGGAAGCTTGCCCGAAGGACTTACATCGCCGAAAAGGATTTCAGCAAGAGCCGTTCCGCCCTCAGAACCGGGGTACCATGCGTGGATAAGAGCGTCGGGAGCACATTCGGTATTTACAGCACTTCCCGCAGCGCATACCACAACCACAGGCTTTCCTGTTTTCATGATCTTGTCAACGAGAATGCGCTGGCTTTCGGGGAGACGGATATCATTCTTGTCACCCGAGGAAAATTCGTTTCCTGTGTCGCCCTCCTCGCCCTCGATAGTGGAGTCAAGACCCACGCAGAGAATAACAACATCAGCATTTTCAGCCGCAGCCATAGCCTCCGCATATCTGTCACCGGGCATTGCAAGACCCGATACCTTCTGCTTGTAAAGATGACAGCCCTCGGCATAGATGACCCTGCCTTCAAACCTGTTCTGAATGCCCTCCAGGAAGGTGATGTATCTGTCGGCAGTACCGTTGTAATTGCCTTCAAGAACAATTCTGCTGTTGCTGTTGGGACCGATAACCGCAATGGTATTGACCTTGTTTTTATCAAGGGGAAGAATGCCGTTGTTTTTGAGAAGAACCATTGACTTTTCCGCACATTCAAGAGAAACCTTTTTATGCTCGGCACAGGAGACAATATTATAAGGAATATCATCAAACTCAGTCTTATCGTCGAACATACCAAGTCTTATGCGTGTCCTCATAAGATGAACGCAGGCTTTTCTGATGTCCTCCTTAGTAACAAGGCCCTCGTCTAAAGCCGCAAGCACATTAACATAAGTACAGCCGCAGTTCACATCGCAGCCTGCTGTAAGAGCAAGCGCAGCCGACTCCACCGCATTTTTCGTAAGACCGTGATGCTCGTGGAAATCCCTGATAGCCCAGCAGTCGGAAACGAAATATCCGTCAAAGCCCCATTCACTCAGCTTGCCCATAAGAAACTTGCTTGCGCAGGCGCCTTCTCCGTTTACCCTGTTGTATGCGCCCATTACGCTTTCGACCTTTGCTTCCTTAACAAGGGCTTCAAATGCGGGAAGATAGGTTTCCTCCATGTCCTTCTGTGTAGCCTCGGCGTTAAATTCATGCCTTATGGACTCAGGACCGCTGTGAACGGCAAAATGCTTTGCGCAGGCAGCGGTTTTCATGACCTCTCCGTCACCCTGCAGACCTCTTACATATGCCTTGCCGTTTTCGGCTGTAAGGAAAGGATCTTCGCCATAAGTCTCATGACCTCTGCCCCATCTCGGATCTCTGAAAATGTTGATGTTGGGAGCCCAGAGAGTAAGTCCCTTGTAAATGTCCCTGTCATCGTATTTTGTGTAAACGTTGTATTTTGCCCTCGCCTCGGTGGAGGTGATGTCTCCCGCCTTTTCCACAAGTTCGGTGTCAAACATGGCAGCCATACCGATAGCCTGAGGGAACATTGTTGCAACGCCCGAACGTGCAAGACCGTGGAGACCCTCATTCCACCAGTTATACGCAGGAATGCCCAGTCTCGGGACAGAAGGAGCATCGTATCTAAGCTGACCCGCCTGCTCCTCAACGGTCATTTCATCAACCAGAGCTTTCGCTCTTTCAAGGGCAGAAAGAGATTTGTCAAGATATTTTTTCATTTTCTCTGATTCCTTTCAAGGATGATTTTAATTTATAAGTTCATTAATGCGATTTCCGATATTGTCCATCATATCGGACGGCTCAGCATTATTACTGTTGTCAAGAAGACACCACTTTTCACAAAGCACAGCTTCCTCGCCGGTTGCAAATTTCCGCTTTTCGCCCAGAAACTCACATTCAAGGAAAAGATCGTTGGTGTAGACCTCAAAGTTGCAGGAAAAATCGGGATAGCAGACGTCCTTGTATTCGGAAATACATTTCGCAAAGATCTGCTCCTTAACCGCATACACCGCAAAGCCGTCCTCGAGATTAAAGCCCGCCTTGAACGCCTTGCGAATAAAGGAATCCTGCCTTATGCGCACCATGGAATTGCTCATTCTGAATCTGCTGTCACAGATATCCGAGTAATCCCACAGGCTGATAACTCTGTTGGGGAGATATCCTCTCTTGGCGGTATTTACGGGTATCATGCAAACTCCGCCGTCGGAAAGACTTGTTACCGACCAGGGAGCAAACTCTGTCTCTGCCTCGGAAACATTTTTTATCCTGTGAGTGAGCTTTACCACAGGAGCAGCATCGTCAATCTCAATAATGACCGTAAATTCCTTGCCGAAGGGTGTTGCGGGAGGAGTCAGGATAAGCCTATTACCCTCTATACTGCAGCTCACCGGGGCATTATCGGGATAATATGTCTCGGGATTTACCTCGGGAGCTATCCATATCCTGTGACCGCCGTAAGCCACCCAGCTGCCGTATTCACCTGCAGGCTCGGTAAAGCGGCGTTCAACATCCTCAAACAGGACATTTTCCTTGCCCCTGCGGGCGAAATATATTATCCTTGGGCCCAGATCCACTGTAACACCGAGAGAAATAAGACCGTTATCCAGAAATACGCAGTTTCCGAAATTCTTGTACTGCTTATTAGAAACTCTTACGCTCATAGTATTGACCAACCTTCTTTAAAAGCTGCATTTACATCGGCAGAACGTGGGCAGAAATATGTTCGTTTTCGCCCTTTGTCCGTATGTCGTATTGAATGACTAAATTATATAACAATCTCATGAGATTTACCAATCGTTTTTTGCGTTTTTGATTTCACATATTGTGCTATTTTTTATGCGAGATTTGTATGGCTTTACAAAAAACAGGTCAAATGTATTGCCTTTTTATACAAGACGTGTTATTATAGTAATATAAACGTTACAAAAATTGTGCCGATGATACCAAAATTTATTACAAGATATCAATTTATGCCGCTATTTCAAAGCTTTTGCTTGAAAAATTACAACAAAAAGGAACGGTGGGGCTTATATGATCGTACATCTTAACGGCGACTACGAAACAGTCGATTATGTTCCAAACCGAAGTGTTCTGTTATACGACAATATTGAGGATGAGGAATATCCTCTCCACTGGCACAACGCCATAGAAATAATCATGCCCCTCACAAACGGCTTTGAGGCTGTATGCGCAGGCAAGGATTATAAGCTTTCCGAAAGGGATATCCTGATAATCCCCGGGGGCACTCTTCACAATCTGAAAGCACAGTCGGGCAGAAGGATCATCTTCCTGTGCGACAACAATTCCTTGGCGGCAAACCCCGCACTGTCCGAGCTTTATTCTGTCCTTTCAGAGCCTGTGCTCATAAATTCGGATTATGACAAGGAATTTCTAAAATCCATGAATCATATCCTGGAGGAGATATACGTTCTGTATTCAAATTACACCGACATAACCGAGGTGTATATCTACATTAAGCTGGTAACTCTCCTTGCAAGGATAAAGGAGTATCAGCTAAACGAGATAAAATACGACGACGGCGGAAAATATGTGGACAAATTCAATTTGATACTCAAATATATTGAGCAGAATTATGCAAACGATATTACTCTTGAAAGGCTTGCCGATATCGCAGGCTACAGCCCATATCATTTTTCAAGGATATTCAAAAAATACAGCAACACGACCTTTATCAACTTCCTGAACCGACGCCGAATAAAGGCAGCCGAGCTTCTTCTCCTTGAAAGCGGCAGCTCCATAACCGATGTGGCAATGCAGGTAGGCTTTGCAAGCCTCACCACCTTCAACCGAGTGTTCAAAAGCATAAACGGCTGCACTCCCTCGGAATACAAAAAGCTTTACAGAACCACTCAGACATCGAAAAGATTTACATAACCAATAACAAACACCGCACATTTATGAAATGCTCCCATTTCATAAATGTGCGGTGTTCTTGTTGTCATCAGATTTTTGTCTGCAGCTCTCTGACCTTATGTTCACGTTTCATGGCGTACATTTTTTCATCGGCACGCTTTAAAAAATCCTCGGGTAAGGTGTGCTGCGAGATATCAGCCATGTATATACCAATGCTGGCATTAAGGGTATAGGGCTTGTTTTCGGTCTTGTTAAAATCATCAAGAGCTGCGTTGAACCGCTTTTTATAGTGCATTGCCTTTTCTTCCGAATAGTCAAAAGCAAAAACGTAAAATTCATCGCCGCCCGTTCTTCCTGCTATCTCATTTTCGGTGCAGCAGGCGGAAATAATGTGAGCAAGGGAATTTATTGCGTAATCTCCCTCTGTATGACCGTAAACATCATTGATGGATTTAAGCCTGTCCATATCAATAACAATGGCTGCAACAGCGGTCTGCTGTTCTTCTTTTTTCTCATCAAAGGCTTTGTTCATACATTTTTCAAAGCCTCGTCTGTTATACATACCTGTCAGCTTATCATGGGTGCTTGCTATTTCCAGATCCTCCACCAGCTCCCTGATACTGTTTTTGTGAAGAAGCGTTTCAAGGGCAACAGCAATATTCGCTATCCAGATATTATAAAACTCGCTGAAGGGTTCGTCATTTTTCATTGATATTGCAGAATAACCGAAGCAGTGATTTTCAAAATGGATATATGATATGTAATAACAGCAAGGAGACTCCGCCGAATCTGCGGGGATAAGCGTATTAGTGGAGAAATATTTCTCGGGGCGAAGGGAGCTGCCGCTTCTGTCTATCCATATTGCGGGATACACCTGCTCAGAGGGTGAGCGTATCTCGGTCTCGAAGGAGCTTCTGCCCTTCCTGTCAGTAAAGGTAAACATAAAGAATTTTTCATAATCGCCGATATTGCCGCCGAATTGTGAAAGTATATCCGATATCTGTTCAATTTTCGTTACACGGTTCATTTCAAGCATAGCCGCTTCAACAGAATAAATATGATAAAGTGTAAAAGTATTCTTCCGGAAAAGTGAATTTATCTCACGGGATTTGTCCGCTTCAGTTTTGTAGTAGTTGACATTACAGCCGCAGGAGCCTGTAAAGCAGCTGTCCGTGTATAAATTAACGCATTTTTCCTGTGGTCTGCCGTTATTCACATTTTCTATTATTTCAAAGGCTGTGCGTGACAATGTGTTCAGATTCACCTGTGCGGAGGTAATGGGGGGAACATGCATTTTCGCTTCATACACACCGTCAAAGCCCGAAATGCATATATCCTCGGGGACATTTACTCCCTTACCTATCAACACATCACAGAGAGAGTATGCCATATAATCATTTGCACAGACAATAGCCTGGGGACGGGGGCAGCAATTAAGAAAAAAATCGGCTGCTTCGTAGCATTTGTTGTACCAGAAATCACCGTGAAAAACACCGACGCCGTCCTCGGGAAGTCCGCATTCCCTCATTGCGCTCTGAAAAGCCGCATATCTTTCCACAGCGTCGCAGTGTCCCGGGATACCTGACATAAATCCAATATGCTTAAAGCCATGATGCTTTGCAAAATGCCTTACCATATTTTTTATGCCCTCGGAGTTGTCGATATGCACGCTGTAATAATCATTGCAGGGTTCACCTATTGTTACAACAGGGCATCTGCATTTTTTTATATGAGACATGATCTTATTTTTGATATCATCGGTGAAGCTGTTGCTGTTGTCAAAAATAATACCGTCCAGCTCATCAAAAGGAATAATATCAAGCATTTTATGTTCGTTCTGTGCATAATTCTGGTAGTCAGCACCGATAGTACCGATAAAGCTGAAAAAGATCACATTATAATCCAGATCCTTTGCTGCTCGGGATATGCTTCTGCACAGTTCCTTTTTCTGTTCACTTGTTATCGCACACAGAAATACTCCAACTGTTTTTCTTTTATTCATCATAATATGTATCACGCTCCGCTTGATGCATTTTTGCTATCTGTACATTATCATAGCATACTATTGAAATAATTTCAATAAAAAAAACGCAAAAGGCCGTCCAAGGGGAAGCCACGTCTTTGCCATTTCGTAAGAAAGACAAAGCTTGCGGCTCGGTACCGATAAATTTTTCTTATCGGCAATACCCTAACAGACAGCCTATTTTCATATTATTCCTTTACACCGCCAATAGTAAGTCCTGCCACGAAATACTTCTGCAGAAAAGGATACAGACATATTATGGGGAGAGATGTTATGACCGTTGCAGCTGCACGGACAGAGGTAGGTGTTACCATACCGCTGGCGTGTTCCATTGTCTGAGCAGTCTGTCCCTTGCCCGAGGTGGTAACAGCGCTCAGGAGCTTCATAAGTTCATATTGCAAGGTTGTGAAATTATCGCTCATACGGTTGTAGAGCATAGCGTCAAACCATGAGTTCCACTGTCCGACAGCGGTAAAGAGAGCAACTGTTGCAATTACAGGCATACAAAGCGGGAAAATGATCTTTATAAAAATTGTCATATGACCCGCACCGTCGATCTCGGCAGATTCGCTGAGGCTCTCGGGAAGACCGTTCATATATGTACGGATAACGAGCATATTAAATGCACTTACCATTCCGGGAAGAATATACACCCAGAAGCTGTTTGTAAGACCCAGTGCCTTATAAACAAGGAATACAGGGATAAGACCGCCCGAAACATACATGGTGATAACATAGATCAGGGACAGCTGTTTCTTGAAAATGAAATTCTTGCGGCTTAGAACATAAGCAAGAAGTGCTGTTACAAAGGTAGAAGAAACTGTACCGATAACGGTTCTGAGAACTGAGATCTTAGCTGCTGTGGGCATAAGATCTCTTCTAAGCACCGCCTTGTAGTTATCAAAGGTAAACATTCTGGGCCAAAGGTGAATGCCGCCTCTGAGAGCGTCCGTACCGTCGTTGAAGGACACCGCAACCGTGTTAAGAAGAGGATACAGCATTGTGATGGTAAAGACGATCATTATGATAAAGTTAACAGTATCGAAAATAACGTCGCCCGCTGTACGTCGGCTGAGGAAGGCTTTTTTTCCGTTTCCGATCTCATTTGCAGATTTGACTCTTACTTTTATCTGCGGCGGGACCTTGTATTTGTTTGTCATAGTTTGCCGTTCTCCTTTCTTTAGAATAGGTGTTCCTCGCCCATTTTCTTTGCAAGCTGATTGGCGATAACGATCAGTATCAGACTTACAACGCTTTTGAAAATACCTGCAGCAGTACCGAGAGAGTAGTCTGCCTGGCTGATACCGTATTTGAGCACATAGATATCAATTGTCTGAGAAACACTTTGAACAAGACCGTTGCCCAGCAGGTACTGAACCTCAAAGCCTGCATTAAGAACGTTTCCGATGTTCATGATAAGCAGGATAAAGAAGGTAGGCTTGATACCGGGGAGTGTGATGTGCCATATTTTTGCAAGTCTGCCCGCACCGTCGATAGAGGCAGCCTCATAAAGGTCGGGGCTGATAGATGTAATGGCTGCAAGATAGATGATACTGTTCCAGCCTGTTTCCTTCCAGATATTCGCAAATCCAACTATCCACCAGAACCATTTGGGGTCTGCAAGGAAGTTGAAGGGCTTGTCAATGATATGAAGATTTACAAGTATCTCGTTCACGATACCGTTCTCGGTGGAAAGAACGTCAAATACGATACCTGTTACAATTACCCATGAAAGGAAGTGGGGCAGATATGAAATTGTCTGAACCAGCTTCTTTCCTCTGTTGAAACGAAATTCGCTGAGCAGTATGGCAAAGAGAATTGCCGTAACAGTACCCAGAACAAGGTTTATCACACCCATTGCCAGAGTGTTTCTGATGACCTTTAAAAACTGATCGTTTGAGAAAAGGAACTCAAATTTTGCAAGTCCCACAAACTCTGAATGAAGAAGACCGTTTTTCGGCTTATAATTCTGAAATGCCATAAGCCAGCCGCCAAGGGGCACATAGCAGAAAATAATAACATAAATTATAAAGGGGATTGACAGCAGGATCAGAACCTTCTGACTTTTTAGCTGCTTGAGGGTTATACCCTGCTTTTTTTCAGATTGTGAAGTCATTGCCATAGCGAATTTTGCTCACTCCTTATTGTAAGCTGACGGAACCGCCTGTTATGAGACGATTCCGTCATACTTAAACTGCACTGTTTATTATGTTCAAAAAATCAGTTGCCTTCTGCAACGGCAATTCTTCTCTGAACCTCTTCGGTAAGAGCATTGAGATATGCCTCGATATCGCATCTGTCATTATAAACAGTGAGATATTCGTTCCATGCAGACTCAAAATCATCGGAAATAACGACCTTAGGAAGGTACTCGTGCTTAACCTCGTCCATGTTTACCTTAGCAAGACCCCAAGGAGTTTCGGTTGTGAATGCGTTGGAATAAGACCACATGGGGTACCAGGGAGACTTTTCCTTTGAAGGATTGAGCATCTGAGTGTAGGTCTGAACGCCGTATGCGTTGAAGCATTCCTTTACAGGCTCGAGAAGAGACTCATAGAACTCTGCGGGCTGGTTGCTGGGGTTGTAAGCATTGATGCCGTCGTGATCCATGCCGATGTAGCCGGGGAAGTAGGAGTAAGAGCACATATTAGCGTTGATGTAAGCCTGATCTACTGAATTCTTACGCTGTTCCTCGTTTCTGTAGAAGAGACCGTCATCGCCTACGAAATAGTCAATGCCTTCCTGACCCCAGTTACGGAGTGTGAGGATCTCGGGAGAAAGAAGATCGTTGAGGAACTTCATTGCGCCTTCGATATCGTCGCAGCTAACTGTGATACCGATACCGCCTGTTGCGTCAAGAGCAGCCTCGCTGTGGTAGCGCTCTTCGATACCCTTGTCAATTACGATTCCAAGAGGTACATATGTGCAGTCATCAAGACCCTGCTGCTTGATAGCGTTCTCAGCGTCCTGGAAATTCCAGTGCTGGTCAACCATACCGCATACACGTCCGGAAGAAAGCTTAGCGATGTACTGGTCATAGTTAAGAGTAAATGTCTCGGGGTCGATAACGCCCTTCCGATATTCCTCGTTGAGCTTCTGGAAATATCTCTTTGCAGTGGGAGTGGTGTTGTAGTCGATAGCCTGATGTGTAGTCTCGTCAACTATGCAGCAGCCGTCGTTGGGATAACCGTCAAGGAAGAAGGGAGCATTCTCAAGACAGAAATATCTCCAGTCATCTGTGAGGATCTCATAGCCGATGTTGGGAGTGCCGTCCTCCATTGTGGGGTTAGCCTCAAGGTATCTCTCAATAACATCGAAATATTCATCAAGTGTTTCGATCTTGGGATAGCCTGCCCACTTGAGAACTCTTGTCTGAATCCAGAATGCTTCATCGTTATGTATTGTACCTGTGTCATACATATAAACATTTCCGAACTGAGGAATGATGTAAACGTGACCGTCTTCATTTCTGATCTGATTCCATTCAGCATCGGAGTAGAAATTCTTTACATTAGGATAGTTGTCCCAATACTGGTCGATAGGGATAAGGGCACCTGCATCAATAAGAGTGGTGCTTCCGCTGGAGCCTACGATAAAGTCGGTGTATTCGCCGCCTGCGATCATAACGCCGATAGCTTCCTCGGCAGTCTGACCTGTGAGCCATGTCTCCTTGCACTTTGCGCCGATCTTTTCGGCAATTACCTGCTGGATCCTGTTGTCAGAATTGATCTCATTTCCGGGAACGGAGAAGAAAGCTGTAAACTCCTTGATCTCTCCGGAGGAAGCTTCTGTTCCTGCATCTCCGCCTGCAGCAGTTGTTCCTGCATCTCCGCTTGCAGCAGGAGCATCAGCACCCTTGTTTCCGCCCGCAGTGTTTCCGCAGCCTGCCATTCCTGCCATCATAAGGACAGCAAGTGATAATGCTGCAATTGACTTGATTTTTTTCATTATTCCAACCTCCATTAATTAAATTGGTTTGCGTTTCGATAATCTTAGTCAATTTTTGCTGTTGCTTTATAAACAAATTATATCATCGAATTTTCCATTTGTAAATACAAAATGAAAAAAAGAGCAAAAATTGATTATTATTAGCGTATTCGAACAATAATTGATTATTTTATTTCTTCCAATTCGCATAAACAGCGCAATAAATAGTATGTTATTCGCAATATCTGGATAGATTTTAAATCACTAATATAATAAAATAAGAACATAGGTTATTCCTAATTGCTTTTTTGTCTTCTTCATTCTTCTATACCTTAATCTTTCTCCCCAAAATTATCCTCTGAAAGCAACAGCTTCAGGAGGATAATTTTTTTTGCTTCCAAAATGGGGCAAGGTAAAAAAAAGCACCGCACAGAGCCTGTGCGGTGCAAATTTGTTCCTATCAATTGAGATTAACGGAAATAACCTTGATGACCTCCTCCATAACAAGGGGCTTTGCAATATGAGCGTTCATTCCCGAATCAAGAGAAGCCTGAATATCCTCCGCAAAGGCGTTTGCCGTCATTGCAATAATAGGTTGGGACGATTTTTCAGAGAGCGTATCTGCTTTGTGGCTTCATATCCGTTCAGACGTGGCATCATAATATCCATAACTCAAACTTCGCACATCAAAAATAGCTGTGGACCTAGAAAAATCAATAGTATATGCACAAAAAATGACTTTAAGTACCCAGATTATGGGGTCTTAAACTTGATTTTAAAAATTTCCGGAATAGAAGCAAGGAATTTTTCAACAAAATTGTTTATCTCCTGTTCGGAAATAGTTAAAACTTCATTAGCTGTACTTATTCGATTTTCGGAAAAGTCGGATTTTTTCGTGAACGCAAATGCCCTTAAGTTTACTCAAATTACTCTAAGTTTACCCAAATATACTCAAAAAATCAGAAATTCAAATGTGTGTTCATAGATTTGACTTAGAATTTTTGTGCCTGAACATTTTGTAAACACTTTGAGGCATAAAAAGACGGCTGTTAAACACAACCGTCTTTTTGAAATGACTATTCTTTTTCAAATCTGAAAAACACTTATTGGTCTGTAATAATTTTCATATCGTCCTCTGCAAGCTGCTTTGCACACTTATCCGCACTTGCATACGCAAAATACTTTACGGGTATCTTCCTCTGACGGACAATTTCCATTATCTTTCCGTAGAAGGAATGGGGCATAGCGTTAGTCTGCATCCACACAACATCAGCGTGTCTTATGAGGTTTGCATCCGGCTTTGTATATGGGTCAATAAACTTAACGTTGGGTAGCATCGGCTTTATTGCCTTGAGCCATGTTGCATGACCGCCAAAAATTACAACTCTCTGCTTCGTTGTATATGGCAGCTGAATTTTATCGGCATTTTCTATCTCAGGTTCAGCACCGCTGCTGTTTTGCAGCTTATACACAAGATCTCTAAGCTCAATTAAGCTCCTGCCTGTCCGCTTCCTGCTCAGATAATTCAGCAGATACCTTTTTCAACAAGTATATTTCTGAATCTTCCGATAGTATCTCCATCGGGAACCTGATTGGGTGAATCTACTCCGCAGAAATCTGAAAATGCACGGCTGTCTATGACTTCGGTCATTGCTTTCATATCGGAAAGGTCATAAAGGTTCTGAAGAAGAAATATGCGAAGCATCAGCTCAAGGTCGTAGGGCTTGTTTCCGTGCTCTCCTTTGTAATAGCACGGTCTGATTATCTCTATCAACTCATCAAATGGTATTATCCGCTCTATCTTTTCAAGAAATTCTTTTTTGCTTATTCTGGCTTGTGCCAGTTCATCGCTTATAAGCGAGAATGTCAGTTGTTTATTCATACTTATATTATACCTTTTTTTGCTGCTTTTCAAGAATTTGTGCGGTTTTGCCTTAGGGAAAAGTAAAAGCGCCGAGAAGTTATTCCCGACGCTTTTTGATTACCATACAGCCGCATATTATCGAAACGGTTTGTATGTTTTTGTTTTGGCTCCCCAAGTAAATCTTAGCACTAACCACTTCTAACAATTTGTTCATAAATCAATTTAACCGACCGATGAACTTGTATTTTATTCTAACATTTTGTACGTATTCTTTTGCTGCTGTATTTACTCTCTCGCCAACTTCGATTTTATCGACCAAAGTATTTAGGATTTCCTTGTTAAGACTCTCAACCTTTTTAAAGCGCTGCATAAGTCCGATAAATTTATCCACGCTGTCAAAATGTTCGGTAGTTGATTTCAGATCCGATTGCAGTTTCTCTTTTTGTGCCGTATAACTTTCGATGCGATTATTGCATTCAGTTGACATCTGCTCAAAAAGCATTGCATTTTTTATCACGCCATCATAATAATCATCATACAGCCGCTTGTATTTCTGGCTCTCTCTTTCGATTTTCTTGTCCAGCTCACCAAGCTCAAACTGAAGCTGATCAACATCAGGCAGCTTTTCAACCACCTTATGCATGACCTTTTTTCTGAATATTTCCGAATCTGTGCAACAGTCACAAAGCAATGAATTTATATCCGCCAGCACTGCCTCATTAAGATCAT
>ERZ860322.1540-NODE-1540-length-12905-cov-23.868405_pt1 | contig 12905 bp, 16 predicted proteins | sample MGYA00509979_ERZ860322 | MGnify/ENA primary metagenome ERZ860322 (study PRJEB30046, sample SAMN00715217) | human gut metagenome | study: EMG produced TPA metagenomics assembly of the A metagenome-wide association study of gut microbiota in type 2...
TTATCGGACTTATGCAGCGCTTTAAAAAGGTTGAGAGTCTTAACAAGGAAATCCTTAACACACTGGTGGATAAGATAGAGGTCGGAGAGAGGACAAACACGGCGGCAGGGGAATACATACAAAATGTCAGAATAAAATACAAATTCATCGGTCAGCTGAATTGATTTGATGAATAAATTGTTAGAAGTGGTTAGTGCTAAGATTTACTTGGGGAGCCAAAGTAGTTTTAACTTGAACCTATTGAAAGGCAAAGAGAGTAATGTTTGCACATATCTCTTGCTTCTCAATAGGTCAAGTTTTTTTATTGACCTATTGAGAATTAACAATTTTTTATGCGAGAAGTGAAGGCTTCCGTATGCTTACAGGAATGTAAGTGTACGGAAGCCTTTTTTGTTGCCCGATTATTCTTGATAAGGTGTGATCTATATGCCAAAAACTGATTTTGACTATTATTACGGCGTTGAAGCCGAGCAATTTACTTTTGTCCGAGTGCCGAAAGTGCTTTTCACTGATAAGGAACACTTTGGCGGCTTATCCAATGAAGCAAAGCTTCTGTATGGTCTGCTCCTTGAACGTATGAGCCTTAGCAGAAAGAACAACTGGATAGATAAGCACAATAGGGTGTATATCATTTTCCCTGTTGAAGAAATTGAGGAAAGCCTTGATGTAGGTCACGAAAAGGCTCTCAATCTTCTCAAAGAGCTTGACGATCAATCAGGAATCGGGCTTGTGAGGAAGAAACGCCGAGGTCTGGGACTGCCGTCAATTCTGTATGTGAAGAACTTCATTGTTAAAAGAGAGCAGAATGCCGATTGTGTGCCGACATCAAGAAGTCTGGAAAACGGAATTCAAGAAGTCGGAAAAACAGATATCAAGAAGTCCGAAAATCAGACTTCTGCAAATCCGAAAAACAGACTTCTTGAAGTCCGAAAATCGGACTCTAATAATATTGATATAAATAATACTGATATGAGTTATACTTACGATCAATCTATCGATCCGCCACGGGCAGGCTTTCAAAATTTTTCGCCCGGAGATGGATTGATTGATGGAATAGACAGAAACACAGTTGAGGAAGAAGTTAAGAAACAGATCGACTATGACTGCCTCATCTCTCACCCTGACAGCTCTGTTGTTCAAATGGCAGAAGAAATCAAAGACCTTATGGTCGATGTTCTCTGCGGAGAGCGAAGTGTGGTATCGGAGGGAAAACGGGTATCGGAAGAAACGGCAAAGTCGGCTTACGGAAAGATAACATTTGAACACGTTCAGTATGTTCTGCAAAGCCTTGTGAACTATCCCGAAAAGATAAGCAGGATTGACCGATTCCTTACAACGTCGCTGTTCAATTCGGTTTACACGCTGACTAATGCAACATTTGCAGGCTTTGAACACGATATGGGGTTGAAGATGATTTAGGTGGGTACAAAAAATCACAGCACCCGTTTGAGTGCTGTGAGAGAAATAGGCTCGATAAATAGAAATTTCTCAAATATACAAATGTAGATTTGCTGCTTATGTAAAATCAACAATTAAATATGCAAGAGTACTTTGGATTATTTTTAATTTTCTTCTTTTTCTCCTCTGGGAAAGAATCTATAGTCATTTCTAAAAAACTTGGCTCACATACAATTACTTTAAGACCTGACGGGTCTACAGATCTCAACAGTGATGAAGTAAAATGTTCATCGCTATCTCCATTCTTTCTGCTCTCAGCATTCCTTTCTTCCCATTTTAGGATTTTTCCGTTTTTCCACTGTTCAAATTTTATATAATGCTCAAAAGCTGAATCAAAATAGTCCATTGCAGTTTCATGCTCTCCAATATTATTTGCGATTTTTACGCATTCCATATTTATAAAACATAAGTCGCTATGAAATCCATAACATTCAGTACCCACAATTTTTTCAAACAACTGTAGGGTCAATAAAAGCAGCTCCAGACCCTCACGACTGTTTTTCAATTCATCATTACACGCTATTGCCTCACCAAGCGATTTTTGAAAAGCATGGAGCAGCTCTAATACTGCTTCACCACGATATTGTTCAGCTCTTTTATCATCATTTATGCTGCCGATACTTCCCAAGTTACCCAGCAGAACCTGTTTGCACAATTCAAGGTCGGGCTGTTCCGATGCTTTCTTCTCGGCATTTTTATGTTCACCAAGGTTGGAATATATGGATATTAACGGAATGATGCACGATTGGTCGTGAGCCAATAATTCCTCATATAGTTTAGCAGCTTCCTCCCAAAAGATATTCGGAACTTCGCCCTTCTTTTTCCAACCCTGCATATTTAAGGCACAAGCCAGCTTTGTCTTAAAATCCACTCTGTCAGGAAATTCTTCAAGTCCTCTTCGCATCAGAGCAATACACTCCGTCATATCATCGTTATTATTTATCAGCCTTTGAGCCTTATTATTATATTCCTGAATTATTCTGTCCCTGTCATTATTATAGCCAAACAATTCATCAATCGTTATATGAAAATAATTAGCAATAGATGGAATCATACATATATCCGGATAACCACCATTTGCTTCCCACCTTGAAACGGCTTGTGGTGTAACACCTAAAGCAGCAGCTAAATCTTCTTGCTTTCTTCCGGTTGCCTTTCGTAAAACTTTTATTTTCTCGCCAATATTTACTTGCATTATATTTAATACCTCCAAACTGTTTTATCACCGGTGTATGCTAATTATAGCATGAAGATATAACCAAATCAATTATCAATTCATTGTTTCGTACTCAACAAATAGTTGTTTTATGTAAAAACGTCCAAGTGGGCATCATTCCACTTGAACGCATCAAAATTTCTTTAAAAATCACAGAAAGGAAATACCCCATGCGCAAAAACAGCAAATACATTTTGATCTCCGAATACTGCAAAGCGAACGGCTTGAAACTGACAAAATTCTGCGAAACGTTAAGCAGACATCCTGAGCTTGCAAAGAAACTCAGAACCAATGCCAAGTGCGAACGTGTGCTTGATGAAAAAAGCAATAACGGCGGCAGGGGCAATTCTCCGCAAAGAGAACAGAGCCAAGCAGGGCAGAAGTTTCGCTTCCTCTGCTGCCGATGAAATAAATATTCTTGCGGCTAAAAATGAAGTGCTGCGAAAGGAGGTGAGCAGGCTAAAATGTGAGAACGAAAGGCTGAAAGCTGTCCTGACGGGCAGAAATGAAAAACGAAGAAAAAACATTGAGATGTAAAAAGGAGAATCCCAAAATGATCTATTACAGAAAAAACACCGATCCCGAAATGCCGCTTCCCGAAGATTTTGATATTCTGTTCTTCAGTGAAAGCGGCGGCAGGAAGAAATCCAAGAAAACAGTCAAGCTTATCGCAGTAATTTCCGCCGTGTGTGCAGCTGTGGCTGGTACGGTTCTTATTATCCGTCACAATGCGAAGAAGCCGAAAGTGTGAGCTATGAAAAGACTGCTTGCCTATGTGACCAACGAGAAGAAAACGGAGAAAACTCTTGTGACGGGGCTTAACTGCTCGGCAGATGCTTCCGAAGCTTATGAGGATATGAAGTTCGGTTTTGAAATGTTCAGCGGTGAGAGATTTTTCAAAAGGTCGATAAAATCTGAAACGGCGAAATCCGAAAAGCAGAAAATCAGGCTTCATCACTATATTCAGTCATTCAAGCCGGGTGAAGTCACTCCCGAAGAGGCTCATCGGATCGGAGTGGAATGGGCGGAAAGGGTTTTCGGGAAAAAGGCGATGGTGCTGTGTGCAACTCATACCGACCGTGGGCATATCCATAATCATTTTGCCGTATGCCCTTACGATATGGACGGAAAGCACTGGCACGCAAACAAAGAAAGTCTGCGGAGATGCAAAGCAATATCCGATGAAATCGCTCTTGCTCACGGGCTTGAAATTATTGAACACCCGAAAAAATCATATAACCACAAGTACGGCGAGTATAAAATGCGAAAGGAGAGAAAGTCTTGGAAACAGAAATTGTGCGATGATATTGACGATGTGATTATGAAAGATAGTGTTCGTAATGTTGATGATCTGCTGAAAGAATTGCAGAAGCAGGGCTATGGCATTCGGTGGGGAAAGTACATTTCCATAAAGGTCAGGCAGAACAGAAAGCCAATCCGCAGTTTTCGTCTGGGTGACGGCTACGCTCTTGAACATCTGCAATTCCGCATTGAGCATAAGAATATGGAGATGCCGATGTCTGAAGCTTTGAAGTATTCAGGCATTCAGAGGGAGTATGCTTTGTGTATCAGGCAGATCCAAATTCAGCTTTACCGTCGCCCCGAAGCCGAACGTCTGCACTTTGCCACATACAGAGAGGTCGAAAGGTCAAGCCGTCTGCTGTTATATTTGCGTGATAACAAAATTCATTCGGCAGATGATTTTCGGAAAGCTGTTTCCGATGCGAAAGCTAAAATTGAGAATTTGAAGCTTGAAAAGAGTGAGCTTGCTCAAAAAATTGCGGACACGGAAAGGATGATAGATGAAATTCCGAAATATCTTGAAATTCTGAACCGCAGACCATTGCTTCCGATGGACATATCCGAGCTGGCAAAATACAATTACCTGAAAGATGCGGGGGTGACTTCGCTTGATGATGCGGACAAGCAAAGACGGATACTTGCCGATATGAAAAATCGTCTTGAAGAGGCTGACGGAAAAATCCGTGAAGCTGTTTCGGAGAAAAAGACCGTTTCTGATTTTTATGCCTTGTATAAAGATCAGATTAAGTCCGATTATCAGGTTTTGCTTGAACAGGCTAAGGCTGAAATCGAAAATCTTCGGAGAGAGGAAGAAAGGCAGAGGGTTGAACGTGAAAGGAGTGAGTTGTTGGAAGAGCGAAAAACGCAGAGCAGGGACAGGTCGGGATTTTCGATTTGATGAAATAAAAAATCACAGCACCCGTTTGAGTGCTGTGAGGGGAATGTGATTGGTAAATTGGAAGTTATTTCTCTTCTATAGATTCAGTTACATTGGTTTTATATTTTTCTTCACATTCTTTTAAGTAGTCAAAGCATAATCCACCATCACATTTATAGAAAAATGGATCTTTACAAATTGTTTTATTACTATTGAGAATAAATACAGGTATGACATCTTTATCATTGTTATCTATATAACTGATTTTGAAACTGTACCCTGTTCTGTTAAGTGAAAATCCATCCCTTTTCATTGGAATGCTTTGAATGTTCGCAACGATATATTCGATATCTTCTGTACCAGTAATTGTAAAACTAGTTCCGGTATTACCGTCGAACACGTTTATATGGTCTACTTCAGAAGGATTTACATTCTTACCGAATGTCTTTGGCATGAAATAATAACATACTGTTCCTAACAATAACACGGTGATTATGATAATTATGATAAGTATTTTCTTTTTCATATACATTTACCTCCACAACTTCCAAATTGTCAGTCAGATATTTCATCTGCTGTTAAAAGCATTATACCATATCAAAATAAAAAATGCAAATATAAATACAAAAGGGGTGATGATAACAAAAATCATTTTTTCATTTCTTCTTCGTGCAGACGGTCAAGCTCGGCATAATATTTGTCAAGCTCGCCCATAACAAAACGCTTGATCTCGGAGGTGACAGTTACCCCACGCATTTCACACCAAGCCTTGTAGTCCTTGAATTCTTCCATTCGGACACGGGTGGAAATGGTGTGCATATTCTCTTTGTCCCATTTGCGGGCGTAGCCCTTTTGCTTTTCCGATACGGGCATATTATCACTCTTTCTACTTGCGTAAGTATTTAATACCTTATTATATCATACCCATACACAGAAGTCAATGTGCGCATTGCACCGGAATTTGCCGAAAACTTTGTCCGGGATAACTATTGAAAACTACTGTCGCAAGTAGTAAAATATAAATGTAATCAAAACACGAAACGAAATGTTCCGGTGGAACATCAAACGGAGGTAATGATCTATGGCAGTTAAATTTGAATTCAGTCTTTCGGATAAGGACTTCAACAAGCTCCGACTTATCAGGAAAGCGGACAGCGAAACCGATATAACCTTTAACGATTATGCGGAGGAGCTTCTCAGCGGTGTTATCGGCAGAATGTACCGTGAGTATGACAGGCAGGGACGCATAAAGGAGGACGAAGATGATTGATGCCAAGAATGAACTTATCATTGCCAAGACGATTCTTTCGGCACAGGCAGAGGTCATTATCAGCCGTGAGAAAAGGATAAGAAATATCCGTGAAAAAGCGTTAATGGCTTATGCCGAACGCAGAAAGCCTAAGCCACATCGTAAGCCTATGACCGTCGAAGAACGCAGGGCGGTCTGGAACAAGCTTAAATATGTAAATAAATGAAAAGAGGTATTTGTTATGTTAAGAATTTCCGATGAAAGCTATGAGAGAGTAACCGAGATCTTGGAGGATATAGGCTGTGCCTGTGAAACCTCCAATTATTATGAGGATTGGGAGGACATTGCAAGATCATCGTTCTGTATTATGGACGACCTCAATGCGGAATGCTATGAAATGACCTGCGAAGCCATTAGGGAGAAGATCATCGACCTTAACGATGAGAACAAGAACTTTTCCAAAGGCATTCACTCCGCATTTCTCAGCTATCTTAAAGAACGCCGTGACTATCTTGAATTTAACGGCTATTATGACAAGCCCGAACTTCCCGAAGATGCAGATGAGGACGATATTGATCTCTATAACGAGCTTTTGGAGAAGTACGAAGCTTATGAGGGGCTTATAAATGCTGTCGATAAGTGGATAGACAAAATGAACAGTCTTGAGCTTGCGTGAGAAAGGATACTGATATGAAAGTTATAACTTTGGCGAATATGAAAGGCGGAGTAGGAAAATCAAGCTCTGCAACAGCTCTCTCGGCGATACTTACCGAGCGTGGATACAGAACGCTCCTTATCGACTGCGATCAGCAGTGCAACAGCACAGATACATACCGTGCGGAAACCGAGGGTGCGGCGACCGTTTATGATGTTCTCCTTGATGACAGCAGGATAAGCGTGGCGGAAGCGGTTCAGCATACCGAGTGCGGTGAAATACTTGCAGGAGACAGTCTTTTAAGGCAGGCGGACGAAAAGCTGAAAGGAAGCGTTGACGGGCTTTATCGTATGGCTGACGCTTTGGAGAAGTGCGAGGGGTATGACTACATAATCATTGACACCGCTCCTGCGATGAATTCCATACTGCACAACTGCCTTATTGCCGCAGATGAAGTCATTATTCCTGTTACGGCAGACAGATATTCTTTGCAGGGGCTTTCACAGCTCAACGAAACCATAAAGGCAATAAAGAAGCGTCAGAATCCGAAGCTTACGGTTGCAGGACTTCTTCTCACAAAGTACAACAGCAGGGCAAATCTTTCGAGAGAGGTCAGAGCATCGCTTGAAACCGTTGCGGAGAGTATGGATACAAGGATTTTCGATACTTCTATCCGTGAGTGCATAAAGGTCAAGGAAGCACAGGCACAGAAGCGGACGCTGATAGAGTATGCACCGAACTGTACTGCCGCAGAGGATTACAAAAGGCTTGCCGATGAGATCATAGGCTGAAAGGGGAGAATATTATGGCAAGGAATGTTACAAACAAATTCGGTGTTGCGGACGGTCTGGACTTCTCCTCCGAACAGGGGATAACGAGCATTGCAATAGACAAGCTGGTGCCGTACCGCAATCACAGATTCACTTTATATAAGGGTGAACGTCTGGAAGATATGATTCAGAGCATAAAGAAGAATGGAATTATCACGCCCATAATCGTAAGAACTATGGACAACGGAAAGTATGAGATACTTTCGGGACACAACAGAGTTTTCGCCGCAGGGCAGGCAGGACTTACGGCTGTTCCTGCTGTTGTAAAGACTAATCTGTCCGATGAAGATGCGGAAATTTATGTTGTGGAAACGAACCTTATTCAGAGGGGCTTCAAGGACTTGAAGATAAGCGAACAGGCTTTTGCGGTCGGGCTTCGGTACAGCAAGCTTTTTGATGAACGCAAGCTTAAAGGCATCAATGATGAGCTGTATCTGATTGAAAACGGAAAGCCCAATCCCAATGCAGATGTTCCGGTGGAACATTTGACTACAAGAGAAGCCACGGCGGAGCAGTACGGCATCAGTTCGGCAACGGTGGCAAGGCTTTTGAGAGTGAACAAGCTTATTGACGAGTTCAAGGAGCTTGTGGATAAGGAAAACATCAAGCTTCGTTCCGCAGTTGATATTTCCTTTATGACTGAGGAACAGCAGAAGCTAACATATTCGGTTATGGTGAAGCTGAATGTGACCGTAATTGATATGAAAACGGCGAAACAGCTTCGTGAGATTGCTTCATCTTATGCTGTTGTTTCCGAAGAGCTTATAACGGAGATCCTTTCGGGTGAATACGGCAGGGTCAATGAGCCAAAGGACAAGGGCGAAAAGATAACTCTTCCGACTGCAACATTTAAGAGGTATTTAAGCGGCTATTCAAAAAAACAGGCAAACGAGATAATCGAAAAGGCACTTGCTCTTTATTTTGAGCAGGAAAACGAATGACGGAGGTAAAACAATATGGATAACAAAGTAATAATTCAGGACGTTGTGATCGAGGTCGCTATGATAAGGAAAACAGGCAGAATGTTTGATTGGTACGGTGTGAAGATACGGACGGCGGACGGTTCGGAGGTTACTGTTGAGTGCGAAGCGAGTGAGCTTGACAAAAGGCTGTTTCCCGATATGAAGATAACGGTGCTTGCTTACCGTACTGACAAGGGTGAAGACGGAGAGCCTGCGGACAGAATAGTGGCTAAGGCTTTGAATTACTGATACTATGAAATGAGCCGAGTAAGATGTTCCGGTGGAACATTTTGCTCGGCTTAATTTTTATTTGACTTAAAAGGCAATATAGATACTATGGCAGACGTTATCGTGTTCTGCAAGGCAGTTTATAGAATTGGATTTTGCAGGCAGGTTAAGTTATGTATTGTTTACCTAAAGACTTTTTAGTATTTGTAATTTGGACAGCATTTTTTGAATGCACGGCCTTTTTTTAGTGCTGTCCGTATTTTGACACACATAGTGTGATATAATGGTATATAAGTACAAAATATATTGAATAAATGCGTAAAATATGGTATAATGACTTTAAGAAAAGGAATTTGAATCAAATATCTTTGAAGGTAGGGGAAAATATGAAGAAAGTATTATCATATATCATATGTTCAATCTTTAGTCTTGTAATGTTAGTAAACTGTAGATGTATTTTTGTATCAGCAGAAGAAAATACCATTTCTGCTTCGTCAAAAATATATGTACTCGATGAAAAAGAAAAATATTCTTTTGAAAACAAAGAAGCAGCAGCTAATGAAGTGTCTATGGGGACATTATCATTGATTGGTGATATAAGGACTAATAATGAAACAAAGAACGGATTAACTTCATTTTCTGCATTGTCGGATAATGATATTTATATATCATATCAGATTGATACAAATAAGCTGACTGATGATGAAACTGAATGGCATATAAAAAGTGACAGCCGGAAAGCAATCAGCGATATTCAGCTTGGTGCTAAAGTTGAAAGAGGTGCCGTTGTTGTTCAGACATCATTTGACGGAATAAATTGGGTAACAGAAAAAATATATACGAATGTTTTTACGGAATCATCATTGTTGAATAATCCAATATATACAACCAAGGACATTCAGCTTCAAAATGGCTGCTATTATAGGGTAATTGCTGCATATAAGATGGAGAAACGTGTAGAGGACGGAAAATTTCTGTTTTTTGATACGAAAAATTATGATACGAAAGACATAGTTGAGGTATATGATTTTTATATTATTGACGTTAATACCGAGAAATCATCGTTGACTTTTGATACAGAACCTTACTATGAATTCAAAGACAAAATAAACACAGGTAAAGATAATGGATATTCCGGCAATGAACCGATTGATAATAAAGATCCACATATGGGTTGGGATATAGGGAAGTTTGCAGTTAATGGATATACTCAACAAATCACTTCTGCTGACGGAGATGTGATTTTTTTAAAGACAGTTGGTGATGATATAACTCTGTGGTTTAGTTTGTCACAGAATATCAACAAGCTTGATGGTGATGATAAGAAGATAATTTCGGAAGATAAAAATGGATATGATAGTGAGATGGATGTTCCGCAAACCAATTTTGGAAGGGGAACATTGATTATCAGGCATACTGATTATCAGAATAAGAAGAGTGATCCTATAATATATACAAACTATCTGGAAGCTAATACTCGCACGGGGGCAGAAACAAGAGTAAGGTTATATGAAGAAGGTGATTATGAGGTTACTCTTGATTATGAAATAAAAAGCGGAATAAAGATCACTAATTATAAAATTCCTTTCAAGTTCCAAATCAGGAACGGAAACTGTATGGTGTTCCCGAAAGACAATAAATCAGGAAAAGAATTGTCTGATTATGAAATCACAGAGAATGGCTTTTCTCTTGATATGGCTCGGTCAAGGTATCTGACAATCCATGTTACAAGGTCAGTAATCAGTGAAAAAGATGGACGTATAAATCTTGATCAGAGATTTAACAGACCTGCAAATGAAACTGATGTATATACCGAAGAGGGTATATACACATTTACTGTATCAAATGAATATACCAATCGAGAAATGACAAAAACAATTTATGTGGGAAAAAATGAACTATATAAGCTTCTTAAAATGAATAATAATTCTGTCGATGCAATAAATCAAAAGTTAGATGAAGGTTATTCTATTGGTGAAAATGGTGAACTTATTGAGCCTGTAATTGAAACGGAACCACCTGTTACTGAAACAGAGATAGTGGAAACAACAGTAATGGAAACTGAAACGTTGACAGCCACAAATTTAGAAGATACTGATGAACAAGCTGAATCAGAAGAAGAGCCACAGGAAGAAGAGTGTGTTGATACTTTTTCAGAAACAGATATCACTGAACAGCCAAGAAATATTTCTGCTCCGATCATTGCCGTATGTACAGCTGTGATTGCAGCAGTAGCATTCATAAAAATAAAAAAGTGAGATGATAGATTTGAAAAAAGCATCGAAGATCCTTGCTGTATTTTTGTCTTGCATGATGATAATGACAGGATGTGGATTGTCACAGCAGGAGTTATCAGAAGCTGTAACAGAAGCAACATCGCTTGAAACAACATCCGCAGTAATGGAAAGTGATGAAGCAGATACAACATCAGAAACTTATAGTGTATCCGAAGAAAGAAAAGAAGAAAATGTTCCCTTGACATATACTGATGTTGTACCTGAATTTTCAGATCTATCCGATGAAAATCTCCTTAAGTATGTTGAAGATAACATATATTCCGGAATAGTTGATGAGCTGAACAGTGATGATTATTTTGTTGAAGAAGTAAGTGCTGTTTATGTGTCAAAAGAATATCTTGAAGAGCTGGAATATAACTCAAGAGCCAACATTTTCTTCGGATATACTCTTGAAGATGTTGAAAATACTTTTTCAGGTGAAAGATTTGTATTTACACTTGGGGAAGATGGCACAACGATAGTTAAGCCATTTGAAGATTATGATGATACATACGAACAGGTAATAAAGAATGTTGCCATAGGTACAGGCGTTATTCTGATATGTGTTACTGTTTCTGCTGTTACCGGCGGAGCAGGAGCGCCTGCTGTGAGTATGATATTTGCGGCTTCTTCAAAAACAGCTGCAACATTTGCATTATCTTCCGGGGTTATTAGTGGTGTAGCTTCAGGTGTAATTAAAGGCATCGAAACCGGTGATTTTGATGAGGCTGTAAAAGCGGCGGCTCTTGATGGAAGTGAAGCTTTTAAGTGGGGTGCTGTTACCGGTGCAGTTGCAGGCGGAGTGTCGGAAGCAATCTCGCTTCATGGATTAACGCTTAATGGTCTTACAATGGATGAAGCTGCAGTAATTCAAAAGGAATCGGGATATCCACTTGACGTTATTGCACAGATGAAAAGTATGGATGAGTATAAAGTATATCAGGATGCCGGATTGAAGGCACAGATGATAAACGGAAAAATTGCACTCGTTCAGGATATTAACCTTGATTTTGTGTCAGAACTTCCAAACGGAGAAATGGCTACAAATCTTGAACGTATGGTTTTGGGTTATGCCCCAATAGATCCGGCAACCGGTAAGACACTTCAGCTTCACCATATTGGGCAGAAAGCAGATGCTACCCTTGCTGTATTAAATGAAGCACAACATCAAGGCAATGCAGCTATTCTTAATACAGCCGGAAAAGTATCTGAAATTGATCGACCTGGGTTTGATGGAGTAAGAAGAGAATTCTGGAAAGCATTTGCCAAATCAGTTGGAGGAGTGTAAATGGAAGATATTGTTTCAATCCTTAAAATACAAAAAGACTTTTTATCAGGTAAGGGCAGCAGTCCAAGTGCAATTTCCGATATTGAGAACGAACTGGGTTTAAGATTTGCAGAAGATTATAAGCAGTACTTATTAGTGTATGGTATTGCTGCATTTGATGGCATAGAATTGACAGGAATTACATCGGTTCAAAGGCTAAATGTTCGAAGTGTGACAGAAAAGAATAGAGAACTCTGTTCTGTACCGGAGAATTTTTATGTTCTTGAGGAAGCAGGCATTGATGGAATAGTGATTTGGCAGGATTCAAAGGGGTCTGTTTATAAAACTTTTCCTGGCTGTGAAAAACCAATACAAATCAATAACTCTTTTGCAGGGTATATTGAATCAATGTAGTTATATGAGTACAAAAGATCAAGCTGAAATCAATCAACTTACTATACAGCACAAAGGGGAATAATAATGGCTGATCATACATTAAGGCAATACCGCACAAACCATTGAAAATCAGAAAGAAAAATGGTATAATATAGTTATGAATAAACAACTGACATTCTCGCTTATAAG
>ERZ860322.1548-NODE-1548-length-12872-cov-2.255130_pt1 | contig 12872 bp, 8 predicted proteins | sample MGYA00509979_ERZ860322 | MGnify/ENA primary metagenome ERZ860322 (study PRJEB30046, sample SAMN00715217) | human gut metagenome | study: EMG produced TPA metagenomics assembly of the A metagenome-wide association study of gut microbiota in type 2...
CCGACGCTGAACTGGTATTCGGTCATCTATCAGCAGGTGATGGGCAATGACGACGTCCAGAAGATGATGGACGGCGGCGTGGACGAGTGGAGCTCGCCCAAGAGCAAGAAGGCGCTGGAGATTATCCGCGACATGGTCGAAAAGGGATACTTCGGCACTACGTACGATTCGGTCAAGCACACCGATGGCGCCGCCCCGGCTCTGCTGGAGCAGGGGAAGGCCGGCTTCGAGCTGATGGGCTCGTTCGGCTATTCGGGCCACAAGGCCGCGGCCCCTGAATTCACCAATGATGATCTCGGCTATATGGTCTTCCCGCCCATCGATGGGGTGAAGGGCGACGCCAAGGATCTCGTCGGCAACCCGTGCAACTACTTCAGCATGAACAAGTACACCAAGCATCCTGAAGCCTGCGTCGAGTTCCTCAAGATGCTGTATTCCGATAAGTGCGTGGAGGATCAGCTGAAGGCCGGCAACCTGCCCGCAACGACCAACGCCAGCGAGATGGTGGAGAAGGTCGTGGACAATGCCTCCGACGGGGCTTTCCTCGAGTGGGAGTCTCAGGCGCTGACCGATGCTCCTCACTTCATGATCACTTGGACTCCGAACCATGTGTCCTCGTCGTCTCAGCCGATGCTCGACGGCATGCAGCAGTATTTCAATGGCTCCATCGACATGGGCACCTTCATCGACGAGATGAAGGCCCTGCCGACCGAGGGATTTCACGATAGGACAGACCATGGCAAAGCGTAACTCATCTGAGATGCAGACGGGGAACGCCGAGGGCCAGGTTCGTCGCCCAAAGAAGGGCGCCTCCTTTGTCGGAGGCGCCCGGCCTTCGGGCCTCTGGGCCGTGCCTGCGGCGGTGTTCTTCTTTATCTTCGGCATCCTGCCGCTGTTTATTGTGGTGGGGTTGTCATTCTTCAAATGGAATGGCTTGGGCACGCCCCAGTTCGCTGGAGGGCAGTACTGGGCCCAGTTCCTTCATGATCCCAAAGTCCTGAAAAGCGTCGGCGTCACGCTTACGCTGACGATTCTGGGCATCGTGACGCAAACGCCGCTCTCACTGTTGCTTGGCGCCTGGGCGGCGGGCCGGCAGCGGTATCGTGCGGTGTATACCGCCATCTACTTCATTCCATATCTGTTGTCCGGCACGGCCATTGCCGTTGCCTGGCGCGCCATGCTCGATCCGAACTTCGGCATGCCGTCGAAGATGCGTTGGCTGTTCGGGGACGGCAATATCTTCGGTAACGCCTCCTCGGCCATCGCGGTGCTGGTGTTCGTCAGCCTGTGGCAGTTCACTCCCTTCCATGCACTGCTGTATCAGGGGGCTGTCCGTGCCATTCCGAAGACTTTGTATGAGGCCGCTTCCATCGATGGCGCCGGTAGGATTCGTCAGTTCTTCTGTATCACCATCCCCCAAGTCAGGAACACGCTGATTACCTCGCTGCTGTTCCAGGTCGTGGGCGGCTTGACCGCATTTGACGCGATTCTGGTGTTGACCAAGGGCGGTCCCGGCACTGATACGCAGAATACCGCGTATTACATGTATTCGACGGCGTTCAAGGCGTACAACTATGGCTATTCGAGTGTCATCGCCGTGGTGCTGATCGTGATAGCGACCATCCTGTCCCTGGTGATGGTGAAGGTGTCCGGATATGACAAGATGCGTAGCGAATTGGAGGGTATCTGATGGCCACGAAACATGAAACGGGCGCGGTGAAAATTCCGAAGCGCCGTTCGCTCGAACGTCCAAACTGGGCTGCCGGTGTTTTGTCAACCCTATGGCTGCTGGTGGTCGTCGTACCGCTGTACATCATGGTCAAGGCGTCGATTGAGGACAAGCCTCATTATTCCGAAGAGGGGCCATTGTCGTTGCCGACGATGTTCACCTTGGACAACTACACCAATGCGTTGGATCAGGGATTCCTGCAGGCATTCATCAACACGGCGATCGTCACCGTTTCGGTTGTGGCCATCGTGCTGATCGTGGTGCCGCCGTTGGCCTTCGCCATCGTCCGCAGCCGAAGCAAATTCGTGAATGGCGTGTTCCAGATCATGCTGCTGGGCATTGCGATCCCCGTGCAGGCCATCATCGTTCCGCTGTTCTTTATGATTCGCTCCGTTGGCTTGTACGACAATCTGATCAGCGTGATTGTGGCGTCTGCCGCATTCTCGATTCCGATGTGCACCATCGTTCTGACGGCGTCGATGCGTCAGATCACCAATGAGTTGTATGAGGCCATGTCGGTCGACGGCGCGTCGGTGGTGAGGATTTTCTTCCAGCTGACCCTTCCCATGTCGAAATCGGGACTGGCGACCGTGATCATCTACTCCGCGATGGGCGCATGGAATAACTTCATGTTCCCGCTTATCTTGACGCAGTCCGATTCCAACCGCGTGCTGACGCTGAACCTGTACCAGTATCAGAGCCAGTTCGGTATCGACATCCCCGGTATGATGGCCGCGGTCATCCTGTCCGTGCTGCCGATCTTGGTGGTGTACTTCATCGGACGTCGCTCGCTCGTCGACGGCATGATGGGCATGGGCGGCAAGTGAGTATGGTGCCGGGGACGCCATAATGAGGGGTGTCCCCGGCATCGCCTCCGTCCAAATCAACGTCTTCGATCCGCACATGGAGGTGCGGACGAATGGTGAAAGGGTAAATTGTAATGCAGTACCATGTTTCTCCCGAAGGTTCTGATACCGCCCAGGGTGGGCCGGATAATCCGTTCCGGACGATAGGGCATGCCGCGCAGGTCGCGATGCCCGGCGATATCGTCATCGTTCATGACGGCGTCAGGCCGCCGATCGACCAGCAGACCATCACCGCCTGCCTCGTCAGGCCGATAGAATCGTCTACCGCGCCGCCGACGGGGAAAAGCCCGTGATCAAGGGGTCCGAGATCATCTGCGGGTGGAGCCGATACAAGGATGACGTCTGGCGCGTGACGTTGGACGACGCCATGTTCGGCGATTACAATCCGTACAGGCAGCCGCTGTTCGGCGATTGGCTCGCGATGCCGTCGCGTGGCGAGGACCCCGACAAACATCCGGGCATGGTGTTCCTCAACGGCAGGGCGTTGTATGAGGTGACCTCGCTCGAGGATACTTTTGCGCCGCGGTACCGTGACCATGTCAAGGACTATGTCACGGATGTCGCATGTGCGATCGACGATCCCGAGATGACCCAATGCGTATGGTACGCCCGGGTCGAGGACGACCGTACGGTGCTGTACGCGAATTTCCATGGCGCCGATCCCAATGAGGAATGCGTGGAAATCGCGGTGCGTCGGTCCTGTTTCTTCCCCAGACGCCATCACGTGAACTACATCACGGTCAGCGGGTTCGAACTGTGTCAGGCCGCCACGCAATGGGCGCCGCCCACCTCGCATCAGGTTGGCGCCATCGGACCGAACTGGGCCACCGGATGGATTATCGAGCGCAACCTCGTCCATGACGTCAAATGCTCGGGCATCAGCTTGGGCACCAGCGAGGAAACAGGCGACAACGAATGGTATCGGACCGAGCGCAAGACCGGTCACCAGTACCAGCTCGAAGCGGTGTTCAAGGGGCTGCGTATCGGATGGAAGAAGGGATTCGTCGGCTCGCATATCGTGCGCGACAACGTGATTCATGATTGCGGGCAGAACGCGATCGTCGGCCATATGGGCGGAGCGTTCAGCACCATCGAACATAACCGTATCTACCGCATTGGTGCCCGGCGCGAGTTCTTCGGCTGGGAGGTGGCCGGCATCAAGCTTCACGCGGCGCTCGACGCCCGCATCCTGGACAACTGCGTGCATGACTGTTCATTGGGGATGTGGCTTGACTGGCAGGCCCAAGGGGTGCGTATCAGCCGCAACGTGTTCTACGACAATGTCTGCGATCTGGAGATCGAGGTCACGCATGGTCCGTGTCTGATCGACAACAATGCGTTCTGTTCGGCGATGACATACGACAATTATGCTCAGGGGACGGCGTTCGTCAACAATCTGATCGGCGGCACCATCTCAAACAACAGCGTGTTGGATCGTTTCACTCCGTATCATTACCCGCATTCCACGGAGGTGGCCGGCAACGCATTCGTCTATGGTGGCGACGACCGATACGCGTCCAACATCTTCCTCGACGGCGCCGGGACCCTCGGGTCCACGGGACTATCCGCATACCGCGGATACCCGTCCACGATGGCGGAGTATCTGCAAAGCGTCCACGACATCTTCGCGTCCGGGGTCACGAATGGGCACGATCCGCAGCCCGTGCAGATGCTGTACAGCTGGGACAACGCCTACGTCGGCGAGGCCGAAGGCCCCGAAGGGGAGCAGGGGACCACGCATGTGGCGTCGCCCGTCAACGTCCGTTGCGAGTTCAAGGGGGATGACCTGTACCTGCTGTTCGATTGCCCGACGGAGCTTGCGGACAAGAAGGCGGCCGTCGTGGGCACGGCCGATCTGGGCGTGCCGCGCATCGTGGATGAACGGTATGAGGAGACGGATGGATCCGATATCGTGATCGACACCGACATCGTTGGGCGCCGGCGCGCGGAACTGAGTTCCGTGGGGCCATTCGCCGAGCTTCATCCGGGATCCAACCGTCAGCTGGTCTGGTGTGGCGCGGTCCGGACGACGGACGACGCCTGCCCCTCCTGCGGCGTCAAGGAATGGTGAGACCATGAAGATCACCAATCCGGTGCTCACCGGCTTCCATGCGGATCCTTCGATGATCCGCGTCAAAGACACCTATTACATCGCGAACTCCACATTCGAATGGTTCCCCGGCATCCGCCTGCACGAGTCCAAAGACATGGTGCATTGGAACACGTTGCCGTACCCCTTGGGCGCCGAACAGCTTGACATGCGCGGCGATCCGGCGTCCGGCGGCGTATGGGCGCCCGACTTGTCCTATGCGGACGGAAGGTTCTGGATCGTCTATTCCGATGTTCATATCGTCAACGGCGCGTTCAAGGACGTCGTCAACTACCTGACGACCGCCGAGGACATCCGCGGGCCGTGGTCGAAGCCGCTTCGTCTGAACGGCGTCGGATTCGACGCCAGCCTGTTCCACGACGACGACGGCCGCAAATATCTGGTGCAGCAGACGTGGGACCATCGTGAATACAAGCATCAGTTCCACGGCATCACGCTGACCGAGTTCGACACGGCGACGATGCGGCTGAAGCCGGAGACGGCCCGCACGATCTGGATGGGCGACGATGTCAAGCTCGTCGAGGGGCCGCATCTGTATAAGATCAACGGCTGGTACTATCTGTTCTGCGCCGAGGGCGGAACGGTATGGACTCATCAGGAATCCGTGGCCCGCTCCCGCACGCTCGACGAGCTGTCGTTCGAGGCCTCGCCCACGAACCCGTTCATCACGAACTTCGACATCCCAGGCAGCTACCTGCAGAAGCAGGGCCACGGCGCGCTGGTGGACACCCCGTCCGGCGAATGGTACTACGCGTCGCTGTGCGGCCGCCCGTGGCATCACGAGACCGAGTCGTTCACCGACCCGCGCGGCTGGTGCACGCTGGGGCGTGAGACCTCAATCCAGAAGGTCGAGTGGGCTGAGGATGGTTGGCCGTACATCGTCGGCGGTCATGGCGGCGAACGTTATGTGGAGGAAGGACGCGATCGAGACAGTCGCGCCCGCAAGCCGCGATCAGCACGACGAGTTCGACGCCGACGTGCTCGGTCTCGACTGGAACACGTTGCGTGTGCCGTTCGACGAGAAGATGGGCTCGGTCGGCGGCGGCAGCCTGAAGCTGATCGGCCAAGGCTCGCTGTGCAACACGTTCGACCTGTCGCTGGTGGCCCGCGCTGGCAGGCGTTCGATTTCGACGCCGAGACCTGCGTGGCGTTCGATCCGAAGACCTACCAGGCGATGGCCGGTCTGACGAACTACTACAACGACCAGCATTGGTCGTGGGCGTTTGTCACGTACGACGAGGACCGCAAGTGCCGCGTGATCGAGGTGGCGCAGAACGACCGCAACAATTACACCTCGTTCTTGCGCGAGAACGCCGTAGTGGTGCCCGAGGGCGTCGATCGCGTATGGCTGCGTGCCAAGGTGCGCACCCAGTGGTACGCCTACGAATACTCGTTCGACGGTGAGACCTGGACCGAATTGCCGGTCAGGCTCGACGCGAGGATCCTCTCCGACGACTACGTGAACCAGACGTACGGCGGCTTCTTCACCGGTGCCTTCGTGGGTCTGGCCGCGGTCGACTATTCCGGCTACGGCGAAGTGGCCACCTCTGACCACTTCGACTACCGGGAAATTTCTGGGATGGAAGACTGATAGATGGTCGTTTCGCGGGATGTCTTCCCGCGAAACGACCATATCAATAATCAGTATTGTTTTGGCGCATGATGGCAACGTTTTGCGAAGATATGAGAACGATATGAGCAGTGAAGTATGCAATGAGGTAGGAATGGCTCTGGAATGTTCCGCCCGACGAGCCGACGGCGCGGGACGGTATGTGCGTCTTGATGAATGCGGTCTTGCCGTCGAAGTCGACTGGCACGGAGGAAACGGGTCCCCCGCCGATCCGTGGCGTTGCACGGTAACGGTGCGCAATGACGGCTCCGTTGCGTTCGAAGGGGTCGTTCGCATCGATATCCCGATTCGGGCTGACGGTGAACCGCGGTTCTTCCTGCCAGGGTTCATGTATGGGCGTAATCGTGGAGAGGCGCCGCTGCGAACCGCGACGAAATTTCCCCGGCTTCGTGAACGGAGCGAACTGCCAGCCTCATCATGGTGGATGATTCGAGGAGACAGGCTGTCCAATCCATGTGCATTGGCCGTGACCCGTTCCCGTGTCGTCGGTGTGGTGTCCAGCCCCTATCTGGTTGACCGCGGTGATGGGATGTTGGTCGGACATGAGGCATGTGATGAACTGCCTTTCGTCCAGTATGCGGGATTCAGCTGCATGTTGCCGACGCCTGGAATCGTGCCCTGCGACGACCACGCCTCGGTGGGCGTGACTATCGGCTATGAGAACGCGCCCTGGTTGTTCGTCAGCTCGACGGATATCCGCGAACGTCCTGACTCGGCGGAAGGGCCGATTACACTGGCGCTTGGAGGCGCGGCGATTATGCGCTTGGACATCGTCGACGCTCCCGCCCGGGATGAACGGGCTATCATACCGGTGCTGGAAACCGTATACCGTCGTTTTCATGAACCGCCGCGTCAGGTCGGCGCTCCCGCTCGGGCTATACGCGACATTGCAGTCGCCGTTGATAGAGACGCGTGGCTGGAGGACGAACACATGTACGCGGGGTTTGTCTTCGACCATCATAGTCCGGGAGATGAGATCATCGAAGGTAAGCCGTATATGTACCGCCGGTTGGGATCGAGTAGTTGGACCAACGGCATGGCCTCCGCGGTACCGATGTTGGCGTCGGCTTGGCGGTTGGGGGACGATGCTATGCGTCGTCACGCCCTCGACGGCATCGAGCATATCATCCAACATTGCATCAACCCGACGAACGGATTGCCCTACACGGCGGTGGAACATGAGCGGTGGAGCAACCGCGGTTGGTGGTTCGACGGACTGTCCAATCCCGGACACAGCGGGTACCTTGTCGGGCAGACGATGTACTCGGCGTTGCGGGCGTGGCAGATCGAACGGCGGTTCGGCGGAATCGATCACTCGGACTGGCTGAAGATCATCGGGAACGTCATTCCCCGATTGGCGGCAGGGCGCAATGCGGTTGGCGAATACCCATTCGTGTTCGATGAGATGGACGGCTCAGGAGCCGAGTACGAATCGTTCGGCGGTGTGTGGTGTCTGGCCGCATCCGCGTATTGGGCTTTGCTGACCGGCGACCACTCGGATCTGGATGGGATGCTCCTATCCGAACGTCATTATCATGACCGGTACGTGGCGCATATGGAATGCTATGGTGCGCCGCTGGATACATCGAAAGCCGTGGATTCCGAAGGTATATTGGGATATATCAAGGCGGTCGGATGCCTATACGCCATTACCGGAGACGCTATGTATCTTGACCGGATGCGAGAGGCGTTCGCCTATGAATGCAGTTTCCGTTTTTGCTGGAATTCGCCCGTTGGCGTACCGCCTCTGAACGAAGTCGGCTGGTCGAGTTGCGGAGGCAGCGTCACTTCGACCAGTAACGCCCATATCCATCCGATGTCAAGTGTGGCCATCGAGGATATGGTTTATTACCTCCGATATCGGAACGACACATATGTCGCGTCGCGTTTGTGCGATGCGGTCGGCTGGAGCTGCCAGACATATAACCTCAAGGATGGTGAGTACGGATATGGGCGGGTCGGCTGGATGTCGGAACGGTTTTGTCACTGCCAGGGGTTTTTGGACGAGAGGTACCCGGATGGAAGCCTGTGCAGCACGTGGCGTTGTCTGATGCCTTGGGCGGCGGGAGCGATCTTGGACGGTCTGACGGGTCTGTACTGGGACGTCATGCCGCATGATGAGTTGCCAACCGTCACCATGGTATCGCGGGCGATGGGTTGCGTCCATGATGAGAAAGGATGAAACAATGGGTGCGGGAGCCATGGGTCATATGGAGACCAGCATGTTCGAACAGTGCGGGTACGGCCGCGAGGCCATCCAGGCCCGGCTGGAACGCAACTGGACCGAGATGTTCGAAGGTCCGGACAAGATCTACTGGGAGAACGACGAGGGCCTTGGCTACGTGATGGACACCGGCAACCACGACGTGCGCACCGAAGGCATGAGCTATGCGATGATGATCGCCGTGCAGTACGACCGCAAGGACGTGTTCGACAAGCTGTGGGGCTGGGTCATGAAGTACATGTTCATGACCGAGGGCTTGCACAAGGGCTACTTCGCCTGGTCCGTGGACCTCAGCGGCGTGCCGAACGCCGACGGCCCGGCCCCCGACGGCGAGGAGTACTTCGCGATGGCGCTGTTCCTGGCCTCCGGGCGCTGGGGCGATGGCGAGGGCGTGTACGAGTACTCCCGCCACGCCCGCTCGATCCTGCATACCTGCGTGCACCGGGGCGAGGATGGCGAGGGCTACCCGATGTGGAATCCGGAGAACCATCTGATCAAGTTCATCCCGGAAACCGAATGGACCGACCCGTCCTACCATTTGCCGCACTTCTATGAGGTGTTCGCACAGCGTGCCGACGAGGCCGACCGCCCGTTCTGGCGCGAGGCCGCTGCCGCCAGCCGTCGGTATCTGGTCACCGCCTGCCATCCGGAAACCGGTATGAACCCCGAATACTCAAACTATGATGGCACGCCGCATGTCGACGAGCGCGACCACTGGCACTTCTATTCCGACGCCTACCGCACCGCCGGCAACATCGGGCTGGACTGCCTGTGGAACGGCGTCGTGCCCGAGCTGTGCGATGCGAATGCGCGTCTGCAGCGTTTCTTCCTCGAACACGACCGCACCTGCGTCTACGCGGTCGACGGCACGCCGGTGGACGAGACCGTGCTGCACCCGGTCGGCTTCATCGCCGCCACCGCCGAGGGCTCGCTCGCCGCGATGCACTCGCAGGAGCCGGACGCGCTCGATAATGCGATCCGCTGGGTGCGCCTGCTGTGGGACACGCCGATCCGCACCGGCACGCGCCGCTACTACGACAACTTCCTCTACGCGTTCGCGTTCCTCGCGCTCGCGGGCGAATACCGCGTGTGGTGAATATGGCTGAAACAAGGAGTTGGACACAATGAAATCGACATTGCATATCAATCCGTTGTTCGGTGAAGGATGCGTGCTGCAATCTGGCATGCCGGTGAGGATCTGGGGTGGTGGCCGCCCCGGTTCCACGATCGAGGTCTCGGTCGCGGAACGGCGTGCCGATGCCATCGTCGACGCCGATGGCGCGTGGACGGTCACGCTCGAACCGTTGGACGCTGGTGGTCCCTATCGCATGACGGTCAGTGAAACGTCGGAAGCGGCGACGCGGGAATCATTGAGCCATGACGTTTATGCGGGCGAGGTGTTCATTTGCGCCGGACAGTCGAATATGGAATATCAGATGGAATTTCTGCACTGGCGTTATCCGTCCGAATTCACGCGTGAAGCCGACTCGCTGCTGCGACATTGCAAAGTGCCGGTCAGATTCGATTTCCACGGGCCGCGTCATGAATTCGATGAACCGGTACAATGGGTTGGCGCTGCATCGGATACCCTTGATGAGTTCACTGGAATCGGCTACTTTTTTGGACGTATGATTCGGGAATCGTTCGGTGTGCCGGTCGGTCTGCTTAATATCACGCTCGGCGGCTCACCGATCGAATCATGGATGGATGAGGAGACACTCGCTGCATGGCCGAGGATGCTCACTGATCTGGCACCATACCGGAATGATGATGAAGCCCGTGTGCGCAATGAGTCTAGCATTGAGGCCCGCACCCGGTGGCATGAAGATCTGCGTGTGCGAGAAGTCAACCGATGGAATGAGGATGCGGAAACCGGAACCGTGAACCTGCCCGCATTCCTGTCGGATGCCGATCCTCGTCTAGCTGGGTTCCGCGGTGTGATCCGCTTGCGGCGTACGGTTATGTTGCCGACGTATGCGGTTGGACGGCCTGCTGTGCTGCACTTGGGGGCGATGGTTGATTCGGACATCACCTATGTGAATGGTGTTGAAGTGGGGCGGTCCGAGCACCAGTATTTCTCCCGTGACTACGTTGTCCCGGAGAATGTGCTGAAGGCCGGCCCCAACGATGTAGAAGTACGGCTGGTGTGCGAACGCGGCACGGGCCGGTTCACTCCCGGTAAGCGCATGCATCTGGATGTGGGCGATGACTCGTTCGATCTGAGCGGAGCTTGGCGGTACATGATCGGTGCCGAAATCGATGAGGATTGTCCGACGGAAGATTCCCTGCAGTGGAAGCCATTAGGCCTGTACAACGGCATGACCGCGACCTGCGCCGGGTACGGCGCCCGTGCGGTGCTCTGGTATCAGGGTGAATCCAATACTGGTGATGTGGCCGATGAGTATGGGCATATGCTTACGGCGATGATCGGCTGCTGGCGACATGCTTGGGATCAAGAACGATTGCCGTTCCTGATTGTGCAGTTGCCGGTATTTTCAATCGACAATGTCGAGGATGGTGGATGGGCCTTGGTGCGGCAGCATGAATGGCAGGTGTCGAAGACCGTTGATGATGTGGCAACAGTGGTTGCGCTCGACGCCGGTGAATGGAACGACCTGCATCCGTGGAACAAGCGTGTGGTCGCCGAGCGGTTGTTCCATGCGGCCTGCGGTCTTGTCTATGGTAAAAATGACGCACCGAAATCACCTGAGCCGAAGTCCGCGGTGTTGACAGACGGTGAGCTCGTCATCGACTTTGCAGGTGGTCCGTTATACACCTTGGACGGGGACGAACCGCGCGAATTCGAGCTTGTTTGGGAGGACGGCTCCGTGCATGCCGTCTCCGGGCGCGTTGAAGGCGACAAGGTCGTCATTCGTGTGCCCTGGCGTAAGCCGACATCCATCCGATATGCGTGGAGTAATGCGCCCGGTCGTGGTCTACTGTGTTCGGGGAAGGGTATGCCTGTGCCACCGTTCGCCATGCCGATTGAGTAGAGAAGACGCGCCGAAACCGGATGTTCGCCGTTCGACCAAGTCGGGACGTGGCCGAACGACGAACTTGCTATCGGATGTCTTGAGCAATTCCAAGAGGTAGCGGAGCGTATAGAAGTCTGGTGGGCAGAATGATCGGTTCGACGATTTCGCCGAATCCATTGCGTAACCGAGCCGTTCATGAAAGGAATGAACATATGAGAAACTTCATCTTCCACAATCCCGTCAAGATCTATTTCGGAGAAGGTCAGGTCTCGCATGTGGCCGAGGAGGCCAGGTCTCGCCCCGGTGCCGCGTGCTGCTGGTCTACGGCGGCGGCTCGATCAAGCGCAACGGTGCCTATGACGATGTGACGGCCGCGCTGCGCGAGGCCGGCAACGAGGTCATCGAACTCTCCGGCGTGACCCCGAACCCGCGACTCGACAAGGTCTTCGAAGGCGTGAACCTGGTTCGGGAGCACGGGGTGAACCTGATCCTGGCTGTCGGCGGCGGCTCGGTCATCGACTGCGCCAAGTTCATCTCGCTGGGTTCCGGCCTGGGCGAGGACGAGGACCTCTGGTACGACTACGTCGAAACCGGCAAGCCCGCCCCCGAAAACCTTGTGCCGCTCGGCGTGGTGCTGACCACCGCCGTCACCGGCTCCGAGATGGGCGGCGTGGCTGTGCTCACCAACTGGGCCCGCAACCGCAAGCTCGGCTACACATCCTTCCCGCTGACGCCGAAGTTCTCGGTACTCGACCCGACCTATCTGCTCACCCTGCCGGCTGAACAGACCACCTACGGATTCGTGGACATGTTCTGCCACACCTGCGAACAATATTTCTCGCTACCCAGCGACGACAATCTCTCCGACGAGATGGCCGAGGCCATCCAACGGCATATCCTGCGCTCCTGGCGCGCCTGCCGTCGCCATCCGCGCAGTTATGAGGCCCGTAGCAACGCGATGTGGGATTCCACGTTCGCGCTCAACCGCGTCATCTCGCGTGGCAAGGAGGAGGATTGGGCCACGCACGGCATCGAGCATGCGCTCTCCGCCTACTTCGACATCTCGCACGGCGCCGGCCTGGCCGTGGTCCATCCGCACTGGATGAAGTACGTCTACACCTCACGCCCCGAAGCCACCGCACGCTTCGCCCGCTGGGCGGTGAACGTGTGGGGCGTGGACTCGACCGGCAAATCCGAGCGCGAGGTGGCCGAGGAGGGCATCGAGCACTACGTCGACTTTCTGCGTCTGGTCGGTGCCCCGCTCACCCTGTCCGAGGTCGGCATTCCAGCCGATCCGGCCACGCTGGACAAGCTCGCCGACCATGCCGGCGACGTCGG
>ERZ860322.1555-NODE-1555-length-12837-cov-3.065639_pt1 | contig 12837 bp, 9 predicted proteins | sample MGYA00509979_ERZ860322 | MGnify/ENA primary metagenome ERZ860322 (study PRJEB30046, sample SAMN00715217) | human gut metagenome | study: EMG produced TPA metagenomics assembly of the A metagenome-wide association study of gut microbiota in type 2...
CCGTAGCCATAGCGATGAAATAGTCCTCGGCATAGGAGCGCCAACGTTTTTTATCGATCTCGAATTCCCGGCCGACATTGATCATGATGAACGACAGACAGACATAAAGAAAGGTCGTCGCCCCGGCCCGAAATGCAGGATAGCTCTCTCCGAGCATCCCCGGAAGAATCTGGGAAGCCACGAGGCCAAGGATGAGAAGCAGGGAAAATGAGAAAATCTTTTTCATCGGAGGTTTTCAATAGAATGTTCGCGCAGTCGGCACAAGGATTTATGTCGGCTAAATCGCGGGTACCGCCCGGAATTTTGGTACAAAGAAAATCAAAATCCCGGAATTTCCCCGCATCGTCCGCCAAAAAAGCACCGACTGCGCACCTCAACGCCACTTTTTCGTGCGGAAGAACAAATAGGTCACGAATCCGATGACGATCATCACGCCCCAGGCCAGGATATAACCGTGCTCCCACTCCAGTTCGGGCATGTTACGGAAATTCATCCCCCATACTCCGACCAGAAAAGTCAGCGGAATGAAGATGGTCGATACGACAGTCAGCCGTTTCATAATATCGTTCATCCGCAAATCGTTGTTCGAGATATACAAATCCATCAGCGACGAAAGGGTTTCACGGCAGATGTCGATATTTTGCGCCACGTTGAGCAGGTGATCGTTCACATCGTTGAAGAAGGGCCGATTGACCCGGTGCAACAAACTCGAATCGGAACGAAATAGCCGCGAATATTGTTCCTTGAGCGGCAGAACCGTCCGCTTGAGCTGCATGTAATCCCGCCGGAGCTCCTGCATCTGTACTCCGATGTCCCGGTCTCCGGTATCGGCCAGCAATGCAGATTCCAGCTCCTCCAACCCGTCGCTGATCGCCGCTGCAACCGACATATAACCGGTTATCAAGCCATTGAGCAACACCGAAAACAGGTAGTCCGACTGTCGGGTACGGATTTTCAGTACATTGTTACGGATGGCACGCATCACATCGTCGAAAAAATCGTTGTCCCGCTCCTGAAACGTCAGCACGAAATCAGCGCCCTGCACCAGACTGACCTGCATCGCTTCGCCACCCATAATCTGCTTGGCAATAATCACATTGTACTGATCGTGCTCCTCGACCTTGCTGGCATGGTCGGTATTGAGAATGTCCTGCATGACCAGAAAATCGATCCCGAAATGCGTACAAACCGTCTGCACGGCATCCGTATCTTCCAGTCCGTGAATCTGCAGCCAAGTGATGCCATCGGGCTGAAAGCGGGACTTCATCTCCCCGAAATCATCTCCCGCAGCCTCTTCGACCCGATCCACAGTATAGCTGCACAGATGCAGATGAGTCCGTGTTTTCGTATCCCCGTTGTAGGCGAGCTTGTCGCTGAGCAGGTTGTTTTTCATGGCTGTACGATTAAAATTCGACCGTGACGCCCAGCGTCGGCACCAGCGTACCGCTCGCCTGGCGGATATACTTCATCTTATAACGCTGCTCCGAAGGCGGAGCCGAAGGATTCTCGATCACGCCGGTACTCATCAGCACGTCGGGCTGACGGAGCTTGCTGAAGGTCACGTTCTGCAAATCGACATAGATACCCAGCATGCATTTACGGAAATAAAACACCTTATCGACGCGCACGTCCAACTGGGCGAAGGCATCCAAACGTCCGGTATTGTATTTCGAATAGTCGTAATAAGGACGTCCCGAAGCGTTCCACGCCTCGACGAGCGACGATTTCTCGACGTCGTACGGCGTATAAGGCGTTCCGCCGATAGCGCTCAGCTTCGCCCCGACGCTCCACCCACGCGAGAAATCGTACGTACCGCTGATATTCGCCACGAAACGATTGTCCCAGGCAGAAGGAATATATTTCGCATCGTGCCGACTGCGGTATTCGCTGCTGAAAACGGTCAGGGCGCCGACCAGATTGAAACGATCGGGAAGCTGCCAACGCACCATCAGCTCCAGACCGTAGGCACGTCCCTGGGCCGAAGAAACGAGCAATTCGTCGCCCGAGGTGCCGTAGTCGTTGCCTTTGCAGGTCAGCGGCACGTCGTCCGCCACCGAAAGCGGGATATCCGTATAATATTTGTAGAAACCTTCGAGCGAAACCACCAACCGGTCACGCAGACGCCAATTGACGCCGACGGCGCTTTGCAGGACCCGCATATACTCCAAGCCCCGATTGACCAACTCGCCCGTATTGTCCTTATAGCCGAGTGCCGTATAGGGCGGCAACTGGTAGAAAAGCCCTGCGCTACCGCTCACCGACCAACTGTCGCTCAAGGCATAGGAAGCCGACACACGGGGCGAAAGCTGCTTCCAGAAACGCTCCATCTCCGTCGAATAGTCGCATCCGTCGGCCCGCACGCCCATCGAAACCGTCAGCCGCTTGTCTGCGGAGGCATAGTCGGCCCCCACGAAAAAGCCCCAGCCGACAATCCCCAAATAAGTGCGATAGTCGAGCAGCTCGGCTTCCTGCTGATAAGTCCGCTGCAAAGTCTTGTTATGATAGGTAGAATAGTTCAATTCAGCACCTTCGCGCAGCGTCCACCGGCCCAGGTAGGAGCGATTTTCGAACCGCAGGGTCGTCTTCTGCTCCACGCCCCGCAAACGCAGGGTCAGATTATCCGGAGTCGATTCGTCGTTGTTGCGGTATTTGGTATTGCGGTTATTCAGGTAGTTATGACTCAACGCCACCGACTGCACGTGCCGTCCGGCGTAATGGCGGTACACGGCACCCACAGTAAAGGTTTCCTGTTGGATACGAGGCAGGTAACTGAGCAGATATTCGTTCTCCTCGCCCTTCTCGTCGAGATTGAGCTTCATGTTGTCGATGCCCACCAGTCCGAGGAAAGTCAGCTCGTCCCGCTCCGAGAAACGGGTCTTGACCTTCAGTTGCCCGTCGATGTAATTGGGCAGGAAAGGAAGCCCCAGCAATTTGAAGAGGAACTGGAGATAGGATTGCCGCACGGAAAAGAGGTAAGTCGTCTTTTTACCCACGTGTCCGCTGCCGCTGAGCGACACTTCGGAGGCACCGAGCGTCGCCTTGAAGGTCTGCCGTTCGAGATCGCCGTCCCGCAGCCGGAAATCCAGCACCGAACTGAGCGCCCCGGCACGGTCGGCGGGAAACGAACCCGTATAGAAATTGATCTCGCGCACCAGATCGGAATTCACGATGCTTACGGGACCGCCCGTGGCACCCTGCGTGGCGAAATGGTTGATGTTGGGAATTTCGATCCCGTCCATGAAGAAGCGGTTTTCAGAAGGTCCGCCGCCCCGCACGATCAGGTCGTTGCGATAACCGATGGGCGAAAACGACACGCCTGGATAGGAACGAACGATACGCGACACGTCACGATTGGAGCCGGGACTCTTCTCGATCTCCCGCATCCCGATCACCTGCATACTGACCGGGCTCTCGATCGTACGGCGGAAAGGCGAGGGACGAACGACGACTTCATTCAGATGCTCCGGCTCCTCCTCCATCTCGATTTCGATGAAAGGCGTCCGGGCCGACACCTGGTATTCGGGGGTCACGACCGTTCTGTAACCGATGAACGACGCCGTCAGGCTATAAATGCCGGGCTTCACCTGCAGGATCTCGAAACGTCCGAGCGAATCGGTCATGGCGCCCTTACCGGGCTGGCCGGTGATCGTAACGGCAGCATAGGCGACCGGTTCCCGGGAAAGACGGTCGATAACCCTGCCCCGCACAGGATACCCCGCTGCGGCCCAAACAGAAGGAATGTACAATACCAGCAAAACGATTGCTGCCAGTAAGTTCTTTCTCATAATTCACAAAATCAACCGTCCGCAAAGCTAATAATTTTAGCGGCGTTTCGATCTTCCGGCCGTAAAGAATCGACCGAGGCGGACTGATTCGAGGCGAATCGGACGATTTACGGCATCGACACGATACCCCGAATCGCCCGCCGGCATAACCTAATAATCGAAAGAGATACAAAAATCATGAAATCCACCCCGGAAGGAATCGAAATTTACACTATTTTTGTTTCCGGTCAATCTCACCTAATAAGTATATGCGCACACTGATCTCGATTCTCTGGATTTCGTTCTTTCCGCTTGCCGCAGCAGCGCAGGGCGACGACCTGTCGTATCGGCTGAAAAAGGTGATAAAGGATAAAAAAGCCGAAATCGGTATTGCGGTCATCCTCGACGCACAAGATACGGTAACGGTCAATAACGACGACCGCTACCCCCTGATGAGCGTATTCAAATTCCACCAGGCCCTCGCCGTCGCAGATTACCTGGACCGAAACGGACTGACGCCCGACACGGAAATATTCATTCCGGAAGAAGAGCTCGTCCCCGACACGTACAGTCCCCTTCGGAAGGAATTTCCCGAAGGCGAAATCTCGCTTTCAGTCAGCCGTCTGTTGGAGTACAGCCTGCAGCTGAGCGACAACAACGCCTGCGACATCCTCTTCGAGCACACGGGCGGTCCGGCAGCGACAGACCGCTACGTCCGGTCGCTTGGACTGTGCAATTTCGCAATCGCAGCAACGGAACAGCAGATGCACGACGATCCGCAAACGTGCTACGAAAACTGGAGTACGCCGCTCGAAGCGGCCGCTCTGCTGGAGCTGCTCGTAACAGAACAGATTCTCACTCCTACTCTGCGGGAAATGATCCTGCAAAACCTGATAAACTGTAAAACAGGTGCCGACCGTCTTCCGAAACCACTGTCGGGAACCGGCGCCGTCATCGGACACAAAACCGGCACGAGCAACCGCGACGAACGAGGCATCTTCGCCGGGACCAACGACCTGGGATTCGTCATCCTGCCGGACGACACCCGCTATACCATCGCCGTCTTCATCAAAGATTCGGCGGAAAACCCGGAAACAAATGCCCGAATCATAGCGGATATCTCCGAAACCGTTTATCGATACGTTCACGACGAATACCGGGAAAACGACATCCGCCCCGGCAAAAAACACGTCGATAAAGGAGCCGGAATTGGATTCGAATCCGATTATTTTTATTAAATTTGGAAAGAAAACAGCGTAATTTGCACTGTTCTTGCACGGAATCAGAAAAACTTCAATACCCCAAGCATGAAAAAAATAGCGGCCTATCTCATTCCTGTTCTCGCCTGTTTCGCAGTAGGTATCTCGGCAAGTTTTTTCCAGGCTTCGTCCATCGCCGAATGGTATCCGACGCTGACCAAGCCGGCACTCACGCCGCCCAACATCGTATTTCCGATCGCCTGGAGCGTCCTGTACCTTTGCATGGGACTTTCGCTCGGGCGCCTCATCGTGCGTCGGCAGCACAAAGGAATCATCCGTCTGTGGATCTTGCAGCTCATCGCCAACTTCCTGTGGAGTATCCTGTTCTTCACGCTACGCAATCCGCTGGCCGGATTCATCGACATCGTACTGCTGAATATCCTCGTGGGACTCTACATCTTCGCTGCGAGCCGCAGGGACCGTGCTGCCGCCTGGCTCTTCGTACCTTACCTGCTCTGGACGCTCTTCGCCGCCTACCTCAACGGATATATCCTGCTGCACGGCACCCCGGCGGCGGCTCCGACGACAATTCAAACCGAATCTTTAACAATATCAAAACCTAAAACAGAAAGAATTATGGTTCACAAAATGCCCGAACTTCCGTATTCGACGGAAGCGCTCGCTCCGAAAATGAGCAAAGAAACTTTTGAATACCACTACGGCAAACACCTCCAGACCTACGTGGACAATCTCAACCGCCTGATTCCCGGCACGCCTTACGAGTCGATGTCCCTGCAGGAAATCGTCAAGAAAGCCGACGGTCCGATCTTCAACAATGCGGCCCAGGCCTGGAACCACACGTTCTTCTTCCTGATGCTGACCCCCGATCAGAAGCCGATGCCCCAAAAACTAGCGGATCGCATCGCCCGCGACTTCGGATCGGTCGAAGCCTTCAAGGAAGAGTTCTCCAAAGCCGCTACCGGACTTTTCGGCTCGGGCTGGACGTGGCTCGCAGCCGACAAGGACGGCAAATTGCAGATCATCTCGGAATCCAATGCCGGCAACCCCATGACCAAAGGCCTCAAGCCCGTCATGACGATCGACGTATGGGAACACGCCTACTATATCGACTACCGCAACCGCCGCGCGGATTTCATCAAATCGTACTGGGAGCTGATCGACTGGGACAAGGTGGCCGACCGCATATTCCCCCGCAAATACCACTGCACCGCCTGCGACTACGTATATGATCCGGCCAAGGGCGATCCCGAAAGCGGCATCGCACCCGGCACGGCATTCGAAGACATCCCGGACGACTGGGTATGCCCCGTTTGCGGACTCTACAAGGATTCCTTCAAGATCGTGGAAGAGAAATAGGCGATCAGGAAAATTGAAAAAAGCAGCGCATAAAGCGCTGCTTTTTTGTATCGGGAGAATCCGTCGCAGACACCCGACAGCCGTTTTTCCGCGCCCGAGGGAAGAAGCCGGGCAGCCCATTCCGTCCGACACCAGAAATAAAGAGATCGACCCGGCAACAGATCGACCTCTTTGTTTCAGTCCATACTAATCTCTACTTTATTACGACTGAAACCTTTATCGGCAAGACACTCTTCTTCTGCACAAACTCCGCACTTCGGCGTATGCCGTACAACGGTTTCGAAAAATATTTCATCAGGGAAACAGAGAGCCACCTCGCTTCAGGTTATCAATCCACCGAAAAGATGCCTCGCAGGTCTTTTCCGAAAGCTCCGTTCTCCGCAGACGCATATCATCCGAACTGTCCGTTCATCGGGCAGGCAAAGGCTGGTCTTCTGACTCGTCCCCGCCGCAACGCCTTCCCAGTCCCGCAGGACCAGTGGCAAAAGAGTGTCGCAGCAATACACCCGGACATCCGAAACGCCGCCCGCAAGCGGGCCGATCACCTCGGATCGTCGGGCAGGACTCACAGCAGCGGGAACTGTCGCAGACTTTCACTGCGTTCCCATTTAATCTGACGGGGCGTAACCCCTCGTGAACCGTTGCAGTGCAAATGTAAGAAAATATTTGCTATCTTTGCCCGGTAACCAAAAAATATTTTGACAGAAACTATGAAACACGCATACGTATTTCCGGGTCAGGGCGCTCAAGCCGTCGGCATGGGCAAAGACCTCTACGACAATGTCCCCGAAGCCAAGGCTCTCTTCGAGCAGGCCAACGAAATCCTCGGTTTCCGCATCACCGACATCATGTTCGCCGGTACGGACGAAGAGCTCAAACAGACCAAAGTCACCCAGCCGGCCGTATTCCTCCACTCGGTCATCATGGCCAAGGCGCTGGGCGTGAAGCCCGACGCGGTAGCCGGACACTCGCTCGGCGAATTTTCAGCCCTGGTGGTGGCCGGCGCTCTTTCGTTCGAAGACGGTCTGCGGCTCGTTTCCAAACGTGCGATGGCCATGCAGAAAGCCTGCGAAGCCGTACCCGGTACGATGGCGGCGATCCTGGGACTCGACGACGCCAAAGTGGAGGAAGCCTGCGCCTCGATCGACGGCGTGGTCGTGGCGGCCAACTACAACTGCCCCGGCCAACTGGTCATCTCGGGCAGCGTCGAAGCGGTCGATGCCGCCTGTGCCAAACTCAAGGAAGCGGGCGCCAAACGCGCACTGCGTCTGCCCGTAGGCGGTGCATTCCACTCGCCCCTGATGGAGCCGGCCAAGGTCGAACTCGAAAAAGCGATCAACGAAGCACCCTTCCAGGCTCCCGTCTGCCCCATCTACCAGAACGTCGATGCCAAACCCCAAACCGATCCGGCGACGATCAAGGCCAACCTGATCGCACAGCTCACCGCACCGGTACGCTGGACTTACATCGTCAAGAACATGCTTGCGGACGGCGTGACCGAATTTACGGAACTCGGTCCCGGCAATGTCCTGCAGGGTCTTATCAAAAAAGTAAACCCCGAAGCGGTCGTAGAGTCGAAATCGACATTGTAACCCGCCTCCGAAAACAAAATAGAATCGATTGCCTGTCAATCGATTCTATTTTGTTTATAATTTTTTTTCATATCACAAGATCAAATACGCCAAATTCGATTAAATTCTTTCTATATTTGCACAAAAATTACAGAAGACATCAAACGACATCAATAACTATGACATCGTTAACCGAATTTTTCAGCCGACAGGAAGATGACAATCTGAAAGGTATTTCGCACAAGAACAACCTCTTCAAGCGAAATATCATCGCACATATGGCGGTGAACGGGGAGTGTACGCTCTCGGAGCTTACCAAAGAGCTGCACATCAGCGTACCGACCATCACCAAGCTCGTTCAGGAACTCGTTCAGGAGAACATCGTCTCCGATCTGGGCAAGGTCGAAACTCCGGGTGGACGACGTCCCAACGTCTTCGGACTGGCCAGCTCGGCCATCTATTTCGCAGGCGTCAATATCGGCCGGGACAACATGTCGTTCCTCATCACGGACCTGCACAACAATATCGTCAAAGAGGAACTCTTGACCGACTTCGAACTGCAGGATCGCCCTCAATGCCTCGAAAAAATCTGCTCGAATATCGCACATTTCATCGATACGTGCGGTGTGGAACGCGCGAAAATCCTCGGAGTGGGTGTCAGCGTCAGCGGACGCGTCAATCCCACGACAGGACGCAGTTACCGCTATTTCACTTCGAGCGAACAGTCCCTGCGCGATATGATCGAACAACGCATCGGCATCCGCGTACTGCTCGAAAACGACACCCGGGCCCGATGCTATGCCGAATACACCAACAGCAAATCCAAAGACGAGATGGACGTACTCTACCTCCACCTCGGACGCGGCCTGGCCATCGGTATCGTCATGAACGGCAAACTCTACTACGGCAAGAGCGGCTTTGCCGGAGAGTTCGGGCACATTCCCTTCTTCGACAACGAAATCATCTGCTCCTGCGGCAAGAAAGGTTGCCTCGAAACCGAAGTTTCGGGAATCGCGATCGAACAGAAGTTCGGTCGGCTTATCAGCCAGGGTGTCAATACGATCCTGCGCGAAAAATACAACAAGCACGAAGCCATCCACGTCGATGAGATCATCGACGCAGCCAAGCACGACGACAATCTCTCGATCGAACTGATCGAGGAGGTCGGAGAAAAGGCGGGCAAGGCCGTCGCCTTCCTGATCAACACCTTCAATCCGGAAACGGTCATCGTAGGCGGCGAGCTGGCCGAAGCGGGCGACTACCTGATGCTGCCCCTCAAGTCGGCGACCAACAAATACTCGCTCAATCTGGTTTATAAGGACACCAAATTCCGCTTGTCGAAAATGGGCAAGACGGCCAGCGCCTGGGGTGCTGCCATGTTGATTCGCAATCAGGTGCTCGGACTTTGCTAATGATGCTCCGAGGCCATATTTGCAGCCTGCGGGCCGTCGAACCTCAGGACCTCGAACTGCTCTGCCGGTGGGAAAACGATCCTTCGCTGTGGACAGTCAGCGGTACGATCGAACCGTTCTCGCACTATTCGATCGAACAATTCATCCAGGAGCAGCAGGCTGGTATTTACCGATGCGGACAACTGCGGTTGATGATCGACGACACAGCGGGGGAAACGATCGGAGCCATCGACTTGTTCGATTTCGAGCCGCAGCACGAACGGGCAGGCGTCGGCATTCTGGTTTACGATCCGGCACAGCGCGGGAAAGGATACGGGGCAGAGGCATTGGCTTTGCTCGAAGAGTATGCCCGCACGGTACTCCGGCTGCGGCAACTGTGGTGCAACGTACTCGCGGACAACGTCCCCAGCCTGACTCTCTTCGAAAGAGCCGGATTCCGCCGGGTCGGGGTTAAAAAGGAGTGGATCCGTACCCCCGAAGGGTATAAGGACGAAGTATTGCTCCAAAAGCTGCTTTAGACAATTTGAAATACAAATCTGCCGGAATTTTCCTGCCCGATAAGTGATCGGCGACGGAGCATCCCGGTAGATTTTTTTTATCGTATCTCGGGAGGAAACTCGCATCTCCTCCTCCCGACATCCGGCTTTTTCAAGCACCCCTCGCACCGGTTACGCACCGCTGTCGTGCCGGGGCAATCCCGACCCTGCCGAAGTTACTCTTCGTCCGGTAAATCGGCCGCCTGCAAAGTCCGGGCAGACTGTTGTTTCTTGGTCGGAATTCCCAGTTTGCGAAGCCGCTCCCCGCAGCGGACGATGTTGTCGTTACCGGTGCAAAGCCGCTTGTAGGCATCGTTATACTTGTCCCGGGCGGCGTCGAGCGACTGTCCCACCCCTTCGAGCGAAGCGGTGAAAGCCACCAACTGCTCGTAGAGTTTCGTACCGTAAGTAACGATGTCGGCCGTATTCTTGTTCTGTGCGTTCCGCTTCCAAAGATCGTCCACCAACTTCAGTAAGGCGAAAAGATTGGTCGGCGAAGAGATGATGACTTTCTTGTCGTAGGCATCGGCCCAGATGGAGCTGTCGTTTTGCAGCGCCGCCAGAAACGCCGGTTCGTTGGGAATGAACATAATGACGAAATCGGGCGAATCGAGCAATCGCTGGTACTCCTTGCGACCCAGTTCGACGACGTGCTGCCGCACCGACGCGACGTGCGACGCAAGATACTGGCGCCGGGTCGCCTCGTCCTCGGCCCCGACGTATCCGACGAATGCCGTGAGCGACACCTTCGAGTCGATGACGATCCGCTTGCCTTCGGGCAGATAAAGCACCACGTCGGGCCGCAGGTTGTTTCCCGCCTCGTCCTTGATATTGAGCTGCGTATCGTAATGTACGCCCCGGATCAGATTCGAATTGTCGAGGATCGTTTCGAGGATCATCTCGCCCCAGTCGCCCTGCACTTTGGAATTGCCCTTGAGCGCGTTGGTCAGGTTGGTCGTTTCGGTGGTGATGCGGCGATTGAGTTCCATCAGCCGTTCGAGCTCGTTGCGCAACGCCCCCCGCTGTTCGTTCTCGGAGGAGTAGATCTTCTCGACCCGCTCGCGGAACTCCACGATGTTATCCCGGAAAGGTTTCAACAACACGTCGAGCGCTTCGCGGTTGGTCTCCTTGAAAGTGCGCGACTGTTCGCCCAGAATGTCATTGGCGAGGTTCTTGAACTGGGTCCGAAAAGTTTCCTCCATTTTTTCACGCTCGGCACGTGCCTCGGCCATTCGCTGTTCGGCCGCCTCCAGACGGGCCTGCGCCAGCGTACTCCGCTCGACCAGGGTGCGGATTTCGATTTCGGCGGCAGCGGCTTTCTCTTCGGACACCCGGCGCGACTCCTCGGCCAGGCGGCGAGCTTCGTCCGCAGCGGCCCGTTCGTCCGACAAACGGGCGTTATCCCGACGCAGGGAGAGCAAAAGCAAGCCCAGCACGACGCAAACGACGCCGAGCGACAATAAAACGACAACGATTCCGGTATTCATGACAGACGGTGAAAAAGAAAAATGAACGAGCTTATACGGATCTGCAAGGAAATACGGCAATACAATCTCCCGACCGCCGAAAGCCGAAACAGGAGTGTCCTCCCCCACGACCGCCGAACGTATTCCATCGTGCTACAAAAATAGGAAAATAATCCCTATGAACGGCGTCCGGCGAAATTAAATTTTCAAAAGGAAACTACGAACGGCCAAAAGATACCGCCCGGAATCCGACGCATTCGGTCCCTGTTGAAAATAAAAGCCAAATTATTGCCATTAACTCCCGGATTTCGTACTTTTGTGTCAAAATAAATCGAAACCATGCAACGAATCATATCCCCCTCGATGCTGTCGGCCGATTTCGGCCACCTGGAACGCGATACGCAGATGATCGACCGAAGCGCCGCCGAATGGGTACATATCGACGTCATGGACGGCGTATTCGTCCCCAACATCTCGTTCGGATTCCCGGTGATGAAGGCCATCCGCAAGGCCACGTCCAAACTGCTGGACGTACATCTGATGATCGTCGAACCCGAAAAATACGTCACCCGTTTCGCCGAGGCAGGCGCCGGAATCGTCACCTTCCACTACGAGGCCACGCTCGACCCCAAAAGGTGCATCGACCTGATCCACCGCGCTGGCACCAAAGCGGGCGTTTCGATCAAGCCCGCCACGTCTGTCGAGGTGCTGCGCGACATCGTACCCCTGATCGACCTGGTGCTCGTCATGAGCGTCGAGCCGGGTTTCGGCGGACAGTCTTTCATGCCCGACTCGCTGGAGAAAATCCGGGAGCTGCGTGCCATGATCGACGAAACGGAATCCACCGCTGTGATCGAAGTCGATGGCGGCATCTCTGCCCATAACTCGCGCCTGCTCTTCGACGCCGGAGCCGACGCCCTGGTCGCCGGGGTCGAGCGGGCCGTGAAGATGCTTAAATAGCAAGGATATGCTGATAGTATTGGAAGGACTGGACGGCGCCGGGAAATCGACCCAGGTGGAACTTGTGCGCCGCATGTTTGCCCAAGAGGGGGTGGAGAGCCATTTTCTCCATTTTCCGCGTTTCGACGCGCCGGTGTACGGCGAGCTGATCGCCCGCTTCCTGCGGGGTGAACTCGGGGCTGTGGACAAGGTCGATCCTTATCTGGTCGCTCTGCTTTTCGCCGGTGACCGGGCCGATGCTGCCGCGCAGTTGCGCTGTTGGCTCGATGCGGGCCACGCCGTCGTGCTCGACCGGTATGTCTATTCGAACGTGGGGTTCCAGTGCGCCAAACTGCCTGCCGGGGACCGGCAGGAGGAGCTGCGGCGGTGGATCCTCGACCTGGAGTTCGGCTATTACGGAATTCCCCGTCCGGACGTGTCGCTGTTTCTGGATGTGCCTTTCGCCTTTACGGAGAAAAAGCTCTCCGAGGTACGCGAAGGCGACGACCGCGAATACCTGAAAGGGGAACGCGACATCCATGAGGCATCGCTCGACTTGCAGCGTCGTGTGCG